>Ga0208047_1000148_pt1 | contig 25890 bp, 26 predicted proteins | sample Kivu_220m_FD_184162 | JGI IMG/M metagenome (GOLD analysis project Ga0208047, IMG submission 184162) | Freshwater microbial communities from Lake Kivu, Western Province, Rwanda to study Microbial Dark Matter (Phase II) - Kivu_220m (SPAdes)... | ecosystem: Environmental > Aquatic > Freshwater >...
ATTATGAGGAGTTTAAGAGAATATATGACAGAAAATTCAGCCAGAAATATGGATACTTAAGATCCCATATAGAAAAAGTAATATACCAGTATCTTGACTGCGGCATACTTCATAACGGCTTTGCTCGCATCAAGTGTCGTGAGTGCGGTCATGAAAATTTATTGGCATTTTCCTGCAAGCGCCGCCACTTCTGTCCCTCCTACCACGCAAAGCGAGTAATATTTATGCCGAGCTCGGCATAACAATAACTAACTTTATATGTCAAATAAAATTCAAAAGGTGGCGTCAAGTTTTTTTATAAATTCTTTTATTGGCTTATCCTTCCAACTTTAAATCTCCTCAAATTTCTTCTTCTGTTGTCTTTACTTCTTTCCATAATTGAGCTAATCTTAATTTAGTAAGATCTTGCATGACGTATCTTATTTCTTATAGTTTTTTTGTAATAATTATTATTTGAAAGGATATACGCCATCACTTCATTTTTTTAAATAACTTTTACACACAAAATTTTAGGCTATCTCAAAAGTTTGTTGATTCTCTTGGTACTATTATTAGTTAAGAACAAAAAAGAAAAAAATAGTAAAAAGGAAGCTATATAATAACTGAAAAGAGGTTCTGGAATCCAATTTGGTTTAGAGCTAACAGTTAAATTTATTAGATTAAAAATTACAAAGGAAGTTTATGGAAGGAAAGCAACTAAGTAAAATAAAGAAGGAAGTTATTAAAATTTATAAAAATTCAAAAATGGTTTTTACAGAAAAAGAATTTGAAACTATGGAATTAACTGATTTTGGATTGGGTGATTTTTACAATATAGGTCTTGGTGTAATTATCTATGTAAATACAGAAAGAGTTTGCGCAAAGGAATTAGCACTTATACCTTACCAGATTTGTCCACAACATCTTCATCCTGATATAAAGGGTTATGCTGGCAAAGAAGAAACCTTCAGATGTATATGGGGTGAAGTATATCTATACATTTCTGGTCCGGAAACTAAAAATATTAAAGCAAAAATTCCAAAAAGATATAAAGATAGATTTAATGTTTTTAACGAAATTATATTAAGGCCAGGTGAGCAGTATACATTAGAACCAAATACATGGCACTGGTTTCAAGGAGGAGAACAAGGAGCGATGTTATCTGAATTTTCAACACATAGCTATGATGAAGGAGATATTTTTTATGATAAGAAAATAAAAAGAATAGCAGTGGATAATTAAGATGATTTCAATTTGAAAAGAAGTATATGAGGTTATTAGTACATTTTAATATATTTTATTTGATAAAAGAAAAATAATAAGCAAAGAGTATTTTTAAAAAATGAAAAAGTTAGTTTTATTTGGAGCCGGTAAAATCGGACGATCATTTATTGGACAATTGTTTAGCAGGTCTGGTTATGAAGTAGTTTTTGTAGATATTCTAAAGCCAGTAATTGAGGCGCTAAATAAAAGGGGATTTTATAATGTTATTATAAAGGGTGATAAGGAAGAAACAATAAAGGTTACTAATGTACGCGGCGTTTTAGCATCAGATAAAGAAAAAGTAGCAGAAGAAGTAAGTACTGCCGATATTGTTGCAACTTCGGTTGGCAGTAATGCTTTGCCTCATATTATTCCTTTAATAGCACAAGGATTAATTAAAAGATATAGTAAAGATAAAAATCTTCCTCTTGACATAATAATAGCAGAGAACATGAGAGATGCAGCGGAATATTTTGAAAAAGAGATAGTTAAAATTGTTGGAAATGATTATCCTTTAAAAAAATTAGTTGGGCTTGTAGAAACTAGTATTGGTAAAATGGTGCCAATAATGTCAAAAAAAGACATGGATGAAGATATATTACAAATTTTTGCTGAATCATATAATAATCTAATCTTAGATAAAAAAGCTTTTAAAAATCCAATACCCAATGTTAAAGGTCTTTCTCCAAAAGATAACATGAAGGCATGGGTTGACAGAAAGTCATTTATTCATAATCTTGGTCATGCTATGATTTCATATCTGGGATATTTATATGATAAAAAATTTGTTTATTTATACGAGGCATTAGCTGTAAAAGAATTGCACAGTCAAACTAAAGAGACAATGACACAGGCGTCGGAAATATTAATGAAAGAATATCCTGGCGAGTTTACAAAGAAAGATTTGGAAGATCATATTGATGATTTATTAAAACGATTTATGAATAAAGCCTTAGGCGATACTATTTATAGAGTAGGAAGAGACCTGTTAAGAAAATTAGGACCAGAGGATAGATTGGTTGGAGCTATAAAAAAGGGGATAAAGTACAATATGAATGTGGATAAAATCCTTTATGCTTTGGTTTGTGGTTTTTATTTTAGAGCTACTGATGAATCAGATGCTATGTTTGATAGAGATATTGAATTCGTTTCAAAATATTTTAATAATGGCATAGAGTATGTACTGGTAAATGTATGCGGATTTGATAAGAATAAGCATAAGGATATAATTGCAAAATGCGAAAAGTATTCAGAGGAAATTAAAGCATCATATAAAATATAAGGAAAGAAATATGAGCAAACTAGAAAAATCAGTAAAAGAAAATAAATTTTTTTAAAGAGAATTTAAAATAGTATACGAGGAGAAAAGCTATGCCAATAATGAGAAACGGAGGAAAAGCAAGGGAGATAATTGATAAAGTAAAAAAATCTGGAAATAGTTTGCCATGTTTTTGCACAGAAAATATTATGACAACAGAAGCAATCTTTATGGGAGCTAAGAAATTTAAAGAGGAAAAAAATATAAAAGGTCAACTGCCGCTTATTATTGCTTTTACAGCAAGCTATGAGAAGAGACAGCAGCTAAAAAATTACTCTGGATTAAGCGATTTTAAAGAAGGATTATTAGCAGTAAGAGATGATATCGAAAGAATTGCAAGAGACAAAGGTCAATTTAACGATATAGATGTTATTGTGCATCTAGATCATGCTCAACCAGGCGATGATGATTGGATATTTAAGGAAAATAAAGATTTTATATCTTCCATTATGTATGATTGTAGTCATTATAGTCTTAATGATAATATTAAAATGGTAAAAGATTTTGTTAAAAAGTATAAAAAAGATTTTGTTATAGAAGGTTGTGTTGATGAAATATATAATTATAGCGCAGGTAATGAAAAACTCGAAGTAAAAGAAAATATTTCTAAAGCAGATAATGTAGAGATTTATTTTAAAGAAACTGGAGTTGATTTGGTAGTTGCTAACTTAGGGACAGAACATAGAAGAACAGAAAGTGCTTTAAAGAAGTATCGGAGAGATGCAGCTCAAAAAATTAGAGATAAGATAGGAAGGCAAATAGTACTTCATGGCGCATCGAGTTTAAGTAATACTGAGTCTAAAAACTTGCCACAGGATGGAATTGTTAAGGTTAATATCTGGACAATATTAGAAGTAAATCCGAGCAGAATTATGGCTAGTAAAATAATAAAAAATATAGATAAAATATTATTAAAAGAAAGTATCGAAAAATTAGTTAATGAAGGATTTTTAAATAAAAAAGTTTTAAATAAAGGCGGGAGACCTTCGTTGGATTTTCTAACAGAAAAATACAGAAGAGATGATATTTTTATTCCAGCCATCGTTAAGCAAGTTATAAATTATTATGAGAATTTTTATATTAATTACTGATGGAGGACAAAATGGCTAATTTATTCAATCAGTTAATGAATAAAAAAGATATCTTAAAAAGAGTTGGAAATATCAGTAAATCGAAAACTTTACTTATCCAGTTTTATGGTATTATCTAGATATTTGATTTTATTACAAAAAGTTATTTATTATAAAATAACCTGATTTATGAGCCTTCTAGGTATTGATATTGGAACAACAGGAGTTAAAGCAATTGCATTCAACGAAGAAGGTAAGGCATTGGCAAGTGCCTATCAGCAGTATGGGCTGATTTATCCTAAACCTCACTTTGTAGAATTTGATACAATTCCTATGTGGAATAAAATCTTTGATGTAATAAGAGAGATAAACTCTTGCCCCGTGGTTAAGAAAGACCCGGTAACTGCTCTTTCGGTGTCAACTGTTGGAGAAAGCTTTACTCCAATTGATGAAGATGGGAATATAATCTACAATACAATTTATTCAACTGATTCAAGAAGTGAAGCTGAACTTGAGTTTATTTTTACAAAAATCTCTGCAAAAGAGCTTTATTTTATTACAGGTCTTCCTCCTCAGACAATTTGTGCATTAAATAAAATATTATGGTTAAAAAATAATCTACCTGAAATCTATAGGAAAACCAAGAAGATTTTATTTACCGAGGATCTGCTCCAGCATAAACTTGGAGTTACTGATACAAAAATAAATTATTCACTTTCATCAACATCTTTGTTTTTTGATATAAGAAAAAAAATTTGGTCAGATAGAATTTTAAATACTTTTGATATAGATAAAGATTTATTTTCAGCGCCATCACCTTCCGGAATTATAGTTGGTATTGTGAGAGATGATATAGCTAAAGATCTAGGATTCAAAAATAATGTTCTTGTTATTACAGGAGGTCATGACCAACAGTGTGCTGCACTTGGAGTAGGTTCTATTAAAGGAGGAATAGCTGCTGATGGAATGGGTACTGTTGAATGTGTTACAACAACACTTGATGAGCTGATAATAAGTGATTCAATGTATGAAAATGACTTTTCAACAAGAGCTCATGTAGTTCCCAATAAGTTTGTAACAATTGCATATAATTTTACTTCAGGAAGTCTGGTCAAATGGTTTGTTGACATTTTTGCAGATAAGGAAAAGGAGCTGGCTGAAAAAGAGCAGGTTGGTGTAATAAAATATTTTTATAAAAATTTTGATTTTAATCCTTCGGGACTATTTGTACTTCCCTATTTTTCGTCATCAGGGACCCCTTATCATGACCCTATTCCCAGAGGCACAATTACGGGTTTAAATTTAACTACCAAAAAGGAAAATATCTTTAAAGCGATAATAGAAGGCCTGATTTATGAGATAGCATTCAATGTTGAGCTGGCTGAAAAGTCAGGAGTAAAAATTACGGAACTTAGAGCAGTAGGTGGCGGGGCTAAATCAGATAAAGAGCTTACTCTTAAGTCATCAATTTTGGGGAAGCCTATAAAGAAGATGCAAATAACTGAGGCTGGTTGTCTTGCCACAATGATGCTTGCGGGCAGTGCAACAGATAAATTTACACTTGAGCAGGCGATTTCGAGTTTTATAAAGGTGGAGAGAGAATTTTACCCTGATGAGAAAATAAGAGAAAAATATTTAGATAGTTTTGTGAAATATAAAAAAATTTACAACCTTATAAGCCAGATTTATTGATTTTTAAGTTTAATTTGAGTTTTTGACTTAATTTTTATATTATAATCCATATTGTAACTAAAGACGAGATTAAGGAAAACTGTGGTAAGTGAAAATAGCGGTATAAAAATTTGTGCCTCTATTCTAAATAGTAATTTTATAAATCTGGCGAGCGAGATTAAAAAAGTTGAAAATGCTGGAGTGGAAATGCTTCATATAGACGTTATGGATGGAAACTTTGTTCCAAACATAACTATTGGTCCCCCCATTATAGAATGCTTGAGAAAAAATACCGGGCTTTTTTTGGATGTGCATCTTATGATTAAAAAGCCTGATAGACTTCTTGATAGTTTTATCGAAAGTGGAGCAGATCTGATAAATGTTCATGCTGAAGAATGCCCTCATCTAGACCGGACATTGAACTATATAAAACAGGCAGGTAAGAAAGCTGCAGTCGCATTAAATCCTTCAACACCTTTATGCTTCATAGAGAACGTCCTGGGACTTGTTGATATGGTATTGATTATGACGGTCAATCCTGGATTTGGGGGTCAGAAATTCATACATGATATGGTTTATAAGATTAGAAAGTTAAAGGTAATGATTGAAGATTACAGAAGATATTCCTCTAATGTAAAAAAATGTGTTGATATTCAAGTGGATGGAGGGATTAATATCGATACAGCCCCGATTGTTGCCGGAGCAGGGGCGAATGTATTGGTAATGGGTACAGCTATTTACGAGTCAGATAATCCTGCAGAATACATAAAAAAAGTAAGGGATAAAATATTAATGGTAAAAACAGTCTAGCTAACTGCTTTCTTCTAATATAATAATAATATAAAAATATATATGAAGGTGATATCAATAAAAAAATAGCCCTGTCTTTCAGGATAGGAATATTTTTTTATAATGTAAATTAGTTTATAATAAATTAATCAGCTGATATTGCTTCGGTTGGACAACTCTCTATTGCTTCTTCAATGCACTCTTCATCATTCTCTTCATAATCATTCTTGATAACTTCTGCTATATCTTCATCCTCGTTTAATTTAAAAATATCCGGGCATGTTTCTTCGCATAGACCGCATCCTGTGCAGAGGTCCTTATCTATTTTTACTTCCATTGTGTTCCTTTCCACTTTTTAATTTATAAATCTTCTTTATTCTTTAGTAATATTGTTATGTAATATACAAAATTTTTTTTTCTATTTCAACAAAATAATTTTTTATTTTTCTGTAAAAATGTAAGTTAGAAATAGAAGATTTATTGACTATTAGAAGTAGGATTGCTATTATTTGGTGGTTAATAAATTGGTATAATTTTTCTAAAATTTAGAAGACCAATAGTAATTATTTAATGGAAATTCTTATGAAAAATATATTGCCTAGAAAGTTTTACGGGAGATATACATCAGAAGTAGCCAGGAATTTACTGGGTAAGGCACTGGTGAAATTTAGAGGACCGGAAATGGTTGGGGGGATAATTCTGGAAACTGAAGCTTATTATGGCGAGAATGATCCTGCAAGTCATGCTTATGGTGGAAAGACGCCCAGAAGTGAGATAATGTTTGGAAAGCCAGGCATTGCCTATGTCTATATGTGTTATGGGATGTATTATCTAATAAATATTGTAACCGAAAATGAAGGAAAACCAGGTGCGGTGTTAATAAGAGCTCTAAAACCTCTCTGGGGAATTGATATTATGAAAAAAAGAAGAAATATCAGTCTGGAGGGCAGGCTTACAAACGGACCGGGTAAATTAACCATAGCACTGGGTATAGATATAAAAGATAATGGCGCTGACATTGTAAGAGGGGGAAACAGATTATATATATCTGACTATAAGGTAGGGGATAATAATCTTAAAATAATAGTGACGGAAAGAATAGGCATAAAAAAAGGGGAAGACAGGCCACTTAGATTTTTGATTCAAAATAAATAAGTATAATTTTTTAAAATATATTAAATAATATGTGTACGGATTATAGAAATACTTTGAATATAATTGGTTTAATGAATTGTTAGCAAGTTTTTAAGGGATGAAGTAAATTTTATTGGAAGTTATAAATATGACAGATTTTAAAAAATTAAACAGGTTACCGTATATTACTAAAAGGATGTATATAATTAAGAATATATGTGAATTAAAAAAGGTTGATTTAGAATATTTATTTGGCCTTTTTAATTTATACAACAAGAAGAATAGTGGGAAATGGTTCTGGCAGAAAGCAACCTTTACCGGAATGCTTAAAGATGCTTATGACAATTTTAATGCGGCTGTAGACGAAACTGTAAAGGATTTAAAGCAAGCTGATGAGAAAAAAACAAAAGAGCAGATAAAATCTGCTTCTAAAATATTCGATAAACTCATAATTAGTTTGGAAATGAACTGCAATGTTAACCGGGAAAATGATTTTAATAATGTTAAAGGGTTTTTAGATAAAAATTTAAAAGAATTAATTAATGATAGTTTGAAAAGAATGGAATAGTATTTTAATCAGAGATTGGGTATTTCACTCTGTATTTTCGGCCTTCCTCGTAGGTTACTTCCCCATAATAAGGTAAAATATCCGGACTAGTTAATTTTGAAGCAGCCTCGTATGTACCGGCGATGATCTCTATTTCAGCAGACGTGGAGTTTTTTTCAACTATTATTATTTTATATTCAGGTCCCTTTAGATATATAGTTAAATCAAATTCGGTGTTATTTTCAATTATCAATATACTCTTTTCAGGACCCCAAAATTTACGCTCGGGAACAGCTGGCGCAAGCGAGTTATAAGTTGAAGAAGCTATTAGTTTTAATTTTGAATCAATTAGTAAGGGATTAATTTCTTCCTCTAATTCCGGATTATATTCAACAATTATTTCATAAAGGAACGATGCTTTTTTATAACTACCGGAATTATATTTATCCCTAGCAATACTTTTAAGGGTATTGGGTTGTATATTGTAGAATACCCCTCTTTTCTCATAATCTGAAATATTATTATAGTTATTATTCTGGACTTCCAGGTCTAAGATTTTTAGAAATTCTTCAACACTTTCTGCATAATTAAGATTACTTGCAAGTTCTGTTGCCTTATCAATGTAGGTATTAAATAAAAGATAACCAGCGTCATCGAAATATTCACTATCATTATAGTTATTAATTATATTCTCAAGTGCTTCTATGGATTTTTCCCAGTCTTTGGTTTTATTAAAATCCAATGCTGCCTTATATAAATATTCAGGGATTTTATATATGGCAATAAAGGCTTCATTTGTATCAGGAAAGTTACTTTTAATATCTTCAAGCACTTCAACTGCATTTAAATAACTTTCGGCGGACTGACTATATTTTTCATTATTGTAATAATACTGGGCTAATTTTGAGTAACAATCTTCGAAAATCTCTTTTATTTCCAGATCATTATCACTAACTATTTCTGAATCTATTGCTTTTTTAAAATAAGTAATTGCTTCCGTGTAGTCGCTGTTATAATAGTAAGCATATGAAATTTTTTCCAGTGCATTATCTGCAAGCTTGCTGTTGGGGTAATTATTTAGAAGTGTATTATAATAATTTATTGATTGGGAATAGTCTTTATTGTCATAACTTTTATCTGCTTTATTTTTCAGAGCAAATGGACCAAAAAAATTTGATAGTATTAACCCTGTAAGAGACAGTATAAAGAATACGACGAAGAATGAACTTCCTCTGGTTCTCCTTGTAAAATTAAATATCGTAAGTATAAGGCTTATTATGATTACAGGTATACAGACAAATGGTAACATATCCCAGAAATATCCTATGTTCATATAAAAGAGGTAACCCATTCCTATAGTGATTAATATAAATACAATCATAAAAAAAATTGAACCAGGACCAATTCTATATTTTTTCCTGTATGTATACATAATTTTAGACTTTTAATAATGAGTTTTAAAATATTAGCATAAAACTTGATTATTAAAAACAAATGTTATAATACATAAAATAAGTATAATTATAAAATTTAATATTTATGTATGGATATGTATATATATGCGTGTGTTAAAGGCTCTGTATGATCGGATATTAATGTATGAAGATGTATATAATTTATTAATTTTTAAGTTTTTTTAAGCTCCATTATTAAAGTGTCCCAGTATTTTCCATTATAAAGGTGATTTTTCTTCAGGGTCTGAATCAGCTTAAATCCACATTTTTTATATACTTTTATTGCCCTCTGGTTATATTTATAAACATTTAATTTAATACTTTTAAGACCCAGGTCAAGCATTGCGAATTTTGTAACATTCATTATTGTGTCAGAGCCGTAACCTTTATTCCAGTAACCTTTCTCACCAATTACAATACCCAGCTCACAGTCACCTTTCCCCCAATTGATTTTGTGCAAGGCACAATTGCCAATATGAAGATTTGTATTTATATCTTCAATAGCAAAGACTATATCATTCTTGGAACTTTGAATGAATTTAAACCATTTAAGTTCCTGTTCTTCTGTATAGTCGCAAAAGTTCTGGCTCAGATACATATTGACAGAAGAGTCCTTTAACCAGGCCAAAGATCTTTTTAAATCACCCTTTTCCAGTACTCTCAGGATTATTTTTTTACCAATAATTTTTTCTACAGGGTAATTATTTAAATTTTTCTTTCCAGACAAGTTATTTATTGCCTTTTATTTTTTACCTATCTTATTTATAAATGCTTCTATAAGATCAATAGGAACCGGGAATATAATTGTTGAATTCTGTTCTGTTGCTATTTCTTTTAGGGTCTGAAGGAACCTGAGCTGTACAGAGACCGGATATTTACTCAACACCCTTGCAGCCTCAGATAATTTTTCAGAGGCCTGGAATTCCCCTTCTGCATTGATTATTTTTGCTCTTCTCTCTCTTTCGGCTTCTGCCTGTCTTGCAAATGCTCTCTGTATAGATTGAGGCAATTCAACATCTTTAATTTCAACGATTGAGACTTTAATTCCCCATGGATCTGTTTGCTCATCTATTATTTTTTGGAGTTCCTGGTTGATTTTATCTCTTCTGGCAAGCAAATCATCCAGTTCCGCCTGGCCTAGTATGCTTCTTAGTGTGGTTTGAGCTATTTGTGATGTTGCAACCATATATCTTTCTATTTTTACCACGCTTTTTGCGGGATCCATTACTCTGAAATATACTACTGCATTTACTTTTACCGGTACATTATCTCTGGTAATAACATCCTGCGGCGGCACATCCATTGTGACAGTTCTTAAGTCAACTTTAATCATTTTATCCACAAACGGAATTATCAGGAATATGCCAGGCCCTTTTGCTCCCCTCAGTCTTCCAAATCTAAATATTACACCCCTCTCATATTCTCTTAAAATCTTAACAGCTGAAAGCAATAATATTAAGACAATAATTATACCAAATATTATTGCTACTGTTGGACCTACTAACATTTTAACCTCCTTTTTTGTTTTAATTGTTTTGTTTATTTAATATTTTTACCATTAAAGTCAGACCTTTTAAAGATATTATTTTAACTTCCTGGCCTTTTTTAATTTTTTTTCCATCCTCAGATACTGCCTTCCAGATTTCCCCATATACTTTAACCAGACCTTGTGGATTTAAGTCCTGGCAGACTACTGCGGTTTCTCCAGTAATTCCTGCTTCACCAGTAACGGGTTTTTGCCTGTGAACCTTATAAACTGCCCTTATTACAATAATTAAAAAACCGGATACTATAACTGAAGCGCTGATTATCAGACTTGTAGCTATTTTAAGATAAGGAGCATCAGTGTCAATAAGTAAAAAGGATCCCATAAGAAGTGAAGCTACGCCTGCTATTGAAAGTATTCCACCCAGGCCAAGTGCTATATCCAGAATGAATAAAATTATAGCCAAAATTATAAGAGCCAGTCCGGCATAGTTTATGGGAAGAATGCTAAATGCATAAAACCCCAGGATTAGAAATAAGACGCCGATTGCTCCTGAAATGCCCAATCCCGGTTGGGAGAATTCATAGATTATTCCAAATATACCTATAATAAATAATATATAAGCAATATTCGGATTTACTATAGTGTGAAGAAACTTGGAAATAAAACTCATTTCAATTTTTTCAGTTCTGGCAATCTTTCCGCTTATAAGGAAAGATTTACCTGATTTCTCAATGACTCTGTCGTCTATTTTTTCGAGCAAGTCTTCTATATTTGAAGCAGTAAGATCTATTACTCCCAGCTCCAGCGCTTCAACAGCGGTAATAGAGGCACTTTCCCTTACTGCCTTTTCTGCCCAATCAGTGTTCCGGCCTCTGGATTCGGCCAGGTTTTTTATGAAAGAGACTGAGTCGTTGGTTACTTTATCCAGCATATCCTGGGATATTTGTTGTTCTCCACCCAGGTTTACTGGATGAGCAGCTCCTATACTGGTAGAGGGTCCCATAGCAGCAAGATCGCTGGCATAAGTTATAAATACCCCGGCGGAAGCTGCCCTGGCGCCTTCAGGATAAACAAATACTATAACTGGAATATTTGTATTCAGGATATCCATTATTATTTCTCTCATAGATGCTTCAAGTCCTCCTGGAGTATCCATTAATATAATAAGACCGTAACCGGAATCAAGTGATTTTTTCAAGCATTTTCTTAAGTGATTGGATACAGGAGGATCTATTATGTCTTTAATCTCACATATATAGAAATTAGTTATTTCTGTATAATTTATTTTTTCATTACTGCTTTTATTATCAGGTGCAGGGCTGTTGGTTGACCCTATTAAAAGAAACGAGCTGATAAATAGCAAAATAATCAGAAATTTAACAATATTTATTGGTTTAAAGGCCGAGCAATTCATTTTTATTTTATCCAGGTTGTTTTAAAGACTTTTTTACCTTACCATTATACTATAAAGTGTTAAAAAATATTCGGGGTGTTTTCTGTAAGATCTTGAAATCTGATTAAAGTTTATATATGAACTTTTATTGCAGAAACAGGACAGCAATCCAGGCATAACTCACATAAAATACATTTGTCCTTATTGAATTTTAATTTAAAACTTTTATCGTCAAGGATAAGAGCCTGAGTGATACATAAAGAGGTACAGATTCCACAATCCACGCACTGGTTCTTATCTATTATTATGTCTTTTGCCGCTTCCTGAACGGAAACTCCTGTACCTGTAAGATATTCAATTGACTGGTCAATTTGATCCTTATCACCCCTGAGCTCGATTAGCATTTTACCCTCCATATTAGGAGTTATTTCAGCCCTGAGTATATTGAATTCCAGATTAAATTCTTTTACCAGTTTATATGTAATTGGCTTTGTGACAATATTTTCCGGAAAACTCAGCACTAGTTTTCTTTTTATCATCAGAGTTCCTCCTTACTGAGTATATCAAGACTGCTGTATTTCTCCTCCAGGGGCAGGGGGGCAACACTGGCAGTTAAATGAAATTTACCATTTTCAATTTCTTTTTTAAGCACATTGGATATTTCAAGTGCCTTGAAATAACTTGAAATTGAGCCCGTCTGAACAAATTTACCATTAATTTTTATTTTTCCGCTTCTGAGCTGTTTGTAATTGACCTTTCCATAAGAAGGTTTATTTCTTCTTTGAACGGAATAGTCAAAAATTTCGGTATATATATCCTCATCTTTAATTTTTAAGAATTCTACCATCTCTTCATCAATCACCGGGATTGGAATACCAATACCCATAAATATAGTAACACCATAGTAGTGGAAAGTGCATGCTTTCAAGTATTGGGGTGACATCTCTTTTAAGTTGCCTATAAGAGCAAGAGTCCCGGCCGCACCACATGGAGTACCATTGGGTAATCTCTCTTTGCCTGGATTATGCTGGGTACCGTACCAGGAGACGTAACCCTGACTGCCTCCCAAGAAGATTCTTGTACCTATCCCAATAGTCCTGTAATATGGGTCATTTAGAAGTGGACTGAGTTGGCCTGCACTACAGTAAGTGGCATTACCAAAATTAGGTAATAACTTTCCCATATAAGTATAAATTGTCCTGTTAGAAGAGTTGGTAGCTACTGCATAATTCTGGTAAGCATTTCTGGGATTGAAAAGATAAGCCTGGTTTATTGTATCCCTGGTTATGTAAGTTTCAATTTCTCTTCTAGGATAACAATCAGTACCATATGCTGTCGCTCTTAGTTTTACTGGCTTTCCTAGTATTAAATCTTCAATTACATATGCTCCACCGTAATTCATTCCTTCTGTCTCTGAAAGTTCCGCAGCGCCGATATATACATCTACGGCGGCTATTCCAGCATATGCAGGTACATCATTTAACCACACTTTTGTCATTTTTATAGGAGGATCCGGGTGACCGAAATTTATGAATGCTCCAGAGGAACACATAGGTCCGAAAGTTGCAGTTGTCACCACATCTACTTCTTTGGCTGCTTTTTTTATTCCTTTTTCTTTCACATAATCAATTATTTCTTCAGCGTTTAATACTAAAACTTTTCCGTTTTTTATTTTTTCATTTATTTCTTCAATTGTTTTTGCCATGATATATTTAGGTCCTGATTTTGATTTAGTAAACTATAATACTCTAATATTGATATTTTGCCAATAATCATTGGTTCAAGAATAGATTTTTACCTGGCTATATAATATAATTTTTATAAAAGTTACCGGAACCGGTCACTTAAAATTATAAAAAAATTTAATTTTGTAGATGATCCAGTATTTTTTTATAGAAAGGTATTTATAACAAATTGATGAATCCAAAATTTAGAAACCCGCTTGTTTTAAGTATTGTTGCAACTGTTTTTTTAATACCGGTTCTTATCCTGACCATGTATATATTTGATTCGGTTAATTGGATAATGTTAATAGTTACTGCTGTTATTTATTTGGTGATTATTTTTTTGGTTTTTTTATATTACGGCAGTTTTGGGAGAAAATAACTCATAAGCAATGACACAAAGTTACGATATAAATATTGAGAGGTTGCTTGCTTGCAAGCTTGATCTTGATAGAAGTATATATAGAAGCAGGGTTAAATATAAAGAGAAATATAATTGGAGGATTATATACAAATATAGTGATCTTTTGGTCAGTTGCGATAGAAATATCATTCCTAAACTTGAGAGATTAATTAAGGAAATTTACTATCTGCTTGAATCCTGTATAAAGGAAAATCCATCCTTTCAAAAAAGTTTATCCCCCTTAAAAATTAAGCCTGAGTATCCTCCTGTAATAAAAAAAATGTGCCAGAAGGCGGCTATTTTTAATGTAGGCCCAATGGCTACTGTTGCCGGGGCAGTATGTGACTATCTTGCTTCAGGTTTGGATAGATACTGCAGCCGCTTAATAATGGAAAATGGTGGTGATATTTTTATAAAAAGCAATAAAGATATAGAGGTCGGTGTATATCTTAAGAATAAGCATTTTGAAGATAAGATATATTTAAAAATAAAAGCGGCTGGCACTCCTTGCGGGCTTTGTTCTTCATCGGGAAGTTTTGGCCATTCACTTAGCATGGGAAGTAGTGATTTAGTGGTTGTTCTGGCAAAATCTACTATTAGTGCAGATGGTGCGGCCACTTCAATTGCAAATAATATTAGAGGACCTGAAGATATTTCTAAAACTATAAGCAGTTATAAAAATATAAAAGATATAACAGGCATTTTAATTGTAAAAGATGATAAGCTGGGTGTTTGGGGGAATATTGAGTTTATAAATAATTAAATCTTTTTGGCTTTCTGGGCATCATCAATATCTTTTTTTTCATCTTTTGATTTAAAAATATCAGCATTTGAACCTATCAGGCTTTCTCCTTTGAACAGTCCTCCTTTAGCTATTGTCAGGAGAGCATCTTTCTGAGTTAAGTTTCCAATAAATTTTCCTGTCGTGGTAATTTCAACTTCTCCAGATGCTATCATATCTCCTTTATATGTACCGGCTATTACCGCATCTTTGGTTCTAATATTAGCTTCTACTTTTCCTTCTTTTCCAATTATAATATCTTTTTCTATTGTAATTTCGCCATTGACTGCACCGTCAATTCTTGCTGAACCAGGGCAGTTAATTTTCCCTTCTACTTTAACTCCCTCGGCAATAATAGTAATATTTTTTGAGCCTTTTACTTCGGTACTTTTTCTTGACAGCATACTTTTTCCTCCTTTAGAATTTGCTACTTTTGTAATTATAAATTTTGAATTGTAAGTATTTTTTGCAAGCTATTATAACACTTTTTAGCTAAAATTAATGATAATTTTTTCACTTTAAATTTTATCTGTAAAAATATAGAATGATAATAAATTATGAACTAACCTTATAGTTATAGATAGATGAAAAGCAAAAATTTATTTATCCATGTTTTTATATTAATATTAATTTTTCTGTTTATATCAGTAGCATCTGTTTCATGCCAAATTACCCGGTATGGTGAGAAAGATACTTCTGAGACTGGAGAAGCCGGGGATATGAATGAAGCTGGTAGCCAGCTTCAGGAGCAAGCAGGAGAAAAATCTGAAGATGAAACGGAAGAAATTACTACAGTAAATCTCTGGATCAGTGACCTTATTCCGGAATATATAAGCGTAGAGGTCAGAAATGTGTTAAGCAAAGTTTTTGATGAAATAATAATTGCAGATGAGAAAGAGAATTCCGATGTATGGGTTGAAATTGATATTAGTAGCAAGGAATCAGAAATAAGATGGGTTTTGGTGCCGGTGGTTTCATTTTTCAGAAGTTTTGACGATATATCATATGAGAATATAAAAGAATTCTGGGCAGGGAATAAGGAGGTTTTAAATTATATATCAGTTGATGACTCTGAACCCGAACTTATTGTGACTGAAGAAGTTTTTAAAGTGCTTGAAAAGATTTTTGGAAAGAGCGGAAATGAAAATATAAAGGTAGTGGGTAAAGAAGAGCTTTTGTTAAATATTGAAAATAATAATAGTTTTTCAATTATCCCTTTTGATGATATTGAAAAAAAATATAAGGTACTCAATTTAGATGAGGTGTCTGTTTTTGATAAAGATCTGGATATCAATAAATATCCACTTGCTATAAATATCAGTGTAGAAAGCAATAACCCTGACTTTGAAAGCAAAATAGCTGAGAGTTTTTCAGGAGTAACAATCACCAACAGGGATATGGGAAAGCTTGCGTCGGTCATTATGACCGGGGTAACAGCAATAGTTAGGCAGGTAGCAAGAAGAATAGAAAGTGATGGAGTCCTGTCCCCTGGCGTGGAAATTGCAGAGGTACTAAGAGACGCAGATATTACTCATATAAGTAATGAGTTGCCTTTTGTGGAAGGTTGCACAGGAACAAGACCCCGGGGTTTAATTTTTTGCAGCAGTCCTGAGTATATAGAATTACTCAGGTATGTTGGAACTGATGTAATTGAGCTTACCGGAAATCATATGAATGACTACGGTCATGAATGGATGAACTATACCCTGGATATGTATGATGAAGAGGGCTGGCCCTATTTTGGTGGGGGAAGAAATCTTGAGGATTCATATGAGCCAGCTACTTTTGAGGTAGAGAGTAACAAAATAGCATTTCTCGGAGCTAATACTTTTGGCCCTGCCAGTAATTGGGCTACAGAAGATACTCCAGGTTCGGCACGTATAAATGTGTGGGGTGAAGTAGAAAAAGAGGAAGATATGAGAAAGTTTGAAGCGATAATAGAGGAGTTAAAGAAAGAAGGTTATATAGTAATATTTACTTTTCAGTATGAGGAAACTTATAGCTATACCCCTACTGAGGTTCAGATTGCTGATTTTAGAAGAATTATTGATGCTGGAGCTGATATAGTAAGTGGTAGTCAGTCTCATTATCCCATGGGAGTTGAATTTAGAGGTGATGGCTTTATAAACTATGGGCTGGGTAATTTATTTTTTGGGCAACAGTTGGCTATTCTTGGAAATAATCCCGGAATAATTGCAAAACACATCTTCTATAAGGGCAAACATATAAATACTATTTTAATTACTACCATGCTTAATGACTTTAGCCAGCCAAGACTCACCACTCCTGAAGAGAGAGTAGAACTTTTACAATCTATTTTTGCTGGCAGTATAAGATAATCATATTATTCAGTTGCTAAGTAAAGACTATTTGATTTAAGAAATTGTTGTAATTCTTATAAAATAACTTCTAAATTTTTAATAGCATATTCAAGTGGAAGAATGTTGATGCTGCCATCTGACATTTGCCTCTCCCCGCCATATATTAAGTATGCCTTTGCAGAAGGATAATCGTTAAGGAAGGACTTTAACCCACGAAGATCAGATCCTGGGATTTTGCCTTTTCTTTTAACTTCGAATATTTTTAAGCCTCTATCTCCATATAAAACAAAATCCACTTCTATATTATTACTTGTTTTCCAGTAATAAATTTTATATCCAAGACCCAGATAGTCATTAATTGCAACCAGTTCCTGAAAGAAAAGACTTTCAAATGAAATTCCACCGGCTTCTTCAGGCGTATCCAGAGGACCCATAGGTCTTAAAGTTCTATAGACTCCAACATCAAAAAAATAAAATTTTGGATGCAAAACTAACCTTCTTTTTGCACGTTTTGTAAAAACAGGAACCCTATAAGCCAAAAGAAGATCTTCTAAAATTGTAAAATAATTCTCGACTGTTTTTCTTTCAACGGCACATTCCCTGGAAGCTTGCGAAATGTTTAAAACCGAGCCTTGAGAAAAACTTGCGGCTTCAAGAAACCTTGAAAATACACCCAGATTTCTAGTTAATCCTTCTTGCTGTATTTCTTCTTGGAGATAGGTCTTGATGTAACTTTCAAGATAATCACCCGGATTTGATTCAACATAAACCGATGGAAGGTTGCCAAACATAAGAGAATGATTTAAATTAAAATCTTTCCCGAGTTCTGTTGCAGTCAATGGATGCATTGAATAGTTTAATGCTCTGCCCGCAAGAAGATTTGGGCCTTTCCGTCTTAACTTTCTCGCACTGGAACCGGTTAAAATAAACTTATACTTATTTTTTTCGATAAGCCTGTGTACCTCATTTAGAAGCTCGGGTATTTTTTGGACTTCGTCTATTATTATCCAGTCTTTGAAATTATCTGGTATGAAATTTTCCAGCCTTTGTGGATCAGCCAGCAGATCATTAAATAAACGGGATTCCAGAAGGTCAAGATATACCGCATTTGGAAAAACTTGTTTTACCCACGTGGTTTTACCGGTACCCCGTGGGCCAAATAAAAAGAAGCTTTTATTAGCAGGATATTTTATAATTCTGGAATACATAATTCCATTTTACATATTAATTTGGAAATGTCAACTCCATATTACATAAGAATAAAATCAATATGGTTTAATGTTATTTTTCTTTTTATTGAAAAGATTCAAATCTTTATTGCCAGTCAATAATGACTGTTATAAAATCTATTAACAATATCTATTATTACTGCTGGTTTAAAATAGGATATAATATTAAATATAAGTTAGAGGCTGGTACAAGATTACGGATAAAGTGATACAATGAGAGAGAATTTAGAAAATTTAAAGGAGTATGTGCTGGTCACTGACAGCGCATCAGATATATCCAGAGAAATTGCGGAAAAGTATAACATAAATGTTGTTCCTATTTATATTCATTACAATGGCAAAGAATTTAGAGATGGTGTAGATATTGACTCAAATCAAATTTATACTCTTCAGAAAGAAAAGAAAGTAATATTTAGTTCTTCTTCTCCTTCACCTCATGATTTTGCACGGGTTTATGAAAAACTGCTTAAGGAATATAAAAAAATATTTTCGATTCACATAAGTTCAAAATTATCTGCTGTCATAACATCAGCAAGGATTGCAAGGGGTTTAATTAAAGCTGAAAAAAGAATAAAAATATTTGATTCATTATCTGGTTCTATGGGTACAGGTTTTATTGTTTTGATGGCGGCTAAGGCTATTTTAAAAAAATATTCCTATGACAAAATATTATTTTTACTTAATTTTTTAAGGGATAATATAGAATTGTATGGCACTATTGACACCTTAAAATATTTAAGAAGAAGTGGAAGAGTTCCTGCAATTGCAAGTTTGATGTCAAGAATTCTAAAAATAAAGCCTCTCCTGGGAATAAAAAATGGAGTAGTGGAAATGATAGGAATTGCTGTTACCAGGCATGGTTCACTGGCGGAGATTACTAGAAAGGTAATAAGAAATTTTAAAAAAGAGAGGTGGGTAATAGTTTCAATAATTCATACACTCTCTCTGAGAGAGTCTGAGAAAATTATGAAAAGAATCCAGTCTTCTTTAAAATGTGTGAGTATAATGATTACAGAATGCACCCCGGTTATTGGTGCCCATACCGGGCCCGGCTTAATTGGTGTAATTGTAAGTAAATTAAATCGCGATATTGCTGATTTATTTATCTGACCAATGTTTTTCCAAATCTTTTTCCCCGAATACTATGGCAGAAAAGATAAAAATTTCTGTATTTTTCTGTTTGTAGCAGTCCTTATCCAGGCCAGCCTTATAACAGGTCTGTTCCAAAAATTGAATCCTGTTCCACCCATAGTCTGTTGCTACCTGTGGTAGAAGCAGACCCTGGTAAAAACCTTCCTTTATAAATAGTCCATGTTTTCCCACTTCTATTTCTTCTAAATTATTTATTCTTTTTAAAGGAGACAGTACAGAAATTTCAATATTAATACTTTCAAGCTCCCAGGGGGAAACTGAAGGGAATCTCGGGTCTCTTAAAGCTGACTCTATGGCCATATTTCTTATGGTTTCCCAGAGAGGTGTTTCAGCGGTTATATTGCCTATACACCCTCTTAAATTGCTATCAGTATGTAAGGTCACAAAGGCGCCGCACATAGTATTAAGTATAGCATCATCTATTTTATATTCAGGAGCCATATTACCATTGACTGCACTGACAATTGATTCCCTGGCTATTTTAATAAGTGTTTTTTTATGCTCCAGAGTAAGTTCAATATTTTCCATATTTTGTCACCTTTTTAAATAATATTTTTAGTATCAATGATTATTATTTTTTATAAAATGCCGCCGATAGGTACCCTACCACCGCGCTCCTGTCACCTGAAACATCTCCAGAATTCTTGTAATTTAAAGTTTTGGAACAGTTCGCCCCCAAAATTTTTGAAGCAATCATAGCAGAAATTACTGGACCGCCGCCGCACATCTCGGCATTATTCCTGAGAAATTCTAACATCAGATTTTCAGGATCAAAATTATTTACTAACTCCTCTACTTTTTTGTCTAAAGTGACAGCAATGTCATAAGGGTGATAATGTGATAGATCTGTGCTTGCAACAATTAATATGTTTTCATTTTTAAAAAGGTTTCCTATAGCGTTTCCCAGCTCTTTTATGTTCCGGCTGTTTTGCTGTCCTATTACTATGGGGACTATTTTTATATCTTCAAATAAAACCTGTAGAAATGGGAGTTGAACCTCAAGGCTGTGTTCATCTCTATGACCGTGTGCTGACAATTCTATAGCAGAGCTTTTATCTGCAAGAATTTTGGCTCTTTCTTTATCAATATGTACAAGCCCAAGGGGGGTTCTGTAAGCGTTTCCATTATAAATAGAAACAAAGTCAAAATATTCTGAGTGGGAAGGTGCTATTATAAAAATACTGTCAAATTTTTTTCCAGCTATTTGTCTGTAGGAGTATGCTGCAACCTGACCGGAATAAATATAGCCAGCATGGGGACATACAATTGCTTTAATGCTTTCTATATCTGAAGATTCTGTATTATCGAGAAATTCATTTATTTGTCCTCGGAGTATATCCGGGTCACCGGGATAGAAACTGCCATCTGCTATACTTTCTCTGATAATCTCATCTTTTACCATGTGATAGCCCTCCTGAAGTCTTATTTTCTAATAAAGAATCTGATAACTATATTTAAAATTATGGTAAGAACAATACTTAAAATTATACTTGAGATAATGGGAAAATAGAAGGTAAAATTATCTCTTTCTATTTTAATGTCCCCCGGTAGCTTTCCCGCAAAAGGAATTTTAGAAAAAATTAATGTAAGTGCGCCCAGAATGGCGATACCTACTCCAATAAAAATTAAGATTTTTCCTAATATCCCAAAATTCATAACCTTTTATAATTATATTAAATTTCATTTATTTTAAAAGGAATATAAATTCATAAATACTAAACTTTAAAATAAATCCAACTATAAAGGCCCAGGCAGAGCAATAGTAAAAATTCTCTTATAAATTCTTATATATAATTTATCATAATGGGTGACATTTTCCCCGAATAACTCTAGGATGACAATATCACTGAATAACAACATAAATCTGCACTACCTACCTATTGACTATTAAATTTACTCTGCTATAATTCAATCTACACATAAATTAATAACATTAAGTAATTAATAAGAATGAGAGATTCATTTAACTTTTTAAATACTGCAAATTCAGCCCTCCAGCAGACGATAAATATGTCAATAATATTTAATTATCTGCGCTTAAAAAGCCCGATCTCAAGAGCCAAAATTTCAAAAGATCTGGGGGTTAGTGCGCCTGCAGTTTCCAGAGCTGTAGAAAAACTTATGGAAAAGGGATATGTAATTGAAACAGAAAGAATCAAAACAAAAGTGGGAAAAAGACCAACACCTCTTATAATCAATAAAAACGAATTTTTTGTAATTGGTATAGATCTGGGAAAAGAAAGATTAAAAATGGCTCTGGCTAATTTAAATGGCGAAGTGGTTAAGAAATTTACCGGCTCTGTAATTCAAAAAAACGAAGAAGCAATAAATACGGTTATTAAAGAAGTAAAAGATTTTATAAATAAATACATTGGTGGCAAAGAATCAGATTCAAATAATATCGCAGCTATCTGTATAGGTGTACCGGCTGCTATTGATATAGATAATGAGCGGGTTTTACAAACTGACTATTATAAAGAATGGGAGTGGAGAGACCTCAATTTGAAGAATATCCTGATTGAAGAATTTAATATCCCGGTATTTGTGGAGAATGATGCAAACCTTTCTGCTATAGGAGAAATGCAATATGGAAAAGGGCAGAAATGTAACACTATCATTTACGTAGAAGTAAGTAGTGGAATTGGAGCAGGAATTATCATTGATAATAAACTGATTAGAGGTTCACATGGCTCTGCAGGCGAGATAGGATTCACAATATCCAGTTCTAAAAAGGTAGATTTTAAAATAAAAGATAAGGGATTTTTAGAGGAGCACTCATCGGTAAGAAACATTAGAGGCAGGGCAATAGAAGAAATTAGAAAAGGTAAAAAAACCATAATTACAGATATGGTAGGAGGTAAAATTGAAGAAATAACCCCATATATTGTATGTAAGGCAGCAATTAAAGACGATAAACTCGCAAAAGACATTTTAACACAAATGGTTGAAATATTATCTATAGGAATCATTAACTTAATTTTAATTGTAGACCCCCAGTTAGTAGTACTGGGAGGGGATATTTTTGACCTGCCCGAAATAAGTAAGCTATTTATTAAACCAATTACAAAAAAAATTAAAGGTTTTATTCCTTTTATTATTCCTGAGATTAAAGCTTCTTCACTTGGTGGAGATACCTGTGTAAGGGGTGCTGCATTTAATGCAATTGATTCAATTCTTGTAGAGGAATTTCCTTTTAGAATAGAACAGGAAATATCAGCTTAAATAATTTTAAAATATTTTATAAACAAAGGAAAAGGAGGTATATGCAAAAATATCGATATACCAGTCAATATAAAGGAGGTGGGTTCTATGAATAGAAAGTGAGGTTTGTTCTATCAACCAAACATATAAAGAACAAACCTCAGGGAGATATATTTTTAGTTGATTTATTAATGAAGATTGTAAAAGGAGATTAAAATGAGAAAAATACTAATAATGTTACTTGCAGTAATCTTTACATTATCTCTACTCTTCATGGGCGTTGGCTGTAAGGAAGAAGCTGTACCTGTAGCTGAGGAGCCTGTAGCTGAGGAGCCTGTAGCTGAAGAACCCGCAGAAGTTCCAGCTTTAACCGGAGAGGTCGAAATATTCACATGGTGGACCGCCGGTGGAGAAGCTGAAGGGCTGCTGGCTATGATTGATATTTTCAATGAGAAATATCCTGATGTAGAATTTATCAATGCAACAGTAGCAGGTGGAGCAGGATTTGAAGCAAAACCAGTATTGATTACCAGAATGACAGGAGGCGATCCTCCAGATTCATTCCAGGTACATGCCGGACATGAACTTATTGATACATGGGGAGTTGGAGATTACCTGGAACCAGTTAATTTCATATTTGAAGAAGAAGGCTGGTATGATGTATATCCTGAAGACATGATTTCTATTCTCTCTATGGGAGACGATATACTGTCAGTTCCTGTTAATATCCATCGTTCAAATGTGCTTTGGTATAACAAGGCAGTTTTCGAAGATAATGGTATTGAAGCACCTGCCACTTTTGATGAATTCTTTGCAGCAGCTGATGCTCTAAAAGCTGCAGGTATAACACCACTTGCTCTCGGAGACACTGGTATATGGGCTGCAGTTCATCTCTTCGAAAATGTACTTCTGGGAGTTGTAGGCCCTGATGATTATATAGGCCTGATGGACGGTTCTGTAAGGTGGGATTCAGATGGAGTTAAAGAAGCAATACAGACCTTTGTTGATCTTCTGGATTATGTTAATGCTGACCATTCCGCATTAGGATGGGATGAAGCAGCACAATATGTAATTGATGGTACCGCTGCTATGACCATTATGGGTGATTGGTCACATGGTTACTTTATGTCAAAAGGCTTGACTCCAGATGTGGAATATGGATACGTTCCTTCCCCGGGAACAGCTGGAAATTTCATGGCTCTGTCAGATACATTCTGCCTGCCAAAAGGTGCGCCAAACCGTGATGCTGCAATAGCATGGTTAAAAATCTGTGGTTCTAAGGAAGGACAGGATGCATTTAATCCAATAAAAGGTTCAATTCCATCAAGAACTGACCCTGATCTAACTCTTTATGATGTATACCTGAAGAGCGCTATTGATGACTTTAGCACTAACACAATCACGCCAAGTATCGCTCATGGTGCAGCAGTATCTGAAACATGGTCAGTAGCTATAGGTGATGTTATGACCATGCTAGTTGCTAATAAAGATGTAGATGCCGCTGCAGCTGCATTCCAGGCTGCCGCTGATGAGAATCTATAATAGATATGGCATTGAATGAATACATGTAGTTATATATTTGCCCATAGATTTCAAAATCTATGGGCAAATAAATTTAAACATTAAAAATTGCCTTAGAGAAGAATAAAAGGCTTTTTTATGCTTGAGGGTAAGGATAAATATATAAAAATGAAACAGCCAAGGAAAGAAAGAACAATTGTAATTCTAACAATTATACCTTCAATAATTGCAGTTGGCGTATTTGTTTATGGTTTTATTGCGTGGTCTATAAGAGTAGCTTTATCTGATTGGATAGGAATTAAACCTGACTATACTTTCGCAGGATTAAAAAATTTCATATCTTTATTTAAAAGTGGCAGATTTTTAATTGACATTTATAATAACATATTTTTTACTATTTTATTTCTTGCCATCTGTGTTGGTGGCGGCCTGCTACTTGCCATTCTGCTTGACCAATTTATCAAAGGTGAGGGTATTTTTAGAACTGTCTATCTTTTTCCACTGGCAATCTCACCTGTTGTAACTGCGGTTGTCTGGAAATGGATATTTTCTCCTAAAGTCGGGGTAAATGTTTTATTAACTAATCTTTTATCAAAAATAGGTATAGAGCGCACTATAGAATTTGGATGGTATACCTCTCCTGCCAGCTGGGGTCCTTTTAATATTGCGTTAATTCCTATCATCATTGCAGCATCCTGGTGGTTTGTTGGATATGTAATGGCAATGTATCTGGCAGCTTTAAGGGGAATTCCTGCTGAGCTGAGGGAAGCAGCACGCGTTGATGGCGCAAGTGAATTTAAAATATATATGAAAATAATTTTACCACTTTTAAAACCCATTACCCTGAGCGCCCTTATCATTCTGGGTCATATATCACTAAAAATGTTTGACCTAGTTTATGTAATGACTGGAAGGGGCACAGGATTTGTTACTGATTTCCCATCTATTTTTATGTATGAGACAACTTTCGCTGCAAATAAATTTTCCCAGGGTGCTGCTATTTCTCTTGTTATGCTTGCAATGGTTGCAGTAGTGATTATCCCATATTTAACAATAAGTTTGCGCAAGGAGACTTAAGATTGAAGAAAAAAATTATTTTATACTTCGTCCTGATTATATTTCTTATTTTATTTTTGGTACCAGTATATGTACTTATGGTTACGTCGCTTAAAGGTTTTGAAGAAGTAAGCCTTGCAACCATGTGGAACTTGCCAAAAGGACTGAATTTCCAAAGCTTTATAAGCGCTTTCGATAAGCTTAAAGGTAACTTCCTAAACAGCCTTTATTTAACTATTCCTGCTACTGTTATTTCTGCATTACTGGGTTCCTGGAATGGCTATATATTATCAAAGTGGAAATTTCGTGGCTCCGATATTATATTTACCCTTATATTATTCGGGATGTTTATTCCATATCAGAGTATATTAATTCCACTGGTTTTAGTTTTAAGG
>Ga0208047_1000149_pt1 | contig 25855 bp, 21 predicted proteins | sample Kivu_220m_FD_184162 | JGI IMG/M metagenome (GOLD analysis project Ga0208047, IMG submission 184162) | Freshwater microbial communities from Lake Kivu, Western Province, Rwanda to study Microbial Dark Matter (Phase II) - Kivu_220m (SPAdes)... | ecosystem: Environmental > Aquatic > Freshwater >...
CATATCGAGCGTTCTTTCACCGGATGCATGGCTTCGCCTGTCCATGGCGATGGTCTGTTCCACCGCTTCCAGGTAATTGCCCTCCTTGATCAGGACCCAGACCAGCAGGTCATAAAAAACCGCAACACCGGGCAATTGTTGAATGCTGGAATAGGTCTTGTCGTGGGTCATTTGCATCAGCGTCTGGTCCACATCATAATTCAGGGCATTCTCGATCATCGCTTCGACGGTGGGCAGGTATTGGGGCTGGTTGAGCAGTAAGGCGAAGTACTCATCGAGCATGGCCGGAAAACGCCGCTCGGCATTATAGACATTGGCCATTTCCATCCGGAATTCCTCCGGATTGCCCAGAATCTTCCGCCCGAATTCATAGGTCATCTCGGCATACTGGGTCTGGAGGTAGACCATATAAGCGTTTCCCAGGCTGACGATCCCGTTGAGTGTCTGGGGAAATTCCTTGAGAGGTTCCTGGTAGCATTCCTTTGCTTTGTTGGCATCACCTGATGTTTCGTACAGAAAACCCAGATTGACATAAAGGATAATGTCGCCGGTCTGGCGAATGGCTTTCTTGACCGTTTTAATCGCCGTCTCATAATCCTTCAGTTCCACCAGGCAATTAATATAGTAAAGCAGGTAAGATTGGACCTGGTTTTCTTCGTATGTTTTCAGGAAAATGGGAGCAGCCTTGGCGTATTCGCCGGCATGATAATATTCCCAGGCCAGCGGGGCTTTTATTTCCTGGGCACCGGCTAACTGAAAGCACAGGAACAGCAATACGCCGGCAAGAAGTTGCTTCATAGGCGGATCCTGTCGAAACCGGTATACGGGTGAAGGACTGATGGGACCCGAATTTCATTTCCCGCCTGGTTGTCTTCCAGGATCCCGGCCATGATCCGCGGCAATGCCAGGGCGCTTCCGTTCAGGGTGTGGGCCAGGTGAGTGTGTTTGTCGTTCTTGTCCCTGAAACGTAATTTCAGGCGGTTAGCCTGGAAGGACTCGAAATTGGAAACCGATGAAACTTCCAGCCACCGGCCTTGTCCGGCTGCAAACACCTCGAAATCATAGGTCATGGCTGAAGTGAAACTCATATCTCCTCCGCACAGCCGGATGATCCGGTAGGGCAGTTCCAGGGCCTGGACCAGCGATTCCACATAACCTACCATCTCTTCAAGTCCTTTATAGGAATTTTCCGGATGTCTGACCTGCACAATCTCCACCTTATCGAATTGGTGCAGGCGGTTCAGCCCCCTGACATGGGCCCCCCATGAACCGGCTTCCCTTCGAAAGCAGGGGGTGTAAGCCACATATTTTAACGGCAGTTGTTCTGAGGGGATGATTTCGTCACGGAACATGTTGGTGACCGGTACCTCCGCGGTGGGGATCAGGTAAAAACCATCGGGTTCGGCGTGGTACATCTGGCCTTCCTTGTCGGGCAACTGGCCTGTACCAAAGGCTGAGCTTTCATTCACAAGGACAGGGGGCTGCACTTCCGTGTAGCCGGCGCCGATGCCCCGGTCGAGGAAGAAATTGATGAGCGCCCTTTGGAGCCGCGCGATCTCCTTCTTGTACACCGGAAAACCAGCCCCGGCAAGCTTGACACCCAGCTCAAAGTCAAGCAGGCCCGATGGGCCCAGCAGGTCCCAGTGGGCTTTCCGGCCGGGATCCTTCGGCAGCGTGGGCCCGCCTTCCCTGATAAGCTGGTTGTCTTCGGCCGTTTTTCCGGGAGGAACAAGCTCATGCGGCAGGTTTGGCAGCTGGATAATGAGTTCCTGCAAACGGGTGGCTACTGCCGAATGCTCCTCCTTGAGACGTCGGTTTTCTTCCTTCAGCCGGAAGGTATCCTGCTTGGCTGCTTCGGCTTCTGCCGGTTTTCCTTCCTTGAATAACCGGCCGATCTTTACGGACAGCCCGTTCAGCTCAGAAAGCTGGTTATCCATTCTGACCTGCATGGAACGACGCTGATCATCAAAACGAAGGATGTCACCGACCAGCGTGACTGCATCAAAATTCTTGATTTTCAGGCGTTCGATGACAAAACCGCTTTTTTCCTGGATCAACTTAAGAGGGAGCATCGGGAAATGATTTAGAAGCTATAAAAATAAGAAATCTCCTGAACTCTGCCGTTTCCGGGCAAATACAGGAGACTCCGGTATAGCGGTGAAAACCGGTTATTCTTTTGTTTCCGGGATGATGGAAACAAATGAACGGTCGTTTCTCTTTTTCTGGAATAATACTTTACCGTCTTCCAGGGCAAACAGGGTATGATCTTTTCCAATCCCTACGTTTTTCCCCGGGTGATGCTGGGTGCCGCGTTGGCGCACGAGGATGTTGCCGGCTTTGGCAACCTGGCCGCCGTAAATCTTGACTCCCAGTCTTTTGCTTTCTGATTCGCGCCCGTTCCGGGAGCTACCCATACCTTTCTTGTGTGCCATAATCCTGTTATGTTTTTATTTAGCCAAGAATGATATCCTGAATCTGAATCTGGCTGAGGTACTGGCGATGACCATTCAGCTTCTCATAGCCTTTCCGGCGTTTCTTCTTGAAAACCAAAACTTTGTCACCTTTTAAATGAGAAAGCACCTTGGCAGACACTTTGGCTCCTTTGACAACCGGATTCCCTACCTGGACCTTGCCATTGTTATCCACCAGCAGGACTTTTGCCAGTTCCACCTCAGATCCTTCATCGGCGTCCATCCGGTGAACAAAAACCTTCTGGTCCTTCTCGACCTTGAACTGCTGCCCGGCTATCTCAACTATTGCGTACATCGGAATAAAATTTTCACATATCATTTGGGTCTGCAAAGGTATGAAATAGATTCCTATTCTGCAAAGTCAGGTGATCTATATTTATTTGATACATTTACCGAAAAACCGGAGGGATGGCTAACAAGGTAAAAATGCGGGTCATGGGGCTGACATACAGTCAGACCCAAACCGGCAGTTATGCCTTGGTGCTTGCCGAGGAATCCGGTAAAAAAAGGATCCCGATCATGATCGGAGCCTTTGAAGCCCAGGCAATTGCGCTCCACCTGGAAGACCTGCAGCCGCCCAGGCCCTTGACCCATGATCTTTTCCGGAATTTCTCAAAGGCTTTTGGGATCGAACTTCAGGAGGTCTTCATCAACAAGCTCGAGGAGGGGATTTTTTATTCAGAGCTGTTTTTTTTCAATGCCTCTGAAGTGATCCGGATAGACAGCCGCACTTCGGATGCCGTTGCCCTGGCCCTCCGTTTCAAATGTCCGATCTATACCACCCAGGAGATCCTCGACAAGGCCGGCATCGAGATGGAAGAGAAAGAGTCCGGCGATGAACCCGAGTCATCGGAAGAGCCGGCAGACGAAACTTCCCTGCAAACCATGTCCCTCGAGGAACTTGAATCCATGCTGGCAGATGCAGTCAAACATGAGGATTACGAGTCCGCGTCCATCATACGGGATGAACTGAAGCGCCGGCAGGGCAAGCCGCAGGCATGATCCAAATCCTATGCAGCAATACCTGGATCTTCTCAACCATACGCTGAAAAACGGTACCCGTAAGGATGACCGCACAGGCACAGGTACGCTCAGTATATTCGGATACCAGATGCGGTTTGACCTGAGCCGGGGTTTTCCCCTTCTGACAACAAAAAAACTTCACCTCAAATCGATCCTTTATGAGCTTCTCTGGTTTCTCAAAGGGGAAACCAATACCCGCTATCTGACCGATCACGGGGTGAGCATATGGAATGAGTGGGCTGATCCGGCAGGAGAACTGGGGCATATCTACGGGTATCAATGGCGATCCTGGCCGGGTTATCAGGGTGAACGGATCGATCAGATAGAAAGGGTGATTCGTTCCATACGGGAGAATCCGGATTCCAGGCGGCATATCGTAAGTGCCTGGAATGTGGCTGATCTGGGGAACATGAACCTTCCTCCCTGTCATATCCTGTTCCAGTTTTACGTGGCCGGCGGAAAACTCTCCTGCCAGCTCTACCAGCGCAGTGCCGATATTTTCCTGGGTGTGCCCTTCAACATTGCCTCCTACAGCCTGCTGCTCCTGATGGTGGCCCGCGAAACCGGGCTCATGCCGCATGAATTCATCCATACCCTCGGGGATGCCCACCTTTACCTGAATCATCTCGATCAGGCCCGGACCCAGCTCAGCCGCGATCCCAGGCCCCTGCCTGCGGTCTGGCTGAATCCGGATAAAACGAAAGTGCTCAATTTCGAATTCGGGGACTTCCGGCTGGAAGGCTACGATCCTCATCCCCACATCAAAGCGGATATCTCGGTATGAAAGATCCGACAGAAAAACCCATCTCGATCATTGTCGCCGTTGCCAGGAATTGGGCGATCGGGTTGAACAACGAATTGCTCTGGCACATTCCGGAGGATTTCCTGTGGTTCAAGAAACAGACCCGTGGACATCCCGTCATCATGGGCCGTCGTACCTGGGAATCGCTACCCGTCAAACCTCTGCCGGGCCGCAGGAATATCGTGATCACTGACGTTCCAGGAGACTGTTTTCCCGGAACCGTTTGTGTGAATTCGCCTGAAGCTGCGATCGGGTTGATGGATCCGCACCAGGAAAATTTCATTATCGGCGGAGGCATGATATACAGGAGGTTTCTTCCTTTGGCCCGGAAAATCTACCTGACCCTGGTCGACCGGGAATACGAAGCCGACACCTGGTTCCCGCCGTTAAATCCGGCGGAATGGAAAGAGGTATACCGGGAACCTCATGCTGGAGATCCGGATTATGCTTTCCTGATTTATAAAAGGCAAAATTAGCTGGCTTTCAGCCGGTTAGCGGTAATCTTAGTCATCTGCTTCTCAGCCAGGGCTTTGGTAATCCGGATAGCGGGCTTTTTCTCCGATGGGGTCGTGAACATGATGTCGACCATGATCCCTTCGCAGATCGATCTCAGGCCACGTGCGCCCAGTTTGAATTCAATGGCCAGCCCGACAATATAATCCAGAACGTCCGGATCGAAGGTCAACTTGATCCCATCCATCTGGAAAAGCTTGACATACTGCTTGATGATGGAATTCTTGGGTTCGGTCAGGATCCTTCTCAAGGCTTCCCTGTCCAGCGGATTCAGGTGGGCGATCACAGGCAGACGGCCGACGATCTCCGGGATCATCCCGAATGCCTTGAGATCCTGGGGTGCGATATACTGGATCAGGTTGTCACGGTCAAGGGCGTCTGCCTTCTTTTGGGCACCGTAACCGATGACCCTGGTGTTCAGCCTTTGTGCAATCTTTCGCTCGATCCCGTCAAATGCGCCGCCTGCAATGAACAGGATGTTCCGCGTATCCACGGGGATCATTTTCTGTTCAGGATGTTTGCGACCTCCCTGCGGCGGAACGTTGACGATCGATCCTTCGAGCAGCTTCAGCAATCCCTGCTGGACTCCTTCGCCGGAAACGTCGCGTGTGATGGAAGGATTGTCACCCTTCCTGGCTATCTTGTCGATCTCGTCAATAAAAACAATTCCCCTCTCGGCGGCTTTTACATCATAATCGGCTACCTGAAGCAGGCGGGTCAGGAGGCTCTCGATATCTTCCCCCACATAGCCGGCCTCTGTCAGCACTGTGGCATCGACAATAGTGAACGGGACGTGGAGCATTTTGGCTATTGACTTGGCCAACAGTGTTTTGCCCGTGCCGGTTTCGCCCACGAGTATGATGTTCGATTTCTCGATCTCAACCTCATTCTTATTGTCTTCCTGACCGAGACGCTTATAGTGGTTATAGACGGCAACCGACAGGACCTTTTTGGCATCCTCCTGGCCGATGACATACTGGTCGAGGAATTTCTTGATCTGGACCGGTGTTTTGACCTCGATCTCACCCAGGTTAAAAGGTTTTTGGGGCCTCATTTCTTCCTGGATGATGGAATAGGCCTGTTCAATGCAGAAATCGCAAATATGTCCCGAGATCCCCGCAATCAGCAGGTTAACGTCATCCTTGGTCCTGCCGCAAAATGAACACTTGTCCATATCCTTTGCCATTCAGGTTATTTTGAATTCATCCTGACCATCACCTCGTCAATCATCCCATACTCCTTGGCCTCTTCGGCGGTCATCCAGAAGTTACGGTCTGAATCCTTTTCAATTTTTTTAAAGGTTTGCTTGGTGTGCAAAGCCAGGATTTCGTAGAGTTCTTTTTTCAGTTTCTGAAGCTCGCGCACCTGGATTTCAATATCGGAGGCCTGGCCTTGTGCACCGCCCAGCGGCTGATGGATCATGATCCTCGAATGTCTCAGCGCCGAACGCTTTCCTTTGGTCCCGCCTGCCAGGAGGACCGCTCCCATGGAAGCGGCCATGCCGGTACAGACAGTCGAAACGTCGGGATTGATGTACTGCATCGTATCATAGATACCGAGGCCCGAGTGTACCATCCCACCGGGAGTATTGAAATAGATGGTTATATCTTTCCGCGGATCCACAGAATCAAGGAACAGCAACTGGCCCTGGATAATATTGGCCACATCGTCCTCAATCGGAGTTCCGAGAAAGATGATACGATCCATCATGAGGCGTGAAAAAATATCCATGGAAGCCACGTTCAGCTGGCGCTCCTCAATGATGGTCGGGGAGACATAATAATTGTACTGCGACTGGTACCTTTCGAGGTTCAGGCTGCTGATCCCCAGATGGCCGATCGCATATTTCCGGAATTCATCCTGTGCTTTCATCACTTAAAATCAGGCTTTAAGATTTAATTTGTCAATTTATTAAATTCCTCCAAGCTGACCGCTTTTTCAACCAGTTTAAACAAAGATTTAACATGGTCAATGACCTTGTTCTCCAGGATCACATCGGCGATCTTTTGTTTTTCCTCGTCGTTTTTCAGCAGGTAGTCGGCGAAACGGAAGAGCTGTTCGGGTGGTGCATCATACACTCCGTATTGAAAATAGCGTGATTGGGCGGTCCAGACCGCTTGTTCGCGAATTTCCTCATCGGTGGCTTCCAGCTTGTTTTCAGCGATAACGTGGTTTTTGATCATTCTCCATTTGAGATCCTCGGCAAAAGCAGGAAACTCTTTTTCCAGCTGTTCCTGGGTGAGCCTGCCATCTTTTGAGGATGCTAGCATCCAGCGTTTCAGAAATTCTGTGGGCAAGGGAACACCGGTTGTTGCCATGAGGCTGGCTTTCGCATCCATATGGAACTTGTAGCGGGCTTCGCGCGAATACCTGCGTTCCAGTTCTTCCCTGACCCGGTTCCGGTAGGCTTCGATCGAATCAACCACGCCATCTCCATAAGTCTTGTCGAACAAAGCCTGTCCTATTTCTGCGGGGGCAAAGCGCGAGATCTCGGTTACGGTGAATTCGAAATCCGAATCTATGTTTTTCAGTTCCTCCTTGCCAATCTTCAGCAGCGCGGCCCTGTCTGCCTCGTTCGGGAAAGCCTGGTTAGGGTTGAAAACCAGCCGGTCGTTGACCCTGGCATTCAGGAATTGCTCCCGAATGGTCTTGTCGGCAATGTTCTTGACGTAGATCAGCGTACCATGGGAATGGATGGAATGTTGATGTTCATCCTCTTCCGCCGGTGTGGCTTCCTCATGATGGACAGCTCCCTCCTTCGTGATCTGGCAGAGGTCACCCTTGACCACATCCTCATCGGAAACGGTTTCGGTCGGTTCGAATGTGCCAAACCTGCGCGAATAATCACCGATCTGATGGTCGATCATCTCTTCAGTCACCTCAACCTTGTAATCATTGAGCTTGTCCTTGGCCGTGATGTTCAGTTCAATGGCCGGGGAAATTCCTATATCGAAATGGAATTCAAAAGATTCCTGGCTGTCCCAGTCGACCGGGGGAGTGTTGATGTTGGCCATGGGTTCGCCCAGGATTTTTATCTCATTTTCTTTCAGATAATTATTCAGGGTTTCTGCCAGGACGTTCTGTACCTCGTCCACCTGGATGGATTTGCCATAGATTTTCCGGATCAATCCGGCCGGCACTTTTCCGGGCCGGAATCCGTCAAGCCTCACCTTCTTCCTGTATTCAGCCAGCGCACTCTCCACTTTCGGGAGGTAATCCGCCGGATCCAATGTTATTTTCAATACGGCATTCAGATCGTCGATGTTTTCCCTGATGATGTTCATGTTATCTGTAACTGTTCTGATGATATTTCGACAAAGGGTGCGGATGACGGGACTCGAACCCATACGCCTTTCGGCACCAGATCCTAAGTCTGGCTCGGCTACCAATTACGACACATCCGCAAAAGTGCCGCAAAGATAGTCAAAATTTAGATAGATGGTGCGGTTCCGGCCGGCTCACCCTATTGCCTCAGCTCGAAGTTCTGTCCCAGGTATACTTTCCTTACTTGCTCATCTTCAGAAAGTTCCCGTGCAGATCCGGATTTCAGGATGCTGCCTTCAAAAAGAAGGTAAGCGCGGTCGGTGATGGAGAGTGTCTCATGTACGTTATGATCGGTTATGATCACGCCGATATTTTTTTCCTTCAATTTTTTGACTATGGATTGGATATCCTCGACTGCGATCGGGTCGACTCCTGCAAAAGGTTCGTCGAGCAGGATAAAGAGCGGCTTGAGGGCCAGGGCACGTGCGATTTCGGTCCGGCGGCGCTCCCCGCCGCTAAGCTGAACCCCTTTGTTCTTACGTATTTTATCGAGTCCGAATTCAGAAATCAGGGATTCGGCTCGTTCTTTTTGTTCGGGTTTGGGTATCCGGGTCATCTCCAGGACGCTGTAAATATTGTCCTCAACCGACATGTTCCTGAACACGGAAGGTTCCTGGGCCAGGTAACCGATACCGCTCTGAGCCCGCTTAAAAACCGGTTCATGGGTGATTTCTGTGTCTTCCAGGAAGATCTGGCCCGAATTAGGCCTGATCAGGCCGACGATCATGTAAAAGGTCGTTGTCTTACCGGCGCCGTTAGGCCCGAGCAATCCAACGATCTCCCCTTGCTCGACCTCGACTGACACAAGGTTGACGACGGTTCTCTGGCGATATTTCTTGACGAGATTACGGGTATACAGTTTCATGGCTGGTTATACTATTCCTTCCCGGAGGATGTCATGAATATGAATGACTCCCAGGTACTTTTCATCCTCCATGACCAGGAGCTGGGTGATACTGTTCGAGCGCATGGCTTCCAGGGCAGCGACGGCCGGTTCTCCGGGAGAGATGCATTTCGGATTCGCTGACATGATCATGCCGGCAGCCAGGGTTCGGGTATCTTCATATTTCTCCATCATCCTCCGCAGATCCCCGTCCGTAATGATCCCTGTTATTCTTCCCTGGCTGTCTGCCACGGCAGTGGCACCCAGGCGTTTGGAGGTCATCTCCATGATGACGGTCCGGACATCGTCCGTGAGCTGGACCAGGGGCTTTTCATTCCGATGGTAAAGGTCCGATACCCTCAGGTAGAGACGCTTTCCAAGAGTTCCTCCCGGATGCAACCGGGCGAAATCGGACGCAGAAAATCCTTTCAGCTCCAGCAGGCAAATGGCCAGGGCATCTCCGATGGCCAGTTGAAGGGTTGTACTGGTTGTCGGAACCAGATTGTTCGGGCAGGCTTCTGAAGACACGGGCAGGATGACGGTTATTTCTGCCTGGCTTTCAAGATAGGAACCGGGATCCGTAACAATGGCCAGGATCGGATTCCCGAGGATCCTTATCTGAGGCACCAGGACTTTGATCTCGGGAGTGTTCCCCGATTTGGAAATGAAAAGGATCAGGTCATGCTCCCCGATGATGCCCAGGTCACCATGAAGGGCATCTGCAGCGTGCAAAAAGGCGGATGATATTCCGATTGAATTCAGGGTCGCACATGTTTTCTGTGCGATAATGGCGCTTTTTCCCACACCTGACAGGATCAGCCTCCCCTTCGATCTATGGATCCGTTCAACGAGATCCGCAAAATGGTCATCCAGAGTGCCTGCCAGATTCACCAGTGCATGACCTTCAGCAAGAAGGGCTGACCTGGCTATGGCAAGGATTTCTTGGTGACCGGTCACGATAACTTTTTTTTTGGGCACGAAAAAGTTTTAAAATGCTTAAATTTAGTCTACAAAAATAGTAATTCTAAAACGGCGATGGAGGCTAATTATTGAACGGATGGCAGTAGATTCTCGCAAGCTTCACGAATTCCTTAAGATCAATTTTGGTTTCGATACCTTCAAGAGCAACCAGGAGAACGTAATCCAAAACGTCCTTGCAGGAAGGGACTCGTTTGTGTTGATGCCAACCGGGGGAGGAAAATCCCTCTGCTACCAGTTACCTGGCGTTCTCATGGATGGCACGGCCATTGTCATATCCCCTTTGATCGCCCTGATGAAGAACCAGGTTGATTCAATGCGGGCTTTCAGTACCATTGACGGAGTGGCTCACTTCCTCAATTCTTCCCTGACGAAAGTTCAGATCTCCCGGGTGCTGGAAGATGTCCAAAGCGCCAGGACAAAATTGCTCTACGTTGCACCTGAATCTCTCAACAAGCTGGATTATACCGATTTCCTGAAGGGCGTCACCGTCTCGTTTTATGCGGTCGACGAGGCACATTGCATCTCCGAGTGGGGACACGATTTCCGTCCCGAGTACAGGAGGATAAGGCCCATCATCGAGCAGATCGGCAGGGCTCCGATCATGGCCCTGACTGCCACGGCAACTCCCAAGGTCCAGAATGACATCCAGAAAAACCTGGGTATCCTGGACGGCGATGTTTTCAAATCATCTTTCAACCGGCAGAATCTCTATTATGAGGTACGTGCCAAACAGGATCCTGAAAAGCAGATCATCAGGTATATCAAGGAGAATCCCGGCAAATCGGGTATCATCTATTGCCTCAGCCGCAAGCAGGTGGAAGACCTGGCAGAGACCCTGGTCGTCAACGGCATCAAGGCATTGCCCTATCATGCCGGGTTGGATGCCTCGACCCGTGCCACGAACCAGGACAAGTTCCTGCTCGAGGAGGTGGAGGTGATCGTTGCCACCATTGCTTTCGGGATGGGAATCGATAAACCCGATGTCAGGTATGTCCTTCATTATGATATTCCTAAAAGCCTTGAAGGATACTATCAGGAGACCGGGCGGGCAGGGCGCGACGGAGGGGAAGGGAACTGCATCACCTTTTACAGTTACAAGGATATTCAGAAACTTGAAAAGTTCATGCAGGGGAAACCCGTGGCTGAACAGGAGATCGGAAGACAGCTGCTCCATGAAACCTCCTCCTATGCCGAATCATCCATTTGCAGGCGCCGCCAGTTGCTGCACTATTTCGGTGAGGAATATGACCAGGACAATTGCGAAAACTGTGACAATTGCCTGAATCCCAAAACCCAGTTCGAAGGGCGGGATTTTGTGGCCATGGCTCTGGATGCCGTTCTCGAAGTGCGGGAGAAATTCAAGCCCGAGCATGTGGCGAAAGTCCTGACAGGCCAGGTCAATTCGGCCATCAGGACTTACAAGCACCATCAGCTCGAGATTTTCGGCCAGGGCCGTGACAAGGATGAACGGTTCTGGGTGGCTGTCCTGCGACAAGCCCTGATTGCCCAGCTCCTCGACAAGGACATAGATAATTACGGCACCCTGAAGATTACGGAAGCCGGCCGGAAATTCCTTGACGAACCCGAATCCTTTATGTTGACCGAGGATCAAAGCTATGAGGATTCTGATGAACCAAAAGCACCCCGGGGGGGCGGAGCCGGCGCTGTGGACCCGGAACTGTTCAGCTTGCTGAAGGACCTCAGGAAGAATATATCCAAGAAACATAACCTGCCACCCTTTGTGATCTTCCAGGATCCCTCACTCGAGGATATGGCAGTTTATTACCCGATCCGGACCGAGGAACTTGCCAACATGACCGGTGTTGGCGTCGGCAAGGCACAGCGCTACGGCAAGGAGTTTGTCGAACTGATCCGCAAGTATGTTGAAGAAAAAGAGATTGAGAGACCCCAGGATATGGTTGTCCGCTCCATCGTCAACAAATCCAGCATGAAGGTTTCCATTATCCAGAGTATCGACCGGAAGGTTCCGCTGGATGTTATTGCTGAATCGAAAGGACTGGAGATGAATGAAATGCTCAAGGAGATTGAGTCAATCGTCAACAGCGGCACCAAGCTCAATATTGATTATTTTATCGATGAAATGATGGATGAGGAGCACCAACAGGAAATATATACCTATTTCAAGGAGGAAGCCGAAACTGAATCGGTGGATGAAGCCCTGAATGAGTTGGGCGAAGATGATTTTACCGAAGAGGATATCCGGCTGATCCGGATCAAGTTTATCTCCGAAATGGGCAACTAAATGCCATCGCCAACTCCTTCCTCGCTCACGACCCGAAAGGGAAAAGCATCGCACTTACCCGCATGGAACCGGTAAAAGCTTATTTCCATCTGACCCGGCCGGTCATTGCCCAGGCCGCAGCTGTCACAACATAGAAAGGATAGAAAACCTGTACCGGAAGGAACCAGGCCAGGAGCCGGGTGCAGTGAAAAAACCGGGCTGCCCGGATGAGCAGGGGAAGATCGGCTGCCGATTTTATTCCCAGGAAGACCAGCGGCATGAACCAGGCCGACCACCCTGCCAGGACTGTAACCAGGGAGGTGATTATAGCCAGGTTGCCCAGGAAGACGAGAAGGGTGGTCGCAACCAGCATCGGGTCGGAATAACCTTTGGCCTTGGATGCCCATCGTTGCCGCTGCCGGATGAAACCGGACAGGTTCCCGGCAGGCTTCGATTTCACGATGGCCTCCCGGTTAAGGCAGTACCGGATCTTACGCCCGGGTGTCTTTTTCATCGCCTGCAGGAGAAAAACATCGTCACCTGAAAGGAACCGCGCATCCAGGTCAGTGACCAGGGACCGGTAAACCGACGCCTTCACCCCGATGTTGGGACCCTGTATCATCACGGGCCGCCCGAGTCCGGAGGACCCTACGGAAGCAGCGACCAGGCTGAGGTATTCCAGCTTCTGGATATTTTCTTGCCAGGTCCTGGCCGGTCCGAGAACCACCGGTCCGGCAATCAGATCGGCATCCAGATCCCTGAAGCAGGAAGCCATTGAACAGACCCATCCGGGCCCGGGCTGGCTATCGGCATCGGTCAGGAGAATGAATTCTCCCGTAGCGGTTTCCATGCCGGCTTTCAGGGCGGCTTTTTTTCCCGATTCACTCCCGGTCAGGGAAACGACTTTATTGCCCGGCCGGCCGGCTGAGATATTCCGGAGCTGTTCAGCGGTCCCGTCAACAGAATGATCATCGATCCAGATGATCTCGACCTGGCTTTTCGGATAATCCTGCGCATTGAGGGCTGCGGACGCTCCTTCGATTTGACCCGCTTCATTCCTGCAGGGAACCAGAATGCTGATCTTGATATCCGGATATCCTTTTACGGCATGGGATACCGGTGTTCGGATCCATCCGGCACAGAAACACGTGATCAGGATAAAATAGGCGGCGACTGCCGGCAACAGTACAAGGGTTAAGACATCAGGCATGAGTTTCCAGTTTGATCTTCCTGAGCAGGATCAGCCCGATCAGGGCAGGGATCATGATATTGATGATCCAGATGGTGAATGTCGTGAAAACGATGGCTGGAACGTCGGTCGTATACGGCCCGAGGATCAGTATGGCAATAGAGCCGCGGATGCCGAGATCACCAACTGTGGGAACCGGCACGAAATGCAGGATCAGTAAGATGATGGCGACCGCAGCCACTCCTTCAAAGAAGCTGATCCGGATATCAAAGAAATGAAGAACCAGGTAATACTGCGTCATGTAAGTCAGGTACTTCATCAATGACAACACAAGAAGGTAGGCTTTGTCGCGTCCCGATACTCCCTGCATGGCATGCAGGAAAGAGTGGAAGACCTTTAACCACCTGTATTTTTGAAAATAGGCTGATAAACGGTCTATGGCAAAGAACAGAACAATCAGGATCATACCGGTGGCGAAGGCAACCGACAAAGTGAAAATCCAGGAATGGCTGTGATCTGAGATCAGGTATTCGTTGGAAGGCAGATAGGTGGCTGCACCGATAAAACCCACGGTCACGGTGACTACCATCTGGGCAAGGACACAGATCAAGGTCAGGCCCGAGCCTGCAAACCGGTTACCCTGGTTCAGGATTAATCCCCGGGTTACCACATCTCCGATCCGGTTGGGGGTGGTCACTGCCATTGCGAGACTTGACAGGACGCCGGCCATGGCTCGCAGGTAGGTGACCCTTTCGAGCCGGTTAACGAGCCTTTTCCACTTCAGTGCTTCGCAGGAAAAATTAACATAGATGAGCAACATCGCCAGGATCAGGAACCAGTAACGGTGGCCCCGCAAAGCTCCTGCCAGCCGGGGCCAGGCCTCATCCCAATGCTCAAAGATGACCAGGCGGTAAACCATGTAGGCGAGGGCCAGAAGGGCAACACTCGCCTTGATGAGGTTGGACTGCAGCCGGGTGATCTTCAAAATGGTTACTTTTAGGGGTTTTTCAACAGGTATTTGGTAAATATAACGTAAACATCGCGATATGACAGACCGGGTCAGGGCAAAAAAGAACCTGGGGCAGCATTTCCTGACCCATGAGCACACGGCGCAGCAGATCGTCGCAGCCCTCTCACCCGGGAGGGAATCGATGGTCGTTGAGGTGGGCCCGGGCATGGGCATCCTTTCGGAAGAACTCCTGAAAAGGTACGGAGGCCGGTTAAGAGTGGTCGAAATTGATCCGGAATCGATTGACTATCTGACCACTCATTTTCCTCAATTGGCCCCGGGCATCATCAGGTGCGACTTTCTCATGCTGGACCTGGCCGGAATAACCTCCGGACCCATCTCCGTCATAGGTAATTTCCCTTATAATATCAGCTCCCAGATCCTGTTCCACCTGTTGGAGTATCGCGGCCAGGTGGAGGAGATTGTCGGCATGTTTCAGCGGGAAGTGGCACGCAGGATCGTTTCCGGACCCGGATCGAAGGAATACGGGATTCTCAGCGTGCTGATGGGCACTTTTTATGAAAGCCGCTACCTCTTCACGGTCCAGGAGGACAAGTTCCGCCCGGCTCCGAAGGTCAAATCCGGGGTGGTCCGTTTTTCCCGTAAAACCGGGATCAGCCTCCCTTGCCGGCCCGAAACCCTCTTCCGTGTCGTTAAGATGGCATTCAACCAGAGAAGGAAGACTTTGCGCAACGCCCTGTCTTCCATCTGGATACCCGGGCTTGAAGAAACCGGTTTCGGGGGGATGAGGGCGGAACAACTGGGAACCGGTGACTTCCTGAAGCTGGCGGCGGAGGTGGAGAGACTCGTGACTCGTGACTCGTGACTCGTGATTCGTGATTCGTGATTCGTGACTGGAGATACGTGGTGAGTTGTCCCCAGACTGAAGAGGTTGTGTCAAAATTTCAATTTGTAGTTCTTTGACATATTTGGATAATTTTCGAACGAGGCAAAAGAGGATGGATTTCTCCATCATCCTACCCAGTTAGCTGTTTGAACCCTTTTAAGCAGGTTTTCCATGGTATCGAGGGCCAATAATCGCTTCAGGTTATACGCTGTAGTCACCAGATCGATCTCGATCTGGCTCTTGGACATACCCCGGAGCCGAAGCGGGATTTTTCCAAGCATGCATTTGATCGTTCCAAAAGGGTGCTCAACAATCGTCTTTCGCTCTTTGACCCTCTTCTTAAAAGAGGGATCGCCCATTCGGCTCTTATACTCCTGTATCCATTCATGATTCTGATTCAGGTAAACAGTCCGACCAATGGGAGACCGCGTACACAGTGACTTTTTTGGGCATCCGGTGCAATTTCCTCTGTACCAATCACAGGTTTCTCCGCGCTTCTTGATGTTCTTGGCTTTGCAAGGCAAAACCCGGCCCTCGGAGCAAATAACCTGATCCTCGTCAGCATGATAGGTAAAGGCTATGCCAGCGGCTTTATCCTTCACCTCTTGTGTCGTCTGTTGTAACGGAACCACACACTGTGTCTGATTGGCTTCATACTTTTGCTCAACGGTTTGGATTTGATTCACATCGCCATACCCCTTATCGGCGGCAACCACTTTGGGAACAATACCGGTCTGCTCGATGGTTCTCTCCACATTCGGCTCCAGTTGTTTGCGATCATTCTCCTGGTTGGTGACTTCTGCCACCACAATGAGCTTGTTCTTCCGGTCTACCCCGGTTTGAACGTTGTACCCAGGTATGTATCCATCCCGGCTTTTCATCAACCGGGCATCCGGATCGGACGGAGCATAGCGCTTCAGCCCTTTCGTTTTGAGGAACGCCTGCTGAGACCGCAAGGTTTCCAACTGCTTCTGCAACTCGGCAATCTTCTGTAAAAGGGCAGGCTCAACCTGGTACTCCTCTGACAACGTGCTGATTTGTTCTTCCAGGTCTTCTGCAATGTCATTGTTCTGGAGCTGGTTCAGGTATTTGTCCAGTTCCGTTTCCAACTTGTTCATCCGCTTGGCAATACCGTCTTGGCTGACTAATTCCTTGGAAGCATTGGCTTTGATCTTCGTCCCGTCGTACACAACCGTATGCCCCTCGATGAACTTCTGATCCTTTAAAAAATTCCGGAAAGCCAAACACACCGTACGGATGGCCTCTTTATTGTCCTTCCGGTAATTGGAGATGGTCTTGTGATCCGGTCGCAGCTGTCCCAGCAGCCACATCACCTCCAGGTTCCGGTAACACTCCCGCTCCAGCCGGCGGGAACTGCAGATCCCATTCAGGTAACCGTACAAGTACAACTTCAGTAGGGTCTCCGGCCGGTAAGCTTTCCTTCCCAGCTCTTGTTGCCCCCGGTTCGCAAAGCAATCCGGTTGGGCTTTCACGATCTGATCAACCAACGCATCAATCAGCCGGACCACATGATCTGGGTCTACCCAATCATTCATGCTACTGGCCATTGAAAGCTGATTTCGATCGCAGGGTTCAATGTAATGCATCTGTTTCAAATTAGTACTCAAATCATTGTAACTAATTTAAAGATAAGTAATTACCATAAATTATCCAAACTTTCAAAGAACTTTTTTATAGCTATTTTTACACAGCCTCTGAAGTCTGGGGTTAGTCAGTTGGAGGGGGTGAACCCCCAGACTGAAGTCCGGGGTTAGTCATAATATCCAGTTCTTTTTCCTTTTTCCTTTTTCCTTTTTCCTTTTTCCTTTCCTTCTGCCTTCTGCCCTCTGCCTTCTGCCTTCTGTTTTATCTCCTTCTCTGCTGCGCGGCCTGTTGCCGCTGGAGTTGTTCAAGCCGCTCCTGAAATTTGGATTTCTTCACGGGTTTCTTCTGGTTCTCATTCATTTTCATCAAGATCTTTTCTTCGCTGATGGATCTCCGGATCAGGATCTGTTGCAGGTAGGAAATAACGTTCGAGAAGAAATAATAAAGGCTCAGCCCGGACGCATAGGAATTGAACCATACGAGCATCATGACGGGCATCAGGTACATCATGATCTTCATTCCGGGCATAGGTTGAGCCGTTGCCGTCTGATCCATGCTCATCTTGGTCGTGACCACCATCGATAAAGCCATCAGGAGCGTAAAGAGGCTGATGTGATCGCCATAGGCTGGAATCGTGAAAGGAAGGTTCAGGATCGTATCATAGGCTGACAGGTCCTTCGCCCAGAGAAAGGATTGTTGGCGCAATTCAATGGATGAAGGGAAGAACCTGAACAAGGCTATCCAGATTGGCATTTGCAGGAGAGCCGGCAGGCAACCGCCCATGGGATTAACCCCGGCCTTTTTATAAAGAGCCATGGTAGCCTTCTGCTTCTCCAGGGCCTTGTCAGCGGGATATTTCTTGGCCAATTCATCCACCTGGGGCTTTAAGACCTTCATTCGTGCTGCAGAAACGGACGACTTGTAGCTTAAGGGCAGAACGAGCAGCTTGAAAAAGATGGTCAGGATGATGATGATGATCCCGTAATTGGAGATCCAGCCTTCAAGAGCATTAAAAATGTTGATAACAAACCACTTATTGATCCAGGCGATAAAAGGCCATCCCAAATCAACCAGGTTGGAGAGTTCGTGTCCTTCCGCCTTGAGCGTTTTAAAATGGTTGGGTACGAAATAGAAGGCCAACGGGATTTCCTGAACGGTGCTGCTCTCATAAGGCAAGGCAATTTCTGCCCTGCATCTTTTCACGAAGCCCGAACGCTCCGGGAGGTCCTCTGTACTGATTTTCGCGCTGTTCAAGTAACCACCGGCCATCAGGACGGTGGAAAAGAACTGCTGTTTGAATCCGATCCACTCGATCTTGGTGGTCAGGTCTGCGCTGCCGGCTTTTCGTGCTTGAAGCTTGCCAACCTCATCCTCAAAATATTTATAAAAGACCGATGAATATTGGGCTTCCCATTTCCACCCTTTTTCCTGTTGCCGCAGGTCGGACGACCAATCGAGGTCAATCAGAGTCCTGTTTTTGGCAATGAGGTCATCCATTCCCTCCATCCGGATGGTAAAACCAACCCGGTAGGAGTCGGGTTCGATCCTGTAGATAAAGTCAATGAAACTGGCTGAATCGGCCTGCAGCCGGAGTACCAGCTCCTGAGCCTGGGAGTCGGCATTCAGCAACCGTTGGTCGGTTTGCGGGACGAAGTAGAGGTTTTCAGTCGCTATGTTCCGGTTTTGAGAAAAAAAGTTGAGGTTGAACTGACTGGTCGCGCCATCAAAAAGGATCAACGGCTTGCCGTCATGGGTTTTGTATTTTTTTAATTCAGCCGAATAAGGCCTGCCGCCTTTGGTACTGACCTTGAGCAGGACTTTCTGATTCTCAATAAACAGGAACTCTTCCTGCCCCTCGGAAGCCTTGGCAAAAGCACCCAATTGGTCGATTTTCTGTTGCTCGACCTCCTCCTCAGTCGGGACAGCTGCCAACAAGGTCAGGCTATCCCTTTCAGCCTTTACCCGGTCAGCTTCGATTTGTTTCTGAACCTCAGTTCTGCTGATCGAGTCCTTCACCCTTTGGGCGCGTTCTATTTCCTCCTTGGAAGGTTTGGTAAATAGGCTGTAGGCGATAAGCAGCACGCCCATTATAAGCAAGCCAATGAGTGACTTTCTATCCATTTACTGTTTTACTAGTGATAACCCACCAATGAGCGGGCAAAAATAAGGAATTAATCCAAAGCTGCCTTAACGAAGCTGATAAATAACGGGTGGGGTTTCATTGCAGTACTTTTAAACTCGGGATGGAACTGTACACCGACGAACCATTTGTGGGAAGGAATCTCTATCATTTCCACGAGCCGGGTATCAGGATTGATCCCCGAGGGTATCATCCCGGCTGCTTTGAATGCCGAAGTGTACGCATTATTGAACTCATAACGGTGGCGATGCCTTTCATTCACGAAATCAGTATGATAAGCCTGCCTTGCAACTGAACCTTTGCGGATATTGCAGCCATAAAGGCCCAACCTCATGGTGCCCCCCTTGTCCGTTATCTTTTTCTGGTCATCCATCAGGTCGATCACGGGATCGGGGGTTTTTGGATCCATTTCCGTGGAATTGGCCCGAGGCAAGTTCAGAACATTTCGCGCAAACTCAACAACGGCACATTGCATTCCCAGGCAGATGCCCAGAAACGGGATATTGTTTTCCCTGGCAAACCGGATTGCATTGATTTTTCCCTCGATGCCCCGATGTCCGAAACCGGGAGCCACCAGGATACCCCGCAGGTCACTCAATTGTTGACGGAAATCCCCTTCCTCAAGGGTTTCACTGTGGATCCACTGAAGATCCACTTTGCACTGATTGAAGGCACCGGCATGAACAAAGGATTCCGATATTGATTTGTAGGCGTCATGAAGTTCCACGTACTTCCCTACCAAACCTATTTTAATGATTTTTCCGGGATTCTTGACTGATTTAACGAATTCCCGCCAGGGTTCCATGTCAACCGGCCGATCCCCAGGAATCCTGAACTTCTCAAGGATGATCTTGTCCAGACCCTCTTTCAGCATCAGCAGCGGCACTTCATAAATGGTGTCTGCGTCCCGGCTCTCGATGACCGCCCTTTCATCCACATTGCAGAAAAGGGCTACCTTTTTGCGGACATCACGGGTAAGTGGTTTTTCAGTCCTCAATACCAGGACATCTGCCTGAACACCCTCCTCCTGGAGCGCTTTAACCGAATGCTGGGTGGGTTTTGTCTTTAATTCACCAGTAACATTGAGGTAAGGAACCAAAGTCAGGTGAATGACCATGACACGTTCGCCCATTTCCCACTTCAGTTGCCTGACCGCTTCAATATAGGGCAGCGATTCAATGTCACCCACCGTCCCGCCGATCTCGGTAATGACAATGTCATACTTGCCTTTGGAACCCAATATCTTGATTCTCCGCTTGATCTCATCCGTTATGTGAGGAATGATCTGAACGGTCTTTCCGAGGTAATCTCCTCTTCTCTCCTTGTTAATTACAGATTGGTAAATAGAGCCTGTGGTGACATTATTAGCCTGGGAGGTTGGAACATTCAGGAAGCGTTCATAATGTCCCAGATCCAGATCGGTTTCAGCTCCGTCGTCGGTGACATAGCATTCTCCATGCTCATAGGGATTCAAGGTTCCAGGGTCCACGTTGATATAAGGATCAAGTTTCTGGATCGTAACCGATAATCCCCTGGCTTGAAGAAGCTTAGCCATGGAACTTGAGATAATCCCCTTTCCCAGTGAGGATGTTACACCTCCGGTAACGAAAATGTACTTTGTCTGTTTGGCAGCCATCCGGTTAAAAAGTCCAGTTTACACCCAAAGAAGGCATGATCGGCAACTGATCGACCCGCTCATACCGTATCCGGTCGAAATAGAAGATGTTTTTGCGGTTATAAACATTGGTCACCCCGAGAGTAATCTCCAACTCAGAATCCCCGCCTGTCGGGATTATTTTCTTCAGGTTCAGGTCCAACCGGTGATAATAGGGTAACCGGCCCTGGTTCAGAGGGCCGTATACGATGCCCAACTCTCCGTTTGCGGTCGTATAATCGGTATTGATACCTTCATCGAATGGAATTTTTTCATAGAATCCCTGCGTTTGGGTGAATGGGAAACCCGAACCCAGATTCCATCGCGTGCTTATTTCCCACGTCAGGTCCTTGCCGAACACATAGGAGCCCACTATATTCACATTGTGGCGCCTGTCAAAGTGGGGAGGGTAGCTGATCACCCCATCATAACGGGTCACCCATCCGAGCGAATAGGTCCCCCAGAAATAGATCCTTTTGTAATCATATTTCAGCAGGAAATCAATCCCGTAGGCTTTACCGGTTTCAATGATGAAATCCTTGCGGAGGTATTCAGGCTTGTCCTGGTTTTCACCCGTATCATCATACAGCTTGTTGCGGTTGATGTTGGTCAGCTGGATGTTGTCCTTGATATAGGTTTCAACAATAAGGTTTAAGCGTCGCGTCAGGTCGAACTCAAACCCGACGATCGCATGATTGGATTTCTGCAGTTTGGATCTGATCTCTTTCCCGTCAAACTCTTTTTGCAAGTTTTCCGGACCCGAGAGGAAGCCATAGAATAGGTTGACGACATCCCTGTCGGAGTTCGCTGCAATGAGGTTTTGCGAATAAGTACCAGCTGCCAGCTTGATTCGGAAATTATCGCTCAGATTATATTTGAATCCCAGCCGGGGTTCGGGTGAGAATTCTCCCAGGGAAGCATAGTAATGAAGGCGAAAGCTGGGTTCGAACAGAATTTTACCCAGCGTCATCTTGTACTTCACATAACCGGCTAGCTCGGTAGTGAACTGCTGCTGAGTGATCTTTCGCCCAACCGAATTGAAATAGTTGAAATTCGTGTTAAAGCCGAGGGTCTCGATCCCGTACTCAAACTGATCCTTCCCGAAGAAATAAACAAATTCCAGCCCCAGGTTAAAGCCGTCAATGGAACTTTCGCGGGGGGACTGGTCTGCTTCATTCATGGTGATCAGGTACTTGCTGTATGCCACATTGGCTTTGATAAGGGCCGGATAGTCCCCCGGGACCAACACGACATTGGATCCCACTCCGTAAGTGTTCCACCCGATATCCGTGATATTGCGATAGGTCACATGATCATTGAAATTGAATCCAAAGAAATTGACCTTGCTGCCATTTTTTGCATTGACGGAAACCTTGCCGTAAATGTCGGTGAAATTGAAGGGCAAGCCGGCTGTATCTATGTATGAATAGAGCAGTTTTGACGATTGCTCGAGGAAGGAATGTTTGGCAGTAAGAATGAATGAGACAGAAGCGTCATTTTCCGTTTTTGGCCTTACAATGGGTCCTTCAAGCAAGGCTTTGGCCATAAAGGTACTCGTGGAAAATTTGCCGGAGAGGCGATTCTTGTTGCCGTCACGGGTGGTGATATCCATAACCGACGAGATCCTGCCGCCGTAATTTGCAGCAAAGCCCCCTGTATAGACATCAGCTATCTTGATGATGTCGGTGTCAAAGACCGAGAACAGGCCTATGGAATGAAAAGGATTATAAACGATCATGCCATCCAGCAAGACCTTATTCTGGATAGGAGCTCCTCCCCGGATATAGAGCTGGCCGCCCTGGTCGCCGGTAAAGATCACCCCAGGCAGGACCTGGAGATACTGGGCCAGGTCAGGCTCGCTCCCGATCGTCGGTATCTTTTCCATTTGCTTGGGAGTGACCTTAACCACTGAAACCTGAACCTGCGTCTTCATTTCCTGTCTTTCAGCCGATACGATGACCTCTTCGATGTTTTCAATCTGCTCCTCGATAAAGATCTTCTCATTCCTGACCTCATCGGCCTTGACGGAGATATCTTCAATGTTTTTCCTGTAACTGACGGCGCTGGCTATCATCTTATAAGTTCCGGGCGGTATCCGGTTGATGCTGAAATACCCGTTGACATCGCTGGCGGCTCCCAAGGTTGTGCCTTCGAGATAGACATTACATCCGATGACCGGTTCACCGTTTTTTTTATCGTAAACAAAGCCACGGATAGTACCTGTCTGGGAAAAAGCCGTGAAGCCGCTCAGCATGCCCCACAACACCCAAGCGGTCAGAACCTTAAAATTTTTCATTTTCCAATAAGATAAGCTTTCAGGATTCAAATTTGTCCAACATGTCAATTTTATCCTTTAGAAGTTGAATCCTCTCCTTGGCCTGGAGAATCTTGTTTTCAACCTCCCGGATCAGAGATTCTGATTTTTGCGACTTGGCAAAGAAACCGATATTGTTTTCCCAGAGTACTATATCGCTTTCCATCTGCTTCAGTTTGTTCACCAGTTTTTCTCTTTCGGATGAGATCCGGTTTTTATTTTTGGGGGATTGCGCTAAATTATCAACTTTTTGCCTGTACCGCAAAATTTCTTTTTTCGATTCATCGACCTCCAGTTGGTCGAACAGTTTGTGGATGGCTTCCCTGAATTCCCTGTGGATGGCATCTTTCTTATCCAGCGGAACATGGCCAATTGAGGTGAATTCCTTCTGTATCTCCTTTAATGCGGCCAGATCCTTTCCCTGGTCATCGGATAAAATAAAATTGGCCACTTGATCAATCAACGATTGTTTCCTCTGGAGGTTGTCAACCTGCTCGGTATCCTGGGAACTGAAGAATTCACTTTTCCGCTGGAAGAAAGCGTCACAGGCGGTGCGGAAGCGGTGCCAGAGTGCATCGGAGTATTTCCTGGGAACAGGACCGACCTCCTTCCATTTCTTCTGGATGATCACCAGCTCGTCCGTAGTTTTTCTCCATTCCGTGCTGTTCATCAGGGCCTCGGCCTGCACACAGAGATCGGTTTTAAGCTGAAGGTTCTCATGCTGATCATCCCGGTGTCTTGAAAAATACTCTCTTTTACGGTTGAAGAATTCATCGCAACCGGCTCGGAAACGATCGTATATTTTATTGTTGTCCTTCCTTGGAGCGAATCCAATGCTTCGCCACATTTTCTGGAGATTCACTACTTCCTGGGAAAGGTCATTCCAATCTTTGGGATTATTGACCTCTTTCTGGAGAATCTCCTCGATCTTGTCGCAGAGCATTCCCTTGGCATCCAGGTTTTTTTTCTGCTCATCCTTGAGCGCCAGATAGTATTCCTGGTGTTTTTTGTTGATCTGGTTCGTGGCTTCCCTGAACCGTTCCCACATCTCGTCCTTCTTCTCCGCCGGAACCGGCCCAACCTCTCTCCAGAGTGAATGCAGCTTCTGCAATTCCCCGAAAGCCTTTATAACTGATGGTTCCAGCAGCAGTTCCTCGGCCTTTTCACAGATCTGGATCTTCGATTCCATGTTCTTCTTAAGGTCCAGATCGCGCAACTCTTTATTGATCTTGATATAATCATAGAACATCTCAACCTGATGGTGATAGCTTTCCCACAGGCTGTGAAGTTCATTTTGGGGAACCGGGCCCACCTCACGCCACTGGCGCTGGAGATCGCGGAATTCATTGAAGGTCCTGTTCAGGGACTCCTGGGTGTTGAGAAGGTTTTTGATCTGTTCAATGATCTCCTGTTTCTTCCTGAGATTGACCTCTTTTTCTTCTTCAATGACCCTGGAGTACTCTATGCGCCTTTGACGGTACTGGTCGTACAGGGTTTTGAATTCATCCTCAAGCGGATCGGGAGCAGGCTTGTATTCCTCTTCGGAGCCTCCCTCACTCAGGAACTTCTTGTGTTTTTCCTCTGATTCCTGATTCAGCTTTCGGTAAAAAGCCGATCGGATATTCTCCACATCCCTCGTGATTTCATGAATGGTCCGCTGACCCAGCAGGAGGCTGAGAGCCTCGACCAGCTCCTGACGCGAAGAGCCGGAATAATCGACATTTATGGGTGGAAGGTCGGGACCCGGGTGGGGCTTGGAAGCTTCAGCATGGACCTCTGCCGGTTCTTCCTTCGATGGCTCCACTTCCGTAACTGAAATACCTGCCTTTTCAACTTCCGGCGCTGACAATTCTGCCTGAGGTTCCTCTGATGGCACTGCATCCTCTACTGGAACCATTTCAGGCAGAGCTATTTCCGCCCCGCTTTCCTTTTCAGGCAAAACTTCTTCAACTGGAACCACTTCGGGCAGCGAAGGCTCTGCAACAGGTTCCTCTTTCGGTGATGAATCCTCATCCGGAACAACCTCAGAACCTGGCGATTCTACCGGAGGAGTTTCTTCTTCTGGGAGTTCGGCGCCGGTTATCTTGATTTCCGGGTTTTCAGGGGCGTTTTCTGCATTTAGTAAACCTTCATCAGGCAACTGCTCTTCACCGAGCTGATCTTTCTCATCCATAGTCAACGGTTTTAATCTGTCAATACCTCAGGAGTCCTGAGTTGTTCTTACGAACTGAGACCGGGCCAGGGCCCAGACGAACACAACTTACAAAGATACCTTATTTTATTTACCAAAAAAGCCATCCCCTTCTCAGGAGATGGCTTGTTCTCAAGCTTTCAACACCTTTTGTTTCTCAGCTGATCTCGATCTGGCGGGCTGGCTTCGTTTTGGCTTCTTCCCTTTTGGGGATCTCGACCGTCAGTATCCCGTTTTCGTAATGTGCCTGTATCTTCTGGGTATCAACCCATTCAGATAACCGGAAACTTCTGGTGAATGAATGACGGATAAACTCTTTCCGTGCATAGCGTTCATCCCTTTCTTCGTTTTTTTCTTCCTGATTATTTGAAATGGTCAGGTATTGGTTTTCGACATGGATCTGGAAATCTTTCTTGTCAAAACCGGGTACAGCCATCTCGATCTTAAAACTATCGTCAGTTTCGACGATGTTCGCAGCCGGGCAGCTGCCACCCGCACAACCGTCAAAATCGTTCCAGAACAAATTCATCAGGTCGCTGAAGTCCCGGTAACTCCTTCTTTCCGGAGTCCAGTTGCTGTGGTTAAATCTTACAAGTGCCATGGTAAATCCTCCTATTTATAATTTGTTTATTTCCTATCACCTTCTTTCAAACCCTGTACCGTGAAC
>Ga0208047_1000151_pt1 | contig 25606 bp, 23 predicted proteins | sample Kivu_220m_FD_184162 | JGI IMG/M metagenome (GOLD analysis project Ga0208047, IMG submission 184162) | Freshwater microbial communities from Lake Kivu, Western Province, Rwanda to study Microbial Dark Matter (Phase II) - Kivu_220m (SPAdes)... | ecosystem: Environmental > Aquatic > Freshwater >...
GGCCTGGAGCGAAATCCTCAAGGGCACGGCTATCGTTCTCTCCTGTCCAACCAGATCTCCTTGGCGTCGATGTAATTGAATCCCAGGGGCGAAACTTTGAGCCCGCGGACAAAGGGCTGGATGGCGATCCGCTGCTCGTTGGCGTAGAGCGGAATGGCCGGCAGGTCTTCGATCAGAATCCTCTCCATTTGGCGGAAGAGGTCGCCCCGCCGCTCTCCGCTCCTCTCCCGGACGGCCTCGTCCAGGAGCTTATCCAGCCGGGGGTTGGCGTACCGTTCGTTGGCGCGATTGATCGCCGAGGCCGACTGGAAGAGGGGCGGAATGATGGTTTCGGGGTCCGGAAAATCCATGATCCAATCGACGAGGACCAGGAACGGCCGCCGAGCGTCTTTTGCGTCCGGGAGCGAGCGGTAGCTCTCCTGGTTCAGCGAGATCCCCAGTTTACTCAACTGGCCTTCGAAGGCCGCCGCCAGAGTCTGATGCGCTTCGTTTCTCGGGAGCGGCAGGTAGAGGCTGACCTCGGGAAAAACCTTGCCCGAATAGAATCCCTGCTCTTCGAGGATCATCCGCGCCTTCTTCGGGGTGAAATCGTATGCCTCGTCCAGGGGAAAGAAGCCCGGCCACTGGGAGGGGATATAATTATTGGTGGCCCTCCGGTTGAACCCTCCCCCCTGAACGGCCTGGGCCAATGCGCCCTTGTCGATCCCGAAGGCCAAGGCTTTTCGCACCGACGGCCGGTCCAGCGGGGAGACCGAACAACTCAGGAGAAGGAGGGTGATGCTCTGCAGTCCTCCGTCCATGACCTGGCAGCCCGCTCGCGCCATCCGGTCCGAGAAAAAAGGCATGACTTCGATTTCCTCGTCCACGAACTGGTCGACCGTATACAGCGGGCTGATATCCAGGCCGTCGAGATAGGGCTTTTTGTCGCCGTAATAGTCTCCGTTCCGCACCAAGCTGACGCCCGCCTCGACCAGCCTCGTCGTGCGCACCCAGGAATCGAATTTGAAGGGGCCGGTCCCGGCCGGCTTCCAGAAAAAGCTCTTGCCCTCGGCCAAGACGCTTTCCCGGGGAAGAATCTTGCAGTAGCTCATGCCGAGCACGTAAAGGGCCGAAACGTTCGGATTCAGCCACAGGACTTCGAACGTATACCGGTCGGGGGCTCTGAAGCCCGCCACGTCGGGGGCTTTTCCTTCGGCATACTCCTTCGCGCCGACGACCTTGCCCTGGAAATACTCGCGGAAAGGCGAGTTCGTCTCCCGGCGGATCAAGCGCTCGAAGGAGAACTTCACGTCTTGGGACGTCAGCTCCTTGCCATTGTGGAATTTAACCCCTTCCCGCAGACGGAACACATGCAGCTTTCCGTCCTCGGACCGGGTCCAGCTTCGGGCCAGGGCGGGACTCGGGATGAGATCATTGTCGAGCCTGACGAGTCCGTCGAAGATCTGTTCCGTGGCAAAAACATTGATCCCCATGGCCGGATCCAGCTCGGGCCTGAATGTTCCCGAGAAATCACGGACATGAAGAATCCCTCCGCCCTTGGCCGGGCTCTGAAAAATCGGGATGATGGAGCCGGGGGTAGGTCCTGATAGAAGGGCGGCCGCCAATGGAAAAAAAAGCGCAAAAAGTCCCTTTTTAAGAGGCATTTTCTCGCTTTTCATTATAATCCAGCGCCGTTCGCAGGAAAAGTATGAGAAAGGTGAAAAAGCAATCTTTATGCCAGGGACGAAAAACGGCTATTTATTTATTTTAAATAAGTTATATGAAAAAAATCCTAAAAACAACTCATTTGCCGTGTAATGATTATTTACAAACAGATTATTAAAGGACGCGACGGCTTATTTCCCGGCGTTATCGATCACCTTCTGGAGCACGCGCATGACGTTGCCTCCCCAGATTTTCTGGATGTCCTTGTCGGAATAGCCCCGGCGCAGCATCTCCATGGTCACCCGGTACATCTGGCTGACATCGGCGCAGTCCGCGACTCCGCCGCCGCCGTCGAAGTCCGTGCCGATTCCGGCATAGTCGACGCCGACGACCTTGATGATGTGGTCGATGTGGTCGACGATGTCTTTGACCGTAGCCCTCTCCTCCGGATACTTCTGCCGGATCGCTTGGAATTCCTGCATGGCCTTGGTCCGGGCGGCTTCGTCCTGGATGTTCCTCACGCCGCGCTGAGGTCCGTATTTGGCCTCGAGCTCTTTGAGGGCCTTGTCCCGTTCCGGATTGGGCTTGGGCGCCACGAGATATCCGGAGAGGAAGCACATCTGCAGGACTCCCTCGTTCTTGGCCAGGGCGCGGATCTGGTCGTCCGTGAGGTTCCGCGGATTGTCGCAGACCGCCCGGCAGCAGGAATGGGAGGCTATAATCGGGCTCTTGGTGACTTTCAAGACGTCATAGAACGCCTTATCCGACATGTGCGAGACGTCGACCATGACTCCCCGGCGGTTGCATTCCGCCACGACTTCGCGGCCGAAGTCGCTCAGGCCTTCGTCTTCGGGGCTGTTGCGGTCCGTGGACGAGGCGCAGATGTCGTTGTCGGCGGAATGGACGAGAGTCAAGTAGCGCACCCCCCGCGCCGCGTACTGTCCGATGAGCGACAGGTCCTTGCCGATCGCATAGCCGTTCTCGATGCCGATAAAGGCGGCGCGCTTGCCTTCCTTCTTGATCCGGTAAGCGTCCGCCGGCGTCGTCGCCTTCGCCACCAAGTTGGGGTATTTCGCGCACATCTTGTCCACCGCGTCGAGCATGAGAATGATCCGCGATTTGGCCTGGGCGTATCCCTCCGGCGTCCGCGGCCCCTGGCCGACGAAACACCCGAAGAAGAGGGCATCGAGCCCGCCCTCCTTCATGCGCGGGAGGTCGATCAGCCCGCTGCCGGGTTTTCCCGTTTCGTGCCGCTCGCCGATGTCCCAGTTCGTCCGGGTCATGTTCATGGCCGTGTCGCAATGCGTATCGACGGTTAGGATCTTGGCATGAAGATCCCAGGCCTTGGCCTCCAGGCCTTTTTCATCCAGTTGGACGGCCGCGGCAGCACACGAAACGAGCCAGGCGGCCGAAACCAGGACGGCGAGGCCAGCCAAATGTCTTTTCATCTTGGTCATGAGCGATCCTCCTAACTCACAAATCGGGGACACGCACCGAATTCGAGAGAATTCGGAGCATGTCCCCATTTTATTTCGGAGCATGTCCCCATCTCTTTTTTACTCATGCCTGAGGGCCACCACGGGATCGACCCTGGCCGCGCGGAGGGCCGGCAGAATGCCGGCCAGGAGGCTTACGAGCACGGCGAACGCGACGCCTCCCAGGCACAGCCACCACGGAAAGCTGAAATACTCGATGTAGGGGATCCCCTGCTTGGCCAGGAAGTAATTGACGACGCGGTTGATCAGCCGGCTGACGGCCCAGCCGAGGCCCAGCCCGCAGACCCCTCCCAGGAATCCGATGGCGCTCGATTCGACGAAGAAGATCTTCTTGATGTCGCGGCGGGCGGCGCCGACGGCCTTCATGATGCCGATCTCGGAGTAGCGTTCCAGGATCGACATCATCATCGTGTTGACGATGCCCAGGGCGGCGACGAAGATGGCGATCATGCCCACAGCCGCCAGGGCCATGTCCATGAAGAGGAAGCTTTTTTTGAGCTCCTGGAACTGATCGATGAGGGCAAACGTCCGGAATCCCATGTCCTGCGCGGCGCGTTTGACCGCCTCCGCCGCCGCGGGGGATTTCAAACGGAGATTGACCGCCGAGTAGCCCGGCGCCCCGCCTCCCCCCCGGAACAGGTCCCAGACGTTCGTGAAGGGCAGCTTTTCGACCCGCTCCGCCGAGCCCGGAGGGATGAGGATATCGCTCCGCAAGGGCGTCGGCCCCCCGAATTCGAAGCCCTCGGAGACGCCGACCACGGTGAAATCATAATCCTTTTTTTTGAACGGCAGCCGTCCGCCCTGGAAGATCGAGGCTGGCCGCGCCGGGTCGAATCCGCCGAAATCGAACGACAGCGACGAAAGCCGCAGGGTCCGGCCCAGGACGGCCGCCGGGTCGACGACGTTCATGCGCCGGAGGAGTCCCCGGTCAACGATGACGGCGTCCTCGTCGTCCCGCGCGAAGGGTTTCCCCGCGGCGAGCCTGATGAGGCGTGACGCGGCGATTTTGGCCGGAACGATCTGGACCAGCCTCATCTCTTCGGAATCGCCGAGACGGACGAGCGCCGGGAAGCGGATCTCCGGAAAAGCGATCTCGACGCCCGGGAGGCCTTCGAGCCGGCCGAGGGCCGCCTCGTCCAGCGGCTTGGCCGGGCCGTCCCGCGGTGACGGCTTCGGAGCGGGCCCATCCGGGTCGCGGGAAGGAATCGCGGACAGCGCGTCGCCGGGAAGGACCGTGACCGAATTCAACAGGTCGAGCTTTTCGAAGCTTTCCGTGACGTTTCTCTGCAGGCCCTGGCCGAAACCGATTATGGTGACGAGGGCGCCGATGCCCACGGTCACCCCGAACGCGGTCAGCGCCGTCCGCAGCTTCATGTCCCGGAGGTTGGACAGGGCGAACTGCGCGCTTTCCGAGAATCGCATCGTCTACCTGGCGCAAAGATAGTAATTGGCCGGGGGAAGGCCGGGGACGGTCCCGAAGTCAACGATCCTGTAGCCCCGGCCTAACAAGGTTTGAAAGGCCTCCCGCGTCCGCATCCGCCATTCCAGCGGAATGCGGCGCACGGAGGGATCCTCGACGTCCGTTTCGCGGAGCATGAGATAGAAATCGGACGGGATGCGGACGAGCAGGCAACGGCCGTCGAGGCCCAGCCGCGAAGCCCGGACGGTTTCGAAACCGAGGGGGCCGGAGCGGCCCTGGACGAGCCATCGTTCGACGTCGAGAACCTCGCGCCGGGCCCCGAGAAGGCGCGCCCAATTTCGGCGGGGGCGGCGGGCGGCCTTCATGAGATCCCAAATCATGAAGAACCGGTCGGTAGGGACGTCGAGCCGGTTCAGGAATCCGCCGTATTCGCCGTAGGTGGCGGCGCGGTACTCCAACACCTCCATTCCGAAATGATGGATGTTTCGAGCGGCGTTGACCCCGGTCAGCGGGTCGAACGTGCAGGTCACGGTCGTCACGCCGAAGACATCGACCAGGATCTCCTTCTGGAATTCCTTGAGGCTCACGCCGATGTTATGGCCGTGAAAGGCGGGCAGGACCCCGGTATATTGGGAATAGAACCAGAGGTTCTCCGGGGACCGATAGCCGGCGGTTTTGTCCCGGATCCCGACGAATCCGTAGGAAAACCCGGCCAGATGGTCCTGGTCTTCGACGATCCGTCCGGAAGGGTCCTCGGCGTATGCGGCCAGGAACAGGCTGCTGCCGTCGAACAGGAAGTTTTCGCACATCATGTTGCGATAGCCGGGGAGGCGGTCGTCGGGAAATCCCCAGACGGCGATGCGGAGGGCTTCGTACTTCGCGTAGTCCTCGGCCCGGTCCGACGTTTCGACCTTGAGCCGGAACGTCCGGCCGTTCCCCCTGACTTTTTTTTCGAAACGCCCCATGGTCAAGCCCCGATTTTAGACCAAGCGAAGGGTCGTTGCAAACGAAAGATAATTATTATAAGTTAAGACGTTACCAAGGAGTTCCCCGATGCCGAAAGCGACCCGAATATTTCTTCTCTCGGTTCTTTTTTCTTTTTCCGTCGCGGCCCTTCACGGCGCCGACCTGGCGGTCAAGGTCATCCAGACGGCGAATGATCTGCCCGAGAGATTCTCCGCGATCTGGAAACCGGGCGATTTCGTCGTGACGGACGGCCGGTTTCTCCTTCTCATCGGCGGCAGCCGCAGGCCCCAGATCACCCAGGTCGGGTACCCGGCCCCCGACGCGATGGGCAGCATCCTGGGCTTCCTGCCCGCCGGCAAGGGGCTCCAATCCTCCGTGAACATAGGAGCGCCCCAGCTCCGGATCGGGGCCAGGACCGAATACGCGGCTTACTCGACCGTGACGCCCTCTCCCAAGCCCGCAGCCGACGGGACGGTCATGTTCACATGCTCCGCGCTCTTCGAGAAAGCCGGCTGGGGCAAGTTCGAGATCTCGACAACGTATCAAGTCTTCCCGGGAGAGGGCAAGGTCCTCCTCGTCTCGGTCCTCAAGAATGTCGGCGCCGCGGAATGCAAGGATTTGAGCTACTCGGTCTATTTCAACGCCAACCACGCCTACTCGTTCAGCCCCTACAACCGGACGGCCTTTCCCCAGCTCAATGTCCGCGTCTATCCCCGGAAGAGCCATTACCTGGGCTGGTGGAATCCCAATCCCATGGACGAGGGAGAGAGGAGGAATCCGGGCCGGCTGGCGCCGGGCGCAGCGTTCAAGGTCGAATACACGCTTCTCGTGGACAGCCGGCCGGACGTCCTTCTCCGGTCCCTGTATCAAGCGCTGAAAACCAAGACCCAGCCGGCCTCCTTCGCCTTCAAGGGCGTCGAGGGCCGGTTCATGGAATTCATCGTCCGCGATCCCCTGACCTCGGCGGTCTTCTTCCGCACCTTCCTCGAGGAGCCGTTCGTCCTCGACGTCCCTCTCCCGGAGGGGCTCTACGAAGTCCAGGCGAATTTCTTTCCCGCCGTCCGCACCAAGCTCTTGGGCGTCAAAGCGAACGCCGACAACCTCTGCGTCCTCGAAAATCCCGCCTTGGGGACGGTCAAGGTCAAGATCCGCGACGGCCTGAACGAGTTCGTGCCGGGCAAGGTCAGCTTCATCGGACTGGATCCGACGCCCTCGCCCTATCTCCGGCCGGAGAATCCCAGGGAAACCGAGCGCAACTACGAGACCTTCAAGAACTCCGTCTTTCCTCTTGAAGAAGGCACGAATGTCCGGTTGCCTGTCGGGACCTATCTGGTCGTCGCGTCGCGCGGCCTCGAATACACGCGGCAGGACAGGATCGTCGAGGTCCTCAAGGACGAGGTCCTGACGCTCGATTTCACCATCGACAAGGTCGTCCCGACCCCCGGCCTGATCGGCCTCGATCCGCACATGCACACCCAGAACTCGGACGGGCAGATGCTCGTTCCCGAGCGGCTGCGCTCCGTCGTCGGGGCGGGCGTGGAGGTGGCGATCGCCACGGACCACAATTACGTCACGGACTACGCGCCGTCGCTCAAGCGATTGGGCCTGGACAAATACCTCGCCGTTCTCCTTGGCAACGAGGTGACGAAAAGCGGCGTCCTCCACTTCAATACCTATCCGATGAAGCTCCTCCCCGACGAAGAGATGAAGGGGGCCATCAGCGTCGTCCCTGACGAAGCGGGGATGCTGTTCGCCGCCAGCCGGGCCAAGAATCCCCAGGCCATCCTTCAGGTGAACCATCCGCGGGCCGGAGATATCGGCTATTTCAACAACCTCCAGCTCGACAAACAGGCGGGCGCTTTCGCCAATCCGGGATTCGACCTCGGCTTCCAGGTTATGGAGGCGATGAACGGCCCGACGTTCGGCCGCGGCAACCAGGAGGCCATCGAGGACTGGCTCCATCTCCTGAACCGCGGGTATTTTTTCCCCATCATGGGCTCTTCCGATTCCCATGCCGTCGACCGTGGCGAGCCCGGCTTCTCCCGGACCTACGTTTACTATTCCGGCGGAGAGGGCAACGCTCTCGACGCGGACGCCCTCTTTCAGGCCGTCCGCCAAGGTCGTTCGTTCGTGACCAACGGGCCGATCGTCGAGTTCAAGGCCAACGGGGCGGTCCCCGGCGAGACCATCATCGCCAAGGACGGCCGCGTCGATCTCGCCGTGAAGGTCAGCAGCGCACCGTGGATTTCGGTCGACGAGGTCCGGCTGATCGTCAACGGAGAGCGAAGGATCGTCTTTCCCGTCAAGGCGGCGGGCGAAGCCCTGGAAAAATTCCGCCTGCCGAGCCTCGGGATCACGCTGGACCGTGACGCGACCCTCGTCCTCGAGGTCGAGGGCGACAAGACGCTCTATCCCGTCGTCGAGCGCCTGACGGCGGGAGGGCTCCCGGACAACGCCGCTCGGCCTTATGCCCTGACCAATCCCGTCTTCGTCGACGTGGACGGGAACGGCCGGATCGATCCGGTCTGGCCGGACAAGGTCCGGATCAAGTCCGGCGCCAAGGAGGAGGTCCGATAATCTCCATGAGCCGAGACGCGGGGAGGATGACGGCGGGCGGAGCGAAGGTCGCGCTCCTCGTCAATCCGCGGTCGGCCAAAGGCCGCTGGCTGCGGCTGCCGAAGCTGCGAGCTTACATCCACTCGATGTTCCCCGGCCGCGTTCACGACGAAGCCAAGGACAAGGCCGGCATGATCGCTCAGGCCCGCCGGCTCAGCCGCGAAAACGACGTCCTCGTGGCGATGGGCGGCGACGGGACCGTGGCCGACGTCATGCAGGGCGTGTTCGACGCCGGCCGGCAGAAGGACGTGATCCTGGGGCTCATCCCCCTCGGCAGCGGCAACGCCATGCGGCGGTCCCTGCGCATCCCCAAACAGGTCTCGAAGGCGGTCCGTCTCCTCGAGACGGGCGAGCCCAAGTATATCGATGTGATCGACGTCGGCGGCCAGATCGCCAGCCTCGTCAGCATCGGAGCCACAGCCAAGACGACGCACAAAAAATCCCAATCGAAGGTCCCCGGCCTGGTCGGCCATCTGCTCGCCGCGAGGATCATGTTCACGTATCCCCGCGAGGAGATGGAGGTCGATCTCTTCGACGGCAAGGACGACAGGGGCCGGTTCTTCCAGCAGAAATCTCTCACGCTCAAGCTGTATGACTGCATCGTCAACAAGATCAATTATTTCGGCTATAACTGGACCATCGCCCCCAAGGCCCGCATCGACGACGGCTATCTCGATGTCACGTTCTTCGATATCCGGGCTTACAGCTACGTGTTCTATTTCCCCCTGATCTACACCGGCCGCTACCAGAAGATCCTCCAGCACTTCAAAGTCAAGAGGATGCTCATCCGCGGCAAAGACCTCCACGTCCAATACAACGGCGAGATCATGCCGGTCCGCGACGAGATCGAGCTCAAAGTCCTGCCCAAGGCCGTCCGCGTCATCGGCCCGCGCTGAGGCCGGCTCCCGGCGCGCCGCCCCCGGATCAAGAAGCGGGCTTCGCCGTGATCTCGAACGCCGGCGGGTTCAGGATTAGGCGTTTGACCGTGCATTGGTCCACCGCCTTGATGATCGCCGCCCGGTACTTCTCCGGAAAGCCGGGAGGGAGAGCGATATCGATGGAGATCTTCGAGATCATCTTCGTCTCGGGATTCCGCTCCGTCCTCATCGACACCGACACGCCTTCGGTAGGGATCTCTCGCGGCCGGCAAAACGCCACGACATAATAGCCCGCGCAGGCCGCGATCGAAGCGAGGAACAGATCGAAGGGCGCCGGGGCGGAATTCGTTCCCTCCTCGTCGACGGGCTGGTCGGTCCGGATCACGAATCCCTTATAAGACACGTCCACGCGGACCCCCCCGGGGAATGAAACCAATAAGGTCCTATCGGCCATCGCGAAAACCTCCTCTCAAGAATTCCGGCCGGCCTGATCAACGCCGGCGCGTCAACGGCGCTTTCGGCTCCTTAGCCCCCTTGTAAAAAAGGGCCAGCAGAAGGCGCCGGTCTTTCTCCGTCATGGCCAGCCGTCCGAACAGGTCGAAGATCTGATCCGTGACGTACGCCCGGTTGGCCTCGTGCATGAACGCCCGCTCTTCCAGGATGCCGGCGATGCGGGTCAGGCAATCGGCCTGGGCCCGGCGGGCTACGGGCTTCTCGAAGGGGACGGGGCCAGCCGGCCGCGAGGCCGCAAGCAGGGGAAACAGCGTCAGGAGGACGGCCGAGGCCAGATTGTAGGAAGGCTGCCGCGCTGCCTGGGGGATCGTGAAGCGAAAATTCGAGTGCCTCATTTCCTCCGAGGTCAAGCCCGTCCTCTCGTTGCCGAACAGGAGCCCGATCCGCGTCGAGGGCGGATAGGAGAGCATCTTCTTCACCGCTCCCTCCAGCGGCATCGAAGGAAAATTCGTCCGCCAGCGGGCGGTGGCGGCGAACACGGCATGGAGGTCGGCGACGGCCGCCTCGAGGCCGGGAAAGAGCTTGGCCTTGTCCAGGATCTCGTCCGCGTGGACGGAGGTCCGGTAGGCTTTGGCGCTCAGCTTCCGCAGGCCGGTCAAGCGCAGGTCCTTGAAGCCCGTATTCGCCATGGCCCGGGCGGCGAGGCCGATGTTCTCGGGATTTTCGGGCCGGGCCAGGATGACGCAGAACATGGCCGTATTATACGAAAAAGCGGGCATCAGGGGGAGTATGACCTAGGGCGGCCGCATTGTCTGCGGGACGGAAATCGGCTATGATGGGAAAAAACAGGAAGGAGGACGCCATGGCCGACAAAAAGAAGCTCGAGGCGCTCTTTAAAAAGCACGGGTTCTCCGATTTCCGCTGGATCGACCCCCAGGACATCGTCGTCGGCCAATGGGTCCGGATGAAATGCCTCTTCGGCTGTTCCGAGTACGGCAAGAACGCTTGCTGTCCGCCCAACACGCCGCCCGTCGCGGAATGTGAGCGGTTTTTCCGCGAATACAAGACGGCGGCCGTCTTTCATTTCGTCAAGAAAGTGGCCAGGCCCGAGGACCGCCACGCCTGGTCGCGCGGCGTCAATGCCAAGCTCCTCAAGCTCGAGCAGGCGGTCTTCCTCGGCGGCCATGTCAAGGCCTTCCTGATGTTCATGGACAGCTGCTCGTTCTGCGCGAGCTGCGCCCCGCACCGCGCCGGATGCAAAGAGCCCAAGCTGGGCCGGCCCGGGGCGGACGCGATGGGCATCGACGTCTTTTCGACCGTCCTCAAAGCCGGGTATCCGATCGAGGTCCTCTCGTCCTACAACCAGGCCATGAACCGCTACGCCTTCCTTCTCGTGGAATAAAGCCATCCCCGGGCTGAAGCCCGGGGTATTTGGAGGCTTACTACGGGGAGCAGAAAATATGATACATTGTCATTACTGCTCCCCGAGTACTTGCCGGGCAGAAAAGAATTTCGCGTCAATTATGTTCTGCCCGGCATAGTAATACTGAGCGGCGCTTTGTACCCCGATTTAAAAATCGGGGTTTTGCGCCGCGAACGTATAAAATCGTCGCGGCCCCGCCTTCCGAGCAGGCGGGGGCCGCGGAGGAAGAGGAGAACGACCATGTGGTGGGAAGATAAAATCATGCGAACCTTCCGCTGCCGCCTGCGGCAGGCGCCGGGAGTCCTCGGCCGGCTGTTGACGGCGGTCGGAGACCTCGGGGGGAACGTCGGCGAGGTCACCATGCTCCGGATGGGCAGCACCCATGCCTTGAGCGACATCGCCGTCTTCGCCGACGACGAGACCCATCTCGCGAGCCTCATCCGCGCCGTCAAGGCCTATCCCGACGGCGAGCTGCTCGAGGTCCGGGACGATGTCCTGGAGATGCATCAGGGCGGGAAGATCGCCATCCGCAGCCGCTATCGGATCGACACCCTCGAAGAGCTCCGCCGCGTCTATACCCCCGGCGTCGCCCAAGTCTGCCTGAAGATCAAGAGCGAGCCCCGCCTTGCCCGCCGCTACACGGCCATCCGCCACCTCGTGGCTATCGTCACCGACGGCACCGCCGTCCTCGGGCTCGGCGACATCGGCCCGCTGGCGGCCATGCCCGTCATGGAGGGCAAGGCGAGCCTGATGGAGACGCTTTCGGGCTTATCCGGAGTCCCCGTCCTCCTCAACACCAAGGACCCGGACGAGATTGTCGAAGCGGTCGTCGCCGTCGCCCCGACGTTCAGCGCCATCCAGCTCGAGGACATCTCCGCCCCGCGCTGCTTCGATATCGAATCCCGGATCCAGGAGCGGGTGCCGATCCCGGTCATGCACGACGACCAGCACGGGACGGCCTGCGTCGTAACCGCCGCTCTCCTCAACGTCGCCGAACGCGCCGGCTGCGGAACGCTCAAGTCCTGCCGGATCGGCCAAATCGGCTTGGGAGCGGCGGGGATGGCCATCGCCAAGATGCTCATGTTTTTCACCGGCCGGCCCGTCCTCGGCGCCGACTTGTCCTCGGCCGCCCTGGACCGACTCGAATCCTTGGGCGGAAAGCGCTCGACGCTCCGGGAGATCATGGCCGAGTCGGACATCGTTGTGGCCACGACCGGCGCGCCCGGCCTGATCAAGCCGGACATGGTGAGGCGCGGCCAGATCATCCTGGGCCTGTCCAATCCCCATCCCGAGATCGAGCCCGCCGCGGCCCGGGCCGCGGGCGCGGCCTACGCGGCCGACGGAAAGGCCGTCAACAACGTTCTCGGCTTCCCGGGCATCTTCCGCGGAGCTGTGGACGCGGACGTCCCCCGCATCACCCAGGACATGCTGATCGCCGCGGCGCGGGCGATTGCCGCCGCCGCTCCGGCCGGCGAAATCGTTCCCAATCCGCTCGACCGGGCGCTCCACAAGAGCGTCGCGCGGGCCGTCGCCCGCGTCGCGCTCGAGCAGGGCTTGAACCGCGACGACCTGAGCGGCTATTTCGATTGAAAAAGAAAATCCTGCTGGCGGCCTCGCTCTTCCACGGCCTCAACGACGCCGCGACCATCGTCGCCCCGACGGTCTTCCCCATCCTCTACAGCCGGAGCTTCCTCATCACGAGCTATGCCCAGATCGGACTCCTCTCCAACATCGGCCTGTTCACGACGCTGGTCATGCAATTCCTCGCCGTCCGCCTCTCCTACCGGCACGAATACCGGAGCCTACTCGCCGCGAGCGGGCTGGGCATCTGCGCTTCCCTGGCCCTGGTCCCCTTCTCCCTGTCGTTCGGAATCCTCGTCTTCTCTTTCGTCCTGATCCGCATCGCGAGCAGCCTCTATCACCCCGTCATCATCGCCTGGGTTTCCAAATCCAGCGCCGGCTCGGGCAAGGAGCTCGACGATGCCATGGGCATCCAGAGCGGCTCGGGAAACGTGGGGGTCATGCTGGCTTACCTCAGCGTCGGCTTCCTGGCCCAGCGCTGGACCTGGAAGACGCCTTTTTTCGTCTGGGCGATCGTCGGCCTCGGACTGGTCGGATCGGCCCTGTTGGCGCTGCGCGGCGTTTCCTCGCGGGACGTTGAGCACGCCCCCTCGCTCGACCCCGCGTCCTGGGCCCGATCCCTGGCGTCCATCAAGCGCTTCATCCCGGGCTTCTTCTTCGGGGGGATGGGGTGGTCGGTCACGGTCTTCTACGCGCCGTCGCTCCTCAACCACAGGTTCCAGATCCCGATGGGGCGGACCGGCCTGTTTCTCGCCTTGTGGATCGGGATCGGCACGATCACGGGATATGGATACGGAACGTGGAGCCGGCGCTTCGGCCGGAAAAAGGTGTTCCTCGTCAGCCTGGGAGGGGCGGTCGTCAGCTTGTTCCTGCTCGGCTTCGCGCCCTCGAAAGAGCTGGCCGTGGCCGGATTGCTCGCGTTCGGCGGGTTTCTCCTGATGACCTATCCCTCGCTCCACACGTTCGTCGGCTCGACCGTTTCGAAGCATGGTCAGACGCAGGCCTTCAGCTGGGTGTCCAACATCCAGCTCATTTCGGGCGCCCTCGTCTCACTCGCGGCCGGATTCCTATCGGACGCTCTGGGCATCCAGGTCCCGTTCATCCTGACGGGAGCCTTGACCCTGGCGATCTTCGCTTTTTACGCGGGGCGGGGGCCGGAGTTCTTCGGAGCGCGGGCGGGGATCCCCGGAGAAAGGCAGATCGACGGATTCTGAGCCGGCCGATCGCCGGCAGACACATGCCTCATGGGCCCTGTGTCTGCGAATCCAAGTACCTGCGACTCAACCCTTTTTCTTGAAGCTGACGGCCAGACTGCTGCGCGGTGAGGCCATGGACGTCTCGAAGTCGGGCAGGCCGCTCATGTATTCATAATAATCGCCGTCCGGGCCGCCGAAGCCGCGGCGGCGGCCGAAACCGCCCCGCCCGGGAGAGACGTTGTGGGCCGCGAGACAGCCGCCGGGAAGGAGTTTCGGGATCACGGCCTTGGCGTAGTTGACGTACCACTCCTTATCGGCATCGGAGAAGACGAAGTCGAAAGGGCCCTTGAGCTCCGGCACCAGCTCGTGCGCGTCGCCGAGGCGGGCGTCGATATAGTCGCTCAATCCGGCCTCCTTGAAATTCTCCAGCGCTTCCCGGTGCCGCCGTTCGTCGATCTCGATCGTGATCAGCTTGCCTCCCGTTTTGCTCAGGGCCCAGGCGATCCAAATGCCCGAATGGCCGGTGGACGTGCCGATCTCCAGGGCTTTCGTGTATTTGTTCTTGAGCACCAGGTCGTAGAGCAGCTGCCCGTCCGATTCGGGGACGTTCATGTCTCCCCAGCCGAACCGCGCCTTCTCGAGGAACGCCTTCACCTTGGCGTCAAGGGGCGTGTCGGCCTGCGCCGCTAAAGGCATCCGGGCCGGGCCGGATAAAAGGACCAGGATGAGCCCGGCCCCTATCCATAAGCATCTTTTCATCACGTCCTCCTGCTCGTTTTGTCGGACCGCGGGGCTCGATACAGATTAGACAACCGAATCCCAGTGTCCTTGGAAGTCTCGTGCGACGCGGCCGATCCGCGACGCCGGCGGGCGGAGACTGGAGCCCCGCGGTTCATTTGAAAAAATTTCTGAACAGCGTCCATTCCTTGAACAGCGTCCGGAAGAAATCCCAGACGCCGCTGGCCCGAACCGCGATTTCCCCGCGGTTGAACGTGTCCTCGGCCGGGATTCTCTTGATCCGGAACGGGTCGGTGCGAAGGGTGTTGTAGCCCGGGTCGTGCGTCAGCGCCGCCCGATAGCCGGTCCGCCGGGCAAGCGCGACGATCCGGTCGTCGTAGTCGCCGCAGGGATAGGCTACGGCGGTGACGTTGAGCCCGAAATCCTTGTCGAGGAGCTCCCGAGAGCGGCGGAACCCGTCGACGATATCCTTCTCGTCGCTCGTGAGGACATTGCGATGAAACATCGTATGGGATTGAAAGCGGACGTCCGGCTTCATCTCCTCGATCTCCTCGCGCGACAAGGCTTGCCGCGTCTCGTACTCCCGCTCGATGTCGAATCCCTCCTGTTGGACCAGCCGCATCCGCTCGGTATTCGACAATCCCCGGGCCCGGTAGTCCCGGTTGTGGACGCTGTCATGGAGAAACCAGAAGTGGCGGTGCGTCCCGACGATCCCGGCGCAGAGGAAGATCGTTACCGGGACCTTGTATTTCCGGATAACGGGCAGCAAGGCGTAGTTTTCCTTGAAGCCGTCGTCCAGGGTGATGATCAGCGCCTTTTTCGGAATCCGGGATCCGTCTCCCGTGGCGAGGGCCTCGAGGAATTCCTCCAATCCGATGATCCTGTACTTGCGGCCGAGATAGCGGAATGCTTTTTCGGCGGCGTCCGGAACGAGGTCGTGGAAGAGCAGAATCGTGACCCTCCGCCGCTGAAAGGCCTCCCGGAAGAGGACGGGGAGCCCGCTGAACCGCAGGAGGGCGAAAAGAATTCTCTTCACGTCAGACCATCCTCATCGTTGGACCTCGGAGCCGGCCTGAGGAACTCGTTCCAGCCAAGCCTCCTTCCAGAAAAGAAAACACATGCGGTCGCATCCGGACGACGGTTCCTCTCCCTCGGCCGGCTTCTCGCAATAGACGCCGTCCAGGATGACGACATCGCGGATCCTGACCATTCGTTGGCGGCCCTCGTCGAAGAAACGCCCGATCCGCCTTTTGACCGGAAAGACCTCTCCGCAAAAGCGGCTCATGACGGACCGAACGAAATACAGCCCGTCGAACCGGCTGTCCCCGTCCAAGCCGCGCTCGATCTCCGCGAGCCCTTTGACGCGGACCATGTCCCCCGATTTCAGGCCGAGAGGCCGACTGGGGACAGCGGCCGCGCCGGCTTGGGCGGAAAGAGCCGGGCCCCGCCGTTTTTTGAGGGAGAACAAAGACTTCATCCCGCTAACGAGCCTCCGGCGGTCTCTCCGCAACAACCGGAATCCGTGAGCCCAGTATCTGGGCTGCAGCTTCCTGAATATCCTCTCCAGGGACGAAGGCCGTGTCAAGCCTTCCGTCTGGCACGCCTCGGCCGCCGGCCCGCGCCTCATGAAGCCGCCCTTCCCTCGGGAGATCCGTTTTCCCGCGGCTGCGACTCGGCCCGCTCCCGCGGTCCCGACTTCCGCTTGCGATAGAGATGGGCGATATATCTCATGCCCCGTTCCACATTCCACCTGACCAGGACGGCGGCGGCGTAGGCCGCGCGCGAACGCGGGGTGTTTCTCACGATGACGATGTCCTCGAGATATCGCTTCTCGACCGTCCATTGGGACTTGAACCTCTCCTCTCCGCGCAGGAAATCGCATTCCGTCCGGCCGAGGCGGAAGGCCTCTTCGATCGCTCGGGCCATCAAGACCGACCCGGGACTATGCCGCTCGAATTCCTTGGCAAAGCCGTTGTTATAAAACGAGATCACTCCCTTGTAGTCGAAAAGGATCTGATAGGCCGCCGGCCGGCTGTTGAGATATCCGATCCAGAGGTCCAGCCAGCTTTTCGTTCCGAAGGCGCGGAGAAAATCGGCGTAGAAGCGCTCCGTCCGGGCCCCCTGCTTCGCCGTAGTCTGCTCGCGGCCCTTCCAGCTCCTCCTCAAAATATCCTTGAAATCGGCGATGTCCTCCTCCGCGACGTTCCCTCGAATGCGGCGGACGCAAAATTCGTTTTCCGGCCGCGATATGCGCTCTTCCTTTTTTCTTTGAACTCGGCGGAAATGCGAGTTCCTCGAAGCTAGAAAGTCCTCCCAGTTTCCCTTGACGGGAAGATACGGCGCGACGGCCGTCCGCTTCCGCCGAATCTTCCAGCGCCGCTGCGCGGCCAGCCTGGCCAGGCGGGCTAGGGCCGGGTCATTTTCGGGAACATCCCGGAGAATCATGATGTCCCAGACGTTCCGCCGGCCGTTTAAAAAAGCGAATACGCCGTCGATCACGTCCTCGGCGCCCGCCTCGAGGAGGATTTGGAGGCGGTCGGACAGTCCGGTCCCGACGAACTGGAGCACCTTGAAGCCGGCCGAGCGCGTGATCATGAAAGGAGCCACGCCTTTCAGCCGGGCGCCGGTCTCATCGAAGGCGGCCAGGACGAACAGCCTGTGCTTGTCTCCGAAGTTCTTCCACCAGCTCGTAATCCACTCGAGGGTCAAGAAAGGATTGGTGCCGGACGGGCGTTCGAGAAGCGCATCCCAGGCTTCGCGGAGTCCGGAGAGGGCCTCCGCCGTTTCGACCGGCCTGATCGTTATTTTCGGAATCCGTTCCTCCTCGCCGTGGGGAGCCGCCGCGCTCCTTCCCAAACTATCGAAATCAGCCTTTCAGTACAAACCCGTGCTGCCGAAGCCGCCTTCGCCGCGCGCCGTGGCGTCGAGATCTTCGGCCTCGACGACGCGGACCTCCTGGACCGGTTGGATGAGCATCTGAGCGATCTTCATCCCTTTCTTGACCTCATAGGGCTCGCAGCCGAGATTGGCCATGACGACTTGGACTTCCCCTCGGTAGCCGGCGTCCACGACGCCCGCCAGCCTGTGGACGCCCCGGAGCGAGATCCCGCTCTTGTCCCAGATCAGACCCACATATCCCGGGGGAACGGCGATTTTGATCCCCGTCGGGACGGCTTTGACGTCGCCTTCGTCGAGGACGCAATCGACCGAGGAGAACAGGTCGAGCCCGGCGTCGCCCGGATGGCCGTAAGCCGGCAATTTCGCGTCGGCGTTGATCTTTTGGACTCTCACTTCCATGCTGACCTCCGTCGGAGGAGCCACCTCGATATCCTTCACCCTCAGAAATCGGGGACACGCAGAAATCGGGGACACGCACCGAATTCAAGAGAATTCGGAGCATGTCCCCATTTTATTTCGGAGTATGTCCCCATTTTATTTCGGAGCATGTCCCCATTTTATTTCGGAGCATGTCCCCATTTTATCACAGACCTTCGATCCTGACTTCCCCGAAATGCGGCCGGGCGAGATCCGCCAGCCGCCGGATCTCGTCCGAGCTGTAAGGCTTGATCCGGGCGAAATCCGGGTCGAGCGTGTTGAGCGGAGAGAATTGCTGGAGCTGATAGACGGCCGAACCGGACAGCCAGGCGGAAATCTCCCGGATGTCCCCCTCGCCGACCAGGCCGGGCACGGCCGTCGTCCTGAGGAGATAAGGCCGGCCCGCCTCGCGGAGGATCGCGGCGCTTCGGCCGATATCGGCGGGATCGACGCTCGAGCGGGTGACCTCGGCGTACCGCCCGGGAGCGGACTTGATATCCAAGGCCGCGTGATCGACGAGTCCGCTTTCGACCAGGCGGGCCAGACGGTCGGGCAGCGAGCCGTTGGTGTCGAGTTTGACCAGCAATCCCCTCTCCTTAATGACCGTCAGGAGGTCCTCCAACTCGGGCACAGCGAGCGGCTCACCGCCGGAAATACAGATTCCTTCCAGCCAGCCTCGGCGCGCGTCGAGGTAGGCCAGGAAGAAATCGGGAGGGATATCGGCCAGCGACTGGGGCCGGAGGACCAGGTCGGCGTTATGGCAGAAGGGACAGCGGAAGTTGCAGCCGGCAAGGAAGACGGTCGAAGAGATGAAGCCGGGGAAGTCCTTGGGGGCGAATTTCTCTAGGCCCTTGATCGCAACCACGTCTCGAGCTCCTGACGCGTGTTGACGACCGCGGCGACGGCTCCATCCTCCTGGAGGACGAGCGTCGGAAGAATGATCGAGCCTTTGTCATCGCGCTTGATATGCGCCAGGAACTCCCGGATCTTCATCCGGCCGTCCTTCTCTTCGACCCTGTACTCGCGGGCGTCGATGGCCGCGCCCTTGAGGTAAGCCTTGAGGTCTGCGCATTTCCCGCAGTTCGGATAGGTGAAGAGCAGATAATCGATGGCCATGGCCTCAGTCGAGCGACGTGTAGGGCGTCCGCTCCTTGAATTCCTGCTGTTTGCCGTCGTTCCAGGTCCGGACAGGCCGCAGGTAGCCGACGATCCGCGAATAGACTTCGGTCTCCCCGCCGCACTCGGGGCAGGTTTTGTGCTGCCCTTTGAGATAGCCGTGGCTGACGCAGACGCTGAACGTCGGCGTGATGCTGAAATAGGGGATCTTGGTCTGGGCGATCCGCTGGACGAGCTTCCGGCAGGTGCCGGCATCGATGGCTTCCGGCAGGAAGGTGTGGAAGATCGTCCCGCCGGTGTAGAGGCTCTGGATGGCCTCCTGATGCTTCAGCGCGTCGAAGACGTCGCGCGTCGCGTCGACGTTGAGCTGGGTCGAGTTCGTCAGGAAGGGATGCTTCTCCGTGCCTGCCGTGACGATATTGTGGAACTTCTGCTTGTCGAGCCGGGCCAGGCGGTAAGCCGTCGATTCGGCCGGGGTTGCTTCGAGGTTGTAGAGGTTTCCCGTCTCGTCCTGGTATTCCTTGAGGACGCCGCGCATGAACATCAGGATGTCGATGGCGAAGTCCCGGCCCTCGGGCGTCCCGATCCCTTTGCCCAGGAAATTGAGGCAGGATTCGTGCATGCCGCAGACGCCGATCGTCGAGAAATGGTTGTTGAAATGGCCCAGGTAAACCTGGGTGTAGGGCATGATCCCCTTGGCCAGCATGTGATTGACGATCTCGCGCTTGGTTTCGAGGGATGCCTTGGCCATGTCCATCAATTCCCTGAGCCGCGCCTTGTACTCCTCCGGCGTCTTGGACGTGTATCCGATCCGGTTCAGGTTGATCGTGACGACCCCGATCGAACCCGTCGAATCGCCCGGACCCCACATGTTCCCCGGCCGGCGCATCAATTCGCGCTGGTCGAGGTTCAGCCGGCAGCACATGGCCCGGATGTCGCCCGGGTTCATGTTCGTCCCGATGTAGTTCTGGAAGTACGGGATGCCGTATTTAGCCGTGGCCTCGAAGAGGAGGTCGGCGTTCGGAGATTCCCAGTCGAAATCCTTGGTCAGGTTGTAAGTGGGAATGGGGAAGGTGAAGACGCGGCCCTGGTGGTCGCCTTCGATCATGAGCTCGAGGAAGGCCTTGTTGATCATGTCGACTTCGGCCTGGTAGTCGCCGTAGCAGGTGTCGAGCTCCCGGCCGCCGACCACGGCCGGCTTGGTCTTCATGTCCTCGGGGATGGTCCAGTCGAACGTCAGGTTGGAGAAGGGCGTCTGCCAGCCCCACCGCGACGGGACGTTGAGCCCGAAGATGAGCTTCTGGATGTCCTGCTTGACGTGGTCGAAGTCGAGCTTGTCGTGGCGGACGAAGGGCGCGAGGAGCGTATCGACGCTGGAAAACGCCTGGGCGCCTGCGAACTCGCCCTGCATCGTCCCGATGTAGTTCACCATGTGGAGCGTGGCCGTCTCGAGGTGTTTGGCCGGCGCCGAGTGGACTTGGTTCGGAACGTGGCCGAATCCCTTGCGGAGGAGGTTCTCAAGCGACCAGCCGGCGCAGTAGCCGACGATCGGGTAGGACAGGTCGTGAAGGTGAAAGTCGCCTTCCGTGTGGGCCTTCTTGATCTTCGCGGTGTAGAGCTGGTTGAGGGCGAAGTTGGACAAAACCTCGCCGGAGACGCGCGCGTTGAGCCCGGAAAAGCTCATCACGCCTTCGTTGCTGTTCTCGCGGATCTTCCAGTCCGCGTCGTTGATGTAATCCTTGATCAGCCGCTCGAGGTTGACGCCCGTCTGGGCCGCTTCGCGGATATCCTTGTGCCGCTCGCGATAGAGGATGTAGGACTTAGCCACCTCGTGATAGCCGCGGCGCATGAGGACCATCTCGACGATGTCCTGGATCTGCTCGACCGACGGGATGGTGTAGCCCCCGAATTTCTCTTCGAGGACGTACGTGACGATGTCCGAGATGGTCTTGGCGTCGCCGTTCTGGGTGATGCCCTGCGAGGCCATGGCCTTGGCCACCGCGGTCGTGATTTTGTCCTGGGTGAAATCGGTGATCGATCCATCCCGCTTTCTGATGCGGGCGACAACGCGAGAATTCATCTCTTTCCTCCTCCTCCTTACCCTTTCCCAACCCCGGACAAAACAAAAAAATACCAGCAAATCCGCCGGTTACGCCCATATCTTGTGGAAAATTCGACTGTAAATACAATATCTTGTATTTACGAATGGGAATTTATACCTAATCCAAATCTCTGTCAAGCGCTTTTTTAAAAAAAAATATCTCCGCTATGTTCATCATTTTCAGGCAGATATAGGGCAGCGGAAACGGCGGGCGGGAAAGCCGCATGATCTTATCGGAACGCGCGGTCAGGCCTTGACGCCGTAGGCCGCGAGCGCGGCGGCGAGGTCGGTTCGGTCCGTGAAGTGGATGCCTTGGATGCCCATCCGGGCCGCGCCGTCGAGGTTTTCCTGGAGGTCGTCGATGAACAGGGCGTTCTCCGGCCGCGCGCCGAGGAGCCGCAGCCCTTCGCGGTAGATCCGGGGATCGGGCTTCATCACCCCGACCTTGAACGACAGGACGTACGCGTCGAAAAAGCCGAGCTCGGGGAAGACGCGCTCGATGTGCGCGTATCGGACGGGGTCCGTGTTCGAGAGCATCGCCAGCTTGTATTTCGGCTTCAAAGCCCGGACGACGGCCAGAGCCGGGTGATTGAGGGAAAAGACGTCGTTGTAAGCCGCGTAGAAGACGTCCTCGCTCACCCGCGCGTCGAGGACGGATACCGCTCTCTCGTAGAATTCCCGCGGCGTGATGCGGCCGGTGTCGAATTGGTCGAGGAGGGCGATGTGGTCGTGGGTCGCGGCCCGGATCTCCTCGACCGAGCGGGCCGTGTATTTCGTCAGACGCTCGAAGAACCGGCGGTTGTCGAAATGGAGCAGGACCTGGCCCAGGTCGGAGAGAACGGCGTCGATCATGCGGCTTTTTTGGCCGCCGCTTCCAAACGGCCGCCCTCCCGCGTATCGGCCCGCTTGAGGAGGAGGGCGAACGTCAGGCCGACGAGGCCCAGGCTGGCGAACATGACCTGGCTCGGGACATAGCTTCCCGTCGCGTCCCGCAGCAGTCCGTTGAGGAGGGGAAAGAGCGCCAGGCCGATGTTCTGGACGGCCGTCATCAAACCGAAGGCCGTTCCCACCCGCTCGGAGCGGACGATGAGCGGGACTGAAGGCCAGAGGGCGGCCGGGACCAGGACGAAGGCAAAGCCGAGCAGGATCATCGGATAGGCCGGATAGATCCGGGTCAGGCCAAGGGCCAGGTGGCAGGGGATCATGAGAAGCGAGCCGGCGATCATGAACGTCGCCCGCTTTCCCACCCGGTCCACAAGGCGGCCGGCGAACGGGGCCAACAGCATCGAAGCGAAGATGACGATGCTCGTGATGCCGCCGGCCGTGCTGAAGATGTGGAGGAGATTGTTGAACACCTGGCCGAGGAAGCTCCCGCCCGACACGGCGGTCAGGGGAATCCCCCATTTGGTGGCGAAGAGGTCGGTCGAAAGGCTCTGGAAGGGGAAGATGGCGGCGTAGAAAGTGAAACAGAGGAACGTGACATACCAGAACGTCGGCTTGAATTCCCGGATGTCCTTGAAGACGATTTTGTCCCCGGCGCTCTCGTCGCGGAGGGAGAGCGTTTTCTCGGCGCGCTTGTCCAGGACGATGTAAAAAAGGTTGCCGATGAGCGAGAGAGCGCACGCCCCTGCGGCGGCCATCAGGGCGTAGCGAAAGCTGCCGAAGTAACTCGAGAAAAGCTCGCCTGTGTTGAAGGCAAAGAGCGAGCCGAGCCGGCTCACGGTCAATTGGATGCCGAAGGCCATGGCCAGCTCCTTGTTCTTGAACCAGCGGGCGAGCATGGCGCTCTGGGCGACGACCAGGGGCTCGGAGCCGGCGCCGAAGATGAAGCGGCCTAGGTAGACGAGGGGGATGCTCTTCGCCTGCCAGACGATCGCCGCTCCCGCAAGCACGAGCACGGAAAAGAGCAGGCTGGCTTTTCGCGTGCCGATCTTATCGATCAGCATCCCGCCAAAGAGGAGGACGGCGATGGCGGCGATGCTGTACATCGTGTTCATCGTGCCGACGGTCGCCCGGGCCGCCTTGAGCTCGTCGATCAGGGACGGGGCGATGGCCCCGATGATGTCGTAGGAGAAATAGCTGCCGAACGAGAGCGAGGAGACGAAGCCGAGGACGAGGAAGCGATAGAGCGGCCGCGACGGATGAAAGACGCCGGGAGCCGACGGAGCGGTTTCGGTCATGAAAATCGAGCGCTACTTCCTGGCGCCGGTGACGGCGGCGGAGATCCCGAGATCCGGGATGGCGACGAGGCCTTCGAGCTTGTCCGCGGCCAGTTTGAGATCGAACTTGATCGGCCGTTCGGCCCCATCCGGCGGGGTGGGCGTTTTGGCCTCGAATTTCAGGACCTGGCCGTCGAACTCGACCGCGGTCAGGGGGACGTCCTTGAAGAATCCGTTCTGCTCGCTGATCAAGCCTTCGAGCTTCTTGTCCGCCAGCTTGAGGACAAGAGGCAGGTAATAGAATTCCTGGCCGGCGTTGACCTCGAGAGACCAGGTCCCGACGACCTTGGCATAATCGACCTTCCCCTGCGGCGGGGTTTGTCCCGCGGCCGCCAGCGCGACAGCCGCGCCCAGAATCAACATGATGCCGAGCTTCATGGAGCTTTTCATCCGATGACCTCCTTCATCGCTCAAAGGTCCGTATCCTGAACTAAGGAGGAGGATTGTACAACAAAGCGGCCCCGCATGCCAGCCACGATAAGACGGGGACACATACCGGCCGACGCATCCGATGAAATGCGGAGCCGGCCTAGGTTCCACGGATCCCGGAGGGCTCGCGCGCCGCGTATATCGGTATGTGTCCCCCCATTAGGATGATTGAAATAGCCGGCCGGAACGATTAGAATTTCCGCTAGGAGCACCATGAGATTTTCGGCATCAGGATTCGAACCGTACGAAAGCGAGATCCGCCGGACCGCCTCCGAAATGGCGCGGGACGACATCGTTGCCCGGATATGGCGGAAGGACGCCTCGGTCTGGAAGGACGAGGACATAGAAATCTCGGACCGGCTCGGCTGGCTCGAAGCCCCGGACCGAGCGGAGGGCCTCCTCCCCGGTGTCGAGGCCTTTGTCCGCGAAGTCCGGGAGGCCGGCTGTGAACAGGCCCTGCTTCTGGGCATGGGCGGTTCGAGCCTGGCCCCGGAAGTGTTCAGCCGCGTTTTCGGGGCACGAAAGGGATTCCTGACGCTCGACGTCCTCGACAGCACCGACCCGGAAGCCGTCCTCGGCGCCGCCGAGAAACGGGACTGGGAACGAACGATCGTCCTCGCGTCGTCCAAGTCGGGCACGACGCTCGAGACGGTGTCGCTCCTGAATTTTTTCTATGCGCGGGCGCTCGAGGCCTTGGGCCGGGAGCGGACCGGCGCCCATTTCGCGGCCATCACCGATCCGGGCACGCCTCTTGAAACGGCGGCCCGTGAGCTCGGCTTCCGGCGCGTTTTTTCCGGAGAGGAGGATATCGGCGGCCGCTTTTCCGTTCTGTCCGCCTTCGGTCTCGTCCCCGCGGCCCTTCTCGGCATGGACATTCCCCGACTCTTGGCAGGCGCTCGTCGGGCCGCCGGCGCATGCAGGACCGCCCCCCCGCTGGAAAATCCGGGCGCGGCGCTCGGCTTGCGCCTCGGGATCCTGGCCGGCGCCGGCCGGGACAAGCCGACCTTCCTTATTACGCCGAAGATCGAAAGCTTCGGCTCTTGGCTCGAGCAGCTGCTGGCCGAAAGCACCGGGAAGGAAGGCCGCGGGATCCTGCCGCTCATCAGGGAGGCGAGGGCCTCGTTCGAACGCGGCGCTCCGGACCGGGTCGCCGTCCATATCGGAATCGGCGGGGACCGCTCCCAAGACGATGAACTCGGCCGCATAAAACAAAGCGGGATGCCGCTCATATCGTTCTCTCTCGAGGACCTCAATGAGCTCGGCTCCCAGTTCTTTCTCTGGGAAATGGCGACGGCGGTCGCCGGATATACCCTCAAGGTCAATCCGTTCGACCAGCCGAATGTCGCCGCATCCAAGAAAAAAACGGAAGCTCTGCTCAAACTCCGCGAAGCTCCCGGCGGCCGGAGCGGGGCCGACGCCGGGGCCGCCGAAAACGAGCTCCGCCCCTTTCTCAGCCGCGCCCAAGCCGGGGATTACGTCGCCGTTCAGGCCTTCCTTCCCCCCGCGCCCGGCATCCGCGGCCGTCTCGAGGAATTCGCCGCCGCCCTCCGGAGCGGAACGGGCCTTCCGGTCGTCTGCGATTTCGGGCCGCGTTTCCTCCATTCCACCGGGCAGCTGCACAAGGGCGACCGCGGCAACGGCCTCTTCATCCAGCTCACTGCCGGGCACAGCCGGGACGCGCAGGTTCCCGCCGGACCCGGGTCATCCGTGACGCGGTACTCGTTCGGAACGCTCATCGACGCCCAGGCTTCGGGCGACCGTCAGGCGCTGCGGGAGAAAAGCCGGAGGATCCTCCATTTTCATTTCCCCGGCGGAGCGGAGGACGGCCTCCGCCGGCTCATCGAATCGTTATAAAACAAGCGCGGGGTAATTCATTAGCGATGGCGAGCGAGAATCGGGCGACCGCCCTACCGATTACTGATTATTTGAAGGACGCGACGGCAGGGATGGCCCTAAGGCGAGCCTAGCGGAGGGGGAGCCACCCTCGTCCTCTTCATTATCTGGCGAGCGAAGAA
>Ga0208047_1000154_pt1 | contig 25400 bp, 23 predicted proteins | sample Kivu_220m_FD_184162 | JGI IMG/M metagenome (GOLD analysis project Ga0208047, IMG submission 184162) | Freshwater microbial communities from Lake Kivu, Western Province, Rwanda to study Microbial Dark Matter (Phase II) - Kivu_220m (SPAdes)... | ecosystem: Environmental > Aquatic > Freshwater >...
TTTTACGGCAGGATAAAAGATGTAAGAGACGATACCATAATTATAACAATTGCCGGTGGTGTGGATGTAAAAATGGCTAAAAGTGCAATTGCAAGAGTGGTAACTACACAGGGTACAGTTGATACACAGAATAAAATGTAAGCTTTCTGCTGACATGTTTTGTGTTAAAGATTTTATCAATTAAAAAGAACATTTAAAAAGATAAGTAAAATATAAAAAACCAGTTTTTTAGAAGACTTTTATTATTAATATTTATCTTAGGATTATATTTAATAGTTTATTGTTTATATCATTAGGTTATTGCAATATAGGATTGTCGCAGGTTTAAAATGAGAAGCAAAGTCGCTAATATCGTAGTAATAGCTTTATTTATAGTCATACTGGGCGTTTGTTTCTATTATATATTTATTGATGGCATACAGAATTCAATAAAACTGGGTCTTGACCTGCGAGGCGGGACGCAGATTATCTTAAAACCTGTTGAAACAGGCACAGAAGAAGTTACAGATGAAGCTATTGATAAGGCACAGCTGATAATTTTAAACAGAATAGACAGGCTTGGAATATCTGAACCTCTAGTAACAAGGGATTTTAACAGGAACATAATAGTTCAGCTTCCAGGTGTCGATGATCCTGAAAGAGCAATTGACCTTATAGGAAAAACTGCTCAGCTTGAGTTCAGGATAGTCGAATCAGTAGATGAAAATGGAAACCCTGTTTTAGGGCCGACCCTTATGACCGGAGATAAACTATCCAAGGCTCAGGCAGGATACAATCCAAACGGGCAGATTATTGTTTCCATGGTATTTACAGAAGAAGGTTCCACTCAATTTGAGAAAGTAACTTCAGAAAATGTCGGTAAACAGCTTGCGATTGTCCTTGATGGTGAAGTAAGGTCAGCTCCAAGGATAAACCAGGCTATTTCAGGCGATGCTGTAATAGAAGGCATCGGTACCCTGGACGAGGCAAAAGACATTGCACTTGTGCTTCAGACAGGGGCACTGCCTGTAAACCTTGAAATACAGGAAAGCCAGACAATCGGCCCCACTCTTGGGCAGGATTCCTTAAGGCAAAGCATGCTTGCCGGCATAATAGGATTTGCCCTTGTTGTAATATTCATGGTTGCAATGTACAGGGGACTTGGACTTGTATCAATAATAGGCCTTATTTGTTATGTGGCAATATTCTGGGGTATTCTTGCCGGTTTAAAAACTCCGGTAACTCTTCCTGGCATTGCAGGCGTTGTGCTTACTATTGGCATAGCAGTTGATGCAAATATACTTATTTATTCCAGGATAAAAGAGGAGGTACTTAAGGGCAAAAGCAAGTACGCGGCTTTCAATGAAGGGTTCAGGAATGCCCTTAAGGCAATTATTGACTCAAACATAACAACACTAATTACTGCAGCAGCACTTTACAGGTTTGGAACAGGACCCATAAGGGGTTTTGCAGTAACACTTGCAATAGGTGTAGTCATAAGTATGTTTACAGCAATTGTACTTGTAAGGGCAATTTTATTTTTAATTGTCAATTCCAGAGCAATAACCCCAGGATTTATTGGCGTAAAACTTCCAAAAATCAACCAGGAAACAAAGGCTGTAAAGGAGAAATAATTGGCTGTCAATAAGAAACCTGTTAAAAAAATAGAGAAAATGACGGAACCTGTTACCCTGGGTGAGAGAAGTTATAAATTTGACATTGTAAGAAAAAGCAAATGGGGCGTTATATTGTCCCTGACCTTCATAGCAGTTGGGCTTGTAATGTTTTTGATCAGGGGTTTTAATTTTGGCATTGATTTCCTGGGCGGAAACCTGATGGAAGTAAAGTTTACAAAGTCTGTTTCTATTACAGAGCTCAGAAATGTTATGGGGGGAGCAGGTTATGGCAGTGCAATACTGCAGAATACTGAAGAAAACCAGTATATAATAAGGACCGTACCTTTAACTGATATGCAAAAAGAAACTATACTTGACGCTTTGGATAGTAAAATAGGGATAGAGCGGCCGCTTGTACAGGACAGGAATGTCGCCCCGGGTTTTTCACAGACAATCATAAGAAATACCCTTATTGCTGTGGCGATAAGTATAGCAGGCATCCTGGTTTATGTCTGGATAAGGTTTGCGGTAAGGTTTGCGCTTATTGCAATACTTGAGCTGATTCATGACCTTTTAATAATACTGAGTTTTTATGCTATAACTTTCCGGGAGTTCAATACAACAACAATAGCGGTTATCCTTACAATACTCGGGTATTCATTAAGCGATGCCATTGTAGTATTTGACAGGATACGTGAAGAAATAAGGGTAAATAAGCGCGACAGATTCATAGACATATCTAACTATTCTGTGAATAAGACTCTTGTTCGTACAATCGGAACCACAGTAACAACACTTTTCCCTATAATAATCCTGCTCATTATTGGAAATGAGACCTTGAAAGATTTTGCATTCGGTTTATTCATCGGTATTCTTGCCGGAAGCTTTTCTTCAGTATTTATCGGTCCTCAGATACTTGTTGCCTGGAACAACAGGTTTCCTAAATATAAAAAATAAAAATCCATGTCATCAGACATTGAGAAAAACTGGATAAGTATTCAAAATAATGATTTTGATGGCTCACTTATAAGTAAGTATGTTTCCAATCCTGTCATAATACAGCTTCTGGCAAATAAAAAGATAACCAGCGAAGAACAGGTCAGATCCTATCTTTACCCGTCCTATACAGATCTTAACGACCCATTCCTTTTACCGGGAATTCAGGATGCGGTATCACGGATAAAAAAAGCCCTTGATAATAATGAAAACATTATTATTTTCGGTGACTATGATACTGATGGAATAATAAGTACTGCAATACTTTATAATTTCCTGAAAAAAATAAATCCAGGCATGGCACTGGAACATTATATACCCGACAGGTTTGAAGAAGGCTACGATATAAGCCCGGGTTTTTTTACAAAAATTTCAAACACCAGTAAATACAGCCTTGTAATTTGTGTGGACTGCGGCACAAATGCATTTGATGTTATGCATCTTGTCCATTCCGGGAATAATTTACCTGACGTAATTGCCTGTGACCACCATGAGCCATCAGGCAGGATTAATAATGCAGGGCAGGAAACATTTAATGCTCTCTCATCAGATTTTAAAGAAGCAGGCAACTGCAGGAAGTACATTATTGTAAATCCTAAAATGCCGGGCTCTACTTATCCTTATAAATTCTTAAGCGGTGCAGGTGTTACTTTTAAGCTTATTAGCGCGGTTCTTAAAAGCCTTAATGACAGTGCAAAAAATTTATTTTCGCCACAATACCTTAACAGCATAATCGATCTTGTTGCTGTTGCTACTATAGCTGACCTTATGCCATTGACTGGAGAAAACAGGGTAATTGTAAAAGCCGGGCTGAAAACTATAAAAAATTCAAAAAATCCGGGTCTTTTTAAGATGATTGAAAAAATACTTGAGGGGAAAAAACAGATAACAGCCTATGACATAGGCTTTATGATTTCTCCCAGATTGAACGCATCAGGAAGGTTAAAACATGCAAAAAAAAGCCTGGAATTGCTTATAGATAGCGGTCTTGCCGGGGGTCCGGACCCGGGATTTCCCGGTGAAATAGAATCAGCTTTAAATGAACTTGAATATTTGAACAGGGAGAGGCAGGAACTGCAGCAAAAAATATCCAGGGAAATAGCCGGAAATAAAGATATGGAAAATAAGATAAACCGGCATCGTATCCTGATAGAAAAATCCTGTCTGTGGAACGAAGGCGTCCTCGGCATTGTGGCATCAGATATAGTAAAGAAATACAATGTACCTGTAATACTCTTTAAACAAAATGGCAATATCCTTAAAGGTTCAGGAAGAAGTACGGCAAATTTTGACCTTTACTCCAATCTCTGCCGGTTTGAAAAATATTTCATAAAATTCGGGGGCCACAGGCAGGCATGCGGCATCACAATGGATATAAGTGATTTTGAAAATTTCAGCAGGGAAATGAACACATATGTTTCAAATAAAATAAGCATGGAGCAAATCATTAAGGAATATTATTACGATATGGAAATCATTTTTGCTGATGTGGACTTTAACCTGCTAAAAGATCTGGAGCGGCTCGAGCCTTACGGGATGGCAAACTTAAAACCGGTATTTCTATCAAAAAACTGTACAATGTCCACGGCACCATCGTTTTTAAAGGACGGCAACCATGCAGTATTCAGGTTAAGCAACAGTGGACGTTCTCATGAATGTATATTTTTTAATGCAAGTGAATCCGGATGGAACGGACACAATCTCATCAAAGGTCTAAAATATGATATTCTTTTTAATATAAACAAATCAGAGAGTATATTTGATGAGAATTTGTTAAAAATACAGTTAAACATACAATCCATGAAACTACTTAAATAAGCTGCCGGATACTTGCCTGTGTGCAGATTTTATCCTAATAATATATAATTTATCCATAAAAATAATTGTGAGCAGTAAACGGGTTTTATTGCTTTTTATTTAATTTTTTTTAAAAACAGAATAAACTTTATAAAACCCGTATAAAAATAAACATACTGGAAGTCATGAATCCTATAAAAAATAAGATAGAAAATGAAATTGAAGCAGGAGCTGCAAAAGGCCCCCTTGCTTTAGAAAAATCCAAAAGGGAAAACGGGGATTTTATTGTCAAGTTATCTGGTCAAACTGACGAAAAACTTGATATAAAACATGTGGATACAGATGCTATTTACAGAAAGCTCATAGCTAAAATCCGAACCTACAATCCTCAACTGGATGTTGCATTGCTGGACAAAGCTTACAGCATTGCCAAAAAGCATCATGAAAACCAGTACAGAAAATCAGGCGAGCCATTTGTGGTACATCCGCTTGAAGTTGCCGGCATACTTGCTGATATCGAGCTTGACCAGACATCAATAATTGCTGCATTACTGCATGACCTGATAGAAGATACAGAGTTTACATATGAAAAAGTTAAAACTGAGTTTGGCGAAAAAATTGCAAACATAATAAACGGCGTAACAAAACTTGATAGGATAGTTTTTTCCAGCAGGGAAGAAAAGCAGGTTGAAAACCTCAGGAAGATGATAATAGCAATGTCAGAAGACGTGAGGATAATAGTCGTAAAACTTGCAGACAGGCTCCATAATATGAGGACAATATCGCCCCTAAGTAAGGAGAAAAGGATATTTAAATCTATCGAAACGCTTGAAGTCTATGCCCCGATCGCTCACAGGCTTGGCATATATCAGGTTAAGTCCGAGCTGGAGGATCTTTGTTTCGAAGTGCTGTACCCGAAACAATTTGCAAAGATTAAAGAAATGGTGCAGGAAAAAATAAAGCTGCGGCAGTCTCAGGTAGATGAATCCATAAAACAGGTTTCTGAAAAACTCAAGGAAGTTAATATTAATGCAGATATAAGCGGCAGGATAAAAAGCTATTACAGCATTTATAATAAGATATCGCGCCAGAACAGGGACATTGACGAAATCTTCGATCTTATTGCAATAAGGATCATAGTCGAGGATATTAAAAGCTGCTATGCGGCGCTGGGGATAATACATGCAGTATGGAAACCTGTTCCGGGCCGGTTCAAGGATTATATAGCAAATCCGAAGTTTAATATGTACCAGTCGCTGCATACGACTGTGATAAGCCAGAAGGGGGATCCCCTTGAAATCCAGATAAGGACTTTTGAGATGCATAAGTTTGCTGAATACGGGATTGCTGCACACTATAAATATAAAGAAGGCATACTTGCGCCGACAGAATTTGATAAAAGGATATCATGGATACGTCAGTTGCTGGACTGGCAGAAAGAGCTGAAGGACCCGCAGGATTACCTGGAGTCTTTAAAGCTTGATTTATTTGAAGAGGAAATATTTGTATTTACTCCAAAGGGTAAAGTAATTAATCTTCCAAGAAGCGCAACTCCAATTGATTTTGCATATTTCATTCATACCGACATAGGCCATAACTGCATTGGCGCAAAAGTAGATGGAGTAATGGTCCCTATTGAGAGCCAGCTTGAAAATGGGAATATTGTCGAAATCATAACATCCAAAACACCAAAGGGACCAAGCAGAGACTGGTTATCTATAATAAAAACATCTACTGCAAGAAACAAGATAAAACAATGGTTCTCCAAAGAAGAGCGCCAGGAATCTTATAATTCCGGCCGTGAGCTGATGTTGAAGACATTGAGAAAAAACAGCCTTTCTTTTAAAGACATACCGTCCCGTATTTTTGATGAGGTCGCATCTGATCTTAATTATGAAAACATGGATATGCTGTTAAGAAATATCGGTTCCCATAAAATATCTGTGCACCAGGTTTTTACAAGGATTCTGAAAAAACTGAATCAGGAGTCAGAACCCCAAAAGGATATGACAATAGAGGATATAACATCAAGGCCCACGGCACCAAAGAAAACAGGAAGCGGCATCATAGTTAAAGGAATGGATAATGTACTTGTGACAATAGCAAAATGCTGCAACCCTGTGCCTGGTGACAATATAGTGGGATATATTACCAGAGGTAAAGGGATTTCTGTGCACAGAGATGACTGCAATAATGTCCTTATGCTTAAAAAAAATGAAGAGCCAAGATTTATAGAAGTCACCTGGGACAATTATGCTCCGTACAAGTTCAATGCAGAAATACAGGTTGAAGCAATCGACCGGACAAAATTGTTAAGAGATATAACGAATGTAATTAGTGAATATGACCTTAATATAATAAATGCCAGCACATTGCGTTCGAACAGGGCAGGTAATGTAAAATTCAGGTTTATAATAGAAATAAGCAACAAATATATCCTTAAAGATATAATCAATAACCTCAGGCAAGTTAATTCAGTCTATGATGTTTACAGGGTGCTGCCAAGGAAGGAATCTTGAAAGTAAAGAAACTGATACTGGGATTTTACAGTGTTAACTGCTACATAGTGCCCCTTGAAAGAGGCCATGAAGATTCCTGTTTTATAATAGATCCGGGAGCTGATTTTAATTCAATAAGGGATTATCTATTAAGCGAGAAAATATACCCTGAATTCATTCTTAATTCCCATGGCCATTACGACCACATTGCTGCTGTGAAGGAACTGATGGATTATTATGAAATACCATTTTACATACACCAAAAAGATGAGCCTGTTTTAAGAGATCCTGCTAAAAACATGTCTTCTCTTTTGGGTTCAAATACATTATCATTGGAAACTTATACTTTGATTGACGTATCCTTGCAAAAAAAACTGGAAGCTATGGGAATAAAAATACATGAGACTCCCGGGCACACTCCCGGAAGCATAAGCATAGAAACAGGCAACAACCTTTTTACAGGAGATCTTCTTTTCAGGGGCGGAGCAGGAAGGACAGACCTTTGGGGTGGTGACCCGGTTTTGCTGGCAAAATCACTTGCTAAAATAAAATCCCTTGATAAAAATCTTGTTGTCTTCCCCGGACATGGGGCAACAACTACAATTGAAAATGAAATAAAAAACAATTTTTATCTCAGCCCGGAATTTCTGGAAGGCGGTGCTGCATGGTTCTAAATTCACCCAGGGGAACAAATGATATATTTGGGGAAGATATAAAATACAGGGATTTTATAATCGACTCCGCAAAAAAACTATTCAGCCTGTATAACTACAGTGAGCTTATTACTCCTGCTTTTGAACATACCGAAGTATTTGACAGGGGCATTGGAGAAAGTACAGATATAGTCAGAAAAGAAATGTACACTTTCAAAGATAAAAAAGGACGGTCCCTTACCCTTCGACCCGAAGGCACAGCATCAGTTGTAAGATCGATAATAGAGCATAAGATGTATGCTGAGACACTTCCATTAAAGTTATTTTATATAGGAAATATGTTCAGGTATGAAAGACCCCAGAAGGGCCGGATGCGTGAATTCTGGCAGATGGGAGTGGAGGCAGCAGGCATATCAGAGCCTTTTATAGATGCTGAGGTCATATGGCTCCTGAATTCAATTTTTAACTGCCTGGGATTTAAAAACCTGAAACTGCTTTTAAACAGCGTGGGTTGTACCAAATGCAGAAAGGAATATATTAATGTATTCAAAAGATACATTAAACCTGATGTCCAATCTTTATGCCCGGATTGCCTTTCAAGGTATGAGACAAACCCGCTGCGCATTTTTGACTGCAAAGTGCCGCAATGCAGGAGCATAATTGAAAGAGCCCCTAAAATATATGAATATATATGTGAAGAATGCAGGGTACACATTTCCAAAGTGTGCTCCTACCTTGAAAAACTTGGCATAGATTATATTATAAAAAAAGAACTCGTAAGAGGTTTTGACTACTATACAAAGACAATTTTTGAAATAATATCAGATGACCTTGAAAGTGTGCAGAATGCCCTTGGTGGTGGCGGGAGATATGATAACCTGATTGCTCAATTTGGCGGGCCGGATATGCCTTCAATAGGTTTTGCAATAGGCATAGACAGGACATCCATGCTAATGAGGCAGTCAGGCATACCAGCCAAAGCAGATGATTTTTTGCCTTCTGTATATATAGCAATGATGTCTTACGATTTTATTGATTTTGCAATTAAATTAATGAAAATATTTAGGGAAAACTTTATAAAATGCGACTTGGGTTATGATATCAGGCCTTTTTCAAGCCAGATAAAAGCTGCATCCAGAAAAGGTTTTTCCCATTTTACAGTGATTGGTGAAGACGAAGTTAAAACGGGCATGGTCAATATTAAGGATCTTGATAAATACACTCAAATAAAATTAGACATTAACAATGACATTGGAAAAATAGCAGAAATTTTCAGGAGAAATCAATAGATGGATGAAAAATACAATTATAGAAAAAACATAGATTTTGTGCGGTACAAAACTGTGCTCAGGTCAAACCTCTGTGGAGAATTAAGAAAAGATCATGTAGGGAAACATGTCAGGGTATGCGGCTGGATAAACAGGAGAAGGGATCACGGTAAGCTGATTTTTATTGATCTGAGGGATTTTTCAGGCATTGTCCAGGTTGTTATAGACGCTAATGTAAATGAAAAGGTATACAGCATTGCAAGGGAACTGAGGTCTGAATATGTAATATCAGTAAAAGGAGAAATAACGTCAAGATCACCTGAAACAATTAACAGTGACCTGCCATCCGGGGAGATTGAAATCGCAGCAGAAGATATTACTATATTGAGTATTGCAAAAACACCCCCTTTCATTCTTGACAACAGGGATATAGTAGATGAGATGACGAGGTTAAAATACAGGTATATCGATCTCAGGACTGAAGAAATGCAAAGCAATATGAGGCTCAGGCATACAGTTACTGCAACTACAAGGGATTACCTTAATGAAAATGGTTTTGTTGAGGTCGAGACCCCGATCCTTGCAAAAAGCACACCTGAAGGCGCAAGGGATTTCCTTGTACCGTCAAGACTTAATCCCGGCAATTTCTATGCGCTTCCGCAGTCACCGCAACTATTCAAACAAATACTAATGTTTTCAGGTTTTGACAGGATTTACCAGATAGCAAGATGCTTCAGGGATGAAGACCTGAGAGCCGACAGGCAGCCTGAATTTACACAGATCGATCTTGAAATGTCATTTGTAGGCGTAGATGATGTGATTTCCCTGATAGAAGGGTTAATTAAGCTGCTTTTTAACAGTATAACTGGAGGAAAAATCGATGTTCCATTCCGCAGGGTGGTATGGAAAGAGAGCATGGAAAGGTATGGAAGCGATAAACCTGATTTAAGGTTCGGACTGGAAATTAATGATATATCAGATATATTTTCATCAAGCCAATTCAATGTTTTCATTAATGTCCTGGGTAAAGGCGGCTGCATTAAATGCCTTAAAGTTGAAAATGCAAAAGATTTCTCAAGGAAGGATCTTGATGGATTAATTGATATGGCTAAAAAATTCGGTGCAGGGGGCCTGATATGGATAAAAGTCGAAGAAAACCACCAGTTTAATTCGCCGGTATCAAAATACATACTTCCATCTGAAAAGGAAAAGCTTATTAATGACCTGGATGCAAAAGAAGGTGACCTTTTACTTATAGTGGCTGATGATTTTTATAAAACGTGTAATTCACTTGGTGCCATAAGGGCATACCTTGGAAAGAAACTTAATCTTATTAATGAAGAAGATTTTAAATTTGTATGGATAGTGGATTTTCCTTTATTTGAATGGGACGGGAAGGAAAAAAGGTTTTCACCGATGCATCATCCGTTTACAAGGCCATCCGCAGATACTGAAGAATTCCTTGAAAAAGATACCTTAAGCGTTAATTCACTGGCTTATGACATTGTCCTTAACGGAACAGAGCTTGGCGGAGGTTCAATAAGGATAAATGATATAGAATTACAGAGAAAGATATTTAAAATCCTTGGTTTTGATGAGAAAAGGATAGAAGAAAATTTCGGGTTTTTGCTCAGGGCACTTGAACATGGCGCCCCTCCCCACGGAGGCATAGCGCTGGGAATGGACAGGCTTGTAATGCTGCTTGGCGGACTTGAAAGCATAAGGGAAGTTATTGCTTTCCCGAAGACACAGTCTGCATTCTGCATGATGACTGATTCACCGTCTGCGGTAACGGACCAGCAGCTTTCAGAGGTGCATATTAAACTTTCCGGAGTAAAAAAGGAGCAGGAATCTGAAGGGTAACCCTGCTCTAAATTGAATTAACATAATGATTATGATATATTAATTTTGATACTCTGTTTTTATCGTAACTAAAGTTAATTTTGTGCCAACAAAATTACTTTATAAGCTCAAACTTAATTTGCAGCATACATGCCCGCCCGGTTAGCGGGACTTATAAAGCAAATAGGAGAGCAGCCCTGATATTTGAGGACCGGGCATAGAAACACTTCAAATAGTTACGAAAAAATGGGGTATCATTCTTTTATGTTTTGTAATTTCGTAAATGTTATAATTTCTGTTTGTAATGGATATCAGGAAAAAATATATTGAATATTTCAGGAAAAAGGACCATATGGTTATGCCATCTTCCAGCCTTATTCCTGCAGGAGACCCGAGTGTGCTGCTGACAACAGCAGGAATGCAGCAATTCAAGCCTTATTACCTTGGAGTAAAAAAACCGCCATATAACAGGATAACCACTGTACAGAAATGTTTCAGGACAAGTGATATTGACAGTGTCGGTTACACTGACAGGCACCTTACTTTTTTTGAAATGCTTGGTAACTTTGCTTTTGCAGATTATTTCAAAAAAGAAGCTATTGATTTTGCTGTTGAATTCATAATCAGCGAACTTGGCATCCCTGTCGATAAACTTTCAGTTGGCGTATTTTCCGGTGAAGGGTCCATACCGCAGGATAATGAATCCATACTGTTATGGCAGGGACATGGGATAAATAGTGACCGGATATATAAATTCGGCAAAAGTGAGAATTTCTGGGGACCGGCCGGCGATACGGGACCATGCGGCCCCTGCACCGAGATTTATTATGATTTTGGAGCCGGGCACGGGTGCGGAAAAAGCGATTGTTCACCAAGCTGTAATTGCGGAAGGTTTCTTGAGATATGGAACCTTGTTTTTACACAATATAATTTTAATGGCAAAGACTATGAAGAACTGCCAAATAAAAACATAGATACTGGAATGGGTCTTGAAAGAATTGAAGCTGTGCTTAATAAGGACCCGTCAGTTTTCAGGACAGGTCTTTTTGCAGCCATAGTATCAAAAATAGAAGAGCTTTCAGGAAAAAAACTTTTAACAAAAAAAGATAATGGATTTAACAGTGAAGTGAACCGATGCATAAAAATAGTTGCGGACCACGCAAGAGCAATAACTTTTCTTATTGCTGATGGCGTGGTTCCTTCAAATGAAGCAAGGGGATATATATTAAGGAGGATTATCAGGAGAGCTGTAAGGTTTGGAAAACTGATTGATATAAATGATTTCTTCCTGGGAGAAATAATAAAGGAAGTAATTGGCAATTATGGCAGCTATTATCCTGAATTAACTGACAATACAGATAAGGTATTAAGGATAGCAAATGAAGAAGAGAAAAGGTTTTCACAGACATTAAAAGAAGGGACAAGGGTGCTTTCCCAAAAAATAGAAGAACTTTTATCATCTGGAAATAAGTATCTTGACCCCGGGACAGCTTTTAATCTATATGATACTTTCGGGTTCCCTGTGGAGCTGACAATGGAAATATTAAAAGAAAACAGCCTTGAGCTTGACATGGCAAGTTTCAATAATTACATGAAGATCCATTCTGAGAAATCAAAAGCAGGTACTGCATTTAATAAAAAAATAGATGCCAATATTGATACTTATAAAAACATAGCTGTTGGCGCTGAGACTGAATTTACAGGATATAATGAAACAAAGTACTCATCAAAGATTATTATGGTGCTTGAAAAAAATGGCAGTGGAAAGTATGCAGAGACACAGTCACTGAATTCAGATGCTGAAGGGGAGATAATCCTGGACAGCACGCCTTTTTATGGTGAAAAAGGGGGCCAGACAGGTGACAGAGGAACCATAAACACGCCAACAGGTGTTTTTACAGTTGAAGATACAAAAATACCAGTAGAGGGCATTATCGTTCACAGGGGCAGAGTAAAGCAGGGATACTTATCTTCCGGCCAGGATGCAGATTCTGAGGTTGACATTACATACAGGAAGAATATCAGTAAAAATCATACTTCCACCCATATTTTGCATTGGGCACTGAGAACATTATTCGGCAAAGAGGTATCACAGGCAGGTTCTTCAGTTGCCAGTGACCGTTTCAGGTTTGATTATAATATGAGTTCTGTTCCTTCAATTGGTGATATTGAAAAAATCGGGAAGCTTGTTAATGAAAAAATACAGAAAGATGACACAGTAAAAATATTCGAGACCACAAAAGAATATGCTAAAGAGATAGGAGCCATATCTCTTTTTGAAGAAAAATATGGCAGGTTCGTAAGAGTAGTTGAGATAGATGATTACAGCAGGGAACTTTGCGGAGGCATACATGTAAAAAGGACAGGCGAAATAGGGTTGCTGAAAATCATTTCTGAATCCGGAATAGGCTCTAACGTGCGAAGGATAGAGGCAATAACCGGTCTTTACGCTTACAATTATTTAAATGAAGCAACCAGGTTGATTGGTGAGTTGTCTTCAACTCTTGAAACTGATTACCATAATTTAAAAACAAAAGTTGAATCTTTAAAGGAAAATTGCAGGATTCTTTCTGCAGAATATTCAAAACTCCAGGTCCTGGCAGTAAAAAAAGAAATAATTGAAAAATTCAATGAAGAGTTATCAAAACCCGGGGCACATATAATTGATTTTGATTTTACTAAATCTGAGCCTGCCAGCAGTATGGATTCAAAGAATATGGGGCTAATTGGAGACGAGATAATTAACCAGTTTCCGGAAAGTGAAATTGTTTTAATATTTTCAAATACAATAAACGGAAAACCTGTAATGCTTTTCCAGGCTTCAAAAAGTCTTGTAAAAAAAGGTTTTGATTGCTCAGCCATTGCCAGAGAGGCAGGTAAAATCCTGAAAGGCGGAGGCGGCGGAAAAGCCGAATTTGCACAGGTCGGAGGTTCAGATGCATCTGCTCTGCGCAATGCAGAAGGAAAATCTAAAAGCCTGGCAATTGAAAAAATATCTGCAATAAGCCAGCTTTAGGGTATAAACTAAAGCAAACCATATTATTAACAAAAATATTTGATTTTTTTAAAATGAGCCGGATACTTGGAATTGATTACGGAGAAAAAAGGATAGGGCTGGCTTTAACTGATGCAAGCAACAGCATGGCAAGCCCTTTGAAAGCAGTCCCCAATGATGAATCGCTTGCAAAAAGCTTGCAGGATATAATAAAAGAATATAATGTTGGGAAAATTATAATTGGCATTCCTGTAAATCTTAAAGGGGAACACGGTTACGAAGCCGGGATAGTTTTGAAATTTGTAGAAAGCATAATCGAACCTTTTGGCTTACCTGTTGTAAAAATAGATGAAAGGTTTACCTCTCATATATCTTCTGATATGTTATCGGGTAACAGGAGTTATAATGCAGTTAAAAAGAAAAGAAATCTTGCTGATACACAAAGAATAAGAAAGTCGGGAAATATCGATAAGATTTCTGCAGCAGTGATCCTTAATGATTATCTGGCTTCAGTAGAATTTAAAAAGATTAGCCATTGAATTAAGGATAAATGAAAAAAGCATAAACAGATCTTAAATAATCAAAATTGCATATTAATATAATAAGAGCATTAAAAAAGTAATTATGTATATAAAAAATAAGAGTTTAAAATCAATTTGTATTTTTGCGTTGTTGCCGGCAATTGCGGCATTTATTATTATGCTGCCATCATGCAATTCAATAGTGCCGCAGGAGATAAAAAAACCCGCCATAGAAAGCGGAGTGGAAATAGTTGTAGAAATACTTGAGGGCTCAAACCTGGCGCAGATTGCAAACCTGCTTGAAGAAAAAGGCGTAATAGATGATGCATTTACATTCAGGCTATATGTGCAGCAGCAGGGAAAAGAGAAAAACCTGCTGCCGGGTTCTTATAAACTTCTTACCGGGTCAAAATATGAAGACGTTCTTTCAACTATTACAACAGGAGAAAAACAGGTTATATATAAACTGGTTATTCCTGAAGGGTTCACTGTAAACCAGGTAAAGGAAAGAATAATAAAAGATATCCCTTTTGTTGAGCAGCAGGAACTTGATGAGGCGATGGATATTAATAATTTTTCGGGCTATGATTTCATAAAAGACAAAGAAAACTTTGAAGGTTTTCTCTTCCCAAAGACATATGATGTAATACTGGAATATAATGCTGTAAACATACTTGAAATGATGATAGCGCAGTATCAGGTAGAGACAAATTCACTTGACTGGTCCTATGCTGATAACAATAATTTTGAGTATTATGACATATTAAAAATAGCTTCCCTCATTGAAAGGGAGGCATACATACCTGAAGAAAGGCCGTTAATTTCAGCAGTAATATATAACAGGCTCAAGGCCGGAATGCCCCTGCAGATTGATGCAACAGTGAGGTATGCTTTGGACAAATGGGATGGCATTGTAACTTACGACGACCTCGAAGTAGATTCTCCATATAACACTTATAAATATGCAGGTCTGACACCCACACCTATTTGCAATCCTGGCCTGGCCGCGCTAAAGGCAGCTCTTGAACCTGCTGATGTTGACTATCTTTACTATGTTGTAGTCAATGAAGAAACCCATGAGCACAAGTTTTCTAATACATTTGAAGAGCATGTAAATGCAACGAATCAGTAGCATAAGAAATGGCCGCAGATAATGAATTTGAAATAATAGATATACCCCTGGTTAAGGATTTTCTTAGAGAAAAAAACAGGATAGAAAAGCTTATGCAGCAATCTGCGCAAAGGAAGATTCCTGTAATTGCAATGGAAACTGCTGCTGTGCTTGAAGCAATATGTTTTGCATACAGGCCGGTCAATATAATTGAAATAGGTTGCGGCACCGGGTTTTCCACATATTTTATTGTCAGACACTTCTTTTACTGTAAAAAAGGAAACCTTCCGCAAAATTCGCCAGGCCTCCCAGCCGGAATGCTAAGATATACGGGGATTGACTTAAACAGGCAAAGGCTTTCTGAAGCAAGGGATTATATAAAAGGTTTATTCTCTCTAAAGACAAAAGAGACTAAAGAAGATGGCTTCGAAATAGATTTTATATGCGGAAATGCGATAAAAATAATACCTGAGCTTAAAGGCGGATTTGATATGGTATTTATTGATGCGGCAAAAATGGAATATCCTGATTATCTTGCAGCCCTTTTACCAAAAATGGCAGAAGGCTGTATTGTAATAGCAGATAATATTTTTTATTCCAGTAAAGTATTTAACGATTTTATCAGCGAACATGATAAAAATAGTGTATGCGGAATAAGGCGATATATCAAAAAAATAACTGATGGCAACTATTTTAGTACGGTTTTTATAAATGCAGGTGATGGAATTGCATTATCGGTCTATAAAAAAAATCCCTGAACTTTGCGTACCGGCAGGTAACTTCAAAATACTCAAATATGCAGTCGAATATGGGGCAGATGCTGTATATGCAGGCGGTTCAATGTTTAACCTGAGAACACTGCAGGATAATTTTACGGCTGAAGAGATGGAGTCTGCTGTAAACTATACGCATAAAATGAAAAAGAAATTCTACCTGACTCTGAATGCAATAATCAGTGAAAATGAGATAGGTGATTTTTCTTCTTATCTGGAAAAAATAAAAAATATCAGGTTCGATGCAATAATAGCATCTGATCCCGGTGCCATAAAAATAATAAAAAATGTTTTGCCTGGTACAAGGATACATATAAGTACCCAGGCAAGCATATCAAACCACGAAGCAGTAAACTTCTGGGGCAGCATGGGAGCATCAAGGGTCAACATTGCAAGGGAGCTTGGGCTGGATGAAATAAATAATATATGCAGTAAATCAAATATTGAAATCGAGGTATTTGTCCATGGCGCACTTTGCATTTCATATTCCGGCAGATGCATGCTTTCAAAGTATTTTTCAAACAGGGACGCTAATAAAGGCAAATGTTCCCACACCTGCAGATGGAAATATTATCTGATGGAAGAAAAAAGGCCAAATACTTTTTTTCCTGTCGACCAGGACAGGCGGGGCACCTATATTTATAATTCCCGTGACCTTTGCCTCATTGACAGGCTGGACGAGATTGTCGATGCCGGAGTTGACAGCATTAAATTAGAAGGCAGGATGAAGACTGAAAATTATGTCAGTACCGTAACATGGGCGTACAGGCAGGCACTGGACCTTATTAAACAGGGAAAATACAACAATGCTAAAAAAGCATCATTGCTTAAGGAACTTGATAAAACAACCCACAGGACATTTACTTCAGGTTTTATGTTTAATAAAAGCAGGAAAAGCCCGGAACTTGCCGATAATGATAATGTGGGTTATATAAAAAAATACAGGTTTGCAGGTACGGTCACAGGCTTTTCAAAGCAGCACGATGGCCCTGTCATACTGGCAAGAAACCAGGTAAAAATAAATGATATCCTTGATGTTTTGCAGCCCGGTAAAAATCCTGTAAAATTTAAACTTGTAAAAATGGTGAATGCAAACAGCGGCCAGCCCGCTGATGTATGCAATACAAATGACAGCTTTATCATTTGCGGGCTCGGAAAAATTAATGATATGTCTCTTATTAAAGTTAAGCTTTAAGTAAATAATTTTATAAATGATATTTACGGAAAAAAAATGATTGCTGACCAAATAATAAAAATATTGAAATCTTCAAAAAATATTGCAGTCGTAGGCTGTTCAAGGGACCCCGGTAAGGACTCTTATATTGTGGCAAAATTTTTAAAAGATGCAGGTTTTACAATAATTCCTGTAAATCCTTTTACTGACGAGATAATGGGGCTCAAATCATATAAAAGCCTGGGTGAGGTCAAGGGTCGGGTTGATATAGTAAATATTTTCAGGCCAAGTTTTGAGGTCCTTCCAATAATCGAAGAAGCAGTCAGCCTCAAGCCCGCTTTGATATGGATGCAGATAGGAATAAAAAGCAGGAAGGGTTATGATATTGCATCAAAAAAAGGCATACAAGTGGTAATGGATAAATGCATCATGGTTGAATACAGGTATTCAATTTATTCCTGATAATAACAAAATGAGATAATAATATGAGAATGCAAAATGTTAAAACTTTCAGGATAATGCTGTCAGGCAGGGTCCAGGGGGTAGGGTACCGGTATTTTATTGAAGAAAAAGCACTTAAATATAATATAACGGGTTATGTAAAAAACACGTCCGAGAATAATGTTGAAATAACTTGCCAGGGTATTGAAGAAAACCTGGAAAAGTTTATTACGATTGCAAAGAGGGGACCGGCATTTGCAAATGTTACAGGTTTTTTCATTGATGAAATAAAAAATCCTGTGGTTTACAATAGTTTTAAAATTGAATATTAACTGGATTTAAAATGAAAATAAGTTCAAATACAAGGCTACTGGGACTATTTGGAAATCCTTCCAGGCACAGCCTTTCGCCACTTATACAGAATACTTTTATTGAGCATTATGGCATGGATTGTGCATACCTTGCATTTGAGCCTTCTGCGGATACACTTAAAAAAGCTTTTTTTGGAGCAATGGAGCTGGGATTTATAGGGCTCAATATTACAATGCCATTTAAAGAAGAGGTCTTTGGCCTGTTGAATAGTTCCGAAGGGCCCGCTTCTTTTTTTAAAGCAGTAAACACAGTAAAATTCATTCCGCAAAAAAGCATTGCAACAGGTTACAGTACAGACGGTGAAGGTGTTTTAAAGTCACTTGAAGACGCATTTTTTGATCTTGAAGGAAAAAGGTGCATGGTCATTGGAGCAGGGGGTGCCGCAAAAAGCGCCATATATGCAATACTTTCAAAGCCTGTTGAGTCTGTCTACCTGTTTGACATAGACCGGCAAAAATCAGCTTTACTTGAAAGTCTTTTTAAAAATAAAGGCCAAATAAAGATTATAAAAGACATTAATAAAATTGAAGAAAAATTCACAGGCTCAATCGATCTTATAATTAATTGCAGCCCTGCAGGTATGAAAATAAAAGGCATTGAAAGCAATGCGCTTGCTGTTCCTGCAGGCTGGAATTTAAAAGATAAGGCAGTATTTGATATGGTTTATGAGCCGCTGATGACCCCGCTTGTAAAAAAAGCGGAAAATGATGGAGCAAAAATAATAATAAAAGGCCTGGAAATGCTTATTAACCAGGCTGCATACTCTTTTTATATCTGGTTTGGCATTATGCCGGGGCAAGATGTGATAAAAAAAGTAAAAAATAACATAGTAGATAAAATATGGAAATAAAATCTGTACTGACTGGTTTAGCTTTTTTTGCTGCCGGAATTCCTGCAGGGAGCTTCCTGGCTGTACTTGTTTATAAAATTCCAAGGAAAATAAAAATTTTTAGACCATATGCTATCTGCAGCGCATGCAGGGAAAAAACAGGATTGCTGTACAGTTTTCCAATACTGGCATACATTTTTAGAAGGTACAGGTGCAAAGGATGTGGAGAAAAGGTACAGGTCAAAAACATAATTATCGTAATAATAACCGGACTGCTGTTTTTGCTGTCATACCTTGTTTTTTCTTTATCAGTTGATACTGCAAAAGGGGTCATATTATCAAGCGCCCTTATAGTCATATCATTTATTGACTGGGAATTTATGATAATTCCCAATGTTATTGTTTTTCCATTGACCCTTGTGGGGCTCGCTTTCAGCATTGCATCTGAACCTTTAAAGTGGTGGATGCCGCTTGCATTCAGCGCAGGTTCATTTGTTTTCATGCTTATTGTCCACCTGATTTATCCAAAAGGCATGGGCATGGGCGATGTGAAGCTTGCAATGATGCTTGGCGCTTTCCTTGTAAAAAGTGTGATAGCCGGGATATTTCTTGGATTTCTTGCCGGTTCTATAGCCGGTGTGATATTCATATTGTTCAAAAAGAAAACACTTAAACAATATATACCATTCGGGCCATTTATTTCAATTGGCGGACTTGTTGCTCTTTTTGCAGGAAAAGCATTATCAGCATGGTACCCGGTCTTCTTTTAAAATTTTTCCAATGGTTTTATAAATAACCCATCCTGTCCCTTTAATTATTTATCCCGGAATTTTAGATGCTAACTTATTCATCTTTTCACTTTATTAAAAAATAAATTAATTCTAAAATAAACCCATATATTATTTAATTATTGTTTTTACTGTTATTTTGTTGTTAATTTATTTTTATAATCTTATTTGATTTTAAGGGAGCATGCATGAGATTTTTAACAGCCGGTGAGTCACATGGAGAAGCCCTTACAGGGATAATAGAAGGTTTTCCTTCAGGTATAAAGATTGATATTGATTATATAAACACAGAACTTTCAAGGCGCCAGATGGGCTTTGGAAGGGGCCAGAGGATGTCAATAGAAAAAGATGAGATAAAAATTATTTCAGGCATAAGAAAAGGCAGGACAACAGGTGCGCCGATCTCATTTATAATAAACAACCTTGACTGGAAGAACCAGAAAGAAAGGCTGGAAATGGAAGAAGATATCCTTAATCCAAGGCCCGGACATGCGGATCTTCCCGGATTTTTAAAATACAGGCACGAGTCAATAAGAAGCGTACTTGAGAGAAGCAGCGCAAGGGAGACAGCAGTCCGCTGTGCCATCGGAGCTTTTGCAAAAATAATTCTTAAAGAGTTCTCCATATTTATATTCAGCTTTGTCAGCCGGATAGGCAATGTAAAAATCGATGACAGTTTATTATCAAATATTAGAAGAGGCTTTAATCCGGAAATTAATAAAAACGACTGGGATTTTTTATGTGCCATAGAAAGCTCTCTTGTCAGATGCCCTGACAATAATGCAACCAGTGAAATGATAGAACTTATTAAAAAAACTGCAGAAGAAGGCGATTCGCTTGGGGGCCATTTTCATGTTATTGCAGCCGGCCTTCCGCCGGGACTTGGCTCTTATGTACACTGGGACAAAAGGCTGGATGCAAAGATTGCAGCAGCAATTATAAGCATACCATCAGTTAAGGCAGTCAGTTTCGGAAAAGGCTGGGAGTCTTCAAATATTAAAGGGACAGAATATCATGATGAGATATTTTATGACGGCAGCAGCGGGTTTTACAGGAAAACCAATAATGCAGGGGGCATTGAAGGCGGAATGTCAAATGGGGAGCCGGTGGATATTACAGTTGCCGCAAAGCCTATACCAACGACTGCAAAAGGATTGAGGACAGTGCAAATAAATACAAAAAAAGAGGCAATAAGCTTCAGGGAAAGGGCCGATACCTGTGCCATACCAAGTGCTGCAATAGTGGCTGAAGCAATGCTGGCAATAGAAATATGCAATGCTTTCCAGGATAAATTCGGCAGGGATAATATAGAAGAAATTGCAAAAAATTACAGTAATTATATAGAGTACCTTAAAAATATATAGATTTGGAATCTTATAAGAAAATAAAACTGAATAAAAACATTTCAATGACAGGCTTTATGGGTTCGGGCAAGAGCACAACAGGCAAATTGCTTGCCGCTAAGCTTGGTTTTATATTTGTAGACCTTGATAAAATAATAGAATTTTACCAGGGTATGACTATCCCGGAAATATTTGAAAGATATGGGGAAAAGTACTTCAGGGATGTTGAAACAGAAGTCATTAAAAAAATATACGGCAATTCATCATGTATCTTTGCATGTGGCGGAGGTGTCGTCCTTAAAGAAGAAAATATGGATATTATTAAGAAAAACAGCACGGTTATATTTCTTAAGGTCAGTCCTGATGCAGCATATTGCAGATTGACGGGTAGCTGTGACAGGCCTCTTTTAAAAACCGGGAATCTTAAAAATACAATAAGTGAACTCATTTCGGCGCGTGAAGACCTGTATGAAAGGTATGCTGATATAATAATCGATACAGATAAAATTTCTGCGGAATCTGTTTCATTGGAAATTTTATCTTACCTGGAAAATCTTTGAAAGGCATTCCATGATTTGCATAAACGCTAAAACAAAGACAAGAAAATATCCGGTATATATGGGAATCGGGGCAGTAAATGACGCCCCGGGCATTATTTGCAGTATATTCAAATCAGCAGAAAAAATACTTCTTGTAACAGATGACAATGTTTACAGATTTTATTCTGCTATTATTGAAAAAATGCTTGCAGCCACAGGCAGACAATCAAAGACAGTTGTTATAGAAAACGGTGAGAGCTCCAAAAGCCTTGAAAATACCAGGATGCTTTATGATGAAATGATGGCTTTTAATATGCATAGAAACGACCTTACAATTGCTTTCGGTGGAGGAGTCACAGGGGACCTTGCCGGTTTTGCAGCATCAACTTTTCACAGGGGGACTTATCTTCTTCAGTTTCCGACAAGTATTATATCGCAGGTTGACAGCAGTATTGGCGGAAAAGTAGTTGTGAACCATGGCGGCGCAAAGAATATAATCGGCAGTTTTTACCAGCCCCATGCAATTATAGCCGATTATGGCCTGCTTGAAACCCTTGATGAAAAAGAAATAAAGAACGGGCTCGCGGAAATAATAAAATACGGCCTTGTTTTCGACAAAAAAATTCTGTCCGGCCTTATAAATATTGGCAGCAGGACAGGCATTATTTCTTCTGTTAAAAGCATGATTAAAAATCCGGATTTCAATAAAATAATATCAAAATGCATTAAAATAAAATTAAATGTTGTCAATAAAGATGAATTTGATACAGGATACAGGAACCTTCTGAATTTTGGCCATACAGCCGGCCATGCCCTTGAAAAAATATCCAGGCTAGGCAATATTAGCCATGGCATGGCTGTTTCATGGGGAATTCTGGTAGCAATAGATATTTCAATGGGTGCAGGGCTTTTAGAAGGTAATTACTTAAAAGATATGATAACTGATTTATATAAAAAAATGAAAATTCCTGTGAAACTTGTATTGGACGAGCTGCCCGGCAAGGAGCCAGCAGAAGATGCAGCTGCAGAAATTTACAGTGCAATGAAATTTGATAAAAAATTTACTTCCTCCGGAAACAGGTTTGTTTTGCTTAAGGGCCTGAACAGGCCGGAAATTGTCGAAAATATAAATGAAGAAATAATAATTGAAGCGATTTTAAAAAATATAACGGGAGAGAAAAAATGAAAAGGGTAATTCTTATAAATGGCCCGAATCTTAACCTGATCGGAACAAGGGAACCTGAAAAATACGGGGAAAAAGGTTTTGAAGATATAATGCAGGAGTTAAATGGATTTGCCGGCAAGAACGGGATAATGCTTGAATATTTCCAGTCAAATAATGAAGGAGATATCATCGATAAGATACATGCTGCTGCAAATAATTTTGACTATGTAATAATCAACCCGGGTGCGCTGACACATTACAGCTACAGCATCCATGACGCTCTTCTATCGGTAAAATTACCTGCAATAGAGGTCCATATCACAAATATTTTTGCCAGGGAAAATTGGCGCCAGAAATCCGTTATTTCGCCTGCTGTAAGCGGTGTAATAAGCGGGCTGGGCACAGATGTCTATTTGATTGCCCTGATCTATATTTCAAAAAAACTTAGTGAAAAGTGATATTGTGCCTTTTAATGCTTGTTTTATAAATAATAAATTTATTTTTTAGTTTCGGGGAAAAAATGGAAGATATTAATGAAAAAAGGCTTGAAATCTTAAGAAAAAAACTCAGGGAAGCCGGTATTTCTTCATACCTGGTAATAAGTGATGAAAATATATTTTATCTTACCGGATTCTATGGCAAAGACTCGGGGAGCATACTTGTTATAACACCATCCGGAACTTTTCTTATGGTACATTTTGTACATGCCGGAAACGCCGAGCAATCAGTAAAAAAAAGCAATATTGAAGTAGAGAGGTTTACCACCGGGAAAATTAAGGTTCTCTCAAAAATCCTTGAGGACAATAAAATAAAAAAAGCCGGTATTGAAGGAAATAATGTAAGCTATGACTTCTATGCTGCAATAGAAAAGGAACTGGAACAAAACAATATTAAATTTGAAAACAGGCCGGGTATTGTTGAGAGCATGAGGATAAAAAAAGACAGCAGGGAGATTTCCTCACTAAAGAAAGCATGCAGTATCACACAGAAAGCATTTAAAGCTATTTCAAATATGGATAAAGAAAAACTTCTCAGTTTTACACAGCGGGGCCTTGCCTTTGATATTGAAGGAAGGATGATAGAGCAGGGCTCAGAAGGCAAAGCCTTTGATTTAATAATTGCTCCAAATTCTTCTGCTGCCCTTCCGCACTATGAACCATCCAGGAAAAAAATAACCCCTGGTTTGCTTTTACTTGATATAGGGTGCAGGTACAATAATTACTGTTCAGATATGACGAGAACGATATTTATATCAGATAATGATAGAAAAAATCTGCAAACAGAAAGAATTTCAAAACTGATTGGAATTTATGATATAGTGTTACAGGCCCAGGCTCTTGCATTAAAAGAATGCAGGGCGGGAATTACTTGCAGGGAACTTGATCTGGTTGCCAGAAAGTTTATTGAAGACAAAGGTTTCGGTAAGCAATTCGGCCATGGACTTGGCCACGGCGCAGGCCTGCAGGTCCATGAATTACCGACAGTATCTTTTTCTGAAGATAAGGTGCTCCAGGACGGTATGGTCATTACAATTGAACCAGGCATTTACCTTGATGGAGTCGGAGGGGTAAGGATAGAAGACATGGTTATAGTAAAAGACGGCGGTTATGAAAATATGTATAATGATGATAAATCACTATTGGTTATTTAAATTTATTCCGGAGAATTAAAAAATGATTACGACAAATGATTTAAAAAATGGAATGGCCCTGAATTACGAAGATAATCTTTATGAAGTCCTTTATTTCCAGCACGTAAAGCCTGGAAAAGGAGGCGCATTTGTAAGGACCAAATTAAAAAACCTTAACACAGGCGCAATAATAGATAAAACCTTCAGGGCAGGCGAAAAAATAGAGCAAGCAATTCTTGAAACAAGGAAGATGCAATATTTATATAAAGATGACCATTACAATTTCATGGATAATGAGACTTTTGAACAGATTGCAATACCCGATGTACAGATTGGAGAAAAAAATAAATTTCTATTGGAAAATATGGAAGTAACGGTTGTGTTCTACAAGAGCAAGCCCATATCACTTGACCTCCCTCTGGCGATAGAAGCCAGGATCTTAAGTACAGAGCCCGGTGTAAAAGGTGATACTGTAAGCAATACATTTAAACCCGCAGAAATTGAGACCGGGGCAAAGATAACAGTGCCTTTATTTATAAATGAGGGCGATACGATAAGGATAGATACAAGGACAGGGGAATATATAACAAGAGTCAGCAAATGATTATATATTTGTGCAAATACATTATTATGCTATAATTAATAAAAAACATGGCTAAAACATCAAGGCGAAAAGCAAGAGAAGAAGCTGTAATAATACTTTACCAGAGCGACCTGCTTGGTAAGGATGTTGACTCTATACTGGAGAACGAGGCTATTTTTGAAAGGGAAGTGGATGAATTCACTAAAGAAATAGTTTGTGGGGTAAAAGACAATATTGAAGAAATAGACAAAAGAATAAAAAATGTTGTGGAGAACTGGTCATTTGACAGGATAGCAATTGTGGACCGCAACATTATAAGGGTGGCAATATTTGAAATGCTTTTTAAAAATGAGATACCGCTCAAAGTCTCTGTAGATGAAGCAATTGAGATATCAAAAAAACTCGGGCAGAAAGAAGATACCCCTAAATTTGTAAATGGCGTACTTGGCAAAATCCTTTTTGAGATTGAAAAGGGATGATATTGACA
>Ga0208047_1000156_pt1 | contig 25317 bp, 26 predicted proteins | sample Kivu_220m_FD_184162 | JGI IMG/M metagenome (GOLD analysis project Ga0208047, IMG submission 184162) | Freshwater microbial communities from Lake Kivu, Western Province, Rwanda to study Microbial Dark Matter (Phase II) - Kivu_220m (SPAdes)... | ecosystem: Environmental > Aquatic > Freshwater >...
GAGATCCTCAAAATTGATTCCAAGGTGGCCCGCTGGATAGGCTCTGACGCCGTCAGGGAACTCGAGAGCCAAGCTGTCCAAAGAAGGCTGAGAAAGCGAGCGCCAACACGCTAGAGGGCCCTCACCGGTATGATGGTCGCGTGACTCCGGATACGGGAATTCGAACCAGACTAACTCGGTGGCTTGGGCCAGAGGCCGCTGGCGAACCGCCGTTCACGCCTTCAACGGGATTGAGCCATGACTCCCATGATCTCTTTGATGAGAGCCGCAGAGGTGAATGCTGTGGTTCGCGCGCCTGAATCGAACTCCGGAGCGTACTCAACAACATCAGCAGCCACAATTCGCAACCCAGCAATTCTGTGTAGGATTTGAAAGACCTGTCTTGTGGTGAGGCCTCCTGGTTGCGGATTTGGCACGCCTGGCGCGTGTGCAGGATCCAAGCAGTCCAAATCAAAAGATAGGTAGACTGGCACGTCCTTCAGGACTGATCTTATTGAGGAGGAGACGGCTTCGCATCCCTGCTCGTACACGTCACGAGCCGTGTGTGCAGTCAGCCCCAGCGCCGAGATCCTCTCGTCTTGTTCTCTGGTGGAGGCTCTGATGCCAACATAGCAGACCTTTCCCGACCCACGTCCTCTCGTTTCGAGGATTCTCGAGACAACTGTTGCGTGTGAATCCCGGTTTCCTTCATACCTCTCATACAGGTCCGGGTGGGCATCGAAGTAGAGCAACGACAATGGATTCCCGGATCTTTCTCGTACGAAATCGAAACAAGGGTAGGTTACGAAATGGTCTCCTCCGATGAAAAGGATTGAAGGATTGCGATGATTGTGAAGATCTGCAACCTGAGCGATGTTCTCCCTCAGATTGGAGACCGTGCTCTTCCTGACATTGCCATGATCACAGACATGCCACGTTGTGGATAGGTCCATACCCTGCTCCGTGAAGTGGTTGTAGAGCCGACTGCTCGTTGCCCATCTAGTGGCGTCGGGACCAGCTGAAGCACCACGCCGATACGAGGACGTAGCATCCCAAGGTACTCCGACAACAACGAGGTCTCTCGTGGTGCTGGATCTTGACAGACCAAAGAAACTCTCCTGTCTTCTGATTATGGGCATCTTTCTCATTCTGTTCTGCCTCAGGAGGTTGGATGCTTGACCAAGTGATTTCTGTTGTCGGCGCGATGTGGAACCCGTATCGTGGGAATCCTGTTGATGTCTTCGGTCGAATTGGGCCCCCAACGGAGCGAGCGAGTTGTTTCTTCGCACGTCCTCTTCTTAGAGCCTTGAGTCTCCAAGAGCGAATCTGTGATGCCTGATCCCTCCTAGGAAAGACCTCTGGCGACGTCTTGGATTAGATCATTACAACCGCACAGATACACGTGTCGGAATCAGAAACCAAAGCCCTTACCATGCTCTCAAGCGTTCTGTGAATGGCCGGAGCCGCTGACTGAGGTATTGCTCGATACTGGCTGGGCGACGCCACAAGTCTTCCTGAAGAACTACTCATTCGGCTTGATCGCTTTCTCGCTCCTTTCCATGACGGTAGCCATCTTCTCACGGAGGCTCCTCAGGTCAACCGCATCAAACCAATCCTCCTTGACCATCTCAGGTTTGGGAAGCGGCGGGGCCTCCTTGCCTAGCAGTTCGCTCAGACCTTGGATCAGGGATTCAATGGATGGACCGCTGACGACTTCGATCTTGTAGAGCTTGCCAAGTCGCTGAGCATCACTGCTGAGTCCTGGCATCGCAACGAGGATTGCCCGAAGGGGGCTCAGGTCATAGACTTTTCCGAAGAAAGCAACGACGCTTTCTGACCCGATCTCCTGAGCTCCGGATGTCATGTCGAGGACCATCTGGGAATCCTCGTTCTGAGCGTGGATGTCAAACGTGTGCTCTGCCCCTGAGACGCCCTTCTCAGACCACGGTGCCTTCACGTCGTATCCAAGCTGCTTCAGAAGATCGATGATCGGACTCTCAAGTGAGCAATGAGCCACAAGTTCGCCTCGAATCTCTTCGTTCAGTCTGTATCCATAGTTCGGGATCATGCGGATCTCCTCTGTTGGCACGACACTCTCACACATGCGACAGGAAAGCTCGATGCTTGGTGTGCCAAAGTAGCGTTTGCAGCTCGAGCAGTGATAGACGCGCTCCATCCTCCGGTAGTCTGTTCCGATCAGCTTCAACATGCGAGAGCATTTCGGGCAGACAAGGTCGTCCCCTTTCATGAAATTCGATTCAAAATCAGTGTGACCGCAGTTGTAGTGCTCAATCATTGTCGCTCGGTCCAAATCCCGATGCTGACAAAACGGACACGCGTAGCTGACGAAGAAGTTCGAGTGTTCACACTAGGGGCATGTCGGAGCCGAATCGATGCGGTACTTCTCGAGAACAGCACAGTCCGCGAGGTCATCAAGCAGCACAGACGCCTTTGATGAGCTGACTCCTTCTAATTCGAAGATGTAGTCGCCTGCTACGGCGTCACGTTGGGGGCGAAATTCACCGTTGCCTTTCAGAAGATGGTCTACGAGTCGGCGGACATCGTCTCGCCGGTAGAGTGAGAGTCGCTTCGCCTTGTTCTCAGATTCCACGAGCGTGCCCCAAGCGGTCTGTTTCTTGGCTCTAGGCGAGTTTTTGGGATATATATGCTGATACATCCGATCGGTGTATGGCTTCAAGCGAGCGCGACTACACTCGTGCCGTCTCTCTGATTCTTCCAGAGAGATCTCCGTAACGTTGCACACGCGTCCAACCCATCTTCCCACGATAGACGTCCAGGTAGGCTTTGAGTCGAATGACATCGAGGATGTATCGATAGATGAAAGCGTAGATCGGTGTGTAAAGAATCAAGCGCCAATCTTCACGATCCAAGTAGACAGCCGCTGACGAAAGCATGAATTCGATGACGAGAATCGAGACTGCAGCAAGTGCAACTCCGATGAGGAGTTGCTGATAGGCGTACACGAACAAGAGTCCAAGGGTGATGAGTTCGATCACAGGCACGAAGAACATGGTTAGAATCAGGTAGGGGAATCCTATCATGCTGAGGGCCCCGTACTTCCACCATCCGCGTCGGTGTTTGAGCCAGACCTGCAGTGTCCCGCCGTACCAGCGTCTGCGCTGTCCTGCGAGGCCTCGCACCGTCTCAGGGACTTCAGTGTATGCAACAACAAGCGGGTCGTAGTGTATGTCCTTGGCGGCTTTCCCCATCTTGACTGTCTGGTCCATGTCCTCCACAACAGTTTCGATGTCCAGTGTGCCAACTTCCTTGTAGGTGGACCTACGAAACGCACCAACGGCCCCCGGAACCACTAGCTCTGTGTCGAGAATGTCAAACGCTCGACGACGTAGATTGATTCCACGTAGGTATTCGAGAGTCTGAAGATTCGTCAAGAGATTCCTGTTGTTCCCGACCTTCACGTTTCCGGATACCGCATTCACCTGTTGGTCTTCGAAGTGGGCGGCTATTCGCCTGAGAGCATCCCGCTGTAGTGCCGAATCAGCATCAACGACGACAATGATCTCTGCGGTTGTGGCGGCTATTCCTGTATTTAGCGCGACGGCCTTTCCTCCACTTGCAGGTCGATTGATCAGCGCAACCTTTCCTGAGACTGCGTATGGAGCCACGACCGCCTCAGTCTTGTCGGTGCTCCCATCGTTGACGATCAGTATCTGCTTGTTGGGATAGGATTGATCAAGCAATGTGGTTATCGTTGTCTCGATTGTCTTCTCCTCGTTGTGCGCAGGGACGACTACGCAGATCGATGGGAACCTTGTGAGTTCAACACTCGCTCGTTCTTTGTGAATCCAGCTGTGATAGAAAGCGAGAGGGATGTAGCTGAACTCGTTCAGGAAGGTCGACGCAAGCAGGATCGTGTAGAAGAGTACGAGGGCAGGGCGCGACGTGAATGCAGCAGCGAGAAAGTAAGCGAGAGTAGAAAGAAGATCGCCCATCGCAGAAGAGGGCGTGCCTGTGGACGCGCCCGTTGCCACGCCTTGACCCGGAGGAGCGATCGAAAGATACGGGTATAGAAGCAGGTACACGGACGCGAAAACCAAACCCGTAACGACAAATGAGCCGAACAGCATCACGTACACGAACATAGGTTCACGTCGTTTCTCGCGCCTCAGGTACGCCAAGTTCGACATGCGTGCCACTCTAGATATTCAGACTCTACTCAGAGCTGGCGGGACATAAGAACCAGCGCCTGTCCGAGCAGGAAGGGTTCCGGCGAAAGCTTAGCTACCGACAGGCGAGGGGGCGAGGACAAACCTTTTTCGTCACTGGTTGCGGCAAGGACAGGACCTTCAGACCGGAAGCATCAGGCGAGCACCATGCCAAACAGAAACAGCTCGTGGGCGATCACGTGCTTCTTCCTGTTCATGCTAATTGATCCCCCACTCGGGCCTCATCTCACACTTCTGCCGAGTGCCACGCTGGCCCTTGGCTTCCTCAGCGATGTCGACGAGAATCGCTTGACTGAGATCGAGTCACTCGTAGATTGGGCCAAGACAAACGCCGAAGTCGTCAGGCTGGACGAGCTGGGCGGAAACAGCCGTCCGGGCAATAGTAGATGCATCGTCCTCAGATTCGACGATGTACGGGACACCGCGTATCGCGATAGTAACGTAGCCTTTCTCGAAATGATGCTTCAGAGAAAGGTCAAGGTGACGCTGGGCGTGGTAGCCGGCGATTTCGGAGCAGACCCACTCTTGAGCCTGGTGAGAAAGGGAGTCCAAGAAGGGTACTTTGAGATCGCGGTCCACGGCTGGCTTCACGAGAATTTCACCGCTCTGGGAGAAATGGAGAGAATCGAGTTGATCCGAAATGCCAAGAACAAGCTGCAGATCTTGATTCCGGAAGCCACAATCTCGACTCTCATCCCGCCCTATGAGGCCGTGGATGTCACCGTTCTGGAAGCGGCAGCAGAGAACGGCCTCAAGTTCGTCACTAGCGACATCGCTCACGGTGAACCATACGACTGGGATGGGGTGAAGTTCCTGTCCAAGACCGTTGACACAGCCATGCCCGGGCCTCGGCCCGATGATCAATGGACACAGTTCGATCAAGCCAGCATCGTGCAAGAAATCGAGAGATCATTCACAACATACGGATATGCCATGGCCGTGATTCACCCTCAACAACTGACGAAGCCCTGGACGACCAACGTGCTGTCAATCGCCATGATAGGAATGGCAATTGCTGGTGCAGTCGTTGTGATATCATTTGTGGCGTTGACCAGACGCTCCTGCAGGAGAAGGCCCGGCATAGAATCAGTACAGAGGATCGGCCAGCGTGCCGCCCAGGCGGCACGAGATGCATGAGGCTTCGGAAACCGGGACCTTGTCAGCCGGCTCCCGCCTGGCGATGTCTTTGGAAAAGGATATTTGATAAGTAAGGAAACGGTATCGCAATTCGGTGCAGAACTATTGTCTACGACCGCCAAGACACTGACCGGCGTACCTGGCCTAGATGAAATCTTAGGCGGAGGAATACCTCGGGGAAGAGTCGTGCTCGTAGTTGGAGGCCCAGGAGCGGGCAAGACCATCCTCGGCACACAATTCCTTGTGAACGGGATCAGGAACTACGGCGAGAACTCAGCATTCGTGAGCCTAGACGAAAGCAAGCAACACTACTACTCAGAGATGGAGAAGTTCAGCTGGGACCTCGCGAAGCTGGAGAAAGAAGGAAAGTTCGCATTCGTCGACGCCTCCCCGATTCGAAGTATTCCAGGTGAAGTCAAGATAGGAAAGATGACTATCGGAAAAAGAGACTTCTCGCTGATCAGTCTGATCGAGGGCTTCAAGACGAGCGTCAAGGCGATTGATGCTCAGAGGGTGGTCATAGACCCGATTACATCATTGGTCTTCCAGTTTCCCGATGTGGTGCAGAGAAGAAACGCGGTCCTAGATCTGGTTGAGGCACTCGTGGAAACCGGCAGTACGTGTATTCTGACAACCGAGCTAAGAGCGCCAGGACTGGAAAGGGCTGTTCAGCTGGAGGAGTACTTAGCTCACGGAGTCATCGTGCTGCAGACTGTGCAGGTAGGCAGAGCCATGGTTCGGTCAGTACAAGTCGAGAAGATGCGCGAGACAGCGATCGACATGCAGCCAAGACCATACAGGATCACCCCGTCTGGGATCGAGGTATTCCCGAAGGAAAGCATCTACTGAATGCTAGTCTTCGCGCACTTTGCTCCAGACTCGATAGACAAAGAAAGCAGACTGGAACGGCATCTATCTTACCTAATTCCTCATTGACGACGCCGTCCACCACGCAATACACGTATGGGAACTCACTCGCAGGTGTCACGCTTTGGCCCGCGGGCTCCGGAGTCTCTGCTGGGGACTTCGGGGTTCCGGCTGAAGGTACGATAGCTTCGCTCAGTTCCCAGAGACCCGAGTATGCTTCCCCGCCACACACTTCGAATCAGTTTTCGGTTCTGCTTCCCGCACACCCACCCGAGGTCGCGTATATTCAGGACATGTCGAATGCGTCTTCGCTGTTCGGATTTGTCAATGCCATGAGCGTGTGAAGTGCCACTTTTAAGGGACATTCCCGATTGGCTCCGAGTGAAGGAATATGCACTCGGTCGTCAGCGTAAGCAAGAACGAATGGGACGCGTTCCTGGCGGACCATTCGAAACTTTTGCAGAATTACGAGCTGCTTCTGAGTCAGCTGGATCTCGCCCGAACGAGAATCGAAGGCTTGCGCGAGAAGACCGACCAGCAAATGGCGAAGAGCGGCGAGACTTTGCGCCAAGTCAAGACCGTTCTAGACAAGTTGTGCGAGGAGACGGAGAGTCGACTCCTTGGGTCAGAGTGAACAGGTCCGGACCGAGGTTATTGTTTCTCGAGGCGACTGGGAAGCCTTTCTTGCTTCTCTCGAGCGACTGATCACACTCCACAGGAAGACCTTGCAGAGACTCAAGGATCTGGAAGTCCGAAACCAAGGGCTAAGAACTGAGCTCAGATCCGCGATGGCACTACCTACGATCAAGCCCAAGAGGAGAAAGGGCACGACAAATGTCGAGGTACTTTCTGTCGTAAGGCAGTGTGCCTACTGCGGCTATGAGATCGAGACATCTGCCAAGTTCTGTGACCGCTGCGGGAAGGCGAACGCTGCTTTCCTATGCCAGTGTGGCCGTGAGTTGGCCAAGACGGATAAGTTCTGCGACACTTGCGGCCAAGCATTGAACGCGAACTAGCCGCTTCTATTGAGAAACGCGACGCTCAGTCTCTTCCATCAGCCTCGCCATCGTCGCGCGGGCTTTGCGCAGAACATCGTCGGCCTGCTCGATGCTGACCCCAGCCTTCTGCTCAAGCGAGCCAAGCTTCTGTTCCGCAAGTCGCAGCCTATCCTCAAGATCCTTGTTGAGTTTCCGAAGAGTACCAAGCTTGTCTAGCAGACCTTGATATCGGTCAACAAGCTCTTTGTTCTCAGCCAAGAAGGCTTGAAACTCCCGACGATCCACTGATACACGGTCAGACACCCAAAGCTCCCCCAGCCGATCCGATACCTGTGAAAGGTTCGAGATATGAGCTATTCCTGTCGCATTACAGGAATCGCGCCAGGCATACGTGTGACTGATAAATACCCTCACAATGCAAGAGTCGGCCCATGGGATACCAGCAGAGGGCACGTACACCGAGGCATCTTGGCAGACGACCGGGAAGGACCACATCCAAGGCCAAGTCGGGAAGGCGACGAGAAGAGAGCGGGGCCTATCGACTCGAAGAGGAGAATCCGCCGACCTTAAAGGAAGTTGTCGGTAGAACCGTCAACAGCCTGAACCATCTTGGGAGCCAAAGATTCGGAGTCCCTCCGTTCTACGGCCACTTTGACCGTTGGCTAGTCAACCTGCGAACCACCATGATCGACTTCCAGACAAGCCCCACGATCCATGCCGACAACGAGTTCACTGAGAAGTGCTCGCAAGCACTCTCGGACATCGAAGCAGCTCTGAAGGAGAGGAGACTCAGGGAAACCTCACGCGAAGATGCAATTCGGAAGAACAACCAAGACCTGCTAGAAGCCAAGAGCCTACTGGCGAAGAGCGAACGAGAATACGCCACTAGAATGAGGGAACTGGAAGCAAGCAAGGAACTTGCCATCAAACCTGTGGCGGGCAACCTCGGTAAACTGAGAGACGAACTGGGCCGTATAGCACGAATGAGAGCAGGTTTTCTGAGAAGCATTTCCAAGAAGACCAAGGCGCAGAAGGAGGCCGAGGCCAGTCAGAGACTCGACTCAACAAGGAGCGAACTCGCAAAGATTAGACGGTCTTTCGCGTTTGATCAAGAGAAGCTACAGAAGGAATACAAGGAAAGAAAGCAACGTATACTCGAACAGATCGCGTACCAACAGAAGAACATCGAGAGCCTGGAAGCAGGATCCGAGATCGACGATGCCGTTGATGCTCGACATGCGGCCTGCGATACGCTCGTGAACCACGTGAACTCGTTCCTGCAGCGAAGCGAACAAGCGCCTGAAACCGCGAATCCTCCGGCACAATAGCCGCACGTGAAGTGCGGTGTAGCGGCGTAGACTTGATATAGTCACATGGAGAATCGCCGGCAGAGAGGCAGCACACAATGCCATACTGCCCGAAGTGCGGCAAGGAGATTCCGAACGACGCCAAGTTCTGCACGGTTTGCGGCGCCATAATAGGAGCTGCGACTCCGCCACCAGTGGGCTGCATTCCACCCAGCCCACTAGCAGATCTGGGATCGCGTATAGTCGCTGGCATCATAGACTACGTCATAATCGGCATAGTTGCAGGTGTTCTGGCCATCTTCCTGGTCGTGCCGTGGGCATTGATGGGTGGCGGGATGATGCGGGGGTTCGACTGGGGCTGGTTCAGTGGGATGTTTGGGATCATGGGAGTCATGTGGCTCCTGTGGCTGGTCTACTTCACCTATTTCGAGGGGAGCTCCGGCCAGACGATAGGCAAGAGGTTCACCAACATAAGAGTCGTCAAGGACGACGGTACACGATGCGATTTCGTCTCAGCATTCATCAGAAACCTTCTGAGAATAGTTGACCATCTGCCAACCTTGTACATACTCGGAATCATCCTAATAGCGGCTACCGACAAGAGACAGCGCCTAGGGGACATGCTCGGAAAGACAATCGTGATCAAAGCATAGAGTAGACGAGCGTTCCTGGGAACAATCAGATCGAGGCTCTAGGACAGGATCATGATCACCAGATCCCCAATCTGTTCGATATTCTTCTCGTGGTATAGCGCAATGGAGATACATTAGGGAGGCAAAGGAGAGCGCCCGACGTTATGCCTGATAGTGGAGACTACCGGATCTACAAACCTCGACTTGAAAGATGCCAGAAACTGATGTTGGAGAAGGATATTGATCTGCTATTCCTCGGGCCGGGCCCGAACATGTGCTACCTCAGCGGGTTCTTGGAGGAACCCAGCGAGCGCCTCCTATCGTTGATCGTTCCTCAATCAGGCGATCCGCTGTTCATTGTTCCTGAGCTGTATGAGCAGCAGGTCAGATCGTCCAGTTGGATCAAGAGCATCAGCTCCTGGAAGGACTCTCAAGACCCGAAGATTGTCCTGTCAAAGACAATGAGACAGATACTGACCAAACATCCAACGATCGCCGTCGACGGCCGCATGTGGTCGCACTTTCTTCTCATGCTCCTTTCGGTTGCCCCTGACGTGCAATACGGAGATGCAGCGTCGGTGATGACCGAGTTGCGGATCAGGAAGACCTCTCAGGAGATCGAGTTGCTGGAGAAGTCAGCTGAGATCGCTGACGCCGCCTTACTCGAAACACTCAACGAGTGTAGACAAGGAACCAGCGAGCATCAGATAGCTGCTAAGATCGTGTACGAGCTTAGAAGACTGGGTGCAGATGGGATAGCCTTCGAGCCCGTGGCGTCCTCTGGGCCGAATGCCGCTCTTCCACACTACAGGTCAGGCGAAAGGAAACTGGAGAAAGGCGATCTCTTGGTTCTTGACTTCGGATGCCTCTACAGAGGCTACAATTCCGATATCACGCGAACCGTTGCGATAGGCAAATGTGATGTTGAGAAGGAGAAAGTTTACTCGATCGTCCGTTCTGCTCAGGAAGAGACCTGCCAAAGGGCACTCCAAGGGATGGAAGCGCAGAGCGTTGATGGAATCGCGCGAACGATCATTGAAGCCGCTGGCTACGGCCAGTTCTTCATTCACCGTACGGGGCATGGAATTGGACTGGAGATCCACGAAGAACCATACATCGTTGCTGGCAACTCAGACAAGCTTGCCCAGGGCATGGCGTTTAGCGTGGAGCCCGGCATCTACATTCACGGGCAATACGGAGTTCGAATAGAGGATATCGTCGTCATGGAAGACGAAAGAGCACGCAGATTGAACAAGTCCAGCCGGGAGTTAGTGATTCTCTAACGAGACGGCCAACAACGACATGATTTGACTGTGCGCCGGCTGCTCGATAGATACGCTCGTTACTGCGTGGCTGTTCGCGGTTGATGTTCCGACATTTCTAGCTAGACTGTAGACTATTTGCATTGGCCATACGCTCACACGCGAGCATGTTCATTTTATATTCGAGCGCCCAACTATCCCGCGGGATCGCACGTGAAAGCGAGACTCGTTCTTGAGCCGGCTTCAAGGCCTGATGAAAGGCCTGTGACGAAGGTGACTCCTCATCTCGCTTCACAGCTGCAAGAGCTGGGCGGCGCCAAGCTGGCCAAATGCTACAACTGCGGCACATGCACGGCGATCTGCCCTCTCGTGCAAGAGGGGGCAGAGTTCCCGAGATCTCTCATAAGATACGCGATATTGGGTGCAGAAGACAAGCTCCTCTCAAGCGCCAAACCGTGGCTGTGCTACTACTGTGGGGATTGCAGCACAGGATGTCCGAGAGACGCTGACCCCGCCGAATTCATGATGGCGCTGCGCAGATACCTTACGTCGAAATATGATTGGACGGGATTCTCCTCACTCCTCTATCTGTCTAAGAAAGTGGAACTCATAGCCATAATGGCATTGGCCGCGATCACTGGATTGTTCATCTACCTCTTTCACGGCCCAGTGATCTTGAGTAGAACTGAACTTGCGACCTTTGCACCTCTGGAAGTGGTGGAGGCGGGCGATCTCGTAATCTTCGCCATTCTTGCTTTCCTGCTCTCATCGAACATCTTCAGGATGTATCGATTCATAATGAGATCCGGGAATGGGAAGAGAAAACGCATCTCGATCATGACATACATAACGGAACTCGCGAGAATTCTACCGATCCATTTCTTTACGCAAAAGAAGCTGACGAGTTGTTCCGACAGAAACTACTGGCTCTATCACATGATATTCTTCTCCGGCTACGTGGCATCTTTCGTTCTCTTCATGTTCTTGATTAGATATACTCAGACAAATCTGCCGTTCCTGCTCTACGATCCTCTCAGCATCGTAGGAATAGCTGCAACTGCCGCTCTTTTTCTTGGATCTGGGATCGTTATCTACGGAAGGATAAAGAAGATCCGCCCAGTCTGGAAATTCTCTCATCCGACTGATTGGATGTTTATCGTGCTGCTCGTCTTGACGGTAGCAACAGGGATCTTCACCGGTATCTTTCGATCCATCGGGATCCCGCTGGCAACTTACGTGACTTATTCTGTTCATCTGATGGTGGTGGCACCGTTCCTGATTCTCGAGGTGCCGTTCGCAAAATGGTCCCACCTTGCATATCGACCATTCGCCATCTATTTTGCGAGGCTGAGGGAGATACAGAATGCCTAAGCCGGTTCTTGTTGTCGGAGGCGGGATAGCAGGTATCCAGGCCGCTATCGACCTAGCGGGACAGGGCATCAAGACCTACTTGGTCGAGAAAACGCCGAGCATAGGAGGAAAGATGGCGCAACTTGACAAGACCTTCCCAACCTTGGACTGCTCCGCGTGCATCCTCACGCCGAAGATGGTGTCTGCTGCAAAGAACAAGAACATACAACTCATCACGTACGCAGAGATACAAGACATCAAGGGCTCAGCGGGGAACTTCACCGTCAAGGTACTCAAGAAACCCAGATACGTGCGAGCCGAGAAGTGCCTGGGATGCGGAGACTGCATAGCCAAATGCCCCATGTCAGTTCCCGACGAGTTCAACCTAGGCATGAGCAAACGAAAGGCAGTCTACTGGCCATTCCCACAGTCAGTTCCCCTCATAGCAACAGTAGACCGCGAACACTGTCTGTACTTCACCAAGGGCATCTGCCGAGTCTGCGAGAAGTTCTGTCCGACCAAAGCAATAGACTTCGAACAAGAACCGGAAACAATCGAGCTGAATGTGGCCTCGATAATCGTCGCTACGGGATTCCAACTACAAGACCCTGCCCAACTGCCTGAGTATGGGTACGGAAGGTATGCAAACGTCCGCACATCTCTCGAATTCGAGAGAATTGTCTCTTCCACGGGGCCGACTGCGGGAGAGATTGTCAGGGGATCTGACAAGAAACACGCCAAGAGCATAGCCTTCATCCAATGCGTATGTTCCAGAGACGTAAGGGTGAATCCGAACTGCTCTGCCTTCTGTTGCACAGCCTCCGTCAAGCATGCCATCCTCGCGAAGGAGCATTTGCCTGACGTCGAATGCACGGTGTTCTACATGGATCTTAGGGCCTTTGGCAAGGGGTACCAGGAGTTCTATGACAGGGCAAGAGAAGAGTTCGGGATAAAGTTCGTTCGAGGACGACCGGCGAAGGTTGAGGAGGACCCCACGACCAGGAACCTGACTCTCACCTATGAGGACACCTCCGAAGGACGCCTCAGGAAAATGGAAGTGGAGATGGTGATCTTGGCAGTCGGGGTGAAGATCAACCCACTTGAGCGATCAATGCTTGTAGACTTCGACAAGGACGGGTACATCAAGCTCGTCAACCCGTATTCCGACCCGGTCTCGACCCCGGTCGCCGGGATGTTCGTCGCAGGTGTCGTAGCTGGCGCCAAGGACATACCAGATTCAGTCACTCAGGCCGGCGCGGCGGCCATCAAGGCGTCGATATTGGCGGTGCGTGAAAAACCATGACAGAGGAACCAAGGGTAGGCGTCTTCGTCTGCCACTGCGGCATGAACATAGCGAGTACGGTAGATGTGAAAAAGGTCGTCGAGTACGCGAAGACGTTACCCAACGTCGCAGACGCAAAGGAATACGTCTTCATGTGTTCTGCGCCGGGCCAAGACCTGATCAAAGAAGATGTGAAGAAGTGCAATCTCAACAGAGTTGTCGTCGCAGCCTGTTCACCGGGAATGCATGAGGCAACGTTCAGGGCATCCATAGTAGAGGCGGGGCTCAATCCATTCTTGCTGGAGATGGCCAATATCAGGGAGCAATGCTCCTGGGTGCAACTCGACAAGCAGAAGGCGACCGAGGTAGCCAAGGACCTGATAAGAATGGCAGTGGCCAAGGCCAGACTTCTCGAGCCGCTTGAGGAGCTACGGGTCAGCGTCGAGCCCACCTCTCTGGTCCTTGGCGGCGGGGTCGCAGGCCTCAGAGCATCGCTTGACCTCGCAGAAAGAGGACACAAGTTGCACTTGGTAGAGAGACTTCCCACACTTGGTGGAAAGGCGGCGAGGCTGGGGAAGCTTGCCCATGTCGACATTAGAGGCGCCGATTTGGTGGGATCCCTTGTCAGAGCTGCTGTATCCAACCCCAACATTAGAGTGCACGTCAACTCCGAGCTCGTTGACTTGGAAGGATCAGTTGGAACCTTCAAAGCCAAGATCAGGACGGCTCCGAGATTCGTCGACGAGAAATGCACACTCTGCGGAGAATGTTTCCGTGTCTGCCCAATAGAGGTTCCAAACGAGTATGAGTTCGGAGTATCAAAGAGAAAGGCCATCTATCTTCCGTTCAAGGAGGCTTACCCTCCGATCCCAGTCATCGACCCGAAAGCTTGCACCCGATGCGGAGAATGTGTCAAGGTCTGCAAACCAGGCGCGATATTACTAGATCAAAAAGGAACAGAGGCGGACGTGGCGGCCGGAGCCATAACCCTCGCGACAGGTTTCGAGCCATACGAGCCGCCTGAGGGAGAGTATGGATACAGACGATCGGAGAAAGTGCTGACCCTCTTCCAGTTGGAGCGACTTCTGGATGAGGATGGCCCGACTAGGGGTGAACTCAGACTGGGCGGATCCACTCCGAGAAGCCTCGCGTTCATAATGTGCGTCGGTTCTCTCGGGACGACTGAGAAGGCTCACCCGTACTGTTCTCGCATGTGCTGTGCATCCTCTCTGAAGAATATGCTGAGGATAAAGGACCGGTACCCGGAGACTGAGATCTACGCCCTCTACACCGACATAAGAACATACGGAAGAGGCGATGAGGAACTCTACGAGAAGACGGCGGAACGGCTGGTCAAATATGTCAGGTTCGAAGAATCCCCCAAGGTCAACCTGCATTCCGACAGAATTGAGATCGAGGTCTATGATGCAACCCTGCAAGAGAACCTCCTGATCCCCGTAGATGCCGTGGTACTTGCTGTCGGCATGTCTCCAAGCACGGACATGGAAAAAGTGCGCGCCATAGTCAAGACAGGATGCAGCCCTGAAGGGTTCATACGAGAGGCACACCTCAAGCTGCGGCCGGTCGAGGCCCCGGCAGACGGTATCTTTCTGGCCGGCTCCGTGACAAGCCCAAAGAACATAGTTGAGAGTGTGATGGCTGGAGGTGCCTCAGCAGCCAAGACAGCAGCCCTCTTTTCAAACAAGGAAGTAAGGATCGAGCCCATCATAGCCGAGGCCACGGAGGAGATCTGCAGCGGATGCGCAATCTGCATCGCCATGTGCCCATACGGCGCGATAAGCAGGAAGCAGAAAGGCGAAAAGATGGTCGCCAAAGTTGACAAGGCACTCTGCAAGGCATGCGGCACCTGCGTCGCAGCCTGTCCGTCCGGAGCTATGCAACAGTCAGGCTTCAAGGACATCCAAGTGATGGCTCAGATTGCTGCACTCACCGAGAGGCGAGGTGGATAAAATGAGCGGACAATTCGAACCCAAGATAGCTCTCTTCGCCTGCAACTGGTGCACTTACGCAGCGATGGACCTTGCTGGAACAAGCAGAATGAAATATCCACCCAACTTTAGAGTGATCAAAGTCATGTGTTCCGGGAGGGTTGATCCCCAATTCATTCTGGAGGCCTTCAGGGACGGGGCAGACGGAGTGTTGGTAGCAGGGTGCCATCCAGGCGACTGCCACTACACAGAGGGCAACTACAAGGCTCTGAGGAGGATTGCCCTGCTCAAGAGGATGCTCGAGACCCTGGGCATCAAGAAAGAGAGACTTAGACTGGAGTGGATCTCAGCTGCGGAAGCAGCGAGGTTCGTCAAGATTGCGCATGAAATGGTGGAGCAGATCAAGGCCTTGGGCCCACTGAAGCTAAGCGTGAAGATGAGAGTCTGATGGAGAAACCAAAGATAGCGATGTATTGGTGCGCGAGCTGCGGCGGATGCGAAGAGGCCACTGTAGACCTTGCTGAGAAAATACTCGACCTCACGAACCTCGTTGACATCGTCTTCTGGCCCGTCGCTCTCGACTTCAAAGAAGAGGACGTCGAGAAGCTGCCGGACGGGTCGATAACCGCGAGCCTGATCAACGGAGGAGTGAGGACGACCGAGCACGAGCACATGGTCAAACTCCTGAGGAAGAAGTCGAAGATTGTTGTCGCATACGGCGCCTGCTCCGCCTGGGGCGGAGTCCCAGGCCTCCTCAACCTCTACGGCGAAGAAGAACTCTTCTCCCGCGTATACCACGAGATCCCGACTGTCGAAAACCCTGAGAAAGTCACGCCGCAACGCAGCATCAAGGTCGAGGGTGTGGAGCTCAAGCTTCCTGATGTCCTCCCCAGGCTCCTTCCCATAGACCGAGCAATAGAGGTCGACTACTACATCCCCGGATGTCCCCCCACGCCCGAGGTGACATGGAAGGCAGTTGAGGCACTGTTATCGGGGACTGCACCGCCCAAAGGCTCCGTCATAGGCGCATCCGAGAAATCCCTCTGCGACGAGTGCCCACTCAACGAGACGAAACCCGACAAGATCCTGGTTCAAGACTTGAAGAGATTCCATCAGATAATCCCAGACCCGGAGAAGTGTCTTCTCACCCAAGGCCTGCTCTGCCTCGGACCAGCAACTAGAGGCGGGTGCCAAGCTCTCTGCGTCAAAGCAAGGATGCCATGCACAGGCTGCTTCGGACCACTCGACAGGGTGACTGACTACGGAGCGAAAGCCGCATCCTTCATCGCAAGCATAGTGGACTTCCAAGATGAAGAATCCATAGAGAAAGTCATGGATCGACTACCCGACCCTGTTGGAACCTTCTACAGGTACACCCTCGCATCATCCAGCCTCGGAGGTAGAGCAAGGAGGAACAAAACATGAAAGAGGTAGTAATCAATCCAATAACTCGACTTGAAGGCCACGGAAAGATAGTCCTTGTCTTAGACGACGCAGGCAACTGCAAGAAGGGCTACCTACAGATTCCTGAGATCAGAGGATTCGAGAAATTCGCCGAAGGTAGACACGCGGAGGATATGCCCCAAATTACCTCCAGGATCTGCGGCGTCTGCCCCTTCGCCCACCACATGGCCTCAACCAAGGCCCTAGATGATCTCTTCAAGGTCGAGCCTCCGAGCCCGGCCAAGAAGGTGCGGGAGATGGCTTACAACATCTTCATGCTTGAGGACCACGCCCTCCACGTCTACGTCCTCGGCGGTCCAGACTTCATCGTCGGCCCGACTGCTCCGAAAGCGGAAAGGAACATTCTTGGAGTGATCGCCAAAGTCGGGAAGGAGGCTGGGCTGAGGGTGATCACGATGAGGAAGAAACTGAGGAAGACCAACGAGATGATAGCAGGAAGGACGATCCACCCAGTACTGGGACTACCTGGCGGCGTCTCGAGGCCGATAAGCTCTGGGGAAGCCCAAGAGATAAGGAAGCTCGCCGATGAGTCGTTGGACTTCACCCTATTCACACTCAAGATCTTCAAAGACATCGTCCTGTCCAAGAAGGAGTACGTCGACCTAATCACCAGCGACGCCTACACTCATCGGACATACTACATGGGACTAGTTGACGACAAGAACAAGGTCAACTTCTACGATGGAAAGATCAGAGTCGTGAACCCCAGCGGGAGAGAGTTTGCCAGATTCGATGTCCACGACTATCCGGAGAACGTGTCGGAGCATGTGGAGCCGTGGACCTACGTCAAGTTCGCGTTCCTCAAGAAGGTGGGATGGAAAGGATTCGTCGACGGAGAAGACAGCGGAATAATGAGCGTTGCGCCACTCGCTAGACTGAACGCATCTGACGGCATGGCGACGCCCAAGGCTCAGGAGGCATACGAGGAGATGTTCAAAACGCTTGGAGGGAAGCCTGTCCACCACACTCTTGCGAACCACTGGGCCAGAACGATCGAGATGATCTACGCAGCCGAGAGATTCAAGGAGCTGGCGAGCGACCCGGAGATAACGAATCCGAACACTAGGAAACTTCCGACCGCACCCCCCCAAGTCGGCACAGGCGTGGTTGAGGCCCCAAGGGGAACTCTGGTACACCAATACGAGACCGATGATCGCGGCGTCATCAAGAAGGCAAACCTCCTAGTTGCGACACAGCACAACTCGGCTAGAATGGCTCTCTCAGTGGACAAGGCCGCTCGCAGCCTCATAAAGGGCGGAAAGATAGACGACGGAATGCTGAACATGGTTGAGATGGCATTCAGAGCATACGATCCATGCCACGCATGCGGAACCCACACGCTTCCGGGGTCAATGCCGTTCATGATCTACATATACGACGAGAACGGGGCGCTCATAGAAACGGTGAAGCGCAACCTTCCATGATCAAGAAGCTCCTAGTCCTCTTCCTAGGAAACAGCATACTTGCCGACGACAGGATAGGCTTGGTGCTGGGCGAGATGCTGAAACGCAAGCTGGAGTCCGAAGGCCACGAAGTGCAGGTCCTCGAGAAGACTGGCTTCTCACTGATAGACTACCTTGAGAACCAGCAGGAGGCCGTGATAGTAGACAGCGTCAAGACTGGCCTACACGAAGTCGGGGAAATTGTCACCATCAAACCCGAGGACCTGCAGCAATACGCTCCGTTTACAACTCATTATGTTGGCATTCCAGAAGCGCTCAAGATGATGGCTCAGCTTGACCTCAATCCACCTGAGCACGTTCACATACTTGGCATAGAAGTCGAGGATCCATACACGATATCTGAACAAATGTCCCGTGAGCTTGAAGGGAAACTGAACCGATTGTCAGAGGAGATTCACGCACGCATTTCGCACGTTGCTCGCCATGTCTCAAGAACAGACCCTGGTCCGGGCAAGTAGTAAAATTGAGTTCCTCTGCGCCGTGAGCGAGCGCTTCATCGTTGACGCTTGAACTGGGTTTAGAGGCGCTAGGTGCAGCTGCGTAGTCAGGCTGCATCAGGGAACAACGAAGGCTCGGGATGCCGCTGAAGCACTACTGATACCGCCACGGGCAAGACCGGCCAGCTACGTTGGATTCGGCGTGATTCACAACTCTTTTAGCCTATTCCACGATCGGGCTACAGCACCATCACTAAGGCGGGGGCAGAACCTCCGCTGGGGGAAAGCAGAGCACATGTGTGAACAAACCGAACTGCTCGAGCAGAGCCGGCTGGAAGCGAGCCTGAAACCAGCTTTGTTCGCGCTTGCCACGCTCTGCGTGTCGCTCGTTCTGATATTCAAAGCACCAAGTTTGTGGGCGATACTGATTCCCGAGTTCGGAAGAGTCCTCCAGTACTTTGAGATGAACGCGCACTCGCAGGCTGTGGAGGTTCTTCGATGCCAGACGGAACTTCTCCAGAATCTGGCATCTAGGATGTTTGTGAGGGGAGGACTGGTTTCTCTCGAGATCGGATCGCGGCAGATGCCTTTTGAGATGAGAATTAGGAGTGCCTTGATGGTCGCTGTCTGCGACATTTCGGTGATAGTACCGACCCTGAACGAGGAGAGGTACATTCCAAGATGCCTCAAGTCTTTGGCACGCCAGTTTCCGAAAGGCCGTGCCGAAATCATCGTTGTTGACGGAGGAAGCTCAGACCGCACCGTAGAGCTGGCCAATGAACACGCGGACAAAGTGCTTGTGGAGCAGGATCTGCCGGTTGGCGCTTCGCGAAATCTAGGCGCAAAGCACGCTGCGGGGGAGGTTCTCGCGTTCATAGATGCCGACACGACGGCGTGCGACCGGTGGTTAGACGCAGTCTCTCGGACCTTCGAGACTGACTCTGGAGCAGTCGGAGTGACTGGCCCAACGCTTCCTTTCGAAGGAACATACTTGGACAGACTCGCTTACCATGTCGCGACAGGTTGGGCACAGCGTCTCTCACTACGGCTTGGGCGTCCACACGTCGCTGGATTCAACTGCGCTTATCGAAAGGCGGCATTCTGGAACGCAGGGGGATTCGACGAGGATAGAGTGCTCTCAGAGGATGTGATGCTCAGCCTGAGAATGAGGCATCAGGGCAGAATCCTTTTCAATCCTGACATGATCGCGCACACGTCACTGAGACGGATCAAGAAGTATGGGTACCCATACCTGACCACGTACTACGCGATCAACGCAGCCATGATGCTGCTATTCAACAGAACGCTCGGGTACCCACAGGTCCGGTAGAACGGAGCTGAGCCCCATAGGGCTATAACGCTCGCATGAACCGAGAATACCCGCGAATCCTCGGATGTGCGATATTTGAGCCACAGGCTCGCCTACGTCTACAGTGACGACTTCCTGAAGTATGATTTCGGTCCCGGCCACCCACTGACACCGATCAGACTGAAGCTGACATATGAGCTCTCACGAGCAAAGGGTCTGTTTGAAGACCAGAGAGTCAAGATCATTTCGCCACGCATTGCGACCGAGGAAGAAGTGAGACTGTTTCACTCAGAAGAGTATGTCAACCTAGTGAAGAGAATGAGCAAGTCAGGGCACGGACTTCTCGACCTTGGCGACACGCCAGCCTTCAAGGGAGTCTACGAAGCGTCGGCGATGACTGTCGGAGCCACACTCGATGCCGTGGACGCCGTGATGAATGGACAGACTGACCACGGAGTGAATATTTCAGGAGGGCTTCATCATGCCCATGAGGATAGAGCGTCGGGGTTCTGCGTCTTCAATGACCCGGCCGTGGCAGTCGCCTACCTGAAGAAGAAATACGGTCTCAGCAGGGTGATGTATTTCGACATGGACGCACATCACGGCGACGGTGTGATGTACGGATTCTACACTGACCCCGGAGTTCTTGATGTGGATTTCCATGAGGACGGGCGATTCCTGTTTCCCGGTACAGGGTTCACATTCGAGACGGGCGAAAAAGCCGGGGAAGGCTTCAAGGCTAATATCCCGGTACCTCCCGGCACCGGCGATGAACCCTACTTGACTGGGTTCAGGGAAATTGTTCCTGCGCTCGTCCGAGCGTACAAGCCAGAGTTCATTATAGCTCAATGCGGAGCCGACTCTCACACAGACGACCTACTCGCCCACCTTCAACTGACGACGCGGACATTCGAAGAGAACATCGCCACACTGCACAAACTCGCTCACGAGGTCGCATCTGGAAGAATAGTTGCCGTCGGCGGAGGAGGATACAATCCCGCGAACGTAGCGAGATGCTGGACTGTCGTGGCTGCGACACTCAGCGAAATCCACATGACTAATGAGATTCCAAGCGAATGGAAGAGTTACTTCCGGCGAGTTGCGGGGATGACATCGCCGGATAGCTTGCGAAGTGAGCCTCCGAGGGACTACGATCCAGAGAGAGGCGCGGACGAGATACGGAAGGGCGTCGAAGACCTGAGGAAGCGGATTCCTCTCCTGAGTGACAGCAAATCGTAGAGGTTGCTGTGCCTACTCGATTCTGAATAGTCGTCTTGCATTCCGAGAGGTTATCTCGGCTAGCTCGGTGACTTGGATTCCCTTAAGATCCGCGACCTTGTGAGCCGTCTCCAAAATGAATGCTGGTTCGTTCCGTTTTCCTCGCTTTGACTGGGGAGTGAGCCACGGGCAGTCGGTTTCCAGTACAATCGATTCTGTGGGCAGGTGCTCGACGACCTGATGAAGCTTTCTAGCGTTCGGAAAAGTAACCGGCCCTGCAATCGATATCATGTAGCCCAGCTTGACAGCTTCCTCGGCCATCTCGATACTCCCGGAGAAGCAGTGTAGGACTCCGGACACTTCTTTGCCAAACTTGCGCATCATCTGCAGGACATCCGAGTGTGCCTCGCGATCATGTATGACCACTGGCAGCTGCAGTTCCCTTGCGAGCTGCAGTTGCTGCTCAAATGCCTCCACCTGCCGTTGTCTGGGCGAGAGATCGCGAAAGTAGTCAAGACCTATCTCACCGATTGCCACGACGTTCGGAGTTCGAGCAAGTTCGCGAAGTGAAGCAAGCACATCGGTCCGTATCGTCTTCGCGCTGTGCGGGTGGATTCCGATTACGGCATACACGTTGCTGTGGTCGTTCGCGATCTGGACTGCTTCTCGACTCGCGTTGAGATCGTAGCCGATGTTGACGATTGTGGTTAGACCGGCGGCAAATGCTCTCTCGATTACTTGTTCTCTATCATTCTTGAAGTTGGGCCATTGCAGGTGAGCATGAGTATCAATCAACCGGGGCCCTCCAACAGATGACTCAACCACATCGCGGGGCGTCTCAACTCTTGAGAAGATCATGTTCTGAGCATCTGGGGTCTTGGCCTAACCGGACTTTGGGCGAGTCTTTGCAGACTGTCGGCATTCCTGTAGACGCTCAACTGCGCGCCTCAGGTGCGGTATCGTTATTGAGCCTCCGACGACGAGAGCGACATTGAGAGCTTCGTAGAACTCTCCGTCGGCTACTCCTTCCTCTGCGCAACGAGCAACATGATAGGTTACACAATCGTCGCACCTGAGCACAACCGACGCTACCAAGCCCAGCAGTTCCTTTGTCTTCGTTGAGAGAGCGCCCTTTTCGTAGGCGGCCGAGTCCAAGTTGAAGAAGCGTTTGATCTGTAGGTTGCCTGAAGCGAGGATCTTCTCATTCATCTTCTCGCGGTATTCTCGGAATTCCTTTAGGGTTTCACGCATGATTCGCCCACATCTCAAGACATTGTGAGCCTATCAGAGAAATAGTTTTGGAAACGGGCCGTCCTGTTACAAAGCCGTTGGCACGTCAAATCCTTCGGCAGTCTATGCGCACTTGCTAGATCCCGTTGTCTCTCCGGACGATTTCTGGATCTTCGCAGTTGAGACTGCAAAGATAGTGCAGGCCGCCAGAAGGATTGCTGTGAGCGATGTGAATGAGCCTAAGTAGCCGAGACTCGTTGCTAGTACGAATCCGGTCATGATGGGTCCCAACGTCTGCCCCACATCCATGATTGTGCTTAGGAAGCCCATGCCTGTGCCCATGAGAGACTTGCTCGTGATCTCGCTGACAAGCGCTGGTGTCGATGAGGTTACCATCGAGAAACCGACCCCGTATAGAATCGAAATCAACAGGAGAAGAGAAGAGTGAGTGGTCAAGGGGATTGTGCCAAGAGCAAATGCACCAAGTATTGATCCAGCGATTATTGGGGTTCTTCTCCCAATCTTGTCGGAGAGTCTTCCCATGAGTGGCTTGAGTAGAGTGACTGCGGCAAGCTGAGAGCCCGTGACTATTCCTAGCATGAGTGGGTCAACGTGAGCGATCTCCGTGAGATATCCGACAAGGAAGAATTCTGTCGCCCCGAACGCGTAGTATTGTGAGGCTTCAACCAAGCTCACTGCTAGAGTACAACGGTTGCCTGCGACAGCAATCCATCCCTCGAATAGATACGAGCCTCTCTGCGCAACTGAGTCGTGCTTTCCGGTCTGCGGCTTCTCTTTCAGGAGCACTAGCGCTGTGATGAAGGCAGTGATGCCAGCCATCCCCACGGCCAAGTAGAGCTCATGAAACCCGTAGTTCGTGAGGAAGAGAATGTAACCGCCTAGGAACGGAGCAACAGTTCTTCCAACGGTGGTCATGGAAGAGAAGAGCGAGATCCGCTCCGCTCTAGTAGCCGGGAACAGTTCCGCAACAAATGCATTCCCGACTGGCACAAACATTGCCGTGGCAAAGCCATGATAGAATCTCACCAGAGCAAGTTGCCACCAAGACCCCACTAGAAGGTAGAGGAAAGGAGCGGAGGCGAATATTGCCCCGGACACAAACAGAATCTTTCTTCTCCCAAAGATGTCAGAGAGCGAGCCTGCGGGCAGGCTGACTAGTATTCCAGGGATGGTTGACGCCGCCGCGACAAACCCCATCAGAGAATCCGGAGTACCCAGAGCGCGTGCAAACGGATTCAGGACCGGATTCTTGGACATCGTTGAGCTGAGAATTGCGAAGAAACCAACAACACAGAGCGCCCAGAACAAGCGCCCAGCAGCGCGCTTGGAAGAGGTCATTGAACGGCCTCCGTTACCTTGTTCCTCAGGAACTCTCGCCTTCGTTTCGGATCCAGTTTCTCAATCTCACTTGCATACTTCTGCTTAACTATGCGGAGTTTGCAGTATGCGTAGAGTGCGTCGTAGAGATACGCCTGCTTCTCTATCGAGTCATGATCGTTCTGTGCGATCATCATGGAACCTGCCGCTATTGCTTCTAGTCCGATGCTCTCAGGCGCAAGATCCATCTTGCCCGTATCTGCGGCTCTGACGATCTTCGCGAGTTCAAGCAAGGCAGGGTCTGTCAAGTTGTACCTCGCGATTATGGCGTCAAAGCTGCATTTGCCTGTCGTGTGACCCAGGTCAGCATCCGGGGTGTCAAACGGAACGGCATTCTCCCTGACAGCGGTCTCCTGCACTCTCTCAGCAGGCACAAAGAGAAACTCTGCTTCTTGATCGACAAATCGTCTGATAAGCCATGGACACGCGACTCTGTCCACATGGACATTCTCGCGCGTCACCCACTTCATTGCCCGTCATATCCGGGCTCACTGATTGCGATAGAAGCATTTATCGAGTGCGATTCGTTGACTTCATTCGCTGATTACAGAGAGAATGAACCCGCGACTACGTGATGGAAAGGCGCGATGCGCTCGTCGGCGATTATGACCAAACAGCGGGGTTCAGATGAAAACAGAGCGAGAATGCTGGAGGGTTTTGTGATTGGGCTATACCAAGAGGAGGCAAAGGAAACTGAAGGCCAGTGCCCGTGGCGGGTCAGGACAAATCTTAACTGTGATTCAGAGCCGTCAGACTATGGTGCTGTCTCACCCAAATGTGGGCTGAGAGGCCCGATGACAATTGCATGACAAAGAGGTTGCTTGGGAAAGGAGATTGTGATGTCGGATAAGAAGGCAGACCTAGCAGGTCCCGGAATCGGGAACTATGAAGAACTGGAAAAGATACTCCCCCGAGAGTATGGCTCGCTGCTTGACCGCAAGGACACACAGAAGGCCATCTTCGCGGCGAAGAACTACATCGAAGAGAACCTCTGCAAGGAACTCAGCCTGATGATGGTACAGGTTCCCTTGATTGTGGACGTTGAGAGCGGCGTAAATGATATGCTCGACCGTGATGGCTCACGGACACCGGTCCAGTTCCACATCTCCAACGACTACAACAAGCATCCAATTGATGCACAGGTTGTACAGGCCGCGACGAAGTGGAAGCGAGTTGCACTCAAGCAGTACGGCATGAAAGTTGGCGAAGGCATCTGCACTGACATGCATGCGGTACGCAAAGACTACTTCCTAGACCACGACCACAGCGCCTACGTCGACCAATGGGATTGGGAGAAGGTGATCACGGCTGACCAGCGCAACTTGGACTACCTGAGAGACACGGTTCGGAAGATATGGAAGGTTCTCAAGGGCGCTGAGACACACGTTCAGGAGCTCTTTCCTCAGTTGAAGACAGACAAGTATCCGAGTCTGCCGAGTGAACTGAAGTTCCTCCACGCTGAAGACATTCTGGACATGTACCCTGACCTACCACGGAAACAACGCGAAAACGCGATCCTGCAGAAATACCCTGCCGTATTCATCATCGGTGTCGGCTGGGTCCTCAAGGACGGTTATCCTCACGAGATGAGAGCGGCCGACTATGACGACTGGGTGACCGAAACTAGATCAGAGGATGGAAGACCGATGCATGGTCTCAACGGCGACATCTTGGTCTGGAACCCAGTCACGAAACGTCGCCACGAACTCACGTCCATGGGCATCCGAGTCAACCCGCAAACACTCAAGAAACAGCTGGAAATCACCGGCCAGCTTGATCTCCTAAAGCTGCCCTACCACCAGGGGATAATCAACAACCAGCTTCCAC
>Ga0208047_1000157_pt1 | contig 25316 bp, 20 predicted proteins | sample Kivu_220m_FD_184162 | JGI IMG/M metagenome (GOLD analysis project Ga0208047, IMG submission 184162) | Freshwater microbial communities from Lake Kivu, Western Province, Rwanda to study Microbial Dark Matter (Phase II) - Kivu_220m (SPAdes)... | ecosystem: Environmental > Aquatic > Freshwater >...
GCCCGGCGCTGGTATTGGGGACAGGTCCTGGGTTCGCTTCTTCCCTACATCTTCTCCGCCATCCGTTGGAGGCTCATCATGCTCTCGAGCTACCTGAAATCGACGTTCCGCGACCTGGGCCGGAAGAAAGGCTACGCCCTGATCACGATCGGCGGGTTGGCCGTGGCCATGGCCGTCTCGTTTCTGACCGTCGTCTGGGCCCAATACGAAACGAGCTTCGACCGGTTCCACAGCCGGATCGATGACCTCTACAGGTTCATCATCGACGAGAAGACCGATGGCGGCCGCGAGACCTATCCGGCCGCGCCCCTCCCTCTGGCCGGCATTCTCCGGGATTCTTTTCCCGAGGTGAGGGCCGTCGCCGCCTTTCAATACACCGGCCCGATTCACCGCTTCGCCTCCGCGAGGACGGTCGATTTTAAGAATTCCGTCTACCTGACTGATCCCTCCTTCCTGGCGATGTTCGATTTTCCGCTCCTCGAGGGCGACCCGCGAACGGCCCTCAACGACGTCGGCTCGATCGTCCTGACCGAGTCCACGGCCCGCAAGTTCTTCGGCAACGATGACCCCATGGGACAGACGCTCCTCGCCATGGACGACAAAATCCCGATGAAGGTCACGGGCGTCCTGAAGGACATCCCCGAGACGTCCGATCTCCGGTTCGACATCTTAACCCCGGAGTCGTCGTTCGAGCTATGGTGGGACCGGCAAAGAAAATACAAGGTCAACGAGGACTGGCGCCAGCGGGACGCCATGTATCTTCTTCTGACTCCGGGAACGGATGTCGCCGCGTTCGAGGCCAAAGTCGCGGCGGCCGTCAAAGATCGGGCCCCCAAGACGGAGGATTTTTCTCTCTCCCTCCAGCCCCTGAAAGACGTCCACTTGCGCTCCGAGTTCACCGTCCCCTTCCGGCAGTACGGCGAGCTCGAGGCCGGAAAGCTCCACATCCGCGACGTCCGGACTTTTCTCCTGATTTCCCTGGCCGTGCTTCTCGTGGCCTGCATGAATTACACCAACCTGGCCACGGCCCGCTCGCTCCGCCGGGCCCGGGAGATCGGCATCCGGAAGACCAGCGGGGCGCTCCGCCGGGACATCGTCCGCCAATTTCTCGGCGAGTCCGTCGTCCTGGCTTTCGTCGCCTTCGCCGCGGCCGTCGCCCTGGCCGTGCTTCTTTTCCCCATGCTCCGGCTCTTGACGGGACGGACGTTCGATTTCCATCTCTTCGGCCGGGGCCGGCTGCTCCTCTCGTTCGCCGGCATCACCCTCTTCACCGGGCTCGCCTCCGGCCTTTACCCCGCCCTCTTCGTCTCCGCCTTTGCCCCGGTCGCCGCCCTCAAGAAGGCTTTTTGTCCGGACCGCCGGACGTTCATCAACCTCCGCCGGGTGCTCGTCGCCGTCCAGATCGTCTGCTCGGCGACGCTGATCGTCGTGACCTCGATCTTCACCCTCCAGCTTCGCTATCTCCGGACGAAGGATCTGGGCTTCGACCGCCAAAACCTGGTGACGTTTCCCCTCCTGATGCGCAAGCAGTACGGCGCCTTCAAGGCCGAGCTTCTCCAGAGCCCGGCGATTGTCAGCGTGGCGGCGGGATTCGCTCCGACCCTGGACAAGGACGGTCATATAAAGGGAAGAAGCGATCTTTCCTGGGAAGGAAAATCCCCCGAGGCGAACGTCGTCATGGACTGGATCTTCGTCGACGAAGACTACGCCCGGACCTACGGATTGGAGATGGCCCAAGGGCGGTTTTTCTCCAAAGACCGTCCCGGGGACAAGAGCGGCTTCGTCATCAACGAGTCCGCCGCCCGGGCCATGGGCCTGGAGAATCCGGTGGGAAAGATGTTCTTCTGGGGGGAAGAGAGAAAAGGGGAGATCATCGGCGTCGTCAAGGACTTCCATACTAGCACCCTGAAAGCCAGGATCGGCCCGATGTTTTTCGTCTGTTCTCCGAACATCGAGGTGACCGCCCGGATCGATCCTTACCGGCGGCCGGAAGCCCTCCGGGCCATCGCCGCGACCTGGTCCAAATTCGTCCCCGAGCGTCCCTTCGAATACGAATTCCTGGACGAGACTCTCGACAAGATGTACCGCAACGACCGGCGAACCGGCCGGATCGTCTCCCTCTTCGGCCTCCTCTCGATCGCCATCTCCTGCCTGGGCCTCTTCGGGCTCGTGTCCTTCATGGCCGAGCAGAGGACCAAGGAGATCGGGATCCGCAAGGTCCTCGGCGCGTCCGCGAGCCGGATCGTCCGGTTGATGTCGGCCGAGTTCGCGGCCCTCGTCGGGATCGCCGTCTTCCTGGCCTGGCCGATCGGATACTATCTCGCCGCCAAATGGCTGGGCGGTTTCGCCTACAGGATTCGCCTCTCCTGGTGGATCTTCGCCGGCTCCGGCCTCCTCGTCTTCGCCCTGACCTTCCTGACGATGAGCTTCCGGGCCGTCAGGGCCGCCCGGACCGATCCCGTCGAGTCTCTCCGGTACGAGTGAACGCCGCCGCGGGCGCCCTTCTTGGCGAGCTGGGCCAGCGCGAAATACAAGCCCCCGTAGGACAGAATGCGCCCGGTCTTTCGGGAGGCCAGCCTCTTGATGGCCACTCCGTAGGCCTCGCCCTTGAGCTCCCAAATCGAGAGGAGGTCGACCCCCTCCCAGAGAGAAAGAAGGTCTCTTTTAGTAAAGGTTTCACGAGCGGCAAAAACTCTTCCTAACCTAGAATCCACAGCGGTCGTCGCCGGCAGGATCAAGAGGTCGATCGTCTGGCCCATGTTCTTCAGGCCATCGATGGGCCTCCGGAGGGCTTTTCGCTCGGTTTCACCCCCGGCTCCAGAAGATTTCAACAATTTCGCGACGAACAAGCATTCGAAAATCCCAGGGGTAACTTTGGCACGCTTATTGCTGATTAAAAGAGAGAATGTCGGCTAAAAGGACCAGGGCTATGAAACGATACATCTTGATTCCGAGCGGTCTTCTTGTTCTTTGCGGATTCATTCTTCTGGTTGAGCCGTCTTTGATCCCCGGACAGCCAGATGCAGATCTCTTCAGCAGAGAAGAAATCCGATTCGAATCCGGTCAGTTTAAGATCGTGGGGGACCTTCACCTTCCGAGTCCCCGAAAAAAACAACCCGCCATCATCTTCGTCCACGGAGATGGTCCGGCAAGACGCAGCCTCTCCAGGGTGCCCAATCCAATCATGAGCTGTTTTCTCGAGATCGGCTATGCCTGCCTCTTTTATGACAAGCCGGGATATGGCGAGTCCACAGGAGCCTTCACTCCGGGAAAATTGTTTGATGAACGCGCCTCGATTCTTGTGGACGCCGTGCGCGTCCTGAAGAATCACCCGGCCATAGATCCCGAGCGGATCGGACTGTGGGGAATCAGTCAGGCAGGATATGTCATGCCCAAGGCTGTCACCACGACAAAAGACATTGCCTTTATGATCGCCGTATCTTGTCCGGCCATGGATAGTGTCGACCAATCCGCTTATCTGGTCGAAAAACAGATCCTGTGCGAAGGCTATGATGAAGCCGAAGCGAAAAAAGCCCGGCGATACTTTCGCCAGAGAGCTCAGGCCAAAGACTACAAAGAGTACCTGGAAGCCGCGCAGTATCTGGATAATAATCCCGTGGTGAGTTCTATGGACTGGGGCGGGATCGTCCCTCCAGATCGTTTTTCTCCACGCCCTCCCTCCAGTCAAGGATTTTTCAACCCGACGACCCTCATCGAAAAAATAGCCGTTCCCGTGCTGGCCATTTTTGGGGAAAAAGACACGCAGATTGACCCCTTCCAGGGTGCGGACGCCTATGACAAAGCTCTCCAAAAGGCTCGCAATCCCTTTTATCAGGTCAAGCTTTTCCCGGAAGCCGACCATGGCATTTTCCTCTCAAAAACCGGCTGTCTGAAGGAACAGCGGGAACGATATCGCTCGAATGAAAATCCCGGCTATGCACCCGGATACATAGAACTGATGCAAAGCTGGCTGAAGAACCTTAGAGAACGCGCTGCGGCTCTGTAAAAAGGGGGTTGACCTTTAATTTTTCTCTCTGAGATCTCAATAGGGAATCGGACGGGGGCGTGGACCTCAGGCCCGCGTCCCCTGATCTTCCAGATGCTATTCGCGGCGCAATGAATCCGTCGGGTTGGCCAGGGCGGCTTTGACGGCCTGGGTGATGACCGTCATCAAAGCAACGGCCAAAGCCGCCAGTCCGGAGAGGACAAAAACGCCGAGGCCGATCTTGACTTGATAAGGATAGTCGTTCAGCCAGGATCGCACGGCAAAAAAGGCCGCCGGCCAGGCGATGATATTGGCCAACAAGACCCAGCGGACCGTTTCTTGGGTCATCAAGAACACAACCCGGGATACGGACGCGCCGAGAACCTTGCGGACGCCGATTTCTTTCGTCTTTTGCTGGGCCATGAAAGAGACCATCCCGAAGAGCCCCAGGCAGGAGATGGCGATGGCCAGGAGCGTGAAGGCATTGATGATCCGGCTCAGCCGCTCCTCGGACCGGTAGAGGGCATCGATCATCTCGTCCACGAAGCGGAATTCGAGCGGGGCGCCCGGCATCTGAGCGTTCCAGGTTCTCCGGATTTCGTCCAGGGCTTCCGGGACGCGTCCGGCCTTGAGCCGGGCGGTCAGATAGCGGAAAGCATCCCATTTCGTGGTCGGCTTCAAATACAGGACGCAGGGCCTGAGCTCGTCCTTCAGCCCGAAATGCTGGTTCTTATAGACGCCGATGACGCTCCCGGGGGCCTTGTTGAGGGCGAATCGTTTCCCGACGGGATCCTGGAAGTTCCATCTCGTCAAGGCCTCCTCGTTGAGGAGGTAGGCCCCCGTCGCGTCCGAAGGGAATTCCCGGGAAAAATCCCGGCCCGCGACGATCTCCATTTGATGGGTTTGGACGTAGTCGAAGTCGACCAGGAGATAGTCCGTGCCGTTCCCGAGATACTCGAGATCGTCGGGGGCGTTGTCCCAATCGAGGTTTCCGCCGTGACCCGTAGGGCCGTAGGCCGTGACCCCGGCGATGTGCGGGCTGCGGGCCAATTCCGCCTTGAAGGCGTCCGCCCGCGAAGCGTCCATATTCGGGAGCGAGAGCCGCACGAGATTGTCCTTGTTGAAGCCCATGTCGCCGTGCCGCATGTAGTCCAGCTGTTTGAGAACGAAAAGGGCGCAGATGATGAGGCCGATGGACAGGACGAACTGGGTGACGACCAGGCCCTGCCGGAACCGGGCGCCGGCCGAGGCCGCCCCCCGGCTGTTTCCCTTGCGGTGCAAGATGTTGCCTTTGAGGACGTCCGCGGGTTGATACGAGGACAGGACGAGGGCGGGATACGATCCCGCCACGATCCCGGACAAGACGACCATCCCGGCGAGCCAGAGGAGCCCTCCGGCGTCCCCGAGGTCGAGCCGGAGCGGCTTGCCGGCGAACTGGCCGAAGAGCGGGGCCGCGGCGGCCGTCAGGCCGACGGCGACGACGGCCGCGAGCATGGCGAAGAACGTCGATTCCAGGAAGAACTGCTTGACGAGCTGCGGGCGCCTCGAACCGACGACTTTCCTCAGGCCGACTTCCCTGGCCCGCTTGGCCGACCGGGCCGTGGACAGGTTCATGAAATTAATGCAGGCGATGAGCATGATCATGGCCGCAACCGCGCCGAAGATGTAGATGTACTTGATCGGTCCCCCGCCGGCGAAGCCGTGCAGGTGCAGGTCCTTCAGAGCGAAAAGGGAGACGTCCAGAGGATTGGTGGACTGGGGGCGGTTCGTATTGAGAAGACCGGAAATTTTCGAGTGAACGGCCTCGGGATCGGCCCCTTCCTTCAGCAGGACGAATGTCTCGCAGGAAAACCAGTTCCAGACGAAACCCCGGTACTTGACGAGCTCCTTCATGGCCCGCAAGGGCCGGAAATAGTGGACCCGGATGTCGGAATTGTCGGGGATATCCCGCAGCACGCCCGTCACCTCGACCAGGTCCCCTTCCTCGATCTGCATCGTCCGGCCGAGAGGATCGGCCTCGCCGAAGAGGTTCCGCGCCGCCGTCTCGGTCAGGACGATGGCGGTCGGATTGTCGAGAGCCGTGCTCGCGTCCCCCTTGGCCAGGGGGAAGGTGAAGACCTCGAAAACCTCGGGATCGACATAGGCGCCCTTCCAATCGGTGAAGACTCTATCCCCGCGCCGGCCTATGACGTTCTCCCGGAAGTTGAACCGGACGACCTTCGCGATCTCCGGATAGTCGTTCCGCAGAGGCTCTGCCAGGGGAACCGGAGTTTCGTCATAGAACTCGCCGCGATGGCTGACTTTTTCGCTGATGACCAGATAAATGTCGTCCGCGTTCTTGTGGAAGGCGTTGAAGCCGAGCTCGTCGTCGATCCAGAGCAGGATGAGCAGGCAGGCGGCCATCCCGACGGCCAGGCCGGCAATGTTGATGAACGAAAAACCCTTGTGCCTTTTGATATTTCTCCAGGTGATGACAAGGTAGTTTCTGAACATGAAGGACCCCCGAGACGGACGGCCTCAGCCGCTATTCATAACGAAGGCTCTCCACGGGATTCTTCCGCGCCGATTTGAGAGCCTGGTATCCGACCGTCGCCAGGGCGAAAAACAGGACCAGGAATCCGGCGACGGCGAACGTCGCGGCGTTGATCCTCGTCCGGAAGGCGAAATTCCGCAGCCAAGTATTCATCGCCAAATAGGCCGCGGGCAGGGCCACGGCGTTCGCCGCGATGACCCATCGCAGGAACGGCCCCGAGAGGAGAAGGCAGAGGCTCGGCGACGAGGCGCCGAGGGTCTTGCGGATGCCGACTTCCTTGATCCGCCTTTCGGAGGCGTAGACGGACAGGCCGAAAAGCCCGAGGCAGGCGACGAGGAGAGCGATGGCCGAGAAGACCTTGAAGAGGCCGTAGCTCCGTTCTTCCGTCCTGTAGTTCCGGTCGAAGACCTCGTCGACGAAGGCGTATTTGAAAAGAAAATCCGGGTTGATTTCCGCGGCCTTGCGCTTCAGGAACTCCAGGACTTCCGGGATGTGACCGTTCCGGACCCGGATGAGAAGGTGGTTGGCCGCGGCCGGCAGGTATTCCAGGACCAAGGGCTCGATGGGACCGTGAAGCGAGGCGAAATGGAAATCCTTGATGACGCCGACGATCGGGGCCTGCCCCCCATGGATGTCCGAGAGACATTCGACACCGAGAGGCTGGCCCAATCCCAGGGCCGCCGCGGTCGATTCGCTGACGATGTAGGCCGATTTTTGGTCCGATCCCGCGTCGAAATCCCGCCCCCGGAGAACGGTCAACCCCATCGTCGTTATGAAATCCCCATCGACCCGGACGAATCTCAACATCGGCAGGGCGTTCTTGTCCGGCGTTCCCACGGGGGTCAGGCGCTCGTTGCTGAACGGCTCCCCGGGCAGGCTGGAGGTCAAGGCGACGCCGGTCACTCCCGAATGCCGCCGCATCTCCGCCTTCAGGGAGTCGGCTCCGCCGACGAGCTTTTCCGAGGCGTCTCCGGAGAGATCCAGGGCGATGACGTTGCTTTTTTCGAAGCCCAGGTCGGCCCGGTGAAAGAACTCGAGTTGGCGGGACATGGTGATCGTGCAGAAAATCAAGAAGATGGAGACGACGAATTGGAAGACGACGAGCCATTTTCGGATCACGGCGGCCGTCGAGCGGGGATCCCTCAAGCCCTTGAGGGCTCCCATGGACCGGAAGCCGGCGGCAAAGAATGCGGGGTAGAGGCCCGCAATCAGCGTGAGCAGGACGAGAAGGCCGAGAAGGGGGGCAAGGTTCCCGGGAGTCGCCACATCCCGGAGGGACAGGACGGCGCCGCTCAGCCGGTTGTACAGGGGGATGGAAAACCCGACGAGGAGAAGGGCGACGAAGGCCGAAATCCCCGTGAGGAGGCCCGCTTCGGCCAGATGCTGTTTGACGAGCTGGCCTCGTCGGGCGCCGATGATTTTACGAACGCCGATCTCCCTCATCCTCTTGAGGATCTGGGCCGTCGCCAGGTTGATGAAATTGACGACCGCGATGAAGAGGATGAGCAGGGCGGCGCCCGAAAAGACGAGGACGTAGGCGATGTCGCTGTTCGGGGCGATTTCGCCCTCGAGCTTGGAATGGAGATGGATCCGGCGGATCGGCTGAAAACGGATGGCTTCGGCCCGGCTGGGCTGTTCGGCATGGAAATTTTTCATGAAGGCGGCCGTCTTGGCCTCGAGAGCGGCCGGTTGTTGGCCGGGTCGCAAAAGGACGAAGGTGGACAGCGCTTTCCACGTCCGATGGTTGAGGATCTCCGGGCCAAGGCCGGTCCAGGAGACGAACTCCGGCATCGAAACGAGGGCCCCGATCTTCAGGTGTGTTTTTCCGGGGAGGTCCCGGATGACGCCCGCGACCTGGAGCGGCCGGCCTTGGGATTCGACCGTCAAGGTTTTACCGAGGGGATCTTCGCCGCCGAAATATTTCTGGGCCAAGGAAGCGGTCAGGACGACGGCCGAAGGGCTCTTGAGGGCCGTTCCGGGAGTTCCCTCGAGAACGGCCAAATCGAACATCTCCAGAAAGGATTCGTCGGCGGCGAAAACATCGTTCTCCTCGAACCGCCTCGGCGGCCCTTGGGGGGGGCGATAGGAGATGACCTGCGGGCCTGTCGGGACGAGCCGGGCCGTCGCCTCGATCTCGGGGAAGGCCCTCCCAAGCTCGGGCCCCATGGCGGGAGCCGAGGCCGCCCAATGCCGGACGGTCGAGCCGTACGAGGAATCCGTCTGGACGCGATAGATCCTGCCCGCCTTTGGAAAACCGGATTCATAGCTGAGCTCGCCCCGGACATGGACCAAGATCATCAGGAGACAGGCCAGGCTGACTCCCAGGCCCGCGATATTCAAGACGCTAAAGAGTTTCTGTCGTTTGGTGATGCGCCAGGCCATCTTGAGGTCATTCTTGATCATGCCGGCTCTCCATCATTCCTCGACGACGATGTTCTTCGCGATGAGGGTCCGGCCGAGGGCGCGGTCGAGCCTGGCCAGCGAGAGGTTGTAGTCGGCCAGGGCCCGCAGCTCGTTCGTCCTGGCCGCGGCCAGGTCCCGCTGGTGCTGGAGGACGGTGTAGCTCGTCGAAAGCCCGGCGGCGAGCTTCTTCTCCTCGGCCCTGAGCTTTTCCTCCTCGAGCGCCCGCGCCGCCCCGTAGGCGACGGCCCGCCTGTAGTCCGTCTCGACCGCGCGGAGCGCGGTCTGGACATCGAGGACGGCCTGCTGCTCGAGGTTCTTGAGACGGAGCGAGGCCTGGTCGGCCTCCAATCTCGCCTGGGAGTGAGCCGCGCGCGACAGGACGGTGTCGAGCGGGAGGGCGAGACTGAGGTAGACGGACCAGTTTCGGTAGCGGAGCTTCATGGCGTCCTGGAGGGCCGCGGACGCCCCTCCCGGGACACGGCCGATGATGATGTTGGTCAGCGGATTGTCGTCCTGGTAGAGGATGCGGGTTCCGGAGACGCCCGGGCTCCAGTACGAGGCGTTGAGACTCAGGTCGGGCAGGAGGCCGTTGCGGGCGACGCTCAGGTTGACGTCCGAGGTCCGGATCCGGGTCCGGCCGGCTTCGAGCTCCGGGCGGTTCTCGAGCGCTACGCTGACGGCCTCGTCGAGCCCCAGGACCTTTTCCTCAAGCCTCGGGCGATCCGTAGGGACAAGGACTGGCGGCGGTTCTCCCTCGGCCCGCGGCAGGTTGATGAGGGTCGCCAGGCGGTCGCCGTTGTTCCGGACCTCGGCCTCGGCCTGGATGATATCGGCTTCCCGGCCGGCCACCTCGGCTTTGGCGTTGATGATATCGAGGGGAGGGATGAGGCCGGCCTCGAGCTCTTTCTGGTTCTTATAGAGGAGGTCTTTGGCGTACTTGAGGGACTCCTCCTTGGCCCGCAGGTTCTCGATGCTGTAGACGAGGTTCCAATACGCCTGCTCGACCTGAGTGACCGTGTCCATGAGGATTCCCCGAAACACGCTCCGGGAAATGTCCCGATTGTTCCGGGCGACGAGGATCGCCCGGCGCGTCGCCGTCGGGCCGAAATTCCGGAGGAGAGGCTGGGTGAATTCGAAGGTCAGCGTGCTTCCGTAGCGGGGATTGATGGTCAGAAAGCTTTCGGAGCTGTCGGTTTTGTAGGAGGTGAGGTTGGCCTCGAGGAGGCCGCCCGTGGGAAGGAGCTGGGACACGTTCAGGGCATATTGCCCGGACTCGGTCGTGATCTTGTCGGCGGCGTTGATCCAGGAGAAGGAGGCGGAGTTCCGGTTCGACTGGAACGCCGACAAGGTGAACTTGGGAAGGAAGACCTCGCCGGCCAGGCCGACGGCTTCCGCGCCGATACGGGGAGTCAGGATCTCGGCGGCGAGGTTGAGGTTGTTCTTCAGGGCGTGCCGGATGCATGCGTCGAGGCTGAGGCGGACCTCCCGCCCCTGCGGCCAAGCCAACCCCGCCAGGAGGAGAAGGCCGGCGGCCGTCGTTCTCCGTATCTTCATGGGCGTCCTTCCCCCGCGGGCCGGTCCGGGGTCTCGATCCACCCGTCGAAGAGGCGGATCGTCCGCCGGCCGTAGCCCGCATTGAGTTCGGAATGGGTCACCTGGACGATCGTCGTCCCGTTCTCGTTGAGCTCCTTGAACATCTCCATGACCTCTTTGCCTTCGCGGGAGTTCAGGTTCCCCGTCGGCTCGTCGGCCAGGATGAGCTTGGGCTTGGTGATCAAGGCCCGGGCGATGGCGACGCGCTGCTGCTGGCCGCCCGAGAGCTGGTTGGGGAAGAGGTCCTTCTTGCCGACGATGGCGAAACGGTCCAGGGCGTCGGCGACGAGGCTTTTGCGCTCCGGCCCCTTGATCTTCTTGTAGAGGAGCGGCGTCTCGAGGTTCTCGAAGACGGTCAGGTCGTCGATGAGGTGATAGCTCTGGAAGACGAAGCCGATGTGGTGCTTGTGGAGCTCCGTAAGCTGGCGCTCGGTCATCCGGTGGACGGGCTGGTCATAGAAGAAGTATTCCCCCTCGGACGGCGTGTCGAGCATGCCGAGGATGTGGAGGAGGGTCGACTTGCCGGCGCCCGACGGCCCCATGACGGTCACGAATTCGCCCTCGGCGATGTCGAGGGTGATGTTCCGGAGGACGAAGGTCTTGACGTAGCCCGTCGAGTAGAACTTGGAGACGCCGCGCAGCTTGATCATCCCGCCGCGCTCCCGTACCGCTCGGCGAGGACTTTTTCCCGGGGGTCGCCGCTTCGCTCCCGGAACATGACGGGGATCTTGTTCCGGAGCGGCGCCCCGATCTGGATGAGCTCCCAGTCCTTGTCGTGTTCCCGGATGACCCGCCGGAGGAGGCCGACCCTGTCCTCGACGACGGTCTCGTCGTCCGCGAGGCCGACGATCTCCACCCGGTAGCGCAGCGTTCGTTTCTTGCCGTTGATCCGGACGTCGATGGCGATGTTCTGCTCGGTGTCCAGGACCGGGATCTGAAGGACGACTTCTCTCATCGGGACCTCCTTATGCGGTTTTTCTCCGGATCCGGTAAAGGACCTCGCCCAAACACCCCGTCTCCCCCACGGCGGCGATGTAGAATCCCGGCATGAAGTGGACGCGGCGTTCGAGCTTACGCTCCGGAAGCGTAACGAGGAGGTCCCGGGCGTTCCAGTCCGCCCCGCCGGCTTGGAGGAGGACGGCTTCGGAGCCCGCCGCGATCTCGTCCAAGGCCTCCCTGAGGCTCGTGTATCGGCCCATTTAGCAACTCCTCTCGTCCGCTCCCCCCGCCGCCTCAGAGCTTGATCTTCTTCTGGATGTTCTCGGAGACGATCTGGCCGTCGAAGAGGTAGATGACGCGCTGGCTGTAGTCCGCGTAGGCCTGGGAGTGGGTGACCATGACGATCGTCGTCCCGTTTTCGTGGAGCCCCCCCAAGAGATTCATGACCTCCTCGCCGTGGGTCGAGTCGAGGTTTCCCGTCGGCTCGTCGGCGAGGATGATCTTGGGCCGGGCCACGACCGCCCGGGCCACGGCCACGCGCTGCTGCTGGCCGCCCGAGAGCTGCTGGGGGAAGTGGTTCTTCCGGGGCATGAGGGCCATGTGCTCGAGGACTTCCTGAGTCCTCTTCTTCCGCTCCGAGGCCGAGAAGCCAAGGTAGAGGAGGGGGAGCTCGACGTTCTCGAAGACGGTCAGTTCGTCGATCAGGTTGAAGCTTTGGAAGACGAAGCCGATGTTGGACTTGCGCAGGCTCGCCCGCTTGCGCTCGGAATAGCGGGCGACGTCCTGTCCCAGGAACTTGTACTCGCCCCCCGACGGGTTGTCGATCATGCCCAGGATGTTGAGGAGGGTCGACTTCCCACACCCCGAGGGGCCCATGATGGCCACGTACTCGCCTTCCCCGATATCGAGGTCGATGTTGTTGAGGGCCGTCGTCTCGATCTCCTCGGTCGTGTAGACTTTCATCAAGCCTTTGGTTTGGATGAGCATCATCGTCTCCTTTTTATTTCAAGATGAGTCGTTCCATGTCGCCGAAGCCTTCGTACGACGAGGTGATGACCTTGTCCCCCGGCTCGAGCCCCTCGAGGACTTCGTAAACCTGGGGATTCTGGCGGCCGATGCGGATGTACCGCTTGACCGCGACCTTGCCGCTCCCGTCGAGGGCGTAAATCCAGTTGCCGCCGGTCGTCTGGTAGAAGCCGCCCCTGGCCACGAGGACGGCTTCGGCGACGTCCCCGAGCTCGAGGCGGATGTGGAGCGTCTGCCCGCGCCGGATGTCGGCCGGAGCCGCGCCGACGAAGTCGAAATCGACCACGAATTTCCCGTCCCGGACTTCGGGGAAGACGCGGCGGATCTTGAGGTTGTAGACCTTCGCCTTGGCCGCCTTCTCGCCGAGGTCGAACTCGCCTTTTTGCCCCGCCAGGACCCGGCTGATGTAGAACTCGTCGATCTGGGCCCGGACGCTGAAGGCGTCCAAGACATCGATCTGGCCGATCTCGGTTCCGGGGGCCTTGAACTGGCCGATCTCCGCGTCGAGGGCGCTCAGCTGGCCGCTGATCGGGGCGCGGATGACGAGGGCCTCGAGCTTCTTTTTCGAGGTCTGGAGGTTGGCCTCCATCCGCGAGAGCTGCTCCTCGAGGGACTGGAGCTGTTCCTCCCGGTATTCGAGCTCCTTCTTCTGGCTCTCGGCGACGATGTCCCGGTTGCGGACCTGGTACTCGTAATCGAGCTTGTACCTCTCGAAATCGAATTCGGAGAGGAGATTCTCCCCGTAGAGCTTGGCGTTGCGCTCGAAGGCGCTTTTCTGCTTGGCCAGCTCGTTTTCGATGGCGTTCATCTGCTGCCGCAGGGTTTGCCGGTACTGCTCCATGTTCAAACGCACTTGCCGGAGTTGGTTCGACTGTTGGACGAAATCAGCCTCGCGCCACATGATGTTGAGGAGAAGGTCGGTGTTGACGAGCTCGAGGATGGGCTCGCCCGCCCTGACCATGGTCCCGGCTTCCATGAAAATCTTGTCCACCCGGCCGCCCTCGCTCGTCGCGAGGGAATGACGGGAGATGGGCATGACGTTCCCCTGGATGGGAACGTATTCCAGGAAGGGGCCTTTCTCGACCGTCGAAACCGTGATCCGGTCCGCCTCGACGTTGAGGCTCGAAGCGCTGAACCGGAAGAGGAAAAGATAGAGAAAGGCGAGGACGAAAAGGGCCCCGGAGGCGGCCAGGGCGATCTTCCGGGGCGGCCACTTCTTCTTCTTGATCTTGCGGTCCATGCCCATCAGGTCGGCCTGCTTCGGCGTCTCGTTCTTCATCGGCATCCTCACAGGTCATACTTTTATGCACAGAACGTGCCAAACGGCCCTCCCCTGGACGAGGGAGCCAGAAGGCCGATTATTTAAAAAAGTGTCCGTTTGAGTGACACATATTGTCCGAATGCGAACGATTTTGATATAATTTCGGCGGAATCAAGCTTCCTCTCCAGGGAGAAAGGACGGCCTGAAGGATATCGGGAACGAATCTTGCAGAAGGGAGAGTCGTCCGCCGACTGCCGATACGAAGGAAAGGGTCAAGATGAAAAAGTCGAGCAAGGTCCTGATTGTCGACGACAACGAAGACATCCTCAACGCCGGCCGGCTGCTTCTCAAGCAGCACCTGGCCGTCGTCGACACCGAGAAAGATCCCGAACGCATCCCGGCCCTCATGCAGGCCGAATCCTACGACGTCATCCTCCTCGACATGAACTTCGCCAAGGGGGCGACGAGCGGGCGGGAAGGCTTCACCTGGCTCCGCCGGATTCTCGAACTCGACCCCGAGGCCGTGGTCGTCCTCATCACGGCCTACGGCGACGTCGAGATGGCCGTCCGGGCGGTCAAGGAGGGGGCTTCGGATTTCGTCCTCAAGCCCTGGCAGAACGAGAAGCTCCTGGCCACCCTCAATTCCGCCCTGAACCTTCGGCGGTCCCGGACCGAAGCCCTGGCCCTCCGGAGCCGGCAGCGGCTGCTCAGCGCCGACCTCGACCAGCCATTCCAGGAGATCGTCGGCCATAGCCCGGCCATGGAGTCCGTCTACAAGCTCGTCCGCAAGGTCGCCGCCACGGAGGCCAACGTTCTCCTCCTGGGCGAAAACGGCACGGGCAAGGAGCTCGTCGCCCGCGAGATCCACCGCCTGTCGCCGCGCGCCCGCGAAGTCTTCATCTCCGTGGACATGGGCGCGGTCACGGAGACGCTCTTCGAGAGCGAGCTTTTCGGCCACGTCAAGGGCGCGTTCACCGACGCCCGGGAGGACCGGGCCGGCCGTTTCGAGGTCGCCTCGGGCGGTACGCTCTTCCTCGACGAGATCGGGAATCTTTCCCTCCCCCTCCAGGCCAAGATTTTGACCGCCCTCGACAGCCGGCAGGTCATCCGGGTCGGCTCTCACAAGCCCATCCCCTTCGACGTCCGGCTCATCAGCGCGACCAACATGCCCGTCCACGCCATGGTCGCCCAAAACAGGTTCCGGCAGGACCTCCTCTACCGGATCAACACCGTCGAGATCCAAATCCCGCCCCTGCGCCAGCGGCCGGAGGACATCCGGCTTCTCGTCGAACACTACCTCGGCGTATTCGGGCGGAAATACCACAAGCCCGACCTCGTCCTCGGCTCCGCGGCGCTTCAAAAACTCCAGAGCTACCCCTGGCCGGGAAACGTCCGGGAGCTCCAACACGCCGTCGAGCGGGCCGTCATCATGTGCGAGACGGAGGTCCTTCGGCCGGGGGATTTCTTCTTCCGGACGCCGGAGCTCCCCGGCCCTGGCGCCCCCGTCGATTTCAACCTCGAGAACATGGAAAAGCTCCTCATCGAGCGGGCGGTCAAGAAGCACGACGGGAACATCAGCCGGGCCGCCGCCGAGCTCGGCCTCTCCCGCACGGCCCTCTACCGGAGGATGGCGAAACATGGTCTTTAGGAGGCTCCGGGTCCTCGCCTCCCTCCATATCGGCCTCATCATCCTCCTCAGCGGCCTATTCTTTTACCTCCTCCTCCGGACCCGGATTTATGCCGCCCAGGCCGTCGTCGGCCTGCTCATCGTTTCCGAGGTGGCGGCCCTCTTCCGGGCCGTCGACCGGGCCAACCGCGACCTGGCCCGGTTTTTCGAGGCCGTCAAGTTCGGCGACTTCACCCAGGCTTTCGAACGGCGGAGCCCGGGACGCTCGTTCCGCCGGCTCCGGTCGGCCCTGACCGATGTCATGGGGGCCTTCCAGAAGGCCCGGGCGGAGAAAGAGGAGCAGGCCCTCTATCTCCGGACGATCGTCCAGCATGTCGCCATCGGCCTCCTCGTCTTCCGGCCGGACGGCGAGGTCGACCTCGTCAACAACGCGGCCAAGCGGATCCTGGGCGTGACCCAGCTGAAAAACGTGCGGTCCCTGGAGACCGTGAGCCCGGACCTCGTCCGGACGCTCCTCGGTTTGAAGCCCCGGGAGAGGGCCCTCGTTCGGATCGAACGGCCGGACGAGCACCTCCAGCTGGCCCTGGTGGCGTCCGAGTTCAAGCTCCGCGCCAAGACCTACACCCTCGTCTCCATCCAGGACATCCGGAGCGAGCTCGAGGAGAAGGAGATCGACGCCTGGCAGAAGCTCATCCGCGTACTGACCCACGAGATCATGAACTCCATGACGCCCATCTCTTCGCTCGCGGCGACGGCCCAGGACCTCGTCGCGAGGAGCGGACCGGCCGGCGATCCTGAATTCCGGGACGACATTGAGACGGCCCTCCGGACGATCGCCAAGCGGAGCCAGGGCCTCCTCCACTTCGTCGAGGGCTATCGGAACCTGATGCGCATCCCCAAGCCGAACCTCAAGTTCCTCCCGGCCCGGGACCTTTTTTCCCGCGTCAGCCGGCTCTTCCAGCCGCGGCTCGCCGAGAGCGGAGCGCGGCTCACCTACTCGTTCCACCCGGAGAGCCTGGAGCTCCTGGTCGATCCCGACCTCCTGGAGCAGGTCCTCATCAATCTTCTCATCAACGCCGCCGACGCGGTCCGGGGACGCGAGAACGGCCAGGTCGAACTGGCGGCGTATCTCGATGAGCGCGGGAGGCCGGTCATCCAGGTCCGGGACAACGGCGCCGGCATTTCCGAGGAGAACATCGACAAGATCTTCATCCCCTTCTTTTCGACCAAAGAAGGGGGATCGGGGATCGGCCTCAGCCTCTCCCGGCAGGTCATGCAGCTCCACAACGGGACGATCAGCGTCTCGTCCAAGCCGGGCTCGGGGAGCGTGTTCACCCTCAGATTCCGGATGTAGGATTCATCCAACCGCCGGCCGACAGCGGCCTGTCCTTCTCCTGTCCCATTCCGGACGATCCGGTTTCGGAAACGGACAGCTCAGGAAAGGAAAAATCGCCGCTCCCCTTGAATCCGCTCCGGGAGGAAACTGGCATGATTCTCGCATACCTAAAAAAATGATGTATATAAAAATTTTTGGCACGAAAGGACGCTGAGATGTCTAAAACGCTCGCCGCCGCCTCGGCCCGGCCGATGATCCTGTCGCTTCTCCTTAGGGGAGAAACCTACGGCTACCGAATTCTCCAGGACGTGACGGCCCTTTCGGGCGGGACCATCGATTGGTCCGAAGCTCTTCTCTATCCGGTCCTCCACCGCATGGAAAAGGAGGGTGTCCTCCGGTCCAAATGGAAGATGTCCGAGGAAAAACGGATGCGCAAGTACTACGCCCTGACCGATGCCGGGCGGCGGGAGCTCGAGTTCGAGAAGGAACGCTGGCTGAGCATTCACGGCGCCTTCCTGCGGCTCTGGACCCCCGCCGAAAATTCCGATTGAAAGAGGAGACAAACGTGTTCGATCTCGAAAAAGCCATCGCCGGATGGCGGAAGAGCATGGACGCCGATCCGGCGCTCGAGCCGGGCCCGATCGCCGAGGTCGAATCGCACCTGAGGGATAAGATCGACGACCTGACGGCGCGAGGCCGGACACCGGAACAAGCCTTCGACGAGGCTGTCCGGGCGCTCGGCGAGAGCGGACTCATCGGTTCGCAGTTCTTCAAGGTCTACACTCCCCGGCGGAGCGGCCGTCCGTCCGAACAGCCGCCCCGCTTCTTTCCGGCCCTCGCCTGGAACTACGTGCGGACCGCGGCCCGGGTCATCCGCCGCAACCGGGCCTTCACCGGACTCAACGTTTTCGGGCTGACCCTCGGCATGCTGACCTTCCTGCTCATCATGACCTGGGTTCGTCATCAAATGAGCTACGACCGCTTTCACGAGAACCTGGACCGGCTGTTCATGGTCTTGACCCAGGACAAGAACGGAGCCCGCTGGTCCACGACGACCTACGCCCTCCCGCTGGCCCTCAAGGACGGCTACCCGGAGGTCGAGGAATTCGCCCGGGTCTGGCCCTGGCAGGGCTCTCTCGTGCGATACAAAGACCTTCGCTTCGAGGAGGACGAGATCACCCTGACCGACCCTGGCTTCTTCCGGATGTTCACCTTTCCGTTCATCAAGGGGAACGCAGAGACCGCCCTGGCCGACAATAACTCCATCGTTCTGACCGAGGCAACGGCCCGCCGCTATTTCGGCGACGAGGACCCGATGGGCAAGACCCTGGATTTCGCCGACCTCGGCCGGGAACTCAAAGTGACGGGCGTCGTCCGGAACGTCCCCGCGAATTCGAGCCTCAGGTTCGACATGGTCGGCCGGGTGGAGTGGCTGGGCGAAGACCGCATCGCCCGCTGGACGGAGTGGGTCGGCCCGGCCTACGTCCGGCTCCGCCCCGGGGCGTCGGCCGAGGCGCTCGGGCGGAAGATCGACGGGATCTTCCAAGAGCGCATCGGTCCGAACTGGCCGCCGAAACCCCTCCTCCAGCCCTTCTCCAAGTCGCATCTCTACGCGGAAGGACGGCCGGGCATCATCATCAGGGTCGTCATTTTTTCGGCCGTCGCCGCGCTCGTCCTCCTCCTGGCCTGCGTCAACTTCATGAACCTGAGCGTCGTCCAGTCCCTGCAGCGGGCCCGCGAGGTCGGCATGCGAAAGGCGGTCGGGGCCACCCGCGGCCAGATCGCCCGGCAGTTCCTCGGCGAAGCCCTGCTCCTGTCGTTCTTGTCCATGGGCCTGGCCATGGCGGCCGCCCCGGCCCTTCTCCCCGCTTTCAGCCGCCTCGCGGGGACGAATCTAACCCTGCTTGGCGCGGGCCCGGCGGGCCTCGTCGGGCTCCTGATCCTGGCAGCCGCGGCCACCGGGCTCCTGGCCGGCGCCTACCCGGCATTCCTCCTGTCCTCGTTCGAGCCCTACAAGGTCCTGCGCAACCGCGCCGCCGGTCCGGCCGGAGGGGTCCGGTTCCGCAAAGCCTTGATCGTCTTCCAGTTCGCCGCCTCGGTCGTCATCCTCATCGGGGCGATCGTCGTTTCACGCCAGCTTCGCTTCATCGAGTCCTTCGACCTGGGCTTTGACCGAAGTCAGGTCGTTTGTCTGGAGAACAACCTCCAGATCTTCAACCGGATGGACGCCTTCAAGCAGGAACTCGTCGCCCGCCCCGGCATCCTGGGCGTGACCTTCGCCGCCCAAAGGCCCCTCAGCGTCGGACAGACGATCGGCGTCGACTGGGACGGGAATCCTGAACCCATCCCCGCCCGGATCGGCTACACCATGGCCGATTACGATTTCTTCGAGGTCTTCGGCATGGAGATCGTGAGAGGCCGGGCCTTCTCCTCCTCTTATAACGACGCGGAAGCGGATACGTGCATCATCAACGAGACGGCGGCCGGGATGTTCGGCTGGGAAGATCCCATCGGCCAAACGATCGTCTGGTCCCAAGACTCGATCGATCCGGCCCGGCGGAACGTCCGGATCGTCGGCGTCGTCGGGGATTTCTACGACCGGACGCTCCGCTCCGGCATCCGGCCGTTCATGTTCCGGGTCTGGAGGCCGTACAACTCGTACATTTTCGTCAAGGTCGACAAAGACCGTACGCCCCAGGCCCTGGCGGCGATGAAGGATGTCTTCGGGAGGATCGCTCCCGACCACACCTTCCGCTACGAATTCCTGGACGACTACTTCGAGCGTCAGTACGCCGTCGAAAGCCAGCAGGGACGGCTGTTCAACGCCTTCGGCGTCCTGTCTCTCCTCATCGGGGCCCTGGGCCTCTTCGGCCTGGCCGCCTACACCGCCGAGCGGCGGACCAAGGAGATCGGCGTCCGCAAGGTCGTGGGAGCCTCGGTTTCGGGGCTTGTGACCCTGCTGACCAAGGAATACCTGATCCTCGTCGGCACGGCCGTCCTCATCGCCTGGCCGGCCTCGTACTTTTTCATGTCCCGGTGGCTCGGCGGTTTCGTCCGGCGGACGTCGCTCAGCCCCTTGGTTTTTCTGGCCGCGGCGGGAGTCATGCTGCTCGTCGTCCTGGCCGCCGTGGGTTATCAAACGCTCCGGGCGGCCCGGGCCAATCCGGCCGACAGCCTGCGGTACGAATGATCCCCGGCCGACCGGCCAAGCCGTTCGGCTTCATGACAGCCCCGGAGTCAAAAAGGCGTCATCCTTCACGACCGTCGGATATCCAACGACCACGATCCGTTCATCGATCCGAACGAGAACTTTCTGATCTGGTGCTCAGACCGGCCCGGCGGATCCGGCGGGAATGACCTCTTAGGAGCCCTTTTTCTTATAGTTCTCTTCGTTCCCCGCCGTTTCCATTCTCCTGGCTGAGTGTCAACGCCGGTGGACGTTCCTGGGGTCCTGATTCGCCCTTCCGGGCCGCGGTCATCGCCTCTTTCCAGGGAGATGCGGTCCGATCCATGACATTGGCCCGGTTCTTGAGGCTTTTCTCCTGCCATGGCGGGAGTCTATCGGCCTCGACATCCGGAGCGGACGGTCCTTTGCCGGGTACTCTTCCGTCATTTCGACAGGTTCCTGACGGAGTATGAGAGTCGTTTCGAGCGGGAGTACGGTTTTGCTGGCCGCGATCTTCGCCCGGGAGATCCTGGCGATGCTCGTCCGCAAGGAGCTGTTGAGCCCGGAATGGGCCGAGCGGATTCTCTCCTGGCGGCACAGCGGCTTCTCGGTCCACAGCCTGGTCCGGGCCAAGACGAAGCCGGAGGCGGAGCGGGTGGAGAAGTACATGTCGTCGATAGGATCATCGAGCACCTGAAGCTCGCCTTTGTAGCGGCAAAACCCCCGCCGCCTCAGGCCGCCTTCCAGGGGCTCCTTTGGGAGGCCGAACCTCCGTCCGGGTTCTTTCCCGATCCCCCGGCCGAATATGTATCGTGATCGTTGACCCGGTCGGCGAAGTGTGTCCGGATAATCGCCCCGCGGCGGCCGGAGCCGGCCGCTCTCGCCCGTCCGGACCGCTTTCCGGCGCACCGGGCCGCGCTTGACTTCGCCCGCGGGCCGGAATACCCTCGTTGGCGAAGTCAAGATGGGTATTCAAGCCGATTCCGAACGCGTCCCAAGCTCCGGGCAGAAAAGGAATTTCTTATACTTTTACAGTCAAGGGAGAAGGAAGGGTCGTGGAGGTCGACGTGTCCGGCGATCTGGGATATTTTTGGAATAGCTATATGTTGACGGCTACTCCAAAAGCCGGCGGAGAACGGATCAAGGCAGAAGGGAAATCGGTGTTTATCGTGAGGCGCCAAAAAGACAATTCTTGGAGGATCGCACGCCTTATCGACAATAGCGATCAAGAGGAACCAGCGAGCACCTGATGCGAAAGACGGCTAACAATGCCATCGACTCGGACGTGTAAGAGCGTCACTTCGCTCTCTTTATGCGTCTAGAGAGAGGGACACAGTTCGGGAAGCGACCATGGGCGATAAGGGAAATAGGTCGAGAGAGGTAGATACGTACATCGCCGCACAACCTCCGGAAACGCAGCGCGCCCTTGAAGAACTGCGCTCCTGCATCTGGCAAGCAGCGCCCGGAGCGTCCGAACTGATGAACTACGACATCCCAGCATTCGCCTTGGTCGAGGGCGGCAAGCGCGACAAGCAGATCATGATCGCCGGGTATCCCAAGCATGTTGGCTTCTATCCTCACCCGGACGTCATAGAGGCATTCGCCGGTCGGCTCGCGGCGTACAAGTTCGCCAAGGGTTCGATCCAGTTCCCATCGAACAAGCCCATTCCTAAAACCCTGGTCATCGAGATGGTGAAGTTCAGGTTGTCTCAGTTGCAGAAATGAGTGCTTACGAGCGTACCACCGCAACCCGCAAGACGTCCAAGGGATTCACGGACGAGGAATTGGCCGTTATGCTGAAGGGCCGGCTACAATCTCGAAGGAGCTGAGGGATGTCCGCAGATCACGCCGATTTGAAAGTTATCACCGATCGCGCTGGGAGATCAGGCGGCTTGGTGGCGTTATCCTCCATCGCTGCGGCTTGGGTTCTCTCGGTGGCGATCGACCTGTTCCTCCACGCGGGGTTGCTCGCGCGTCTTTACGTTCAGCCGAGCCCGTTCCTGCTTTCTGCGGAAGACGCGTTCCGCCGGATCCCCTTGGGGTACCTGGCGTTTCTCATCCTCACCATAGGGCTCTTCTGGCTTCTGCGCCGCCTTGATGTTCGCGGGATCAGGGCGGGATTCCAATGGGGAGCAGGTGCAGGTGCCATCATTTGGGGTGCTCTGGCACTCGGGCTTTACTCGATCAGCACGGCGAGTGTGAGCCTTCTGACCGGCTGGTGGATCGGCCAGACGGTGGAGTTGGCATTCGCCGGCGCGGTCTTGGGATCTGCCGCGGATCGAGTTCCACTCAAACGTATTTGGGCCATAGTGGGCATTGGGGTGGTCATCCTTTTTGCGGCGACGGTCGCACTCCAATCTCTAGGATTGGCGCCCGCGATGAAGGTCGTGCGCTAGTGGACATCCCACGAATATTCAACATCACCGAAAGTGCTCACCGCATCCATAATCCGTTAACACCCGAAAAGCTCGCCACTCTCGGCGCGGCGCTGCGCCTTGAATCGGGGGCCCGAGTGCTCGACCTCGGCAGCGGTTCGGGGGAGATGTTGTGCACCTGGGCCCGCGATCACGGCGTCATCGGCACCGGCATCGACATGAGCCAGTTGTTTACCGAGCAAGCGAAACGCCGTGCTGAAGAACTCGGCGTCGCCGATCGAGTCAAGTTCATCCATGGCGATGCTGCGGGCTACGTCTCGGACGAGAAGGTCGATGTGGCAGCCTGTGTCGGTGCCACCTGGATCGGCGGGGGAGTCTCCGGCACCATCGAACTTCTGGCGCAGAGCCTGCGCGCCGGAGGGATCATTCTCATCGGCGAGCCCTACTGGCGGCAGTTACCGCCGACGGAAGATGTTGCCAAGGGGTGTCTTGCCCATGCGATCTCCGCCTTTCTCATGCTTCCGGAGCTTCTCGCGTCTTTCGGCCGCCTCGGCTACGACGTCGTTGAGATGGTTCTGGCTGACCAAGACGGCTGGGACAGATACGAGGCGGCCAAATGGCTCACCATGCGCCGATGGCTTGAAGCCAATCCCGGCGACGAGTTAGCCAAAGAGGTCCGCGCCAAACTGACCTCGGAACCCGAGCGCTACGCCTCTTACACGCGTGAATACCTGGGCTGGGGTGTGTTCGCGCTGATGCCGCGGTGATGCGTTGGCGCACCCGGCGGATCGTGAACGGCTGCGCCAGGCAACAGTTGGGGGCTTGCCGAGATGTGATTGCGCCTGAATTCATTTCTTATGGTCCAACAATTCTTTCAAGCCGACGCCGCTTCGCCGCGAGGTTTGATTCAGGCGATATGCGGCCAATTTTCTCAGCGCAGACACGTGTCAAATGAAGAGCAGGGCCGCGACGGCCAGGGCGGGAGGATAAGGTTGACCCGATGATCTGCCCCCGCTGTGGGGGGAGGATGAAGGCGGTGGCCTTCCTATCATTCGATAAAAGGATTCGAGACCCGAACGCCAGCCAGGGTCCGGCCGTGGGAGAGGTCTTCGGAGAGCAACAGGGAGGCCCTCCCCCGGGCGGCCGCCGCCACGATCAGGGAGTCCCAGAAGGATAAGCGCTCCCGGGCTTCGATCGCCAAGGCCAGGAGCAGGGAGTCGAACGCATAAATGGGACAAAAAGTACCTAGCGGACTCCAATTAGCCCAAAGGTAGGCAAAACTATGGCCCAAATGTGGCTCAGACCCACTTTTTCACGGCTGTATATTCCTTGATATCAACTGCATAAGTCGGGACTCGCTCGTTCTCCGGATCCAAAGGTCGGAGGTTCGAATCCTCTCAGGCACGCCACGTTTCCCCCCATATGGCCAGCGAAATCATCGGTTTAGGCCGGAATTGGGCCGATCCGGCCGTGTTCCTGGTGACCTAACCTACTCCCCGAATCGGTGGGACTTGACGAAATCCGGAAAGAGCTTGACCTTTCCGGATTCCGCGGGTCGGTATAGGAACGGCTCCAGGTCATTGGCCAAGCGATCGAAATCCAGCTCGCGACACCTCTGGATCAACCGCGCCCGCAACGCGCGCCCGTCGCGGATGCCGAGCCGGTCGCCCAGGTAAGCGTAGTCAGGCTCTGTCTTGCCCCAGAGGAACATCGCGTCGAAGACGTCCCGGCCCATCGTCCGGGGCCTGGTGAAGAGACAGGTGAGCTTTTGAGCGAGCAGGAGGTCAGCGGGCGCGACGAGGATACGGCCGAAGACATCGAACTTGTCGATCAGAACAGCCGCCGGCTTGTAATCGAACTGCTGGGGCTCGGCATCGACATAAAGGTGGAGCTTTTCCCTGGGATTCGTTGAAAGACCATAGAGATAGAACAGGCCGGGAAAACGGACGATAATCCTGTGGGCGGCGCGGGAAACGATGGACGTTTCCACCGGGAATCCCTGGAGCCCCATCCCCGACTTGACAAGCCGTTCCAAGCTCTGGAGCTCGCCTTCGCTCAGGCCCCGGTCATCGAAATCCAGGTCTTCGCTGAACCGTGGCGCGCCGTGGACGATATGGATCGCCGTGCCGCCCAGGAAGGTCAGGCGGCTCCCCGGCTTCGAATCAAAGATGATCTCGAGAAGCTTATAGTGCAGGTACTCGCGGAGCAGGTTCCTCTTGAAGGCCCGGAGCGGCTCGGGGAAGTAGGATTCGATCTGCGGTAGGTCGAGCATTATCCGTCAGCCCCCTCGCTGGAGAAACGACAAGAATCGTTCGGCCCTGGCCGTCAGGGTCTTCTGCGCGAACCGCGAAGCGGCCGCCCTGAAGCTTTGGTCGCTCACGAGCTGAAAGAACCGCTCCCCGTTGAACCGGAGGGCGGCATAATCCGGATCTGCGTGCAGCCGGGGCCTAAGGTAAAGCAAGTCCAGGATAGCCTTCTCCGGGCGGGCGATCTTCACCCTTCTCGATCCTCTGGCCGCGAGGTCATAGCCGGAATAAAGCTGCGGCCTCACTGTCTGATAGCGGAAAACGGCCAGTTCGGAAGAGAAGCGGTAGGTCCGCCGCGTGGAGACCGAGGTCACTCCGTACGCGCTTTCCGGTATAAGCTGATAATGAGCCAACGCCGATTCGAGAGAAACATAGGACGGCTTGTAGATCCGGTTGGCGATTTCGTACAGCCCCCATTCATCGAGCTCGCGGTCGGCGAAGATGTAGAATCCCTTGATCACCTTACGGATGTAGCCCTTGTCCTGCCATTCGTTCAGTCGCCGGCGATGAAAGCCTGGATCGACCTTTAGGATATCCCGGATCGAAAAGACCATGAAGTCCTTCATTGAGCTGCGCAGTCCGAGATAGGTCATGTTTTATTTCGCTTTGATGCTAATAATAGCCTTTTCAAGAAATATGTCAAGGGCTCACGGTCGGCTTGTTGTCCCTGAAGGCTGCAACATCCCTCGGCGTCTCGGTTCTTTGTTTCACTCCGACCGCGAGCGGCGTCCCGCCCTCGAAGGCGACGCGGCCCGTGAGCATTTCA
>Ga0208047_1000162_pt1 | contig 24941 bp, 21 predicted proteins | sample Kivu_220m_FD_184162 | JGI IMG/M metagenome (GOLD analysis project Ga0208047, IMG submission 184162) | Freshwater microbial communities from Lake Kivu, Western Province, Rwanda to study Microbial Dark Matter (Phase II) - Kivu_220m (SPAdes)... | ecosystem: Environmental > Aquatic > Freshwater >...
AATGCCGATGTATACCTTTGTATTCATGTTCTCTTTCATTCTCCTTTTTGCCCTTCCTTGCATGATGCGGGATCATCGGTCCCAGACAACTGTTCGGGCTCTCTTAGAGGTTGGGTGCGGCGACCCATGCTAAGTAACGGCCTGTTAGACCAAGAGTTTATCGGCCTGCCGCATCCATCAGTAATTAGGATAACACGAATTAAAGATACAAGAGCTTAGAGTTTAGAATTTAGAGTTTTTAAAGGTCATTGCACTCTAAACGGTACGTTGATCTTCTCCTCGCCGTTAAGAAAGATCTTGGCCACGTATTTGCCCCTGGGGAAAGGGTCGTCTTTGCGGATCAAAGAAGCAATCACGGGGCTGGTACCCTGGACTTTCTGGACGTCTTCATTCAGCTTGCGGTCCGATACATCGCCCTGCGCGGCTTTGACCAGTATCCATTGAATTTTGACCTCTGTGTCGGCGGGGGCGTTGTTCACCTTAACATGGCAGTTGATGGCGTCGACTTTTTCAGCGAAGCTGTTGGTCATATCGATGGTGGCGTTATCGGTTCCCTTTACCGTGAAGGTGACCGCCTCGGTCAGGTAGGGGCCGGGGATACCGGCGCTGTCAACCACCTTAAAAGGCACGTTCAGCTTCTCTTTATCGTCAACCAGCAATTTGACAGTATACTCACCGATGGGGAAGGGCGTTCCTGCCCTGGGGCTGACGGCAAAGGCCACATAATCCAGCCCCTCCGTCTTGAGACTGCCCGAGGCGAATTGGCGGTCGGTTACACCCTGCAATTGCCCTTTGACATATATCCAGTTTGCCTCTATATTGGTGCCGAATCCCGCTCCCACTACTTTAGCCGTGCAAAAGATCATGCCGGCGTTATTGGGCAGGACATCAAGTTTGTCCAGCGGCTGATTGGTATCCTCGTCGATACATGTAGCAATTACCGGATCAGTGAAGGTAACGACGGATTCCGCCGCCTGCCCCTGCACCTTAAAGGAAACCGTCTGGGCGTATTGGTCATTTATATACAGCTTGACGGCATAGTCACCGAGGGGCAGCAAATTTTCCGCCCTGGTAAAGGCAAATACCACATACGGGGAAGCGGCCTTCACGGTCTCCGTGCCGAGCACGTAATCCTTCAGTTTGGCTTCATCGCTGTTGACAACCAGCCATTCACACTTTATTGAAGGCCCGGTGATAGCGTCGGACAGCTTTACCGTACAGTAAATGGTCTCAACATCGGGGGAAAATGTGTCTGCAATCAGCCCGGGCTGTCCCGACTGGGAAACGCTGTGACAGGTAACGGCCTGTTCGATCACAGGCGTGCCGGCGCATCCCGACAGTAATACTGAAAATATCATCAGAACCGCTAATGCGGATGATGATACTAATATCGACTGATTAATTTTCATGGGGAAAAACTCTCCTTATACTATTTGCGTAATATTTTCTTGCTGATACTTACCCCTGTAGCCCTGCGCCACATCACCGCTCAGGCGGAAGAAAACGAGCTGCAGTACCCTGGCGTTCCTGTGCAGCCTGAATCCGTGAGTATTATATACGACCAGCAGCGATTGCGACCTTCCCGAATAGCCTGCATCCCAGACCGCGCTGTGCATGCTGATCCCGCAGCGGTTAAGGGTGGACCTGGGCCTGCCCAGCGCCATAACATCCCGGGGAAGATTCACTATCTCGTTGAAGGTGACCAGGTAAGCACCGGGCAGCAGGTCGATACCGCCGTGGTCATCGAGTGCCAGAGGCGTGACCCTGGAAAGCACCCGGCCGTCATTGGTTTCGGTCAGGTTGCCGCGGGAGGAAAATGCGGCCACCTCACGCACGGTAAGGTCCAGACCGTTCGGCTGTAACTGCTCGTCGATAGCTACTGCCTCCTCCACCAGCGGAGGCTTTTTATGGAGCAGTTCTATGATATCTTCGCGTGTGAGAACGCCATTTAAACCCGTCATATAAAGCTGTAACCTGCTTGCCGGAAATGATGTTATTATAGTACGGATGGCGCGGAAAGTCAGGCGCTGCATTCATCTTCGGCATAAGGAGCGACAATATGAGTGAAATAGATAGACTGGAGAAATTGAGCCGGGTTGAGCTTGCCGGGCTGGCTGTGGATTTTTTCCGGCGCAGCGCACTGCATTACGGCATGTGGTTCAACGAGGTGCAGCATCAGCTCGGCCTGGAGGCAGCCCTGCAAACCGAATCCGAGGTCTTCCCCAAATTCTTCCCTGTCGCCTTGAAACGTCTTTCCGAGGTTCTCGGCTTCGGCGTGGAAGAGGGATTGCCGGAAGCGCTGTCAAAGATGCCGGAGCACCAATTGGTAAAATTAATCGACGCAGTTTCAGCCAACTGGCTGGCCGCCGACGGCATCTGGTTTCAGGCCGTGGAAACAAGGGAGGAGATGTCCACTGCCAAGCGTTGTAACGATACCTGCTGGACCAGGTTCTCTCCCCTGGAAGCACACAGCATCGTGTCTTTCCTGCATCTGCCCGTGAACGGCGGCCTGGAAGCCCTGGAAACCGCGCTGAACTTCAGGCTGTATTCCAGGATCAACCGGCAATCCGTCGAGCGTGAAAAGGGAGGCCTCCTCTTTAAAATGGTCAACTGCCGCGTGCAGGATGCCCGCAAACGCAAGGGGCTGGAAGATTATCCCTGTAAATCCGCAGGTGTGGTGGAATATTCCAGCTTTGCCCGCACCATCGATTCCAGGATCAGGACCGAATGCATAGCCTGCCCGCCCGACAGTCACCCTGATGACTGGTTCTGCGCCTGGCGGTTTTATATGGCATGAGCAAAAAGTGTGTGGTTGTCATCGGAGGCGGTGCCGCAGGCATGATGGCGGCAGGCCGCGCCGCCGAGCTCGGCGCGCAGGTGCTGCTGCTGGAAAAAATGCGGCGGCCCGGCAGTAAAATCCTCGTCAGCGGCAATTCACGCTGCAACCTGAGCAACACACGTGGGATCGGCGAATTTATCTCCATGTTCGGGGAAAACGGCCCGTTTCTCTACAGCGCCTTTCGCAGCTTCTTCCGGGATGACCTGCTGAAACTCCTGGGCAGCTACGGCGTTAAAACGACCCGGGAAGCCGACGGACGCATTTTTCCGGCCTCGAACAGGGCCGCGGACGTGGTGCAGGCTTTGCAGCGGTACATGGAGGAATACGGCGTGGAAGTAATCACAGGCAGCGGTGTCACGGAAATCACAGCTGTCAACGGATGTGTTGAGGCCGTACATACGCCCGGGAAGGTTTACCCGGCTGCGGCTGTAGTGCTGGCCACCGGAGGGGCCTCCTATCCACAAACAGGATCGACTGGCGACGGCTACAGCATGGCTGCCAGGCTGGGGCATAAAATCGTAAAAATACGGCCTGCGCTGGTCCCGCTCACCCTGCATGAAAAGGCGGCCGTGAAATCCCTCCAGGGCATCAGCCTCAAAGGTGTGCGCCTGACGTCCTTTGCCTGCGCAGCAAAGGAGATAAACCCGGACAAGGCTCCCTCCAGGGACACGGGACGCGGCATACCCGGCAGGGCGGCGCGTGCGCCTGTGATTGAAAGCCGGTGCGGGGATATTATCTTCACGGGCTCCGGCATCAGCGGCCCTGCCGTACTGCTGATGAGCCTGGCCGTGGTTGACGCCACTGAGCATGGCCCCGTCAGTATTTCCATAGACCTCATGCCGGGGCAGGATGCCAGACAACTGCAGGCAGCATTGCAGGAGGAATTTACCCGTCACGGCAGGCGGCAGATCGGCAACCTCATCAGGCAGTTCGTGCCGGAGAGAATGGCCGGTCCGCTGCTGAAAATGGCGCCCATAATGCCGGAGAAGACGGCAAGCCAGGTCAGCGCCGCCGAGCGTAACGCAATAGCGGGACAACTGAAGTCTTTGAAGTTTAATGTCGCAGGAGCCCATCCGCTTGCCGGGGCGATGGTGACCGCCGGGGGGATCGGCCTGCAGGAAATCGATCCGCGTACGATGCAATCGAGACTGGTGAAGGGGCTTTATTTCTGCGGGGAGGTCATGGACATCGACGCCGATACCGGCGGCTATAACCTTCAGGCGGCATTCTCCACCGGCCGGCTGGCAGGGGAATCGGCCGCAGCATCTATATAAATCAGCGCAGGATATCGATGCCGAATTTTTTCAGCTCCGCCGCCAGTGCGCCGACGGGCAGCCCCATGACATTAAAATAATCACCCTCGATCCCCTCCACCAGCAGTGAGCCCAATCCCTGAATGGCATATCCGGCGGCCTTGCCCATAGGCTCGCCGCTGCGCACGTAGGCGTCTATTTCCCCTGCGGTCAATTTTCTGAAACGTACCCTGGTTGTCACGGCCGCAGAAGAGGTCCTGCCGGAGCCGCTGTCCAGGATGGTGAACCCGGTGATCACAGTGTGGGACTTGCCGCTCAACAGCTTCAGCATCTCCCGCGCCTGTGCCTTATTTTGTGGTTTCCCCAGCAGCTTTCCCCGTATAACGCCGAAGGTATCGGCGGCTATGATAACTGCGTCCCGGTGCCTAGCGGCCGCAGCTACGGCCTTTTCATGGGAGATGAGTTTAGCCAGCTTCCGCGGCTCGACATCGCGGCCGAGGTCCTCATCCGTCTCCGCAGGATCGACGCTGAATTTCAATCCGATATTCTCCAGCAGCTCCCTGCGGCGCGGCGAAGCGGAGGCAAGTATAACGGGCTTCATATGCCGGCTAATTTAAGGGAAATAAGCGGGCATGTCAAACGAAGAACAGCCGGTAAATTAAAGCTCCAAGCTCCAAATGCCAATAAAAAACCCTAAACACCAAACCCTAAATGCTAAACAAGTTCAAAACCCAAAGCTATTTGAGTTTTGTAATTTGGGTTTGTTTAGAGCTTAGAGTTTAGAATTTAGAGTTTTTAAATATTGTTTGGATTTTGGAATTTGGAGCTTGGAATTTTCTCTTGAGGTTAACCCGTTTCACCGGAGAACAGCATAACCTTCCTGGCTGTGATGCTGCCGTTGTTCCTCTGCACCGCGATGGCTACTTTGCTGCCGGAGCCGAGATCATCGGGAATGCAGGCGATATACGCGGTATCCGGCTTAAGCTTAACCTCAAAGGAGCCCTCAACGGTTTTCAAGCGCACCACCAGATTCGCAGGATATTCCCTGTGTATATCAATAACAGTCCCGTACAGGTAGTCGGGAAAGCTGATTGTCTGGATGCCGCTTTCATCACGGATGGGATCGATATCGAACCAGGATATTGTATGCAGGCCGCGGGTGGGGAATGCCATGCTGAAAATTTCGCTCATATTTTTCCTCTCTGCATTAAATGCAATGCTCATTCTTACGGTATGTAAACAACTGTAAGATATTTCGACGACTGCTTACCGGAGGAATTCCTTGCAATTATTTCAATCGAGTTGGGGCCCTCTTCCAGCTCCACCTGGGCTGAAAAATGGGTGTCTTCCAGGCTGACGGAAAGCCCGTTGATGGTAACCTCGTTGCCAGCTGCGGTACTGCCGCTGACCGTGACCGGGCTGACCCTTACCACCGACTCATCCAGCGGCTGTGTGACATTGAGTGTCGGGCCGTTCCCGTTCTGATTGACGTTATTCAGGGAAACCGGGGCGCCGTTCGCCGTGCTCTGGCACCCGATTAAAATGGCTATTGTGCATACTGCTGCTATTATGAACCAGCTCCTCATGGCCGTGGGCCCTCCTCTATCTGCGAGTTCATAATTAAAAACGGAGAAACCGTGAAAAAGTTTACTGACATGACATCAACAGGGTATGAAAATTTCTTCAGGTTAATTTAAACAAAGAATCTTTAAGGAAATATTTATATCGGTTTGTTAGCCACATAAGGATTAGTGTATATTACACGTTGCCATGAATATATTCGCCGCGGTCATACTGGCCGCCGTACTGGTGGAGTTCACGCTCAGCCTGGTCGCCAATATTTTAAACTTGAAGGCGCTGAAGATGGAGCCTCCGGCTCTGCTCGGTGACATTTATACGGCCGAAACCTACCGCAAATCACAGGAATATACACGCGAAAACACCCGCTTCGGATTCTTCAGCGGCTCTTTTAACCTGGTTTTGCTGCTTGTCTTCTGGTTCAGCGGCGGGTTCAACTGGCTTGACGGGATAGTGAGGAGCTGGGGATTTACGGACATCGTGAACGGCGGGTTGTATGTGGCGATACTGGGTCTGGCCTACAGTCTAATAACATTGCCGTTCAGCATTTACGCCACCTTTGTGATCGAGGAGCGCTACGGCTTCAATAAGACCACGCTGCGCACGTTTATACTGGACAGGCTGAAGGGAGCGGGGCTGGCTGCATTGCTGGGGATTCCCTTGCTGGCGGGCATCCTGGCACTGTTTCAATACGCCGGAGCCTATGCCTGGCTGCTGTGCTGGGGAGCGGTTACCTTATACTCGCTGATCATCGAATTCATCGCCCCCAACTGGATCATGCCCCTTTTCAACAAGTTCACCCCCATGCAGCCCGGAGAGCTCAGGGATGCCATACTCTCCTATGCGGGATCGGTGAATTTTCCCGTACAGAATATATTTGTCATGGACGGTTCCAGGCGTTCCAGCAAATCCAACGCCTTCTTCACCGGCTTCGGCCGCAACAAGAGGATCGCCCTATTCGATACCCTGATCGCGCAGCATACGACGGGCGAGCTGGTGGCTGTGCTGGCGCACGAGATCGGCCATTATAAGAAAAAGCATATCCTGCAAGGGGTGGCGATAGCAGTCCTGCACGCCGGACTGGTCTTCTTCCTGCTTTCGTTTTTCCTCAACAGCCCGGGGCTGTACCAGGCTTTTTATATGCAGCAGCCCTCGGTATACAGCGGCCTCCTCTTCTTCAGCATGCTGTATACCCCGCTGGAGATGATTATCGATATTTTGCTTAATATGCTGTCGCGCAAAAATGAATACGCGGCCGACCGCTTCGCAGCTTTAACCACAGGGGACAGCGCCGATATGATACAGGCGCTTAAAAAGCTGGCCGGTCACAACCTCTCGAACCTGACCCCTCATCCGTTTTACGCTTTCCTGAACTATACGCACCCTCCCCTGCTGCAGCGCGTGCAGGCCATCCAGCGCAGTGCCGTTGAATCACGCGCGGCATGACCCGCCCGTTCCAACAGCTCCATTTCAACCATAGCCGATTTGTCAAGAACACCGGATATTCAATATAATTTATAGTCCGAAAGGTGAATTGACTGGTTAATCAATATTGAATGTATATATCGGGAGCAATCGATGTCTGAGGCCTTTAAAGAACTGGAGCGGATTTTTCATCCGCGCAGCATCGCCTTTGTGGGCGTTACCACAAGCAATCCCATGCACTGGACAAGGACGTTCTGGGATTCGGCCAGGGTGTTTAATTTCGACGGTCCGGTCTATGCGGTGAACCCGCGCGGCGGCCAGCTCGACGGGCATAAAGTATACCTTTCCCTGGACGAGGTGCCGGGCGATATCGATTATGTCATCGGCACGGTGGCTGCCGGGATTGCGCCCGAAATCGTGCGCAAATGCGCCGGCAGGGGCGTCAAAGCTGTTCACTTTTGCACTGCAGGATTCAATGAAACGGGTGCAGCGGAGACCGCCGGGTTACAGGAGGAGCTGGTGAAGCTGTCGGCCGAGACAGGCATCCGCATCATCGGCCCCAACTGTATGGGCATCTACTGTCCCGAGTCCCGCCTGTCTTTCGACGCCGATTTCCCCCTCGAGGGCGGCAACATCGGTCTGATCAGCCAGAGCGGCGGCAACGCGATCTATATCGTCAGGGAGGCGGGCTGGCGCGGCGTGCGCTTCAGCAAGGTCATCAGCTTCGGCAATGCCTGTGACCTCAACGAATGTGATTTCCTCGAATACATGATCGAGGATCCCGGCACCACGGTCATCGCCCTGTACCTCGAAGGCGTGAGAGACGGCGCAAGGTTTCTGCGGCTGATGGAAAGGGCCGCCAGGGAAAAAACAGTGGTGCTGCTCAAGGGAGGGCTGGGCGAGGCGGGCGCCAGGGCTACCGAATCGCACACGGCTTCACTCGCTGGCAACGAAGCTGCCTGGGAGGCGCTGTGCCGCCAGTTCAACCTGTTAAGGCCAAAAAACGTGGAGGAGCTGGTGGATATCCTGACCACGCTTTACTTCATGCCCGATCCGGGCGGCAGGAACGTGATACTCATCGGGCCCGGCGGAGGGGCTAGCGTGCTGCTCACCGACGAGTTCGAGAGAAGGGGATTGAGGCTGCCGGCACTGCCGGAGAAAATACGTAAAAAGCTCCTCGGCTTCACCCAGCTCGCGGGTAACATGCTGCGCAATCCCATCGACTACTCGCAGACCATGCTGGAATCAGACAGCCTGGAGCGGGCTGTGGGGATACTAACGGACTGGGATGAGATCGATTTCTGCGTGGGCTTCTTCCGCCCCAGCCAGTTCCCACCCCGCGGCTTGAGCTTCATACTCAGGGGGGAAGGGACGATCGCCAACTCGTACCGGGCATCGCACAAGCCCGTGGCCTTTATCTGCGAGCAGGCAATCATACCCGAGGGCCAGACGGCCACCTTCAGTTTAATGCAAAAGTTCGCAGCATCAAAAATCCCGGTATATCTCAGCTTCGCGGCGGGAGCCGAGGCGCTCAGCGCGGTGGTGAAGTATAACGAACGCCGCAGGGCCAGAAGGGCAAATTAATTTATTTCCAACTTTATTAATTTATGCTAAGATATTGATTGAGGGGTTAATCAATGATAATTACAAAAAAGCAAGGAGCGCAAAAAATGGTTCAGGAAAGGCTGCTATCCAACAAATGGTATTATACTACTATTCAGCAGCTATTCGTGGAAACCTGCGCGCACCAGCCTGATAAAACAGCCATCTATTTCGAAGGCAGGGAGATAAGCTTCAGGGAGCTTCAGGAAAACGTCAACAGGTTTTCGCAGGCCCTGTTAAAGCTGGGTGTGCAACGCGGCGACCGCGTATCCATGATGCCTGCCACCAGGCCCGAGTTTGTCTACGCCTATTTAGCCGTCCTGCAGATCGGCGCCGTGCTCAATCCTTTAAACCTGCTGTGGGGAGTGATCGAGTTCGAGGGCATCCTGCAAAGAAACGATCCCAGGGTCATTATTACCGTTGATAACAATGCGGGCAGGGACTATATCCAGCTTCTCAGGGATGTTGTCCCCGACCTCAAATACGGCAGTGGAACGGTTTCATCGGCGCGCATCCCTGCTTTAACCCATCTCATCAGCCTGAGCAGGGAAGGTAAAAAATACGACGGGTTCCTGGATTTCAACGATCTGCTGGAAAGCGGAAAAGGATATGACCGGAACGAGATAATCAGGCTTGTCAGGGAAGGCAAGTGCACGGATATCCAGTATATCTGCCAGACATCGGGCACCACCGGGCTGGCCAAGAGCGGCCTGTGGAACCACAGGCCTCCCGCATCATCCATTCATTTCCTGGCCAGGTATCTCACCATGACGTCCGACGATACCTATATCAATATCTCCCCCCTGTATCACAATGTGGGAATGGTGCTGGGACTGTTTATGAACCTGGTCTATCTCGGCACTACTTTATATTTAATGGACAAGTTCGATCCCATGGAAGCCCTGGAGCTTATCGACAGGTACAACATCACGGCGTCGGCGGGATTCGACGCCCACTTCCAGGCGCTGAAAAAGGCTTTCGACGGCGGAAAATATAAATTCAAGCTGACCAAAATCATGGCTGCCATACAGCCCAGCGCCTACGATATGATCGTCAAAGAGATGTGCAAATCGGAAGATGTGCAGGTGCTGACATTGTTCGGGCAGACGGAGAACGGGCCGCTGGTAGCGCTGACGGAACCGGACTGCGTGGACTACCGGTTGAGGAAATTCTCCAACGGCAGGCCCCTGCCCGGTGTCGAGATGGTTATTAAGGACGTGGAAACGGGAAAAACGCTGCTGCCCGGGGAGCAGGGTGAAATCTGCTATAAGAGCCCCTACATGTTTTCCGGCTATTATAAGCAGGAGAAAGAGACGGCGGAGCTGTTCGATGAGGAGGGATACTTTCACAGCGGGGATTACGGCACCTTCAAGGGCGGCTACCTCTACTATTACGGTCGACTGGGGGGCATTGTAAAAACGGGCGGCGAGAATGTCTCGCTGACGTATGTAAACCAGAACCTCTTGAAGCTGTTCCCCGATGAGTTCGACGATGTGCAAACGCTGGGGATACCGGATACCCACTGGGGCTGGAAGCTCGTATCCTATATAAGGATGAGGCCTGGCAGGAAGCTGAGGGACCTCAAGGAATACAAGGCAGAGAGCAAGGGCAAGATGGCAGAATACGAGATACCCAAGGAGATCTTCGAGTGGGAAGGCCCCTGGCCGATAACCTCGGTGGGCAAAACCGACCTGAATAAATTGAAGGCTGAAATGGAGAAGCTGCTGGGGGTTAAAGCTTAGCCGGACGCTGTAATATATAACGATCGACAATATCATTTTGTCAGTTCGGGTACGTTCTGATAAGATATTGAAGCGGTCGTGTACCAAGGAGGTGTGGGATTATGTGCGACACGATAGTAGCCCTGGGCAGGACAACCAGGGACGGAGCTACGCTTTTCGGCAAGAACAGCGACAGGGAGCCGGACGAGGTACAGAACATCAAAATATACCCGCGGCGGCAGTATAAAGCGGGAGAAAGTGTAAAATGCACTTATATCTCCATCCCGCAGGTTGCTGAAACGGCGAGGATACTGCTGTGCCAGCCCTTCTGGATGTTCGGCGCGGAAATGGGCGCCAATGAATACGGAGTAATCATCGGCAACGAGGCGCTCTTCACACGGGAGAAACCATCGGTCATCGGACTTACCGGCATGGACCTGCTGCGGCTCGCCCTGGAGAGGAGCAAATCGGCGCATGAGGCGCTGAACATTATCATCGATCTCCTGGAAAAGCACGGACAGGGGGGCAACTGCGGTTACCGCAAGACATTTTTATATATGAACAGCTTCCTCATCGCCGATGCCGCTGAAGCGTATGTGCTGGAGACGGTGAAATCGTGGTGGGCCTGGAAAAAGATCAAAGATTTCTGGAGTATCTCCAATGTCATCTCGCTGGAAAAGGACCTGGACGGCGTCTCACCGGGGCTGGTCCAGAACGCGGTCAAAAAGGGGTGGTGTAAAAACGAGGCTTCCTTCAATTTCCGCCGCTGCTATTCCGATCCTGTCATCACCTGGGGAGCCGCCGCCAAAATCCGTGAGTGCCGCTCGCGTGACCTGCTTTCCGCCAGGGCAGGATCTCTGACAACCGCCGATTTTATGGAGATACTGCGCGACCATGGCGGCAGGGATGATTTCCTGCCGTCCAAGCACGGGGGGACGGTCTGCATGCACGCCGCCGATAAACTGGTCCGCCGCAGCCAGTCGGTGGGCTCGCTGGTGGGCAAGGTCACACCGCAGGTGCAGTATTATTACGTCACGGGAACGGCTAATCCCTGCCTGAGCCCGTTCTACCCGGTGTTCGGGCCGGGCACAGTCAACCCCGCCGGATACCTGGAGGGCTCTGCCGAGTATGACGGCGAGACCTGCTGGTGGCAGAGCAAGAAACTCCAGCGAAAGGCCCTCTGGCGGTTCCCGCACGCCCTCAGGGAGATACAGCCCCGGATAAAAGAATACGAGCAGGAGATGCTGCAGTCGGTGGAAGGGCGCAACACCCCGCTGACGCAGTCAACCATAGATAAGTATTACAACAAGGCACGAAACATCGTAACGGAATGGGGCGGAAAGCTCGGCGACATGCCGCAGACCAGGCCGGGCTGGCTCTACCGGCGCTACTGGGAAAGCTACAATAAGCTAAACAGGGTAGAATAGGGTGCATATGTCCGGGATAAGAGAAATAACAGGCGCAGCCGATACAGGCAACAGCCTGAAGGTGATCCGTAGCTCTTTCAGGACGGTGGCGCAGGAGCTGAAGCTCACCAGGAAGAACAACCCCACACATCCTTCCTTTATCACGCTGGAAAGGCTGCTGGAACTGCAAAAGAAAGCCCGCTTCTTCGGGCTTTTTGAGGACGGCGTCCAGGTTGGTTTCGTGGCCATTGAAAAGGCCGACGGTAATGTATTCTACCTGGACAAGCTGTCGGTGCTGCCGGACCGCCGTCACCGGGGACACGGCAGGAAGCTGGTGGAGTTCGTCGCCGGCTACGTCAAGAAAGCGGGTGGGGAGAAAGTATCATTGGGCATGATCGACAGCCAGAAAGTACTGAAAGACTGGTACCGGTCGCTGGGTTTCAGGGAGACAGGGACGAAGAAGTTCGAACACCTGCCCTTCACAGTCTGTTTTATGGACAGGATGGTCTCATCCTGAAAGGTATAGCATAATATCGCTGACGTTGGTCCCCGTGGGGCCTGTGACGATGAGCGACCTGCCTATCTTCTGGAACAGCGTGTTGGAATCATACCTGTCGATATAATTTTGCACATTGATGCCCAGCATTCGCACCGTGTCCAGCGAGCGCTGGTCCACCATGGCGCCGGCCGTGTCCGACATAAAATCGGAACCGTCCGTGCCCACGCTGGCAACCAGCCAGGGTGAGGTACATTCCCTCAAGGCCAGCATGGAAACCGCCGCGTAATGCTGGTTCCTGCCGCCTTTGCCGGCCTTCTCGGGCAGGGTAGGTGTCGTCTCGCCGCCGAAAAGCACTACGTCGAAGCCCTTATATTTCCCCTCCATGAATTCCCCGGCATGCAGCTGCGCCGCCGCCGCGGTGTCTCCCGTCTGTTCCGTGGTGACGATCAGGGGGTTCAAACCCAGGTCCCTGGCCTTTTCTGCCATGGCGTCGAGTGCAAGCCTGTTGTTTCCAATAATGTAGTTATCGCAGTTGTTCAACTCCTTGGGCGTTTCCGCCTCCAGGCCCTGGCTGCCCCTGCGGATATATTCCACGGCGTTTAAGGGGGATTTATCCAGGAGGTTATATTTCTCCAGCACTTTAAAGGCATCCTTGAAGGTAGAGGTATCGGGTACAGTGGGACCCGAGGCAATGGACGCCAGATTATCGCCCACCACATCGGAGATGATCAATGATACTACCTTCGCCGGATCGTAAAACCTGCCCAGGTTGCCCCCCTTGATGAGCGACAGGTGTTTCCTCACGGTATTGATTTCGCCTATCCCGGCGCCGCACCTTAAAAGCAAAAGCGTCATATCCCGCTTGTCCTCGAGGGTTACGCCTGCCACCGGGCAGGGCATCAGCGATGATCCTCCCCCGGAAAGCAGGCATATGACAAGGTCGTCTTTTCCGATATCGTAGCGCGCCTTGAGGGTAAGCATGTTGCGCACGCCCTGAACACCTTCGGCATCGGGCACGGGATGGCCCGCGAGTGTAATGCTAATTCTTTCGGTGGGGGAGCCGTCCGATTTGCTGTTGATGGCGCCGGCGGTGATACTTTCGGCGCCCAGGATGAGCTCGAGCTCGGTGGCCATGAGCCTGGCGGCCTTGCCGCCGCCTATGATGAAGATCCTGCTGCGCGATATGTCGTAAGAAACGCCTTTGATGTTTAACTGCTTGCGCTTCTTATTTAATTTGATTGCCGATTGAAGGAGGTTTCCCGGCAATACCCGGCTTATTCCTGTATCAATGAGTTCCACCGCTCTGGCTCGAAGTCCGGACCATATCAACTCTTCGCGGTTCTTAATGATCAATTGATATTCCTCAAGACTATTGCACTCCTGAAAACACAAATAAGCGCACAAATTATACTCCTTAAATCCGTGATTGTCATTCCTGATGGGAGCTTGATTATGCGCACACGTAAAATCTTGAAACAGGATAGAGGCGGTGGTACAATCGCTGTGATTAAAACGTTTAATCAAACGGGAAGATGGGGACGTTCAAATAGCTGTGTATGGTGATGATGTGTAATGAGGAATACCATTATCTCCAGATTAATTCTATCGCTACTGGTATTTTCTCTATCTGCCGGGCTTTTCCCTGCCCCCGTTATGGCTTACAGCTTTACTATTGTCCGAAACCAACCCGGCGCGTACACCGTCTATGCTGGAAGCTCCCCGGCGGGCAGCTTCGTAGTGGAGGAATACCTCGACCCCGATATCATCCTCTATGTCAGCCTGGGCATGATCTTCACCTCTTTCATCCTCAGCATCATCTATATCAGGAGAAGAAGGCAGGAGGAGTACTGGTAATACGTATACGCACTGGACAAAACATGCATAAGGTGCTATGATTGCAACGCTTTAGTGCCATGAGAATAGGAGTAATAGCTGACACCCACGTCCGCCGCATCAGCGAGTTGCCATCTTCGCTTATCAACGCCCTTACCAGGCTGGATATGGTGGTACACCTGGGGGATTTCCACTCAGAGGACCTGGTCAATGACCTTAAAGAGATCACCAATTTCCGCGGCGTGGCCGGCAACCACGATGCGCATATACCCGGCCTGCCCGAGAAGGACCTGGTGGAAGTCGGCGATAAGCGAATCGGCATCATCCACGGCCACGGCTGCGTTTTCCCCTTCGGCTTTAAATGGGGATTGCTCACGCAGTTCGAAGGCAAGATGGACGCCATACTCTACGGCCATACCCACTCCGCCAGGAACACCATCGAGGAAGGCATACTTTTCTTTAATCCGGGGAGCGTTATCGGAAGGTTCCCAGCCATGCATCGCAGCTACGGCATCCTGACCGTGGGAGAAGAGATCTCGGGGGAGATATTCACCATCGAAACCAAGAGGTATTATTACCTTCACCGATACATCGACCTGGCGAGCAGGGCCATCTCCCGCTGCTGCGGGCTCAACGGAAGCCCCGATAGCTACGCCTGACGGTCGATAATTCTAATAAATCCACACCGTACTTCTTTCCCTTCGCCGATTCAATAACCTTCAGTTCTGCTATTATTTAATCACCGGGGAATTTTGTATTTCAAGAATGACCGATCTGCCAAGACGAACGGGTACGGCACACCTTCCCCTGCACGGTGGGAAGGCCCCGGCATGGCTGTTCTCGCGCATGACGAAGCTGGCGCGGGAAATCACCATAGCCATTGTATCCGACTTCGGCCCTCAGGAGATGCTGTACCGCCTCTCCGATCCCTACTGGTTCCAGGCTTTCGGCTGCGTGCTAGGCTTCGACTGGCACTCCAGCGGAGTGACCACTACGGTCTGCGGCGCGGTCAAGGAGGGCATCAGGGGCATGGAACCCGACCTGGGCTTCTTCGTGGCCGGCGGCAAGGGAGGGACCTCACGCAAAACGCCCGCTGAGATTGAGAAAGCCGGTCACTTGATTAAGGCAGACACCGCCAAGCTCATCTATGCCAGCAGGATGTCCGCCAAGGTGGATAATAACGCACTTCAGGACGGTTATCAGCTTTATCATCATGTATTTTGTTTCACGAAGGAAGGCGATTGGGCGGTGATACAGCAGGGCATGAACGAGGAGAACCGCTACGCACGGCGCTATCACTGGCTGGGCGAGCAGGTATCCGATTTCGTCTGCGAACCGCACACGGCCATCTGCGCCGAAGCCGTGGCCGGCACGCTGAACCTGGTGGCCAAGGAAAGCGGCGAGGCCAGGGAAACGATCTCGGACATTGCCCGGCAGGAGAACCCGGACAAGATTATGGGGCAACTGAAAAAGCTGCAAAACCTGGAGCTGCCGCGCCGTCATGCCATAATTATGCAGGACATCCACCCCGACCGGCTGTATAAAATTTTCGTGCAAACATATGAAAGGCAGCCGGAGAACTTCGAAAAGCTGCTGGGAATGGAAGGGGTCGGCGCCAAGACCCTTCGCTCACTGAGCCTGATAGCGGAAATAATTTACGGCGCCCTCGTAAGCTTCTGTGACCCGGCCCGCTTCAGCTTCGCCCACGGCGGCAAGGACGGCATCCCCTACCCGGTGGACAGAAAGACCTATGATAAGAGTATCGAGATTCTGCACAACGCACTGGAAAAGGCCAGGATCGAGGACAGGGAAAAGATATCCGCCGTCAGGCGGCTGAGGCTCTGGCTTTAAACCGACGGGAAAAACCGCTGCACGGTTGCAGCTACTTCATCCAGCCATTCCCTGCGCTGCTCAGCTGAGCTGGTGACCATGACACTGAATGTCCTGCGGTAAAAGTTATTGACACCGCCTAAAGCGAACACACAGTTTTTCCAGAGTGTCTCCAGCGGATCGCCGAACGTTTCGATCTCCCTCTGAGCCGGCGTATTTGCCGTATTGAATACCAGCGCAGCCCTGGCCGGCAGCAGGCCTATGGGTATGCCTTCACCGCTATCACCTTCGGCGAATTCATATGCGACTCCGGGTCGGATTACCCGGTCAACGTAACCTTTAAGGATGGCGGGCGGCTGCCCCCACCAGTTGGGATGTACCACAATGATGCCGTCAGCGCGGGTCAGCTCTTCACAGTATTTTTTAACTTCAGCGGCCACTTCTGCATTTTTAGGTATTTCGCTATAAGGCAATACGGCGGGGAAATTTTCCTGATAGAGATCATGGAAAATAACTTCGTAACCGTTCTTTTTACAGGCGCGAACGGCGGATTCGGCGATGGCATGGTTGTAGCTGCCCTGATGCGGATGGGCGAGAATGATGAGGATTTTCACAGGTGAGATTGTATTCAGGCGGGGTTTGTATGTCAATAAAATAAAATTCGGGTAGCCGCGCTATAAATGCCGGCATGGATAAGAATTTAAGGAGGGAGAGGATAAGGCAGGCAGACCCTGTCCCGTCCTTCGTCTTTGGCCCTGTACAGCGCCTCGTCCGCCGTCCTGATCAACTCGGAGGCTTCATTTCCATTTTCGGGGAAAGATGCCACACCCATTGAAATGGTCATATTGCCGAGTTGCTGTTGTTCATAGGAAAACGTGATCTTGCGCACCTCTTTTTGTATCTGTATGGCTCGTGTATAGGTGTCCTGCAGGCCGGCGGCGGGAAATATAATAAGGAACTCCTCACCGCCATAGCGGCAGGCTGTATCTTCCACACGTATTATATTCCTGATAAGATTTGCAACCGCCTTCAACAGCAGGTCGCCGGCCATATGTCCATAGGCGTCATTGAATTTTTTAAAATGGTCGAGGTCGGCCATGATTAAACCGATGCTCTTACCTGAACGTCTCGACCTGTGCAGCTCGGCATCCAGTATTTCCTCCATGTGCCGCCTGTTGTAAAGGCCTGTCAGAGGGTCACGGATGGACTGCTCGCGCAGGCTCTCCCTCAGCTCAACATTCGCCAGAGCCACGGTAAGCTCCTGGCCTACTGCGATCAGCAGATTTCTATGCGACTCCAGCCACACGCTATCCGGTGAACCGGGCGGCTCCTCAAGGTCTCTGATCTTCTGGACTCCCAGGAGGCCAACCGGCTTATCCATGACAAGAAGTGGAATGCTCAGATAACATCCATGGAACTCACCAAGATGCGGGCAAACTCCCGAAGGATCGCTTCCGTCTGATTCATAAATACTTCCATGCTTCAAGGCCAGGCAGTGGGAAACGGGAAACACATTATGGCCCGCAGGTGTACCAAAGGAAGCCATTACTTCAACCATCTGATTTTCACTGTTTACTTCGGCCAGAAATCCGCTATCGCCTTTAAAAAGCTCAGCGAGATATTGTGCAGCAATCTGGTAAGCATCTTTCATATCAGCGCTGGAATGGATCCACTGGGCCATTTCACCCAGCAATGTTATTTCACGATTGCGCTGTTCAGCTGACCTTAAAGAGCCCTCAAGTTTTTCATTAGCCTGCTTGATCTCCTCCTCTCTGAGTTTTCTTTCAGTAATATCATTCAATAAGATCACTGTCCCCCTGTTTTTCCCGCGCCTATCCGTAAGGGTGGATTTCTCGGCATCCGTATATGTTTTTTGGCCATCAAAGTTACGGGTAATTTCGATGTCGTTGATATCATGGGACTGGCATAGTATCAGTAGCTGGGGCCAGTCTTTCCAGACCAATCGGACAGGCTGCCCTGTTGGAACAGACATCCACCCGAAGAAACGCTGTGCCGCCTTATTGCCGTCAACGATCCTGTTCTGCCTGTCCAGCACCACCATGCCGTCGCCCATACTTTCCACAACCGTGTCCCGCGCCACGGGCGAAATATCGAACAACCGATAACGGAATATACCCCACGCATTCACTATGCCCGCAAAAGTAAACGCAAACGGTGAGTACTCCAGGTATCCAAACGGCCGCAGCCTTAAGAAAATGAACGCTACATTAGCCAGGAAGGGCACGACAGCTCCTATCAGCAAGGCCGCAGCCTGATATCTGTATTCAAACGAGGGATGGGTCAGTATCTGCGCCAGTAAAACAGTCCCGGTTAGTGAGGCAAGATAAGAGTACGAAATATGAACCCAGAACCAGGGACCCCCGGTCGCGGAGAGAAACGGGATAGGACCTCCGTAGGCTACAGCTGCATTTCTATAGAAAAGATGCGTATATTGATCGGTAAAACAGATACACAGGGTTATCGCGGGTATGATAAAAAGAAGAATTATATTCCGCGTGGTCACCCATTGTTCACGGCCTGTATACAGCAATACGAGTATTAAATACAGGACCGGCATGGTTACGACGCCTATGTATATCAGATAGCCGAAAAAGAGCATGGTTCCAAGGTCAAGGCTGGCCAGCTCCAATCCGTAAGTAAATGACCACCAGGCAATCGAAAGCATGACAAAACCATATGCCCGCGCGCCCACTACTTTGCGGCGGGTGAAGGCATATAGAGCCAGCGCCAGGGATATAGCCGTCGGAATCAGCATCGACAAGGCGATAGGATTGGGCGCCATTTGAAATCCCATAACCTAAGTATAATTCCGGCCCCTGTATAAAAGCCAATAGGGACAATGTCTTTCAATTACGTTCGTAAAGACGGCCGGGGTTGATACAAATACATTTGAGGACTATACTGAGATAGTTTCACGGGGAATTTCAGGGAACTGCGCAGACTATGCCTGATTTAAACACCGGACAGCTTATCAAACGCAATACAAAAATCCACCTCTCAATTTTCTTTGTTTTCACGGCTGCGGCCATGCTGTTTGCCTGCGCGTCCCAACCGGAAAAAGGCGCCGTCAATTTCGCAGCGACCTCATTGAATGTAACCCCGGCACAGGCGTTTCCCGGTGACGAGGTCACGGTTACTGCTGAAATTACAAACACGGGCAATATGATCGGCAATTACAACGCTGTGCTGCTGATAAACGGGAAACAGGCCGACAGCAAGCTGATAACCATACCGGAAAATGTGACTAAAACAGCAACATTTACACTTAAGCTGGATCAGCCTGGCACATACTCCCTGAATCTGGACAATCTGAGCGCTGCTTTAAAGGTCAGCGCCATGGTGGAAAAGGAAGTGGAGTTGAAATACGACAGCGGCGATTCAGAGGACGCCCTGTGGGCAGGGACCAGCGGGGGTTTCCTCATAGATTTTACCCCACCCGGCCGTCATTTTACGCTTAAGAAGGTGCGCATCTGCGGAGGTATTTACGGTGTGGGGTGGGAACGTAAAAGCTTCGAGCTGTATATTCTCGATAAGAATAAAAATATCCTGTTAAATAACACTTATCCAGTGGATAAATTCCCCGTGAGGGGGGCCTTCCCCTATCAACCTCCCGTATGGGTGGATTTCGACATGCCATCGATGACGATGACCGACAGTTTCTATGTTTATCTATATACGAACATGAAACGGCACTACGGGATTCAAATCGGTGTTGATGACAGCGTTTTCAACGAACATTCCAGCTTGGGCGCCGGCAAGCCTCCCGAGATTGTCAAAGTAAGCATGGGCAATTTATACCCGCGCAATATCTGGTACAGCGACGAAACTAAGGTGAACTGGATGATCAGGGTGGTGGGGTCTATACTCGAGCCAGGCGATTAACGCCTGGTTTCCGCCGGGATGAGGTTTTAACATCCGGGCTGCTGCGCGCCATGGAAACGGCCAGGTCCTCCAGCAAGCCGGCATACTGATCAGCAGTATAAAGCCTGTGCAGGTGCCAGCGCTTTAACACCCAGATATGGCACATCGCCACAATATTGTAGGCCGTCACCAGAGGATCAGCGGTCTTGAACCGGCCTTTCTCAATACCCAGCTCAATAACATGTTTGACTATGTTTACAGAGAGCAGCTCGATATCCATAACATCCTTGAGCTGCTCGCTGTTGAGATACCTGGAAACGCTATACCAGAAAATAATAGAGTCCTGCCAGCTGTCTATCATCAGAAGGAGTTCGCGCACGGTTTTTCTCAGGGCTTTCTCGGGCGACATATGCGCTATTTCTTTTCTTAAGCCTTTTTCCCACCTGATGAGGTCTACGGTCGTTATCTGGCTGAATATCTTGAGAAAATCATCCTTGGCCTTGATATAGTAATACAGCGTACCCGGGCTGATCTTGCAGGCTTCCGCAATTTCCCTGGTGGTCACCTGCATATAGCCCTTCTTAAAGAACAGGGAGGCAGCCGTAAGGGCGATCTGCCTTATTTTGGTATTCCTCATCCTCATAGCTTTGCTTGAGTTCCCGGTCCTTCTCTTTACTTTTTTATTCATCTTCAATCAACAACAGAAAGCCAGCTTCCGTTAAGCATTATATACGAACTGCGCTGTATTCACAATATCGTTCTCAGTTCTTTTTATTGGGCATTTCTGCTCATTTTCGCAGACCTATTGACAAGGCTTTTTTTAAATGATATTCTTACATACAATCGACTAATCAGTCGATAACACTATAATACCTTTTGGGAGTGGTTGGCCAGCATAGCTTTTTAGATCGGCTGTCAGGTTTTGAAAAAGATACCCTGTTGATCCCTTTGGATTCTTTGTGCAACTGGTTGAGTGAGTAACCTAGTTTAAGACAACTTATATAGGAGGTGCATGCCGTAATAAACTGATACAGCTATCGATTTCTACACTTTATAAATACCAGAATTAGGAGGAGGACACCGGTGCGCCCAGTAAATAAAGCTAAAACATATATATCGGTCTTTTTTGCCTTTATATTTCTATTCGGTTCCATAAGTATGTTGATCCCCGAAAATGTATCCGCCAATCCACCCCCGGTTCCTGCCGTAGTCGGACCCATCACGGAAAATACCACTTCACATGCATTCGATCCCGCGGCCAATACCAATTTCACAACTTACGGCTACGTGCAGGAGGAGTATTTTATCAGCGGAACCGCCAATGTATACGAGAATACTACCACCACCGGTTTTGGTATCCAGGTGAGAACCGCTGCCGTCCCTTATACCACGCGTATACTGATACGCCGTCCCGCTACCCCGGCTGGCTGGAGCGGGAATGTGATATTTGAAATGATCAATCCAAGCGGAAGCTACGACCTGGGGACAGGCTGGATATTCGAGTGGAAGCACATCGTAAATAACAAGGATATCTGGGTGGGCATGACATGCAGGGAGGTCATACTGGATAGCGGTGTGCCCTTGCATACCGGACTGAAAAAATTCGACCCTATCAGGTATGGGGGACTGACCTTCAGCGGGCATCAACGTGAACTTGCCTACGAAATTTTTGCCCAAATTGGCAATCTATTGAAGTCAAACCATCCGACCAGCCCTTTGAAAGCTAACGGATTTACCGTACAGAAGGTCATCGGGCATGGATACTCGCAGACGGGTGGCATGCTGATCACATATATCAACTTTTTCGCACCAGTTTTCGATAATGCAACGTACAAAATATTTGACGGCTATAATCCGTGTGCTGCGGGCGGCCCTACATGGATGAATGATGATGATATCGCTTCCATGATGGGGTTTGGCGGCAACCCGGAAACCGACTGGCGCAGGATTATACAGCCCTGTAGTGTGCCGGTCATACATGTTCTGACAGAGACTGAGATTAACACAGCGACACCTTTCCTGGGAGCGCTGCCAACACGTCGCCTGGATAGCGATAATGCCACGGACAAGTTCCGCCGCTATGAGATACCGGGCGGCGCCCATATGGGTCAAAAATCTTCACTCTGGGGCGCCGCATCGGCTGATGTACTTAAAGCCATGGGTTATGCATGCCCCTATTGCTGTGTAGAACCTTATGCAAATTACAGTGATTTCCCGCAATACTATATCTTTGATGGCGTACTTAACAATTTGGAAAGATGGATCGCCGGTACAGCTGCCCCGACTGGCAACACCATCACTACAGTTGGTAATGTAATCTCACGCGACACATACGGCAACGCCCTGGGTGGTCTGCGAAGCGCCTGGGTTGATGTCCCCTTTAAGAAATATTTCCCGGGCTCGACAGGCTGCCCCACCTGCACTCCGGCTCAGCTGTGCGCAGCATGCAACATCTGGTGTTTTCTCATGGGCACTGCCACTCCTTTCGATCAAGCAAGGCTCTGCACCCTGTACAATGACGCGGCTACCTATTTATCAAGGTTCAATGCATCCGTGGATGCCATGTTACGCGGAGGCTGGGTAACAGCAGCCGACGCCCAATCAATCAAAATAGATGCTCAATCATACGGGGTACTGAACGGCGTCACCTGCACCCAACCTACTCCACCTGCTCCTACCATCACTTTCCAGCATACGGGAGGTTCCGGCGGAGCCGTTGGAACTAATGCGCCGGCACCGGTTACTCCCCCCGTGCCGCTGGCAAATGTTGTAGTTCAAAGCGCTTCACTTTCAGCCAGCAAAGTCGGCCCTGGTTCACCCGTTACCGTGACTGCCAATATAGCCAATAATAGTGCGGTCAATGGCAGCGCCCGTATCAAGCTCTTTGTCAACGGGCAGGAGGAATCAAGCCAGGCTCTTACAGTTGAGAGCGGTCACAATATTCCGATTGTATTCACTGTCAGCAGAAATGATCCGGGCACTTACGATATCTACGTCGGTGGCATCCAGGCCGGCAAATTCACGGTGGATATGTTCGCAGATAACGAAATACTGATCTACTCTATCATAGCTTTATTCACACTGGCCATTATTGGCATACTTTTCCTGATTGTCCGCAGGCGCGCGGCCTGATAGGTTCATAACTGGTAGCTCAAATAATGGGCGCATCGTACGATGCGCCCATTTCTATTGCCGGACAAGACAATTTCAACGTATAATCAAGCAGGCCGTCCAACATAAATTCAGAGGGAATGTGCATGAAACGAAAGACACCGGTCATCACAGCACTGGCACTATTATTAGCACTTGCCGCCGTGAATTTGCCATATATCCTGCCGGAAGCGGCTGCAGCTTCAGATCCAGGCTATTACTATGAATCCGTCAATGTGGATGTAACCGTGCAGCAAAACTCGGATATTGCGATAAGCGAAAAACAGCAATTTGTGTTCCAGTCCGGCGATTTTCACGGCGGCTACCGCTATATCCCCATGGACAGGCTGGTTTCCATAGACAACGTGCAGGTAGGGGAAAATTCAAACCAGTATCCGCCCAACCCGGATGTTAAAAGCTGGATTAAAAAGCGCATGGTCACCGGCAAGGTGATCGGCGAGGAAGTAACGGGATTCACTACCTGGACTGAAGACAATCAATTCTGGATAGCCTGGTGGTTCCCCACGACGCTGACCGGCAGCAGAACCATAGACGTCAGGTATACGGTGCACGGCGGCCTGCGAATATATGAGGATGCAGACCAGCTTTACTGGAAGGCGATCTGGGCGGGCAGGGCCGCCAGGATCAAGGAAGCCAACGTAACGGTTCATTTACCGGCTAAGGTTGAGCTTTCAAAGTTATCCGTAAGAAACTACGGGACACAGGCCGTATCAAGGATGACGGATGATTCGACCGTAGTATTTACAGCGCTGGACATTGCGCCTTCAGCGGAGCTTGAGATACTGGTGGGATTCTCCCACGGGATAGTTGAAGGGGAAGCGCCTCCCTGGCAGGCTGAAGTAGAGAAACAGGAAGCCGAGGCTCTCCTGAAACAGCAACAACGCGACCTGTATGACAGGGATACGAAGCCTTACATAAACCTCTTTCTGCTGCTGCTCGGCATCCTGATCATACCTGTTGCAGCCTTTGTCTGGATACGGCGCGCGTTTAAAAGAAGGGGAGCCGCCGCCAATTTAACAGGCTACGGCGGCAATGTATATTCTCCACCAGATAATCTGCCGCCCGCCATAGTCGAATTGCTGACAACCGGCAGACCTTCAAGCTCCGGATTTGTCGCCACCTTATTCGACCTGGGGAGGCAGAAAAGCCTGCGCATCGAGGAAACAAAGGAGAAGCACTGGTACGGCGCCAGAAAGGACTACATGCTGACCACGCTGAAGGAGAATCCGCAATACAGTTTCGAAAAAATGGCACTGGAAAAACTATCCGGCCCCCAGGGGGAGAAACTATCAAACAGAACCGGGGAAATGACGTTGATAGTCCAGGAGTTCGGCAAGATGGTGGAAGAGGAGAGTCTGGCCCTCGATTTATTTGCCGAGAAGCCGTCACAATCGACGAAACGGCTGTTGCTTCCGGGTATGATTATGTCCATCTTATCGATTATCATCGGGATCGCTTCGACTATATTTATCGGGGAGTATGCCGAATTCATTTTCGTGCCCTTCCTGGCGCTCACGCTCGCCGGGGCAACAGCTACAGGTTTATCAGGCAGGCTGGCAAGGCGCACTGAAAAGGGCGAAAGGATAGCCATAGATTGGAAGGCATTCGGTAAATACCTGAAGAAAATGTCCAAGGACGGCCAGCTGGCGGCGGAAAGGCTGGATGTCTGGGACAGCTATTTCCCCTATGCTGTAGTATTCGGCATCGCCAATCCCTGGATCGCACAATTCAGCCGCCTGGATGCTCCCGCACCGACATGGTTTTACATCTATCCTCATAGAGGAGGAAGCAGCATCAATATTACTCCTCCCGCAACCCTCGCCGGTTTACAGGATGCCTTCAACAGCATGGCAAGCACCCTGCAGGGCAGCTCTTCGGGCGGTGGTTCAGGCGGTGGTGGTG
>Ga0208047_1000163_pt1 | contig 24804 bp, 18 predicted proteins | sample Kivu_220m_FD_184162 | JGI IMG/M metagenome (GOLD analysis project Ga0208047, IMG submission 184162) | Freshwater microbial communities from Lake Kivu, Western Province, Rwanda to study Microbial Dark Matter (Phase II) - Kivu_220m (SPAdes)... | ecosystem: Environmental > Aquatic > Freshwater >...
CGTCTTTAATTATGAAAGCGCGGTTTCCGGCGCTCAGAATCCGTTTTCCGAAGGATTGGATGGACATGAAGAGACGGACAGACGCAACGCTTTTTAGCTTTTTCCTGGCGGCCGTTTTTCTTGCCTCCCCGGCGATTTCCGCCTTGACGACCCAGGATCTCGCCCCGGCGAAAAAGCCGCCGGTCGTCGACGGAAAGCTCGACCCCGGCGAGTGGGACGGCGCCTTCAAGCTCACGGATTTCAAGACGTTCCAGCCCGATTTCGACAAGGAGCCCAGCCAGAAGACGGAGGGCTTCTTCCTCTATGACGCGGACAACTTCTATTTTGCCTTCCGCTCCTACGACACGGACCCGTCCAAGGTCAAGGCCTCCCTCTGCAAGCGGGACACGATGTTTACGGACGATTTCGTCGGGATCGTCATCGACACCTACAACACCATGCAGAGCGGCTACGCCTTCATCGTCAATCCCCTCGGCATCCAGGGGGACGGGATGATGGACATCAACGGCAACGTCTCGGACGAGCAGGATTTCGTCTGGCACAGCAAGGGGATGATCGACGAGAAAGGCTACGTTGTCGAATACCGCATCCCTCTCCAGAGCATCCGCTTTCCCGCCGGGAAGACCATCACCATGCGGCTGGGCTTTTTCCGTCAATTCGTCCGGACCTCCGAGGTCGCCAGCGCGCCCCCGATCTTTCCCGACAAGGGGAGCATCATCGCCCAGACGCAGCCCTTGGCCGTCTCGGGGTTGCGATACCATCGGGTCGTCGAGGTCCTTCCCGCCGTGACCTACAGCGATCGGCTCGCGGCGAGCGAGGGGCGGCTCCGGCGGGACGAGAGGCTGACCGATTTCGGGCTGACGGGGAAGATGGGGCTGTCCAACGACCTCACCCTCGACGCGGCCGTCAATCCGGACTTCAGCCAGGTCGAATCGGACGCCGGCCAGGTCGACATCAACCTCCGCTATGCCCTGTATTTTCCCGAGAAGAGGCCGTTCTTCCTCGAGGGGAACGAAATCTTCCAATTCGCGGGGAACACCGAGGACGCTCCGCTCATCGCCATGGTCCACACCCGGACGATCGTCGACCCGACCTACGGCTTCAAGCTGAGCGGGAAGATGGGCCGGAGAAACACCTTCGCCGCGATTTTCTCCCGTGACTACCAGCCCGACGGCGGACGCGATGAGCACCCCGTCTTCTCGATTTTCCGGCTCAAGCACGCCCTCAAGGAAGATTCTTATTTGGGCGCGTACTACACGGGCCGCGACGTCGGGGGCGGTTTCAACCGCGCGGCGGGCGCGGACGGCCGCGTCCGGCTGGGCCCGAAGGACGTCGCTTCGTTCCACCTCTTCGGCTCCTTTTCCAAAGAGCCGGGCGGCGGAGACGCCGTCGCGGGCCATGCTGTCGCCCTTCGATACACCCACGAGGACCGGAAGGTCAGCCTCGACGCCGGGTATCAGGACGTTTCCCGGAACTACCGGGTCGACACGGGATTCCTGGAGAGGACGGGATTGAGGCGCCTGGCACTCTTCGGGATGTACCGCATCTACCCGAAGTCCAAGTTTTTCCAGCGAATCGAGCCGTTCTACTGGAGCTATCACCTTCTGGACACGTATTCGAACAAGCTCGAGTCGTTCAACATGTTCACCCTGCGCTTCCAGCTGCCCCGGACGACGCAATTCCGGTTCGACACCCTCTTGGCCACCGAGGTCTTCGAAGGGCGGAGTTTCGGCCGGAGCGGGCTCGGCTTCCAGTTCCGGTCGCAGATTTCCAAGCATCTCTACGCCAATGTGTTCTTCCGCCATACGGGCGCGATTTACTACGATCCCGATGACCCCTATCAGGGCGATGGCAACCGGGCCCAGGGGATGATCGAATTCCTGCCGACGGACAAGCTGAATTTCAGTCTGAGCCTCGTGTATTCGGACTTCACCCGGCGCTCGGACAAGACCAAAATCTACGACTACACGATCGTCCGGAGCTTCAACACCTACCAGGTCAACAAGTACCTCTTCCTGAGGGCGATCGTCGAGTACAACTTCTACTATAAGCGGATGACCGTGGACACGCTGGCCTCCTTCACCTACATTCCCGGGACGGTCATCTATGTCGGGTACGGCTCCGCCCTCGAGCGCGTCCGCTGGAACGGCCTGGAATACGAGGACGCCGACCGGTTCCTCGAAACGAAGAGAGGGGTCTTCTTCAAGGTCAGCTACCTCTGGCGCTGGTAGTTCATTGGATTGACGGCGATTTCGGGGCGTGTTATTCTTGCCCCGGAAAAGACGAGGGGTAAACCGTGGGCGTCCGTTGTCCCCATTGCCGTTTTGAGAATCCCGACGACACGAATTTTTGCGGGAGATGCGGGGCGACGCTCTCCTTGCCCGAGGAGAAAAGCCGCCCGACCGAGACCATCCAGGCCGTCCTCCTCAAGGAACTCGCCACCGGGACGACGTTCGCCGGCCGCTACCAGGTCATCGAAGAGCTGGGCAAGGGCGGGATGGGCCGGGTCTACAAGGTCTACGACGCCAAGACCAAGGAAAAGATCGCCCTGAAGCTCCTCAAGCCCGAGATCTCGTCCGACGGGGACGCCATCGAGCGCTTCGGCAACGAGCTCCGGTTCGCCCGCAAGGTCTCGCACCGCAACGTCTGCCGGATGTACGACCTGGGCGACGACAAGGGGACGCACTACATCACCATGGAGTACGTCTCCGGCGAGGACCTCAAGAGCATGCTCCGGATGATGGGGCCGCTGAGCGCCGGAAAGACGGTCCACATCGCCCGGCAGGCGGCCGAGGGCCTGGCCGAGGCGCACCGGCAGGGCGTCGTCCACCGCGACCTCAAGCCCCAGAACATCATGATCGACCGCGAGGGCAGCGCCCGGATCATGGACTTCGGGATCGCCCGGTCGCTCAAGGTCAAGGGCGTGACGGGCGCGGGGGTCGTCATCGGCACCCCCGAATACATGTCCCCCGAGCAGATGGAGGGAAAGGAGGCGGACACCCGGTCCGACATCTATGCGCTGGGCGTCATCCTCTACGAGATGGTGACGGGGAAAATCCCGTTCGAAGGGGAGACGTTCGTCTCGATCGCCCTCAAGCAGAAGACCGAGATGCCGCGTCCTCCGCGGGAGCTCCACCCGGAACTTCCCGAGGACCTCAGCCGCCTCATCCTGAAATGCCTGGAGAAGGACCGGGAAAAGCGGTATCGGAGCGCCGAGGAGGTTCTGGCCGACCTCGACAAGATCGACCGGGGCTTGCCGACGACCGAAAAGGTGCTGCCGTCGCGAAAGACCCTGACTTCGAGAGAGATCACGGTCAAGTTCAGGCTCAATAAGGTCCTCGTTCCTGCGCTGGCCGTCGTGGTCCTGGCCGTCGCGGCGGTCGTTTTCCTCCCCAAGCTCTTTCATAGGAAGCCGCCGGTTTCGACCTCCGGCCGGCCGCTCGTAGCGATCATGACCATCAAGAACAACACGGGCGACCGGAACCACGACGATTTGGCCGGAATGCTCATCGACGACCTGTCCCAGGCGACGCTCGTCGACGTCGTCACATTTGACAGGATGTACGGCATCCTCGGCCGGCTGAAGCTTCTTGAAAAAAGGGATTTCGCCGAGGCCGACCTGAAGAGCGTCGAGGCCCAAACGGGAGCGTCCCACGTCCTGACCGGTTTCCTGAGCAGGTCCGGCGAAAAGCTCAGGTTCAACACGACCCTTCAGGAGGCCGCGACGGGGAAGAATGTCGCCTCGCCCTCGGCCGAGGGCGACGTTGCGAAAGGGGTCTTTCCGCTGGTGGATGAGTTGACGGCGAAGGTCAAGGATTATTTCGGCCTTTCGGCGGGGCGGACGCCGGCCGGGGCGGCCGACAAGAGTATCCAAGACATCACCACGACATCGGTCGAAGCGTATCGGTACTACAGTGAAGGCCGGAAATACCATCTCAACGCCGACTATGCCGAGAGCATCCCGCTCATGCAGAAAGCGGTGACCCTCGACCCGACGTTCGCCATGGCCTACAGGTCCCTGGCGATGAGCTATAACAACCTGGGCTATCGCTCCGAAAGCCGACGGTATCTCCAGAAGGCGTTTGAACTCAGCGACCGGCTGCCCGAGAAGGAACGGCTCTATATCCAGGCCAATTTCTACGACAGGTCTGAAAAAACATACGACAAGGCCATCGCCCTCTATGAAAAATTGCTCACGGAATTTCCGCATGACCCCCAAGCCGGGAATTGGCGAGTGAATTTCGGCCTTGTGTACTACGATTTGGAAGAATGGGACAAGGCGATCGACCTCTACGAGGCTGCGCTGCGAGCCGACCCGATGAATTTTCTAACCGCCTACAACCTCTGGGGCGGGTATTTTTCTCTCGGGGCATATGACAAGGTCCAAAAAATCGGGGAAGACTATATCACCCGGGCAGGCGACAGGGCTTATGTCCGTGTCGGGCTAGGCTGGGCCCTCCTCAACCAGAAGGAATTCGACGCCGCCCTAGCCGAGTTGGACAAGGCGGTCGCGATGGCCCCGGGCCTCTATAATAGTTATCTGGTCAGGGGATGGCTCCGTCTGATTCAGGGGAATTTCACGGAGGCGGAAAAGGACTATAAGAAACTCCTGGAAATCAACGATCCCGAGTCGCAAGCTTATGGCCGGGAAGAACTTGGATATCTCTCCCTGGCCCAGGGAAAATTTAGCCTCGCCACGACGTATTTGAACGAAGCGGCCGATTTCGCGGCCAAGGAGCACCGCGAGGGGGATGAATGTTTAAACCGCAGGGCCTTAGGATATCTTTTTCTCAGCTCCGGAGTTCCCGGGGAGGCCCTGAAGGAATTCGTCGCGGCGGAAAATCTCGCCCGGATGTTGGAGGATCACGGATATCAACGGCAGGCCTTGGTCGGCAAGGGGTTGGCCCATCTTGCGCTCAAGAATATCGCCGGAGCGGAGAAGACGGCCGCCGAGCTCAAGCGATTGAACGATTCGGGCATGAACAAGAAGGCCTACCGCTATGGCTCTTTTCTTTCCGGCGCGATCGAGGCGGAGAAGGGAAATCATTCCCGGGCCGTCCGCCATTTCGAAGACGCCATCTCTCAATTGTCTTCGGAGTTTGCCAACGGAAATGAGCATGCGATTTTCTGGGAAGCCTTGGCGTCGGCTCACTTCAAGGCGGGCGAATGGGAAAAAGCCCGCGACGTCTGCAATCAAATCGCGGCCTTGAACTGGAGCCGGGTCGACGCGGGCGATATTTATGCAAGGAACTTCTATCGTCTGGGCCAAATTCATGAAAAGCTCGGCGATACGGCCAAGGGCCGCGAGAATTACGAGAAATTCCTCTCCCTGTGGAAGGATGCCGACCCCGGCCTGCCCGAGGTCGCCGCCGCCCGCTCCCGCCTCTAATTAGGTGACAGCAACCCTATTTACCTTATTTCGTCTTTAATAAATACGGTAAATAAGGTTGCCGTCACCGTATTTCCTCAAGATGAGTCTGGACCCTCAACCGGGCGGAGCAGAAAAGCAATCCGTCTAACGGCTGCTCCCCAGATGTGCTATAATAAATTATGGCCGGCGAAGAAGGAGCCGCGATGAAAACGTTTACGGCCGTCGTCGAACGATGTCCCGATACGGGATTTTATGTCGGTCACGTCCCGGGTTTTCCGGGCGCTCATTCTCAAGGAGAAACGCTCGACGAACTGCAAAAAAACATGAAGGAAGTCATCGAACTTCTTCTCGAGGACGGCGATCCTGACCTGGAAACGGAATTCGTGGGCGTTCAGAATGTCGTCGTTCTTTGAAAGATGGGCTCTATCCCAGTCCTCAAGCCGCGAGATGTCATCGCGATCTTGGAGATTTTAGGTTTCCGGGAAGTCCGCCAAAAAGGCAGCCATAAGCAGTTTCGACACCCGGATGGCCGCGGCACGACCGTTCCTATCCATCAAAACCGGGATATCTCCCCGATTCTCCTTCGCCAAATCGCTAAAGACATCGGCCTAACGATTCAAGAGTTGCTGGAATCAAGATAAATCCTTCCGAATTCGCCCTTTTCTTCCAATTCGGTGACAGCGACCTCGTCTTAGCCAAACCCCCAAAAGCGTAATCGCCTTAAGATTCTCGTTCCAATCCGGCTCTTGACAAGAAGGGTGGCGTCTGTTTAAAACAGCGAAGTGATATAAAGGCGACCTCCGTAACGTATGAGCCAATGAGGAAAGAGATGAAGAATAAAGCGCGCTTTCTCGTCATCGCCGTCGTCGCCCTCTTCAGCCTGGCCTGCGGCAAGAAGGGGGAAACCCCGCCCGTCAAGACCGAAGTCATCGAAGGGATCACTCACGTCTACAACACGGAGAATCCCGTCAGAGGAAGGTTCCCACTGGAAGCCGTCGAAGTCCTGCGGATCGACCCGGCCGCCCTCGATTCCGAGAATCCTCCCCTCTTCGGCGTCGCCGTGAAAGACGTCGCCGGAAATCTCTATCTGGCCGACGCCGGGGCCGTCAGGGCTCTCAAGTTGGACGCCCGCGGCGCCCTCCTCGCCCGTTTTCTCCGCAAAGGGGAGGGGCCGGGGGAATTCCCGAGATTCGGCGGCTTACAAATCGCCGGCGATCGACTCTGGGTCATCGGGAACTGGCCGATGAAAATCGCCGAATTCACCCTGGACGGCGAATACGTCAGGGAATGGAAGTTCCGGACGATTCGCAATTTCTATCTTCAAACCCAGGTCATCGACGAGAGCCGGTTCTTGACCGTCCGCTATCGAGACCGGGGGGAAAATCAAGCCCCCGTCCGCGTCTCCGCCCTCATCGATCCGAACGAGGCTATTCTCACCACGTATTATGAGGACGAGCAGGCCGGCATCTTCCGGATCCGGACCGGCCAAGCGGAGGGCCCGGCCGTCGCCTCGACCAATCCGCTCATCGCCGCCGACATCCACCAAGCCTATGACCGCCATTCGGGAGTCGTTTATGTCTGCAACAACCGGGATTACGTGATTCAGGCGAAAAATCTCGACGGCACGGCCCGGTTGGTCATCCATAAGGCCTGCCGAAACATCGCCCTGGATGCAGACACGAAGGACGGCCTCTTTCAGTTGATCGCGCCCAAGCTTCCGCCGGAGGCCAGGTTGAAAGCCGGAGAACAGCTCCCGGCGGCCTTGAACGCGATTTTCGGCCTCGCCGTCCTTCCGAACGGAAATCTGGCGGTCACCCGGATCACGGGTCTCGAATCCGTCGAAATCGACGTCTTCGACGCGGACGGACGTTTCCTCGCCACGGTCCTCCCTTCGGCCTCGGTTCCGGACCTGCGAAGCATCGTGATCTACGGCGAGACCATCGGGGTCATCGCCGACCAGGGGGAAAAAACCTATTACTTGGAATTCAAGACCGCCGCGATGAAGGGAATCCTCTTCTGATTAAAAATACTGGGTGTAGCTTCCCCAGAGGTCGTCGTGGAGCTTCCAGTAGGCCGCCACGGCGTCCTCGGCGATCTTGACGCAGTAGGCCGTCAGGAACTCGGCCGCTTTGGCCGGATTTTGCTTGAGGAGGGCCAGGGCCTCCTCCTCGATCTTGGCCTGGTCGGCGAAGGCTTTTTCCTCGATCGGGCCCCAGACCGCGGCGATCGTCTTGGTCATCGGCTGCCAGCGGAAGAGGGCCAGCTGGCTGACCGTCCGGTAGGCCCACCACGCGCAGTCGCGCCGGAACTTGGCCCGGCCGTCGACCATGTAGGAATCCGGCATCCGGGTGATGCCGGCGTAGAACGGCGTGTGGGGCGTCGTGACGGGGTTGTCGTACCCGAGCCAGACCACGCCGCCGATCGGGTCGGGGAGCCAGCTCCGCGATTGGGTGATCTGGAGGTAGGTCGCCCGCTTGCAGGCGATCGTCCTCTCGGAGGGGATCTTGAGGAGGGTCAGCATTTCCCGGTTCAGGAACGGATTGGCCACCGGGCTGAGGATCGTCTTTCCTTCCCGGTCGGTCTCGGTCATGGTCCTGGCCATGTCATAGGGGGTGCCCTGGTAGGTGTCGCGGAAGATATCGAGGACGTCCTTGACCGAGAGTTTTTTCTCCGCCTTGACCGAGAGGGGGAAGTTCTCGGCGTTGGCGTCGAGGTTGAGCGAGGGGGCGGTGCGGCTGAGGGCCCGCCACTCGCGGCGCCGCGAGCCAAGGCTCCGCCTCGAGTCGTAAGCGTAGCAGAACTCGAAGGGCTCGCCGCTCTCCGGTTTCCACCAGCCCATCTCTTGGGCGACCGTCTTGACGTTGGCCGAGGCCAGGCAGCGGTCCGGATTGTCGAGGTCGAGCTGCCGGATCCGGCTGGCGTTGGCCGAGACGCCGACGTGGTCGTCCGGGACGCGGACCGCCGCCCAGACCGCTCCCTTTTTCCCCGCCCCGGGGCCGACGATCTCGAAATGCCAAACCTCCTGCGGATCGGCGAAGGTGAAGCATTCGCCGTAATCGTTGTAGCCGTAGGTCTTGGTCAACTCGTCGGCGATCTTGATCGCCTCCCGGGCCGTCTTAGCCCTCTCCAGGATCAGGCGGTAGAGCTCGGGGCAGTCGATAATCCCCTCCTTGCTCCGGAGCTCCCTTTTCCCGCCGAAGGTCGTCTCGCCGATGGCGAGCTGATGCTCGTTCATGACCGGGTAGGCCGTGTTGATGTAGGCATAGGTCTCGGCGACCTGGGGGATATCGCCGCTCTTGAGGCGGTTCTTGTCGTCCGGGCCCGTCGTTTCCTTGGGATTGCGGTAGACGGGGGCCATGTCGCCGGGTTTGTGCTTCTTGTGCGGAACGACGGTGATCCAGGTCCTGTCGGACGTGCTGTCGCAGGAGTGCGAAGTCATCGTCGATCCGTCCGCCGAGGCCAGCTTGCCGACGAGGATGCTGGTGCAGGACTCGAAGGCATCGTCGCCGGGGACGGAGAGATCGGCGACGGGTTTTGCCGTCCGGTCGGCCGCGCCGCCCGCGGCGAGCATGACGAAGACCAGAGCCGCGAAGAATCCCCAAGCCCATTTTTTCATTGTGGCCTCCTTGTCGCGGATGTCGGAGGGCATTCCGCCCGACGCATACTATATTCATCTCGGGACGGGAAGGCAAAACCCCGGTGCTTCGTCGAGACCTGGGGGGGGACGCGGCGGCCCGGCCTCGCAGGGGGCGTTGCGGAAGCCGAAACTCGTCTTTTAGATCCCTTGGCGCGGGCCGAATGAAAAGAGGGTGACGGCGTCCTTTTCCGAAAGAGAGATTATCCTGCGGGCTTGCCCTCTGACGGAATAAGCGTACGACCTCAGGTGCTCGAGTTCGCCTTTATGTTTCTTCCCGACCTGGGGGTTTTCCGCGATCGAGAGGATGGCGCTTTTCAGGGCTTGGCGTTCGGCCTCATCCCTGATCTTCTTCCAGAGCTTCGAAAATTTCGCCGTTTCTCGGATGATCATAAGTCGTCAAGATTAAGTTCGGAGACGTTCCGGGATTCATGGTCCAATTGAGCCTCGAGAATATCCTTGATTTCCCCGATGGTCAGTTCCGGATTGTCGAGGGCGATCAGGCCGATCCGGGTGGCATAGCGCACGGCGTTTGAAAAATCCCGCTGTTCTTTCCTGGCGAAACGATCCACTTCGTAAACCAGATGCTTATCCATGACGATGGATTTTCTGATCATATCATACTCCGTATGTATTTATAGGATAAGATCATACGAAAATCAAATCTTTTCTCGTGATTTTAATTCCAGAATCGCGGTAGCTCGATCTTAATGGACTTGAAGAAATGAAAGGGGAGAAGAAGAGAATTGATATTTTTTCTCTCGAAAATCATTTATTTCATTATATTTATCAGAAAAATTAAAAATATTAATAATATTATTGACATTATTAATATTTTTACGTATATTAATAATGAAAATGAAAAAAGGAAACTGAAATGACCCATGACTGGCAGGAATTGACCCGATTGACCAAAGGCGCCGCTTTTACCGTGGAGCGGGTGATGCTCAAAGACGGCGGAATCGCAATCGAGGGCAGTTTCGATCCTCCTCCCCTGGCCAGGCTGACGGCCGAGGACCAGCTTTTCATCACCGCTTTCGTCCGCAGCCACGGCTCGATCAAGGAAATGGAAAGCCTCTTCGGGATCAGCTATCCGACGGTCAAGAACCGCCTGAACGCCATCGCCGCCCTCCTGCCGTTCGTCGAGATCAATCCGCCGTCGCCCAAGGCGGACGTCCTGGACGAGCTCGGCCGCGGCGATATCACGGTCGACGAGGCGCTCAAGCGGTTGAAAGGTTGAGCCCGATGTTCCCCATCTGGATGAGGCTCAAGATCCGCCCCGCGAGGAAGAGGGGAGTGTCCCTCTGGTTTCCCGTCATCCTGATCTGGATCCTGCTCTGGGCTTTGATGCTCGTCCTTCTCCCGTTCGTCTTTCTGGCCGCCTTCGTGACCTGGCGCCGGGGGCCGGGCTTCGCCCTCCTTGCCGTCTACCCTATGCTCTTTTCCGTGTTGTGGAACCTTTCCGGTCTGCACGTCGAAACGCGGGACGCCGAAAACGACGTCCTGATCAGCTTTCGATAAATTCGAAAAAGGAGTCACCCATGAACGAAGAACGCCGCAAGATCCTCGAGATGCTCAAGGAAGGCAAAATCTCGGTCGACGACGCGGAGCGGCTCATGGCCGCCCTCAGCGAGCCGGCCGCCGAAGCTACAGCCGCCCCGGGCGGGAAGGCGGGCTGGAAATACCTTCGCGTCCTGGTCGAGCCCGGCCCCGGCAGCGAGTCCCAGGACAAGGTCAATATCCGCGTCCCGATGAAGCTCATCCGGGCCGGCCTGAAATTCGCCGCCTTCATCCCCCAGGCGGCCCACGGGAAGGTCAGCGAAGCCCTCAAGGAAAAGGGCGTCGACGTCGACCTTTCCAAGATCACCCCCCAGGACCTCGAGGACCTCGTCTCGAACCTCGACGACATGACCGTCGAGGTCGACGGCAAGGACAAGGTCCGGATCTTCTGCGAGTGACGGCCCTGCCTGGCAACCTCTCATTTGGTGACAGCAAGCCTGTTTACCCAATTACAGAGATAAAGTCCGAGAAGTGCAAAAATAGGATTGCTGTCACCTGATTGCGTCGCCGGATTTCGACAAACGAAATTCGGGCGTGAGGCGTATTTCATAAGGCAATCGCATTTTCGGGGAGGTCTTATGAAGAGACGGCTTGTTCTCGCCGGCCCGGTCATGATGGTGGTCGGGCTATGTCTTCAATGCCTGGCCTTCCAGCCGCTCCCGGCCGGAAAGTCCCCGGGGGACGATCTGCGGGAGCCTCTTCAGGAAAAGAAGCTCCCCCCCCAGGACTGGGACGCATTCGATCACGAGCAGGATCGGCGATGGAACATCGACGGCCTTCTGGACCGGCTGGACATCCGGCCGGGGCAGATGATCGGCGACCTGGGAGCCGGCTGGGGCTACCTGACCATAAAACTCGCCCGGCGCGTCTCCCCCGGCGGTAGAGTCTACGCCGAGGATATCAACACCCGATTCCTGAAGGCCTTGGAAGCCCGGGTTTTGGAACGGGGCTTGTCCAACGTCGAGATCATCCGAGGGGGCGAGTACGAGCCGGGCTTTCCGGCGGGCGGACTCGACATGATCGTCATGCGGGCGGTCATCCAATTCATCGACGACCGGCCGCGTTTTCTCCGGGCCGCCTGCGACGGACTCAAGGACGACGGCCGCTTCGTCCTCATCGAGGGGGAAAGCGCCGAATCCTCGTCCGATGACGGGGTTATCGGTTCCGGCCGCCTTCCGACACGAAAGGGATTTCTGGAAATATTCCGCCGGGCGGGTCTTGTCCTGGTCTCGGCCGAAACGATCGAGGATCGCGAACCGTCCCGGGTCGGCGCGGCCGAAATGACCGTTTTCGTTTTAAGGCGGGCCCCAAAGCCCTGACCGAGGGGCTATCCGGGCGATTCGCGCCCCATTCGCCTTTGTTCGCTTTCCCGCAAAACGAAACCTTTGTGATTTTTTCCGCGTCTTAATCCCGTGGAGGGTATTATGAGATCCATCGAGCCGAGATTCCGGGCCGGCCGGTTCGCCGTGATTCCGGCATTATCCATATTCCTCGCCGCGTTTCCTCTCGCATTGAGCCCCGCCCCGGGCCGGGAAAGCCCGCCGGGAGCCGATGACCGCGGCCACGCCGACATGTTCGGGCGTCCCTTGCCGGAAAAGGAATTCCGGAGCCGGGAGGAATACCTGGAGCTTTTCAGGGAGGCCGGGCTCGAGATCGAAAGCGTCGATGACGCGACCCTCCGGAATTTGACGATCTTCCGGCTTTCCCCGAAGGCCTCCCGCGACCTCGAAGAGATCGACCCGTGCGTCAAGATCGAGCTGGAGCGGATCGAGCGGCTCTACGGCCTTTTAGACAGGTTTGCAGGCCAGGTCTGGCCCGGATGGGACAATTATATGGATATCGAGTTCCAGGCGATCTTCCCCAACCGTGTGCAGATGATCGTCAATCCGAGGGGAATGATCTCCGAGGACTATAAGGTCGTCGAGGGGACGACCGTCCGGGGAAAGCAGATATTCCTGAATCGGAAAAACGAGATTCCCTTGTCCATGAAACCGCCGCTCGGCAGAGGCGGCAACGCCCGTTTCGGGAGGGTGATTATCAATCTTGAGGTGATGGACAAGGCCCCGGCTCCGGGAGCCTTTCACCGCGACAATGCCGTCGCCCTCCGGGATTTTCAGAGTGACGTCCAGCTTCTGACCTATGTCCACGAAATGTTCCATGAATACCAATCCAAGGCCTGGCCGGTGAGGGCGGCGCAGATGAAAACCTTCGAGAAGACCTGGGAGAAGCAGGCTCAGTTAAAGAGCGTGCCCGCCAAGCCGAGACTGAAACCTAAAAGCGAGATGCCTTTGATTTTTTACGTTCCTCTCCATTACGCGGTTTATAAGGAAATCGAAGGCCGGGCGCTCCTGTCCGCGTACGGGGAACAAGACGACCGGGGAGCGGTTGAGTATTTAAAGGATGCCTTCGTGGCGGGAGAGATGCGGCGCAAGGGCATGGAGGAGACCGACGTCGCCCGAGAGATGCGGCTGGCCGCGGGAGAAGGAACGGCTCAGTATGCCCAGGTGAAGATGGCCCGATTGATTCGCGACGCCGGGTATCGCCCGCCGCACGAATCAGGAGCGGATCCTTACTTTTTCAATTTCCGCTTCATGGACGAGGTCGTCCGCTATGAGACCGGCCCCGTAATCGAGGACTGGATGCGTAAAACACAGGATTCGCGCGGCTTCCAGTACCTCTTCGGGATGCTCCAGGGCTTTCTGCTGGACCGGTTCGCGCCTGATTGGAAAAACGGATTTTTCGAAAACAACCGGACCTTCGACGACCTCATTGCCGGATTTCTCCGTCTCGATGAATCCGAAAAGGAAAAGATCGCAGCCCGGCTCAAGACGAAATATCCCTATGAGGAGATCTCGGCCAGGCACGCCCAGACGATCACGGCCAGGGACGACGCCCTCTCTCTCATCGAAAGCCGGAAAGGGAAAACGTTCATCGTGGATTGGACGGCGACGAACGTCCTGTTTCCCGAGATCGTTCCACGCGGGACCTGGTGGCAGGTCGATCACAGGAACATCTATCCGCACGGCGTCGAGAAAATCGCCTTCGGCGAGGTCGAGCTCGTCGGGCGGGACATGCCGATGGAAAAAACCTGGATTTATTATTTCGAGTGGGTCGACACCGCGGCCAAGGAGCGATCGAAAGGCTACACGTTGACCTCTAGGAGCCAGGAAGGATCGATCTATAAGGACGCCGTGCTGACGACGGCGGGATTCGTCCTGAAGGCTCCCGAAATCGCGATCAACGAGAAAGAGGATGAAGTCTGGATCCAGATTCGATCCCAGGTCGGCGGGGATGAAAGGACGGCTTCCACCCCCAAACCGGCCCCGGAATCTCCGAAGGCGGAGGGACAGGAGGCGCGGATCGCCAACTCGGCCAAGATCGAGGAGGCCGTCCGGCTGGGAACGATCGCCTACCGGCTGACCGAGCCCGGGGAGATCGAGGCCCTCCTCGGACGGCCGTCGAACGTCCGCGAGGGGAAGGACGGCGGGTATGATCTCCTGTTCTGGGAATATCCGGACCTCGCCGTCCGTTTTGCGAAGATGCGACGCGCTGGAGCCCCTTTCGTTTTGCGGGACGTGAGCGTGAAGGGGAAGCCGATCGACATCGGTCAATCCCGCAAGCTTGCCCTCAGGACGGCGGACGACCTCGGTAAAATCGATTCCTTTTGGGGGCTGGCGGGAGTTTCCCTAACCAAGCTTGACCTTCGTCAATATAAAAAATTCCTCGACACGATGAGCTTCGATACCCTCACCGAATGGCCGCCGGCCGACCGCCTGCCCGAGGGTTTCGAGCCCGGACGGCTGCTCTCGAGCTCCGCGACTCCGGGATTTGGCGTGCGGGCCCTGCACGAAATGGGCATCGACGGTACGGGAATCGGTCTGGCGATCGTCGACCAACCGCTCCTTCTCGGGCACAGGGAATACTCACGCCGCCTCATCCATTACGATGCCGCAGGCCTGTCCGGGATAGCTCCCCAGATGCACGCCTCGCCCGTCGCTTCCATCGCCGTCGGACAAACGCTCGGCGTGGCCCCGGCCGCGGCCTTGGCCTTTTTCGCCGTCCCAACCTGGGAGAAGGATAATGAGCCCTACATCCGCTCATTGCGGGCGATCCTGGCCTTGAACGGGACGCTTCCCTCCAAGGAGAGAATCCGGGTCGTCAGCATCTCAACGGGGATGTTCCCGCAGCAGCCTCATTTCGAGGAGTGGAAAAAAGCCCTGGAAAAAACGGAGGAGAACGGCATTTTGGTCGTGACCTGCGACCGAGGGGTCTTTCCTTACGGCATTCTCCAGCTCCGTCCCGGGACCGATCCGGACAATCCGGCAAGCTACGATCGCGGCCGCAATACCTTGGACGACGACCTCATCCGGGTTCCGGGGCAGAACCGGACCGTGGCCAGCCACTTGGGCGATGATGTCTATACCTTCGACCGGGGGGGTGGGATGAGCTGGGGAGCGCCCTATCTCGCCGGTCTCGCCGCGCTGGCCTTTCAGGTTGATCCGGCTCTCCGGCCCAGTGATATCCGGAAAGCCCTGGTCGAAACCGCGAAAAAGACGGACGCCGGACCGATCGTCGATCCTGCGGGCTTCATCGCGCTGGTTCGGAGCCGCAAGACGAAAAATCAACCGGCCTCGGAGGCAAGGTCAGGGCCTTGATCGAAAAATCGCCGGTCAAGCCCGGAAAAGGAAATTCTTTTCCTTCCGATGGAATATCCGGCTGCTCCAAGCGTCTTCTTTAATGACAATCGGAACAAGGAGCCGCATTTGAAGAACTTCATCGTTTTCATGGGCCTGGGGGTATGTCTGGCCGCCGCCCCGGCGGCCGAGGAAAGGATTTCCCTAGCCGGATTCCCGGGGAAGATCGCGCTTTTCCGGATGCATGAAGGCGCGCCCTACTTCAGCAACGCCCAGGACGGCAACGTCCGGCGCTACGGGCTCGATGGGGCCTTCGCGGCGGCCATCGGCCGTAAAGGACAGGGCCCGCAAGAGGTCGAGCAGCTCCTCCAATTCCATTTCCTGGGGGACCGCGTCTATCTGGTCTCTCCCGGCAGCGTCGCCTTCTTCGATCGCGACGGGAAATTCTTGGAGAAGAGGCGAATCCCCTTCAGCGGCGACGTGGTGTTCCTGAAAAACGGGAACTGCCTGAGGATCGACAGCGGATTTTCCGCCGAGCCGGACGGCGTTCCCGGCATCGCCTCCCAGGTCGTCTTCCTGGACCGCGATTTTCGGGAGATCCGCGTCCTGGTCAGGGAAAAGGCGAAGGTGACGCCGGGGTTCCAATTCGAGGCCGTCTCGCCTAAGGTTCAGGTCGGCTACGCCGAGAAGTCCGGGCGGGTGTTCGTCTCCAATCCCTTCCGCGGCGCTCTGATCTCCATCTACGACGAGGAGGGGCGCCCTCTCGGCGAAATCAACGACCCGGCCGTGCGGCCGCAGCGGATCCCCGATTCCTACAAGGAAAAATTCGTGGAGGCTCTCATCCAGACCGCTCCGGGAGGCGATCGCGGCATGGCCCAAGAACTTCTTAAGCGGCTTCATTGGGCCGACGTCTTCCCGGCCATGGCCGGCTTCTCCGTGGATGATCCGGACGGACTGTGGGTCAAGACCTACGCCGAACGGTCCGGGCGAAGGGTCTTCCGGAAGTATTCGCTGCGGGGGGATTTCCTGGGCGAGGCCGAGCTCCCCGACGACGGCATCGACACGGCCGATGACCAAAACTTCACGGCTTTCGACGGAGGCTCGTATTTCTATGTCTATGTCGGCAAGGACGGGGAGTACGGGCTCTATCGCCAGCCGGCTGCCGCCCGGAGGTGAGGGCCGCTAAATATTTCCGGCCGGGGTGTCGTCTCAAGGCCTGATCCCACCGTATCAAAGGGCGGAGTATAATGGCAAAAACGTCATGAATGACGAATCGCGATATATCTTGCGGGCTAGGGACGGTGACCAAGCCTCCCTCCACGAACTCTACGACCGCCACCGCGAAACCATCTTCCGCATCGCCTTTCGGTATACCCGTTCCCGGCAGGACGCTGAAGATATTCTGCAGGAGACGTTCGTCCGGGCGTTCAAGGCCCTGCCTTCCTTCGACCTGGAAAGGGGAACCGGCTTTGCCGCTTGGATCGGCCGCATCGGCCTCCATCAAACCCTCGAGCTTCTCAGAAAACGCAAACGGGAAAGGAGGGATCTCATCATCCCTCTTTCCGGTTCGAACATCGACCCCCCCGCGTCTCTCTCCTTCTCGCCGGAAAAAGCCGCAGCGACCGCCCAAACAATGGATCGTTTGACGGCCGCCTTCCGGGAATTGTCTCCAACCCAAAAAATGATTTTCGATTTTCGATACAACAGCCACCTGGACATCAAGGAGATCGCGTCCCGGTTGGACGTCAGCCCGAGCAGCGTTAAAACGCATCTGAAACGCGCGTCCGGAAAGCTGCGCCGCCGCCTCGAGCCGCTCTGGAGGGAACAATGAATTGCCGGGAATGCCGCCGCCTCATCGCCGTTTCTTTATATGCCGAGCTGCCGCCCGAGGAACGAACCGCCCTGGAAGCTCATCTCCGGGACTGCCCCGGCTGCCGGGCCGCCCTGGAAAAAACTCCGCATCGCCTGGTCGAGGCATTCCCTGAACCGGCGACAGCGGAATCGCCCGATTGGGAGAAATCCTGGGCCGCCGTCTCCGACCGCCTGAATCCCCGGATCCGGAGGTTTCCGCTTCTACGCCCGAGACCGGCCTGGGCCTTCGCCGGATTGTTTCTCCTGGCCGTGTTCATCGCCGGATATTTCGCCGGGCGCTCCGGCCGAATGAAGTTCCCGGGATTTTCTTCGCGGGGAGCGGATGCGGTTCCGTCAGGCATCGATTCCGCGGCTTTTCTCCAGGGCTATGCCGAGAGCCTCCATCCCCTTCTGATCAGCTGGCTCCACCGTTCCACGGGGGACGATTCGCAGGAGGCCTCTCCTCTGGAGCGAAAGATCGTCCAGGATATGCTGACGCAAACCCGGATTCTCCAGGACCTGGCCGCGCGCCAAGGAGATCCGTATCTTTTGGATTTGGCCCGGGACCTCGAAATCCTTCTCCGGGAAATCGCCGGCCTCCGCCCCGGCGAAGGCCGGCTGCAGAAGCGGGTGGTGGAATGGGCCGAAGCCCGGCGGCTGCCGGTCAAGGTGCGGATCCTGGCCGCTCCAGGCCCGAGAATCTAGGACGAGAGGATCATGAGGAAGATAAAGGTCTTTTCTCTCGGATGGGCGTCCCTCGCGCTGGCCATTCTGGCCTCCGGAGCATGGGGCGAGGCGCGGCTGCAACCGGCCGCTCCCGGCGTCGAAAAGGAGGCCGACCGCCAGGCTACAGATCGCGAATCCGAGCTGTTGGCAAAAGCCAAGGACGCGATGTTCCGGAGCGATTGGATTCCGGCCGCCCGATCCTTCGACGAATACCTGGCCTCTTTCCCCTCCGGCAGATTCCGGGACGAAGCCGCCTACTGGTCGGCGCATTGCCGGGTCCGGACCGCCCGGACTCTGAACGACCCCGGCCGGGAGGCCAGGCTTCGTCTCGAAGCCCTCGATCGCTTGGACCCGCTGGTTTCGGGCCCCCCCCGAAGCTCCTGGCTCGAGGAAGCCCGGGCCTTGAAGGTTGAAATCGAAGGCGAGATGGCCGCTGCGGGCTCCAAAGAGCATGTTCTCGGCCTGCGGCGGATCATCGAGGATCCCGATCCTTCCCGAAAAAGCCTTCGCCTCCTGGCTCTGAAAGCCTTGTCGACGATACAGCCCGCTTTCGTCTTGTCCCATCTGAAGCGGGCGGCCGCGGATGAGCCCGATCCCTCCCTGCGGATCCAGGCGGTCCGCCTGTTGGGCGATATCGTGACCGCGGAAAGCGCCGCCTGTCTGGACGACATCGCCCGCCAGGACGATGACGCCCTGATCCGCCAAACCGCGGCCTACTGGGCCGGCAGAATCAGGTTCCGTCTCATTCCTTCGCGCGTTCAATTCGAAGTCCGGGCCTGTACGCTTCTGGACCGGATACCGGATGCGCTCCTTCCGGAAGGCCGGGCCGTCGTCCTCGACTTGCCGTCGATCGAGCCGTGGCCGTCCCGGTTGAAGGAGACGGTCGAAAAGCGGCTGGGCAGCCGGCTCTCGAAGCCCGAAGCCGAGACGAGCTCGCGCGAGAACAAGGATTGGGAGATCTACGAAGCGGTCGCCCTCACGGGAGTCCGGTATCACGAGATGGTCGTCACTCTTTCCTTCCGCAAGACGCCGGACCGGATCGAGGGAACCGCCCAATTCACCGATCTGAGGACGGGGATCTCGTACTACGAAGCGGCGCCCCGGCCCGATCTCAACACGGTCGCGGCGTTCTCCCTGGAGGCAGGGAAAGACGCCGTCGTCCTCGTTCGGCGGGGAGCCAAGGTCGTCATCGTCGCCCTGCGGTTTGAATCGGCGGGCGGACCCGACTCCTCCGCGCTCTTCCGTTAATCTCTTCGCTTCCGGCCGCCGCCCTTGGGCTTACGCCGGCCTTTGTCTCCGCCCGGGCGGACGGCGCCGGGCGACTCTCTTTCTAAAAAAAAACGCCCGATGTCTGTCGTCCTGGAAACGGATATCTTCATATATGCGGGTGAAGCGGTTCATGGCCGCCGACACATTCGGAGAGACAAGGAGTCGAAGATGTCCGGAAAGAAATTCCTCTCAGCGGCCGTTGTCGCGATCCTCGCCGCTACTCCCGCAGCGGCCCAGGTCGGCCGATACTTTCCCGAAAACCCGAAATGGGACGAAAACCTTTCGATCGTCTATGACCCCGCGGCGCCCGGAGCCGCTCTACCGGCCGGCGAAGGGATTTATGCTTTCATCGTATTCTGGTCGCCGGATGCATTTTCGAGCCGGTGGTTGAAACTGGAGGCCCGGCAGGGGGGCTTCGGAGGAGAAGTCGCCGTCCCTCGCGGGGCCGGATTCGTCCAAGTCTCTTTCATGTCCATGGACGGTTGGGATGCCAAGGCCGGGCTCAACCTCATGATTTACCGCCCCGACGGGATTCCGGCCGAAGGCGCTTGGCAGCGCCGGATGATATCGCCTATCGATGAGTCCGCCTACCTTGAGGCTTTCCAGAACGAACGAAGGCTCTATCCGGGCAATGTGTCCGTCTACAAGGAAAAATGGTGGCTGGAGCAGTTCATTAAGAAAGACCGGCTGAAAGACATCGTCAAGGCCGATCTGGAATCTCTGGCGGCCGGTCTCCGGGAGGAAACGGACCGCCTTCTGTTTGCCCTGGCCTACGGCCGCTTCCTCCTCGACGATGAAGCCGGAAGCCGGGAAGCGATCCGCCGGCTTGTCCGGACATATCCCGATTCGCACCTCACCGCCTCGGCCTTGATCGATTATGAATATCATGTCTTCGTCAAGAATATCGGCGGCGAAGGCCCGGCCGAGGTCAAACGGCTCGTCGCGGAGCTGTTCGTGCGGAATCCGGAATCACGCTCCCTGCGGAACGTTTTCCAGCGGATGATCCTCGGGGAAGAAATCGTGACCCTGGACCGGCTCCGCACTTTTCTCGGAACTTGGACCCTGGACGAACCCGAGAATCCGGCTCCGCATTATCTCCTGGCCTCCCGCGGTCCGGATAAAGGCCTGGGCTTGCCGGAGGCGGCTGCAGCCATTCGCCGGGCGCTGGAGCTTCTCTTGATCGGAAAATCCAAGCTCTACGGCGACGTCACCGGAAAATTAATGCCGGGAGACACCGTCCTGTACTTCGAGACGGCCGCCGATATTTTCGCCCGGATGGGCGACCTGCCTTCCAGCCTGGCCGCGGTCAAGGCCGCCCAAACGCTCGGCAAGGATTCCTCGGCGGCTTCTTTTCTCCGCGAAGCGGATATCTGGCGGCAATGCGGATCTCTCAAGAAGGCCGAGCAGGCCCTGCGCGAAGCCCGGCGCCGGGGAGCCGAGGGCGCCGAAAACGAGCTCCGTGTCCTCTATGAGCAACGGATGGGAACCGCGGAAGGATTCAAAGCCTGGCTGGACGAAAACCGGACGGCGGCGCCGGCCGGCGGAAGTTCCCCATCTCCCTCGGCCAAAAAATCCGCACCCGACTTCGAAGTCGAAACGCTCGACGGCCGGACGTTGCGGCTCTCCGAGTTTCGGGGAAAAGTCGTCGTTCTCAACTTCTGGTTTATCGGCTGCGGCCCCTGCCGAGTCGAGATCCCGAGTCTCAACAAGCTCGTCGCCGAATTCGGCGACCGGGGCGCTGTTTTCGTCGCCTTCGCCCTGGACCCAGCGGACCGTCTCCCGTCCTTCTTGAAGGACATCCCCTTCCGCTATCAAATCGTTCCCGACGCGTCGGCCCTGGTCAAGAGCTTCGGAGTCGAGCTGTTTCCGACGCACGTCCTGATCGACAAGGAAGGCCGGATCGAGTACTTCCTGACCGGCGGATCGGCCGACCGGGACAAAGACCTCCGGGTGATGATCGAACAGCTCCTGAAGCGAGGCTGACCGGCCTCTGCCCCGGGCCGGAGCGGAAGGATTCTACTTGGCCGAGGTTTCGTCTTTCGCCCGGCGGGTCACGTCGACGATGAACTCCGTTTTAGCCCGGGTGTAGGCCACCCAGTCTCCCTCGTACTCGCCTGTCAGCCGGACTTTCAGGGCGGGATATTCGGCGGCGACGCTGACGTTCTTTGCCGTTCCGACCTGGCAGCCCTCGCTTTTCAGGTCGATCCGAAGGTCCGCCCCGGCGACATCCGGAAGGCTTTGGTCGAGACGGCCCGGCGCACGGAGGCCGGTCCGGTTGTCGACCCGGCGGCCTTCATCGAACGTCTCCGTCCCGGCGATAAAGGGCAGTCCGGCGCATTCCTGAAAAAGCTCAACCTCCCCGTTGATTGACGGCGGGGGCCGTTCGGCGATAGACTTCCGGCCGATTCCCGACGATAAGGAGAACCCATGAGATTATCCCTTCGCCCGACCGCCCTTCTGGGCGCGGCCGTCCTCATTCTCGCAACGGCCGTGAACCCGGGCCCCGTCGAACGGAATTGGCAGATGTCCGGCGCCCGCGATATCGAGAACATCCTTCCCGAGAAGACGCGGGCCGAGGTCGTGAACCGCTGGCTGGAGTGGCGCCTGGACAATATCGTCCCGATGCTTATGCGGCGCGAGGGGATCGACCTCTGGATGGTCATCAACCGCGAATACAACGAGGATCCGGTCTACATGTCCATGGTCTCGGAGCCGGCCATGTCCGCCCGCCGCCTGTCGATCCTCATTTTCCACGACCGGGGCGCGGAGGGCGTCAAGCGGCTGACCGCCAACTGGCACGGCACGGGATCGACCGGCCCCTTCTACGAGATGATCTTCAAGGACCGGTCCAAGGGCTGGAAGGGGCAGTTCGAGACGGTCGCGGCCTACATCCGGGAGCACAAGCCGAAAAAAATCGGCCTGAATTTCTCGGAGCACTGGGCTTTCGGCGACGGCCTAACCGTCGGCCTGATGAGGGAGCTCGAAAAGGCTCTCGACCCGGCCGACCGGGCGAAAATCGTCTCGGCCGAGAGACTCTGCATCGGCTGGCTCGAGACCCGGAGCCCGATGGAGCTCAGCGTCTACCGCCACTTGAACGGAATCGCCCACGACCTCATCGGCGAATTCTTCTCCAACCGGATCATCGTTCCCGACATCACCACGACCGAAGACGTCGTCTGGTGGATCCGGCAGAGGATCACCGGCCTGGGCCTCGAGACCTGGTTCCAACCGTCGATCAGCATCGCCCGCTCGCCCGAGGACCAGACCCGCTACGGCAAGGGCGACCGGACGATTCGCCGCGGGGACCTCCTCCACTGCGACATCGGCATTTGTTACCTCGGCCTATGCACCGACACCCAGCACAACGCCTATGTCCTGAGGGCGGGGGAGGCCGACGCCCCGGCCGGCCTCAAGGAACTCCTCAAGCGGGGGAACCGGCTCCAAGAAATTTTCATGGACGAGTTCCGGACGGGACGGACCGGAAACGAGATCTATCTCGCCGCCCTGGCGAAAGCCAAGACCGAGGGCATCGAGGGCCGCATCTACACCCATCCCCTCGGCATCCACGGCCACGCCGCCGGGCCGACGCTGGGATTGACCGAGGCCCAGAACGGCGTCCCCGTCCAGGGCGACTACCCGCTCTACGAGAACACCTGCTACGCCATCGAGATGAGCGCCTCCCATGTCGTTCCGGAATGGGGCAACACCCGGGTATCGATGGGTCTCGAGGACGGGGCCGCCTTCACCAAGGACGGCTGTCACTGGCTCGACGGGTATCCCCGTTCGCTCTACCTGATCAAGTAGGTGTTTCCCTGACCGTCGAACTATCTCCACGCGCGTGATCGTCCATCGCCGCCGCATCTGAGAGTTGCCTCCACTCTGACTCTCGAACACGCTGGCGATTTTCGGGGCTCCCCAGCCCATTTACCGGGCGTGTGGCGGCGACATGACCATCCTCTGACCCCGGCCCCGGGGAACCAGTCCCGTCGGTTCCCCCCCCTCGGCAAAGCCATGGGGGCCCCCCCTCCGCTACGGGGTCACGAGGACGGCCATGCCGCCGCCTGACACGCCTGGCCCTTCAAAGAGCGCCTGCAGGGACGGCAAATCCTCATGACGTTTCGGCCGTTCCCTTATGCGGCCGGCGATCGAGGATGGCGGTGGAAAGAACCATTCGACGGTCAGGGGGCTTACTCCTCCCCGCTCATTCGGCGTCTTTGACGCAGCGGAAGCCGACCGTGCCCGCCCGGTCCAGGCCGGGGGCGACGAGAAGCAGGATTTGAACCCGGTCGACGGCGAGCGGCCCGCTCTTGACGTACCAGACGCTCTTCTCGGGAGCGTAGTGGCTTCCCCCGCGGATGATGCCGTAGCGGTAGACGCCGTTGTCGTAGACGTCGTCCATGACCTGCCAGACGTTGCCGACCATGTCCAGGACGCCGAACGGGCTCGCCCCCTTCGGGAACGCGTCGACCGGCGTCGTCCGGTTGAGCTTGTCGTTGCACCGGCCCGGCTCCATCTTATCCCCCCAGGGGAAAGCCCGGCCGTCCGTGCCCTGGGCGGCGTACTGCCACTCGGCCTCGGTCGGCAGGCGCTTGCCCGCCCAGCGGGCGAAGGCCCGGGCGTCCTCGAGCGAGACCCAAACAACGGGATGGTCGCCCTGTCCGGCCGGGGGCGCGCCGCCGGCCCAGTGCTTCAAGAAGTTTGACTTGTCCACGGGCGCATACCCCGTGGCCGCGAGAAAATCGGCGAAGTCGGAGTTTGTGACGGGGGTGCGGTCCATAAAAAACCGCCGCATCTCGAGCGTCCGCGCTTTCTTTGTATCCGGATAGGGGATGACCGGATTGGCGTCGTCGGGATTCCCCGCCGTCTTGAAGATGAACGTCCCGGCCGGAATCTCGACCATTCCGGGCGGGGCCTTCCGGGCGGGGGCCGTCCGCTCGACCCGGGTCACGAGCCGCGGATGGGCTAGCGGTAGCCGGACGATCCGCTCGTCGAGGATCTCGCCCCGGCCGTCGAAGAGCTGGACGACGAATTTCTCCTCCCGAAAGCCGAAGTGCTCGTGGAGGGCGATCGTCCGCCGCTCGGTTCCGAAGGAGACCGGCGCTTCCGCATACGACGGATTCCCCGCCGAAACGTCGATTCGGCTTCCCTCCGGCGCCCCGGGCGCCTCGAACGTCACGATCTCCCCGTCGGCCTCGACCCGGAGCCTCTCGGGCAGGACGGCGACGCAGTCGACGTTCCCTTCCAGGCGCGTTCCCAGCCGGGCCGCGTCGAAAGCGGCGACATCGACGGGGGCGTAGGTCCGGCCGTTCCTGAGGACGGGAGTCAGCTCTTCATGGTTCCAGAGGCTGACGAGGTGGGCTTCCTTCGGCACCTCGGTCTCGATGAGCGGTCCCTTGTAACCTTCGGGCCGGAGGCTGAAGACCGTAAAGACCGTCTTGCCGCCGTCCCGCCAGCGGTTGGCCCAGAGGCCGTCCTCCAAGGTCGAGACGAGCGGTTCCCAGGCCGGATCGAGGAAAGCCGTCGAGTTTTCGCGCAGGAGTTTGGTCGTTCGGCCGAGATAGCGCAGCTCCTCCTCGATCCAGTCGGGCCGGCCGGGGCGCATCGTGTTGATCTCCGACCCGTAGCCGTTGAAGAACGCGACCGCCGACTCCCGGTGGAGCGGTCCCTCGGCGAGCTGGAGGACGCGGAAGACCGCGAAATCTGGCTTGAGGAACTTGTTCAGGTTGAGGGGCGGGGGCATATAGAGGGCGTCGTGGACT
>Ga0208047_1000165_pt1 | contig 24737 bp, 16 predicted proteins | sample Kivu_220m_FD_184162 | JGI IMG/M metagenome (GOLD analysis project Ga0208047, IMG submission 184162) | Freshwater microbial communities from Lake Kivu, Western Province, Rwanda to study Microbial Dark Matter (Phase II) - Kivu_220m (SPAdes)... | ecosystem: Environmental > Aquatic > Freshwater >...
CCCCGGCTATCTCAAGGACCTCAAAGACAACGACGGCGACGGTCTTTTACCCTTCGAAAAGCTGGGCTCGTTCACGGCCGATACGTACCGCTTCAATATCAAAGCCGCCCCGCTGTCCGCCGAGAAGGAAAGCCGCATATCGCTCGAGCTCTTTTCCGAAGCCAAGCTCGCCGTCCTCAACGGGACGGAACGGGCGGCCGAAGCCAATCCCCTGAGCTTCGACAAAAATCCCGAATGGGTGATCCTCTGGTCGGCGGGCCGGCCTTACCAGAATACCAACCTGGAGATCAAGGCGGGGGCGCTGTTCAGCCTGGCCTTGGGAGAGCGAGCCTCCTTGAACGCGAAGTTGGTCCTCCAGCACGCCCAGGCCCGGTTCCAGGAGGGAGCGAACGACGTGGCGTTCACGGTCCCCGGCTTCGACGTGGGTCTTCTGCTCTTCAGGAATCCGGAAATCCTCATCTCCTATGAGCAGATGCCGTACGAGCTGAGGGAGAACGTCAATGCCTTCCTCGAAACCCGGCGGCCGTCGGGGACGATCCGCCGCTGGAATGACGCCAACGGCGATTTGCGCTATCAGCCGGGCGAAGAAGGCCCGCTGTTCGGCGCGACGGGCGGGGCGTACCACTCGGCCGCCGCGGACCTCCGCCTCCCGGTGAAACGGCGGATCCTGGCCGCCTTGACCACGCCCCTGTCCAAGGCCTTCAGCCTCAGCCTCAAAGCCCTGTTCAAGAAGGTCGACGATAATTTCTGGGTCCGGTTCAAAGAGGATTACGGATTCTTCGAGACCGTCGATTCCATGAACCTCTTCTTTTACGACACCCCCGACCGGGCCTATGTCCTCGCCAATGACGCTTTGTCCAAGAAGCCTTTTTATGCCCAGTTCCTCATCCAGGTCAACAGCCGCGAGAACAAGACCTGGTTCCTCTCCTTTTCGCTCGCCGCCCATATCGGCATGGGCCGGACCGCCTTCGGCAACGGGCCGGCCGCCAATGACATCGGCGTTTTGAGCGAGTCCCAGGCCGACCCGAACGCCTTGATCAACGCCTACGGCCGGGTCGACGGAGACCGCGCCTATCTCGCGAAGCTCTTCTTCGGATTTCTCCTGGCCGAAGATCTCACGCTGGGCGTCGACCTGAAGTACCGGGACGGCACGCCCTTCGCCTTCCTCCAGACCGTGTGGCTCCATGACCAGCGCGTTATCACCTACAAGACCATCAAAGGCGAGAACGAGGCCGGGGTCAAGGGCGGCCCGCGCAGGGATTTCCTCTCCGACGTGAGCGTCCGGCTCCGCTACCGATTCCGGTTCTCTCGAGCCCAGGCTGAGGTCGACGTGGCCGTCTTCAACGTGCTCGATTTCGGGAGCGAGCTCTCGGAATACGTCTTCTCCGGCGGCTGGCGCTACGCCAACGAGCTTCAACTGCCGCGCAGCTTCCGCGTCGGCCTGGCCTTCGAATTTTGACGGCCGGCTTCCGCCCCTCCCCCCCCCAACTGGCGATATTGACAGGTTCCGCCGTTCTGGACTATAAAACCCCTGGCTCTCGCGGCTTCGACGCCGCTCATCGCAAGGAGGAAACGAACATGGCCCATCCGATCGGACGGCGCGAATTCATTTCCCGGAGCGCGAAGCTGGGCGTTTCGGCCGTTCTCGGCGAGCGCCTTCTCGCCGGCCTGGCCGGCGGACCCGGAGCGGCGTGGGCCGCGCCCGCCGCCGACGTGGCCGTCGTCTCCGGCGGCGACCTGGCTGCGGCGACGGCCAAGGCGGTCGAGCTCGTCGGGGGGATGGGGTCGTTCGTGCCGAAGAAGGCCAAGGTCGTCCTCATGCCGAACGTACAGAGCAAGAATCCCGGGACCTTCACCAAGCCCGAGATCCTCCGGGCCGTCATCCGGATGTGCCGGAGCGCCGGAGCGGCCGAGGTCGCCTGCCTCAGCTACCTCGGCCAGGCGAACTGGGACGGCACAGGATTGGCCCAGGTCATCAAGGAGGAAGGGGCGGTCCTGAAGCTCATCCCGCGCGACGACGCGAATTTCAAGCCGACCCCGGTTCCGAACGGGGCGGCGCTCAAGGAAGCCATGGTGATGAACGAGTTCCGCGCCTACGACGTCTTCATCAACATGCCCATCACCAAGGACCACGCCGGAACCCGGTTCACGGGCACCCTGAAGAATCTCATGGGGCTCAACGCCCCCTCGAACAACCGCGGCCAATTCCACAAACCCAACTGGCAGACCGACCCGGCCGCCATCGAGCACCTCGAAACGTGCATCGTCGACCTGAACACGGTCATCGCGCCGGCGCTGAACATCGTCGACGCGACGGAGATCATCCGGACGAACGGCCCGATGGGCCCGGGCGAGCTGATCAAGCCGGGCAAGGTCATCGCCGGTGCGGACAGGGTCGCCGTCGACGCTTATTGCGCCACCGTCCTGGGCTTGAAGGGCGAAGAGGTCATCCAGATCCGGAAGGCCTGGGAGCGCAAGCTGGGCGAGATGGACCTCAAGAAAGTCAAGGTGGTCGAAACCAAGGTCTGACCGCGGCGGCGGGCGTCGTCCCGCCGCCCGATGGACGATCGAGATGAGGGTGAGCGGACGGGCCGGAATTCTCCTTGCGGCGGGGGCCGCCGTCCTTCTTCTCGTTTCCGCGCAGGAGCGGAAGCCGTCGGACGTCCGCCCGATACGCGAGCCGCTCGACCTCCCTTCGTTCTTGCCCTCGGCCGCGGACCTCAAGGCGTGGAAGCCGAAGCCGCCGCCGCAGCGGTTTAAGGGAGACGACCTCTTTCTCTATATCGACGGGGGAGCCGAGATCTTTCGCGAATACGGATTCGCCGAGGTCCTCGTCCAGGATTATGAGGACTCCCGGGGCCGGACGATCACGCTCGAGATATTTGCCATGACCGGCACCGAGAGCGCTTACGGCATGTTCACGTTCAAGACGACCGCCAAAGGCCGGCCGTACGCGATCGGGCAGGAGGCGCGCCTAGAGGATTATTACCTCAACTTCTGGAAGGGTCCTTGCCTCGTGACGTTGACCGGCTTCGATGCGAGCCGCGAATGCGTAGACGGCCTCCTCGAGATCGCCCGGGCCGTGAACGGAAAGATGCAGCTCAAGGGAAGCCGGCCTTCCCTGGTGGACCTCCTCCCCAAGGAATGGGCGGCGGCCTCCCGGATCGTCTATATCCGCGGCCCTCTCGCGCTCAGCAACATCCACGCCTTCTTCCCCCAGGACGTCTTCCTCTTCAAGGAAGGGCTGGCGGCCGAGCAAGACAAATTCAAGATCTTCATCCTCCGCTACGGAGCGCCGGCCGAAGCCCGGCGGAGGTTCCAGGCCGTGTTCGAGGCCTTCGCCAAGAGCCCGGCTTACAAAGACCTCAAACGGCCGATGGAGAATTATTTCGAGGCCACGGACGGCCGGGGGCTCAGGCTATATGTCCAGACCTTTGACGACCACATCAGCCTCATCCTGACGCCGACGGTGACGGACCGCGAAGCTGTCTTAGCGCTATTCGAAAGCCTTTCCGGCCGCTGACGAGACGCCGGGGGCCGGCCGGAGGAGTCCGCCCGGCCGGCGCTTGAAGCTAAATTTCGTTTACTTCATCCCGAAGACGAGGACCTTGAAGGAATCCGGGATCATCTTCGGCCGGGGCGGCTTCGTTCCCGGTTTGGCATCGGGCGCCGGAGCCGCGGGCGTTTCGTAGCTCGCCGCGGCCATGTAGACCTTGTGCGTCTTCGGGTCGATCGTCATCGTCCGCGAGCCTCGGTTGGTCTTGACCGTCTGGACGAGGACGAGCTTGCCCGCGTCGTCGACTTTCGCCACCGTCATGGTTCCGTCGCCGCCCGACGAGGCGAAGGCATAGCCCGTCCCAGGGTCGAAGGCGTTGGCATCGACGCCCGGCCCGATGGCGAGGCTGCCGAGGACCTTGCCGTTCGTGCTGTCCATCATGACCATCAGGTTGTTGCTGCAGCCGATGAACAGCCGGTGATGGGCGACATCGAAGGCCATCCCGGAGGCTTCTTCGCCCGGAGCGATCGACCAGTTGGCGACGACCTGGTGCGTGGCCGTGTCGATTACGGCGACTTCGTTCTTATCCTCGATGTTGTTGTAGATCCGGCCGGCCTTGACATCGACTTGGGCGAATTCCGGCTTTCCCGAAAGGGGGATCGTCGTCTTGACCGCCCCGCTCGCGGCGTCGAAGACCGTGGCCGAATTGCCTCGCCCGTTGAAGGTGTAGACTTCTTTATGGCCGGGCTCGAAGAGAATGCAGTCCGGGTTCTGGCCGGTGTCGACCTTCGACAGGATCTGAAGCGTCTTCAAGTCGACGACGGCCGCCTTCGATTCCTGGCCGTTGCTGGCGAAGCCGCGGCCGAGCTCGGAGGCGATGGCGAAGCCGTGAACGCCCGGCGTCGGCCCGATCTCGCCCACGACGACGTCCTTGTCGATATCGATGACGATGACCTTGGTCCCGTGCGTGACGTAGAGGCGGCGGGCGGCGACGTCCACGGACGCGTAATCCCAACCTCCCGCTCCGCCGACGGGGATCTCCTTGAGAAATGCGTAGGGTCCGTCCGCCGGCTTGGCCGGCGACTCGCCTCCGGCGAACAGGCCGACGGCCACGACCAAGACGAGTCCGATTTTCAATAGCTTCATGGAAACCTCCTGAACGACTATGCTCTTCCTAATATCAGCGGACTATATGCCCTTTTTCTCGAAAATGTCAATGCCTTCTCGTTTCCCCGGAAGATCTGACGGAAAAGGTGTTTTTAAGCTTCGGCCGACAATGAAAAAGCGCTTGATAAATCCTCGTCTTTTATATAAAAGAGGGAAGATACGCGGCATGAGCATCGTCACAAGATCGCTATTGGACCATTCAGGATGAAGCCTATCCTGTTCAACTCCCATCGGCCCGCCGTCCTTGTTTGCCTGATCATCCTGACGGCCGCCGGTTGCATCCGCTATCAGCCGAAGCCGATCACGGCGGCCCGGACGATGGATGATTTCGAAGCTCGCCGGCTCGACGCGACCGAAATATCGAGCCAAGTCAAATCCGTTCCCGGCGTCGCGACCTGGCCGCCCCCGGCTTGGGATCTCCGCTCGCTCACGCTGGCGGCCATGTACTATTCTCCCGACCTCGACCTGGCCCGGGCCCAATGGGGCACCGCCCAAGCGGGGCGAATCACGGCCGGCGAGCGGCCCAATCCGACGGCGAGCGTCCTCATGGGCTACAACGGCACATCGCCCGTGTCCGAGGTCACCCCTTGGATTCCGGAAGCCGCTCTTGAGATCCCGATCGAGACGGCCGGCAAGCGAGGCTACAGAATCGCCGAAGCCCAACATCTGTCTGAAGCGGCCCGACTGAACATCCTCTCCGCCGCCTGGGACGTGAGGAACAGGCTCCGACAAGTTTTCATCGAACTCTTTTCCGCCCGCGAGACGGAGAAACTCCTCAACGCCCAGCTCGCCTATCAAGCGGAAAGCCTCAAGATTCTCGAAGCCCAATGGGCCGCCGGAGAGGCTTCTTTTTATGACGTCGCCCAAGCCCGGATCGCCCTGGATAGCACGAAGCTCTCCTCACTCGACGCGGCCGAACGGAGCGCCCGGGCCGTCATCGCCCTAGCGGGAACGATCGGTGTGCCGGCCAAAGCCCTCGACGTGGCGAAATTCTCGTTCGATGGTCTCCTCGACATTCGCACCGACCTGCCGGCGGGAGAGATCCGCCGCCAAGCGCTTTTAAACCGGGCTGACATCCTCGGCGCTTTAGCCCAATACGAAGCGGCCCAATCCGCCCTCCGTCTCGAGGTCGCCAAGCAGTACCCGGACATTTCCCTCGGTCCGGACTGGCAGCTCGACCAAACCGACAACAAATGGACGCTCGGGCTTTCGCTTATTCTTCCCATCTTCAGCTGGAACAAAGGCCCGATCGCCGAGGCCGAGGCGAAGCGCCAAGAAAGCGCGGTCCAATTCCTCACCCTACAGGCCAAGGTCATCGAGCAGCTCGACGGAGCCGTCGTCTCCTGCCGGTCCTTGGTCGAAAGGGCCAAAGCCGCGGAAGAGATCCAAGCCAGCCTCAAGAGGCAGGAAGCCGCGGCCCAGGCCCGCTATAAGGCCGGCGACATCTCCAAGGCCGAGCTCCTCGGAATCGAGCTCGAGCTCGCGGCTAGCTCGCTGGCTCGGCTCGAAGCGCTTGTCAGAGCCCAACAGGCGATCGGAGAGCTCGAGAACGCCCTCCAGAGTCCGCTCGAGGGGAAGGATTGGATCCTGGAATCCCCGCGGAAAAAATAAATATGTGCGAAGGAGCGAGAGGATGAATCAACGCCGGCTCGGGATGGCTCTGGTCGTTCTGGTCATGGTCGTCCTAGCCGCGTTCCTTATCGTCAAGCTCGTCCATCGCAGCGGGGCCGAGGAAGGCGAAGAAGTCGCGGCAGACATGCCCGTCCACATCGGCCCGATCATCAAGGCCACGCTCCATCAAACGATCGCCGCCTACGGAACGGTCGAGCCCGAGCCCGCGGCAATGGGCCGCGTCCCGGCCGATGCCGAGGTCGCCTCGCCGGTCGCCGGCATCGTCGCCCATGTCGACTGCGTCGAAGGCCAGCGCGTGGCCAAGGGGACCGTTCTCTTCCGCTTGGACAGCCGCGTCGCCGACGTCGCCTACGAGAAAGCAAAAAAGGCGATCACATTCGCCGAGGTGAACTTCGAGCGGCAGAAGACGCTGCTCCCGGTCGAAGGGACGTCGAAAAAGGCCTACCAGGAAGCCGAGCAGCAGCTCAACGACGCTCGGAGCGAGCTCGCGTCCGCGGAGACCGCTCAGGCCTTGCTGAGGATCACCGCCCCGCTTGCCGGGACGATCGTCAAGATCAATTCCGAGCCCGGCGAGGCCGTGGAATCGAATACCATCCTAGCCACGATCATCGACCTCGACCGGCTGGTGGCAAGCGTAGCTGTTCCGAGCCGGGAAGCGAGGCCGGTCAAGGTCGGCCAGACGGCGCGGTTCGATGAAGGGCAGAAGACGGGTCCGGTCGTCTATGTCGGCTCGAAAATCGACGATAAGACCGATACCCTTCCCGTCCGAGTCTCGATTCCCGCGGGAGCGGGCTTCCGCCCCGGCCAGTTCGTGACCGTCCGGATCATCTGCGACGAGCACGCCGATTGTCTCGCCGTGCCCGAGGCGGCCGTCATCGCCGACGCCGTCGGCAGCGAGACGGGAACGATCGTCCTCGTCGAAGGCGACCACGCCGTTCGCAAACCGGTCAGGTTCGGGTTCCGGGAGAACGGCCTCGTCGAGGTGATCGCCGAGGGCCTCAAGGAAGGCCAGACGATCGTCACGGTCGACGCCTACGCCGTCCCCGACAAGACCAAGATCCACATCGTCAAAGAGACGCATGAATAAGAACACCGCCCTGGGCCGGTTCGCCACCCACCATTCGCTCTCGATCGCCTTCATCTCGGCCGCCCTCTGCCTGGCCGGCGCCTATTCCGCCCTGAACATCTCCTCGTCGGTCTTCCCCCAGACGAATTTCCCCCGCGTCGTCATTCTCGTCGACAACGGGGTCATGCCCGGCGACGAGATGATGGCGACCATCACCCGGCCCATCGAAGAGGCGATGAAGGACATCCCGGGTGTCACCACCACCCGTTCCGTGACGGGCCGCGGAGCGGCCGAAATCAGCGTCTTTTTCACTTGGAACGTGGATATGGTCCAGTCCGAACTTTATATTCTCAGCCGTTTATCCCAAATCCGGTCGTCGCTGCCCGCCACCGTCGAGACGTCGGTTTTCCGCCTGACCTTTTCGGCCTTTCCCATCCTCGGCGTCAGCTTGACGAGCGACGTCCGGAGCATCACGGAGCTGTGGGAAACGGCCCGCTATGATCTAAAGCTTCGCTTCCTCAGGATTCCTGGAGTCGCTCGGGTGGACCTCGTCGGAGGCCGGACGCCCGAATTCCATATCGTCGTCGACCCGATCCGGCTGGCCGCCGCGAACCTCACGTTTCCGGAAATCACGGACGCGTTGACGAAAAACAATTTCGTGGCTTCGGCCGGAATGCACGAGGAAAATCACACCCTCTATTTGACGGTCGTCGACGGCCGTCTGTTCACGATCGGGGACATCGAGAATTTCGCCGTCCGGTTCGCCGGCGGCCGGCCGGTTCGGATCCGGGATTTCGCCCGGGTCGAGCGGGGTCCGGAGCCGGTCTTCAACGTCGTGACCGCCGACGGAAAAAACGCGGTCCTGCTCAACATCCGCAGCCAGCCCGACGGAAGCACGCTCAAGATCGCCGAGGCGCTCAAGAGTCAGCTGAGAGATCTGAAACGGGAATTGCCGCCGGACATGAAACTGGCCTTCTTCTATGATCAATCGGAGTTCGTCCGGGCTTCGATCGCCAGCGTCTGGGAGGCCATCCTCTTCGGCCTGGTCCTCTCGGTTCTGATCCTCTATTTCTTTCTCAAGAATTGGGGGACGACGTTCGTCGCGACCCTGGTCATTCCGGTCACGGTCCTGATCACGCTCCTGGCCATGAAAGCGACCGGAATGAGCTTCAACCTGATGACCCTGGGCGGTATAGCCGCGGCCATCGGGCTCGTCATCGACGACGCCATTGTCGTCGTCGAAGCGATCCACACCAAGCGGACGTCGGGGTTGGGGCGGTTCGAGGCTATCCAAGAGGCCATCAGCGAGATCTTCCGGCCGCTGGTCGGCTCCACCCTGACCCCCGTCGTCGTCTTCATTCCCCTAGCCTTCCTGGTCGGCATCACCGGCGTCTTTTTCCGCGCTCTGGCCCTAACCATGGTCGTCTCGCTCCTGACGTCGCTCGCCCTCGCCGTGACGCTGACGCCGTCGCTGGCGACATGGCTCATCCGGAGCCATCACGGAGAGCATCCGGCTCCGGCCGGCGAGCCTGGCGGTCGCCTCCTGCGCCGCGTCATCCGGATCTACGAGACGGTCGTCCGGGCCGCCTTGAGAAGGCGGGGGCTGACGATGGCCGCCTGCGGCATCGTCCTGGTCCTCGGCGTTCTCATTTACCAAAACCTCGAAAGCGAATTCCTGCCGCCGATGGACGAAGGGGGATTTGTCATCGATTATTTTACGCCTCCCGGAACAAGCCTCGCCGAGACGCACCGGCAGCTGCTGGAAGCGGAAAAAATCTTGAGGACGATTCCGGAATTGTCGAGCTATTCCCGGCGCACCGGGGCCAGGCTGGCCCTCTCCATCGCCGAGCCGAACACGGGCGATTTCCTCGTCAAGCTGAAAGCCGGCCGCAAGAGGAAGACGGCGGACGTCATCTCCGAATTGCGCAAGCGCTTCAATACGGAACTCCCGAGCATCAATTGGGAATTCCCCGGCATCCTGGGCGACCTCATCGGCGACCTGATGTGGGCCCCTCAGCCGGTTGAAATCAAGCTGTTTTCGACGAACCAGGGGTGGCTCGAAAAGAAAGCTCCCGAGGTCGAAGAATCCATCAAAAAAATTCCGGGCATCGTGGATACGTTCAACGGCCTGGTCTATACCGGTCCCAGCATCATTCTCCGGCCGCGGCCCGCGGACGCTCAGCGGTTTGGGCTGACGGCCGACGACATCGCCAAGGCCGCCAACGCGGCCATGATCGGAGAGACCGCTTCCTCCGTCCTCGAGGGCGACCGCGTCGTCGAGATCCGGGTCAAGGCCGACCCCGCTCGGATCGATCGCCTGACCGGCTTGAAGGACCTTCCAATCCGGACCCCCGACGGCGCATTGATCAAGCTTTCTCAGGTCGTCGACGTCGTCGAAGGGCCGCGCCAGCTGGAGTATCGACGCGAAGATTCACGCCAGGACATCGCCGTCACCGCCCGGCTCGAAGGCCGCGATATGGGCAGCGCGATGTCCGAGATCCGCGACGCCCTGAGCAAGGACCCGACCATCCCGCCGGGCGCGATCGAATACGGCGGATTGTATCAACAGCAGCAGGAGTCTTTCCGCAACCTGGTCATCGTCCTCCTTCTAGCCATCTTCCTGGTCTTCACCGTTCTACTTCTCGAGTTCCGCGCGTTCTACGAGCCCGTGGCCATCGTCTTCGGCGCGGTGCTGGCCGTGTTCGGCACGATCCTGGCGTTGTGGATTACGGGAACGTCGCTCAACGTCGTTTCGCTCCTGGGGGCCATTATCGGCATCGGCATCGTGGCCAAGAACGGCATCCTCATGCTCGACTTCGTCAAGCACCTGCGGGCCGACGGCCTCGATCTCGTCGAATCGCTGGTCCGGTCGGGACGGCGCCGGCTGCGGCCCGTCCTGATGACGTCGCTCGCCGCGGCCCTGGGGATGCTTCCTTTGGCCTACGGCATCGGGGCGGGAGCGGATATGCTCAAGCCGCTGGCCATCGCCGTCATCGGCTCGCTCTGTATCTCGGTCCTGCTCTCGCTGGTGGCGACGCCGACGGTCTACTACATCCTCAAGCGGCGGAGCGAGAAAGCGAAAGCCTAGCGTCCTCGATGTCTTCCTGATCTCGCGCGGAGCGTCTCTTCTCAGAGCCCTTTCTTCAGCTGGTCGAGCTCCGTGCGCCAGAGGAAATCACGGTCGGATTTGTCGAATCGCCTCGAAGCGTTTTCCGCCGCCGCGCGCGCTTTCTCCTTGTCTCCGCGAAGGAGATAAAGCTGTCCGAGGCGAAGCTGGGCGAGGGCGTAGTTGGGGTCGTAGCGTACGGCTTCGGAGAGGAGAGCGTCGGCCTCGTCGAGGAGATTCATCTTCAAAAGGATCTCGGCGTAATGGGCGAAAAAGAACGGGAGATTGAACAGGGAGCCCCAATAGCCCATTTTATGGCGCATGCGCTTGCCCGCATCGAGCGCTTCGAGCACGAGGCGCGAATCGCCTATTAGAAAGCCCTCCAGCATCTTCAAATGGGTGGCGAATTTCAGGACGGGAAAATAGTTCGTGATGCCGACGCCCTTCCGGGTGATCTTCTGCTCGAAACGGGCGATCGCCTCCCTCAGCTTCGGGAGGTCTTTCGTCCGGGCGGCGGCGACGCCGGCCAGCCAGAACGGCAGATTGGAGGCTTCGTCCGGCCGATCGGCGTAGGCCGGCGCGGAAAAATAGGCTAGGGCCGGGGCAAGATTTGCGAGGCAGGCGTCCGGACGGTCCCGCAACAGCTCGATGAACGCCGACCAGACGGCATAGCTCGCCTTGACATGGTCCCGTTTCGTCACTTCGGCCTGGCGCCGGAAAGCGGCTCCGGCCGGCCCCAGGTTCCCCAGGAGGATGAGATTGCGGCCTCGATTTCCGTGGAGGATGTCCAGGTTCGCGTTGAGCTTGAGGCCCTCGTCCAACGCTCCTAGCGCGCGCTCCGCATCTCCGGCGAACAGATAGCCGGTCGCCAGGCTGTCGAAGGCGTTCGCCGTCCGGTCGAGATCCGCGTATTTCCGGAAATGCTCCAAGGCGCGGGCGTGGTCGCCGATCCAGGAATAGCAGTAGGCGACGTGATTGTGGGCCAGGGCGTAGCGATCATCGATTTTCAGAGCCCGCTCGTAGGCCGGGATCGCCTCTTCGGCATTGCCGCAGTGAAAATACGATTCCCCGAATTCATAGTGGCCCTCTTTGTTGAACGGATAAGCTTCGGTCAGCTTTCCGAGAGCCTGTCGTTCTTCGGCCGGCTGGAGGGCGATATGGGCGAACGCGGCTTGAAGCCGGAGCGCGTCAACCCCGATCAAGCGGTCCTTTTTGGCCTGGGCTTTTTCGAGGTGGGCCCGCGCCGCGTCCCATTCACTCCGGAAGATAAGGACATCGGCCAGTTTGAGATGGGCCAGGCTGAAGTCCTGATCGTTCTCGAGCGCGGTTCCGTACTCCTCGGCGGCGGCGTCGGAATCGAGCTTGTTCCAGGCTTTCTCGCCGCGGAGAAAATGGTCCAAAGCGTCACGGTTCGGCGTCGAGATCTGGGCCGCCGTTCGCCCTCCTTCGATCGGCCCGATGACGCCCTCCGACGAGGCGGCCAGGAATGCGTGGACGTCGTTGATGCGTTGGGTTAGAAAATCGAAATAGCCCTTGCAGTCGAAAGTTTGTTCAGCGCTTTTTTTTCTGACCGTGATCTTCGTCCGAATGTCGAATCCGGCGACCTTCGGCAAGAGGTCAACCTGGACGGAGACCATCGGAACGCGAAACGCGATCGCTTCGGCCGCGGTTTGCTTCTTGTACGTCACCACGTCTTCGGGAACCAGGACATTCCAGCGCGTGGACGCGGACAGCGCGCGCAGGAGAGGATATTCGAGCAGTTCTGTCGGAACGTCGAGGCCTTGCGCCGCGGCGAATTGAAAGGAGATATAGGAATCGTAGGCCGTTCGATCGCGCACGACCTTCGATCCGATCAGCCATGCCCCGACGATCAGCAGAACAACCGCGATCGGCCAGATGAAGCGGCGGGGCCGGATTCGGAGGACGCGCCGGATCTTCTGCCGGGTCCGCTCCCTGTCTCTTCCGCTTTCGGTATCCCGGATCGCTTTCTCGACCTGGACCAGGTCGGTCCGAAGCGCCTCGGCGTCGTGATAGCGTTCTTCCTTTTTCTTCTCCAGGCATTTCAAGACGGCGCGGTTCAACGATTCGGGGATGTGGAGATTCAGGGATTTCGGGGGCTTCGGTTTTTCCAGCCTCTGTTGAAGGGCGATGTCCAGGGCCCTTTCGCCGTCGAACGGAGGCCGCCCCGTGAGCATCTCGTACAGGATGACGCCCAGAGCATAGAGATCGGCCCGGCCGTCGACCTCCCGGCCGTCGATCTGTTCGGGAGCCATGTATCCCGGCGTTCCCATCAGGAGATTCGGGTCCGTGACCTCTTTCGAGGGGAGCCAGCGGGCGATGCCGAAATCCATGATCCGGACATGGCCTTGCTGGTCGATCATGACGTTCTGGGATTTGAGGTCGCGGTGGACGACGCCGTGACGGTGGGCCTCGGCCAGGCCGTCGCAGATCTGTTCGGCGATGCCGACCGCCTTGCCCACCGTGAGATGTCCGATCCGGCGGATCAAACTCCTCAAATCTTCGCCCGCCACGTACTCCATGGTGATGTAAAAGGTCCCCTGGTCGTCCTTGCTCAGGTGATACAGCTTGCAGACGTTCTTGTGGGATATGTGCCGCGCCAGCCGGAGCTCGTTATGAAACCGCTTGATGATCGCCTCGTCGGCCGCGACCTCCGGCCTGAGGATCTTGAGGGCGACGACCTCGTTGATTTCCTTGTCGAGGACCTTATAGACCTCGCCCATCCCGCCGCGCCCGAGCTTCTCAATGACATGGTAGCGGCCGGCGAAGATCGCCCCGGTCTCCAGCTCGCGGAGGGCATGCATTTGGAAGGTTTCCGTTCGGCCCTCCACCGCGGCGACAAAAGCGGTCAGAGGAGCGGCGCATTGGCCGCAAAACTTCGTATCGGAGGGATTATCGTTCTGGCACTTCGGGCATTTCATCGGCCCACCCTATGAAAAGACTATATCGCCGCGATTGGACGAATGTCAACAATAGACGCAATAGACGCGAATGCCGCCGAGGCGGAAAATACTTGAAGAAACGATTGCCGTCCTTGACGGAATAATCTCGGCCTTCGATCGTCTTTACATAAGAGAGCGAATCAGAGATGATGGTCGAGGACGTCCTGAGGGAGCGAACATCCGTCATGGCGCCGGTATCCGAAGCCGACCGAGGTCCCGCCGGGGTCCGGGAATACGGCGCGGCTCAAGACACGCTCGATCGCCTTCTCGCCTATCGGGAAAGCGTCTTCCGGATTTGTTTGGGCTTCTCCAGGAACTACGCCGAGGCCGAGGATCTGGCTCAAGACGTCTACCTGAAGGCCTATCGGAAAATGGCCGCCTTGAAGGATCCCGCCCGGTCGAAGGAGTGGCTGTTCCGCATCGCAAAAAACGCCTGCCTGGACAAGACCAAATCATACCGGATCCGGGACGGCCTGCTCCGTCGCTGGGCCTCATCCGGCACGCAGAACGACGGCACAGACTCGGCGGGCTCGGCCGATGACCGGATCATCGCATTGAAAGCCGCCGTCCGCGGCTTGCCGAAGACGCTCCGTTCAGCTTTCGTTCTTCGACTCTACGGCCGTCTCAGCTATGACGAAATCGCGGCGGCGCTCCGCATTCCGAGAGGAACGGTCATGTCCAGGCTGAACCGAGCGCGCGTTCGGATCGCCGACGCGCTCAGGGAGAAGAATCCATGAAGGACCGCGGTCCCGAGATCAAGGACGACAACCTGGAACGGCTGATCGACGCCGAGGTCGATTCCGCGCTGGCGAAGTTCAGATCCGGGAGGTTCGAAGCCGATGTCCGGAAGCGCATCGACGACACGGCCGTCCCCGCGGCCGCCGGCAAGCGTTCCCGGTCCCGCTTTCGAGCCGCCTGGATCGGAGCGGCGGCGGGATTGGCGGCGGCAAGCGCCGCGATACTGATCCTTTTCCCAAGGACGCCGGGGCCGGCCATGGTTCAAGCGATCGGGATCTTCCTTCGGCAGACGCCTGGAATCGCGGCCCTCGAGAGCCGGGATCTCGCCGGGAGGGAGGCCAGGGAATCAACGATCCCCTCTCCGATGAACGTCCGGATTCAGGAAGCGCTCGCGGCCGGACATCGCCAATCGGAAGAGACTCCCCTCTCGCCGACGGAACCGTCGGATTCCCAGGAAGGTCGGAAGGTTCGGTTGATGACCATCGAGGAAATCTACAAAATTCTGATCATCGATAAATCGATCGAGCGCGTCCTTGCGCATTTATCATAAGGAGAACACCCATGAGAAAAACGATGATCGGCCTGGTTCTGATGGCGGCCCTGGTCCTTCCCGCCCTGGCCGAAGGTCCCCTCCCGGCGCCGGCGGATAAACAGACGGCCTATCGCCTACTGGATTCCCTCGGACAGATGTTCCACGAGATGGCCGTGACGGGATCAGGCGGAAAGGACAAGCTCGAAAAAAGCCTCCAGCAATTCATGGCCGAAGCGAAGAAGGCCAAGGACGAGCAGCGGATCGACCCCATCTTCTTCAATCGGTACGCTCGGCTGCTCGCCGTCATCAAGCTCATCATGGCGCCCGATCCCGGCGGGATCCTCGTCCCGATCATCGACCGGGAGATGAGCCGGTTCGTCGCGGAGGTCTTGGGCGACGATTGGCAGGGCTCCGGCGCGAAGGCCGTCGGCCAGGTGGCGGACGCGATCGCCTACGAGATCATCGACCTCCAGATGTATCTCGACAACCTGGAAACGAGAGAAAGACTGCGGAAGGATTGGGACAAAAAGTTCTCCGACGTTTTACCGAAAAAGTAGGAGCGGCCGGCGTTACTCGGAAAACGCGGGTGCCGCGGCTATAGGCTCTATTTCTTCCTGATCTGATAGCGGATGATCGTCTGATATTCGTCCGTCTTGGGACCGGATTCCGGTCCTTTCAGGTATTCCTCCTCGTGCGAGCCGGCGACCACATAGCCCTTGTCGGCTATGAATTTCATCAGCTTCTCGATCGTTGGCGGCTCCTTGTCATAGCCGCCGACGTGGAGGATCTCGGCGACCTCGCCGTACTGCCAGATGTCGATCTTCGCTCCCGAAGAACCGGGCGGCAGGCTCGTGACCTGGTCGGGCAGAGGAAGGGCGTAGAGTCCGACCCATTCGGTCTTGGGCGTGTCGAGCGTTCCTATCCAGCGGCCCCGCGGCGGCGCCATCTTCGCCCCGGGGATGCTGAAAAAGATCTTAAAAAGAAGCCCGAAGCCCTGCTGGGCGGAGACGTTCGGGTCGCCTTTGACCTCGACGACGAGCATCTTCATCGCGGGCAGGGTCGTGATCCGCGGATCCTTGAGAGCCGCGTAAGGGCCGAGGTCCTGGGCGTTCAATGCGCCGAAGATCGTGAATACGGCGATAGCCATGAGGATGATGTTTTTGTTCATGCGGGCCCTCCTCACAATGAATTCTAAGCTTTAACATGCCCCCGGGGCAAGACCGTGAATCCTCAAGGCTTGACGAACATTCCGGTCCGGGGGGCAATATCCAGTGTCCCCAACGCGCGCGGCGCGTCCGAAAGATTCGCCGCGTAGCGAAAGATCCCGGCCGGCCCTCCCCAGGAATCGACGACATAGAGACCGTCGCTCATCAGCCCCCGGACGCGGACATGTCCGCCCCTCAGCCGGACGGCCTCCTCGAGCAGGCTCCGGCCCCGCTCGTCGACGAGCCCCAGGTCGTCGCTCTCGATGATCATGGCGTCGAGGGCCCCGGTTGACCGGGCGTAGAGCTCCCTTTCGTTGTCCGCGAGCTCGATATCGCGGCTCCGGAGAAGAAGGCAGTCGGGGTCGTTGAGCCACCACTTCTTGTGCATGAACGATCGCAGAAAGGAATTGCGGAGCGCATGATAGGCGTTCACGCCTTGGAGCGGCGCTTTGGAGGAATCCCAGAACGGAGCCGTGTCCTCCCCGACGCGCATCCCGTCGACCAAGCCGACGGACGGCAGGAGAGGCGCGCCGCAGCCCAGGACGAACGCGTCGCCGACGGCCTCCCGTATGACGGCCAGTCCTTCACGATAGGCCTGGATCGGGCTGACGCGGCGCGATCGCGCTCCGGCCATGGCCGCGGCGAAGACGAAATCGATCTTGAAGAAATCGAAACCCATGGCCGTCAGAGCGGAAAAGGTCTCGAAGAGCCGGCTCTTGACCTGAGGATTCATCGTATCCAGAGCATAGATCGCCTTGTTCCAGCCGCGGAAGCAGAACTTGGAGAGCCCGACGTCCGAGACCATCCATTCCGGGTGGCGGGCGAAGAGCTCCGAGCTCTCGGACGCGCAGAACGGCGCCGTCCAGAGTCCGGCCCGGAATCCATGGCCGCGGATGAGGCCGGCCAGATCCTGAAGGGAGCAGAAGCCTTTCTTTGGACTGAGCCAGTCCCCGATGTCCGCTTCGTAGCCGTCGTCGACCTGGAAGACCTCGAAAGGAAATTTGTCGCGGGCCAAGCGGAGGTTTTTCTCGACGTCCTCAATCTTCAGGCCGGCGAAATACTGATACCAGCTCGACCAGCCGACCGGATTCCAAGGATTCACTCGGACATCGTTCTCGAGAGCCGCTCGGACCGCGTACTCCTCGAGGACGAGCTCGACAGGGTGCCCGTCCAGGACGATGAGCGGCTCCAGGAGAACGGGATCTTCGAAGGGCGTATCGAAATATTCGAGATAGCCGACGGCTTCGCCGCCGTCGATCACGAAATAAGGATGGGCGAACTTCGAGGTCAGGAATCCGGCCAGCCCGCCCTCCCAGGCCATGAAATAGTCGCTGACGAGCCGTTCTCGAGCGACGTCCGGGACAGGGCTGAAAACGGTCGGGCCCTGAGCGTCCATTCGCTCCGCAAGCCCTTCGAATCTTTGGCCGGGCCGCATCGGCTGCATCGGCCCCCAGGATTGCCAGTTATTGGCCAGTAATTCGCCTGACGCGGGAAAGCGGAAGATCTCGACCGTTCCGAGGCGGCCCCTGGCCGTCCCCGTGATCTTGTGCCCTCCCTTGACCGGCTCGATGAGGGCTTCGATCCGGGCCTTGCCGTCGTCATAGACCACCGGTCCGGCGGCAAGCGGGCGGCCGAAGATCTTCGTACCCATCGTGGAAGCAGGCTCCTTCAGGCCTCACGCTCTTGGCTCGCGAGGCGCCTTCATATTATAGCAGAACCGAAATCGGGTACATCCGCCGCGGGTGTCCCCATGATTCGTTCATCCGATTGACCTTTGGACGGCGGTTTGGTATGAATCGGGAAGAGCGCAACACCTGAGCGTCCGTTCCTGCGAGGCTCGCATGAAAAAGCAAATAGGTTTTCTACTCGTCGGAGCTCTGGCCTTGGCGTCGGCCGGATGCAAGGCGTCTTGGCGGGAGTCCCGGGCCGATTGGCTCCTCGACCCCTCGCCGTTCAAGGCCGAGATCAAGGCGAATTCAGACGGGAAATCGATCACGCTTGAAAACGGGCTCCTGTCCCGGACGCTCCGCCTGGCGCCCAACGGGGCTACCGTCGATTTCAGGAACGTGACGACCGGCGAAGCGGTCATCCGCGCCGTCCGGCCCGAGGCGATCCTCACGCTCGACGGCCGGACCTACGAAGTCGGCGGGCTCAAGGGCCAGCCCGACCAGGGCTATCTTCTATCTTCGTGGATCGATTCGTTGACTGCCGACGCGGCCGCTTTTCAATGCACCGGATACGAGACCGGCGCGATTTCGGCCCGCTTTCCTTACGCTCGGCGGCGGTGGGGGCCGGACCTTCCCTGGCCGCCTCCCGGAAAATCCGTGACGCTCCATTTCCGGCATTCCGCCCCCGAGCTCCAGGGCATTGCCGTCGACGTCCACTACGAGATCTACGATGGCCTCCCCCTCATCGCCAAATGGCTGACGGTCGCCAACAACGGCTCGGCCTCGCTCCGGCTGAACTCGTTCATCAGCGAAACGCTGGCGGTCATCGAGCCGGAGGTTTCGGTCGACCGCGTGGACCAGTGGGAGCGTCCCAACATCCACATCGCCAGCGATTTCGCTTTCCGCGGCATGTCGCCGAAATCCGCCGACCGCGTCGGCCACTGGGTCGAAGACCCGAGATTCACCTCCCAGGTCAACTACGAGATGAAAACGCCCTGCCTGCTCGAAGTCCGGCCTCCTCTCGGGCCGGAAGCGGATATCGGGCCCGGCGGCTCGTTCGAGACCTTCCGGACATTCGAGCTCCTCTTCGACTCTACGGACCGGGAGCGAAAAGGGCTGGCCGTCCGCCGCATGTACCGGACCCTCGCTCCCTGGGTCACGGAGAATCCGATCTTTCTCCACCTCACCTCCACGGATCCCTCCGTCGTCAAGCGGGCCGTCGACCAGTGCGCTGAAGTCGGATTCGAGATGATCATCCTCAGCTTCGGCAGCGGCCTGGACATGGAGAACGGCGACCCAGCCTACATCATGGGCATCAAGAACCTCGCCGACTTCGCCCACGCCAAGGGCATCGAGATCGGCGGCTACTCGCTCCTGGCCAGCCGGAGGGTCAGCGAGGCCGACGACGTGATCAATCCGGCCACGGGGAAGACGGGCGGGGCCGTCTTCGGCAACTCGCCCTGTCTCGGCAGCCCGTGGGGGATCGAATACTTCAAGAAGCTAAGGGCCTTCTTCGAGCAGACGAGCTTCGATATCCTCGAGCACGACGGCTCGTATCCGGGAGACGTCTGCGCCTCGACGAAGCACCCCGGCCACCGCGGACTCGGAGATTCGCAATGGACCCAGTGGCGGACGATCGCGGATTTCTATCAATGGTGCCGCGGCCGCAACATCTATCTCAATGTCCCCGACTGGTATTTCCTGGCCGGCTCGAACAAGACCGGCATCGGCTACCGCGAAGTGAACTGGTCCCTGCCCCGCGACCGCCAGATCATGCTCGGCCGCCAGAACCTCTACGACGGCACCTGGGAAAAGACGCCGTCCATGGGCTGGACGTTCGTCCCCCTCGTCCAGTACCACGGCGGAGGAGCGGCCGCGACCCTCGAGCCCCTGGCCGAGCATCTCGACGCCTACGAAGCCCACCTCGTCCAGAATTTCGGATACGGCGTCCAGGCTTGCTACCGCGGCCCGCGCCTCTACGACACGGCGGAGACCAAGGCCCTGGTCGCCAAATGGGTGAACTGGTACAAGACCTACCGGGCCATCCTCAATTCGGACGTCATCCACATCCGCCGGCCCGACGGCCGCGACCTCGACGCCGTCCTCCACGTCAATCCCGCCCTCAAGGAGCGAGGGCTGCTCATGGTCTTCAATCCGACCGACCGGACGATTTCGCGGACGCTGTCCGTGCCTCTTTACTATACGGGACTGACCGAAACCGCCCGCATCCGCGAACAGGATGGAAAGGCGATGGCCCGTCGGCTCGACCGGGCCTACGGCATCGCCTTGGACGTCCGCGTCGAAGCCGGCGGCTTCACTTGGTTCGTAATTGAATGACAAGGAGAAAAGGGACATGCGCGCAAACGGCTTTTTTAAAATCATCATTTTGGCGGCCGCTGTTCTCGTTGTGCAGATGGCCTGCTCGTCCGGGGGAGCCGGCCTTTCCGAGAATAAATACCCCGAAGGCTATTCCCTGAAGCAGCCTCCCGGCTGGCGGGCGCAGGTCGTGGACAAAGCCTATATCGTCGTCTCGGCGCCCGACGCGGCCAAAGAACCCGCGTTTCTATTTGTCCATCCTTTTTTCCTGAAGAACCCGATCCCGGCCGGCGCTTGGATCGAGCAGGCTTTGCCGCGGCTCTCCAAATTCTTCGCCGCCGCAGCGATCGAGAACAGGCAGCAGCTCCGGGCCCAGCCGGACGAATGGGCCGTCAAATTCCGTTTCGACAAGGGCGGAACGCCCTTTACGGGGCTGGCCCTCGTCTCCCTCTTCGAGCGGAGCGGGATTCTCTACGTAGCCGCGGCCAAGGCGGACGCGTTCGAAAAGAACCGGGGCGTGCTTTTGGCCATGCTCCAGTCGTTCCGCTTCGGAGAGCCCGAAGGCGAGCGGGAGCCGGCCTCGCCCAAGGTCCAATACGTCAAGTTCACCGACCCGAACGAGCAGGCCTTCACCCTGGACGTCCCTCAGGGCTGGCAGACCCAGGGAGGAACCGCCCGCCGCGCCTCCGTGGACCTCGTCCACGCCCTGCAGACTGTCTCTCCGGACGGCCGGATCCAAATCCAGTTCAACGACCCGAACATCCCGGCCTTCGCTCTTCCCAACCAGGTGCTGGCCTTTTCGGGATTTACGGAAGGTTCCTGGTATTCGCCCGGGTACGGCGTCCGGAACCTCGTCAAGAGATACGTTCCGGGCGGCCAATTCCTGGCCGAATACCTGCAGCAGAACTACAAGCCGCGCGTCGAGCAATTCGAATTCGTCAGCCAGACCGAGCGGCCCGACATCGTCGCCGACTTCAACCGCATCTACGCCCAATTCCAGTCCTACGGGGTCCAATTCTCCCAGCACGCGGGCGAAGCCGCTTTCCGCTTCCAGCGCAACGGCGAGCCTTATGTCGGCTTCGGGACGTGCTTGACCCAGGTCGTCTATATGCCCTCGATGCAGGGCGGGAATTGGAACGTGGCCATGCTTCTCGCCTATACGAGCCCGGAAGCGGAGGCCGATTTCGCCCAGGGGATCTTCAGCCGCATGTTCAAGAGCATCCAGTGGAATCCCCAATGGCTGACCTCGCAGCAGCAGCTGACCGCCGATGTCTCCCGGATCGTGTCGCAGACGGGCCAGGAGATCTCAAAAATCATCAGCGATACGTACTGGACCCGGCAGGGAGTGCTCGACAACGTCAACCGCCGGTTCTCCAATTACATCCTCGGCGTAACGGACGTCGTCGATCCCGACACCGGACAGATGTGGAAAGTCGAAGCCGGCCACAACTACTATTGGGCCAAACCGGGCGGCGACGCCGTCGTCGGCACGAACACCTTCACCCGGCCGGACATCGACTTTACTCCGCTCAAAGAGATCAAATAGGAGATCGGACGATGTCGCAATCCCGCGCAGCCTCCCTGAAAAGCCTTCAGGCTATTCCCGGCGTCGGCCCGCGGATCGCCGCCAATCTGTGGAAGATCGGCATTCGCTCCGTCGCCGACCTTCGCGCCCGATCTCCCGAAGCTCTCTACGGAGCGCTCGGCCTGCGGGAGAAAGGGCCGGTCGACCGCTGTGCTCTCTATGTTTTGCGCTGCGCGGTTTACTATGCCTCGCACAAGAAGCACGATCCGGAAAAATTGAAGTGGTGGAATTGGAAAGACAGTCCTTGAGTCGCGAAAACCTGTCCCTGAGATCCGCTCTCTTCCGTTCTGCGCCGTCTATTTCAGATCGGCGATGACGGCGCGGAGCTCGCCGGAGCCGGAAACAGGAGAGCGGCACGTCCTATCCGAACAGACATAGGCCGCAGGCTGCCCGCCGAGGGCCGTCATCGCTCCAGTAAAAGGGGCAAGCTCGGCGATATCCGCATCGCCTCCCTGCTCTCGGAGAAGGACGACCTTATTGGGAAGGAACGGCCTTCGCACCTCTTTTAAAAGGGCGGCCGTCTCGGCGCTGTCCCGCATCCCCGCGATGACGAACTCCGAGGACGGCCCGACGGCGAAGTCGAGCGCCGTCAGGGCGAACGTCGCCGCCTGGGGCGCCCTAACCAGCAGAGAGGACATCGCCTCGAGCGTCCCGTGCGCCTTGTCCTCCCAGAAGACGTCCCCCGTCATCCGGCCGAGACGGACGAGGTTCAAGGCCATGACGGAGTTGCCCGACGGGTAGGCGCCGTCGACAAGCTCTTTTTTGCGCCCGGGAAGGTCGTCCGCGCGGACGGACGTGAAGAAGAACCCTCCGCGGACTTCGTCCCAGTAATGATCCAAAGCGAAGCGGCACAGGTCGAGGGCCTCTTTGAGACAGCGGCTGTCGAACGCAGCCTCATAGAGCTCGATCAGCCCCCAGGCCAGGAAGGCCAGGTCGTCTAGGAAGCCCGGAATTTTCGCTTCGCCGTCGATCCAGCGGTGGAGGATCCCGCCGTCCGGAGCGCGCATCCGGCTCAGGACGAAATCCGCGGCTCTCGCGGCCGCCTCGGCGTAGCCCGGTTCGCCGAAGGCCTGCGAGGCCTTGGCCAACGCCGCGATCATCAGGCCGTTCCAATCGACGAGGACCTTGGTGTCTTTGGCCGGCCGAGCGCGGTTTTGACGGGCCGTCAATAAGGCCGCTCTGAGAGACTCCGCTCTTGCTTCAAGATCGCCCGGCGGAACGCCGGTCGCGGCGGCCGTTTCCTCGGGAGCCGTGTCGAGACGGAGGATGGACGCGCCGCCGGCTTCGACGCGGAAGAGCCGGAGAGCCAAATCCGCATCCTCCGGGGAAAGTGCGTTCCGGATCTCCGCCGCCGTCCATAGATAATAGCGGCCCTCCTCGCCTTCGGCGTCGGCGTCTTCAGAGGCGAAAAAACCTCCTTCTTTTGAGGTCAGTTCGCGCCGGACGTAGTCCAGCGTTTCCTCGGCGGTGCGCCGATAGCGCGCGTTCCCCGTCGCCTGAAAGGCCTCCGTGCAGGCCAGCGTCAATAGGGCTTGATCATAGAGCATCTTCTCGAAGTGCGGAACGCGCCAGAATTTGTCGGTCGAATAGCGATGGAAACCGAATCCGATCTGGTCGAAGATCCCGCCCTCGCGCATCCGGGAAAGAGTGGTCTCGACCATTCGGACCGCCTCGGCCTTGCCGCTCCGCTTGCCGTAGCGCAGAAGGAAGAGGAGATGATGGGGCGTGGGGAACTTGGGGGCGGTTCCGAAGCCGCCTTCTTCCTCATCGTACTCGGCGGCAAGCGCCTCGAACGCCTCGTGAAGGAGGCTCTCGCCGAGGGGAGCTTCGGAATCACGCTGTTCCGCGGAGGCCGCCGATGCCGCCGCCCGCGCGGCGGCGGCCAGAACGTCCCCGCGGCGTGTCTTCCAGACCTCCGCCAAACGCGGCAGAATCTCGAGGAGGCCCTGACGGCCGTATTTTGAGGCCTTGGGAAAATACGTTCCGGCGAAGAATGGGGTCCGGTCGGGAGTCGTGACGATCGTCAACGGCCAGCCCCCGCTTCCGGTCAGCGCCATGCAGACGGACATATAATAGTGATCGACGTCCGGCCGTTCTTCGCGGTCCACTTTGACCGAAACGAAGAGCCGGTTGAGGAGAGCCGCGACCTCCCTGTCCTCGAACGATTCCCGCTCCATGACGTGGCACCAGTGGCACGCCGAGTATCCGACGGACAGAAAAACGGGTTTGTCCTCGGCCCGGGCTTTGGCGAATGCCTCGTCCCCCCAAGGATACCAGTCCACGGGATTCCCCGCATGTTGGCGCAGATAGGGGCTCTTTTCGAGAGCCAGGCGGTTCCGGGGGAGGCTCATGAATAGACGGCCTAGAGCGGGAGCCAGGTGCCGATGCCCCGCCTCTTCGCCCGGCGGCAGATCTCCGGGGCCACGGCCATGTCGTCCAGGGCGAGGCCGAGATTCATGGCCATCGTCCGCTCTTGGTCGTTCTCCCTTCCCTTCTTCCTGCCGACGACAAGCTCGCCCAGGTCGGCGTAGGGATCGGCCATGCGCTGGAAATAGCCGGTCACCCGAACGTAGCGGAACTGGGGCAGGTCGTCCGTGGCCAGCTTGTCGATTTCGGCCAGCGCGTCGGGCGTCCAATAGCTGTCGTAATCGACAGCGCTGGCGAAAGCGCCCGGTTTGAGCCAGCCCTTCTCGATGACCGGCTCAGGCCGCTTGAGGATCGGTCCGGAGGTGACGACGATGTCGCTGTCGGCGACGGCATTCTTCGGCTGGTTCACGCCGACGATCTCGAGCCGTTTCGGCCAGGCCGGGTCCTCGATGAATTCCCGCTGGACGTCCGGTTCGATATCGTAGGCGTAAATCCTCCTGATCGGGAACATCTTCGTCAGGGCCTGGACGTGCGTCCGGCCCTGAGCGCCGCAGGCGAGGATGCCGAGCGTTTCGCTGTCGCGGCGGGCGAGGTATTTGGCCGAGAGGGCCGAGGCCGCCGCCGTCCGATGAGCCGTGATCCAGGAGGCGTCCATGACCGCGGTGGGCAATCCCGTTTCGACGTCGTTGAGGACGATGAGGCCGGAGATATAGGGAAGCCCGAGCTTCCGGTTTTCGGGAAAACCGCTGACCCACTTCATCCCGGCGGTTTTCAGCCGGGGGATGCTCGCCGGCATGGCATGGATGAACGCGTCGCCCTTGGGATGCAGGCCGGGCTTGGGCGGGATCTCGACCCGGCCTTCGCCTTTCTCACGGAAAGCCGCCTCGAGAAGGCCGATGA
>Ga0208047_1000166_pt1 | contig 24643 bp, 17 predicted proteins | sample Kivu_220m_FD_184162 | JGI IMG/M metagenome (GOLD analysis project Ga0208047, IMG submission 184162) | Freshwater microbial communities from Lake Kivu, Western Province, Rwanda to study Microbial Dark Matter (Phase II) - Kivu_220m (SPAdes)... | ecosystem: Environmental > Aquatic > Freshwater >...
ACGAAAAAAAGCGTTGAATCCGGTAGCGACGTTCGGCATAGGCCAGAAAGCGACGGAGAATCGGCTACCTCTTCTTTTTAGCCTTTTTCAGGCGGTCCCAATAAGAGGAGGAAATGTTCTCCAAAAGCTCCAGAATCTCCCGGTAACGGCGAACCCAGAGCCGGACGGTCTCCTCCTGATCCTTGGGGACATAGAGCTGCTCGACCTTGCCGTCGGTGCTGCGGGTCAGGACCAGGGTGAGATGCTTCTGGCCGCTCTGGCAGTGACAACCCGGCTTGCCGCAGACTTGCTTGCGGAGGGTCGGGGTGGCGCGGAGAAACTCCTGCCAGGAGATGAGGGGTTTGAGCTTGGAACGGCTGAGACGTTCAAGAGAAGTCATTCCCGCTGGACGCATCGGGGGCCTCCATACTGTTACTTATAATATATAACAGATAGACGGAAATGTCAAGTGATTTTTTCGAATGCGAAAATGCTCGACACTGCGCTCGGGCCAAAAATAGCCCGCCTTCAGACGAAAATCAATCCCCCTTCTTTTTTACTTGCGGAATCTCTGCGTTTCCCTATGGTAATGGACAGAAAGGAGGCCGGGATGCGAACTCTGACGAAATGGACTTTTTGCAAATGTCTAGCCGTTTTTCTCTGCGCCTTCTTCGCTCTTGAAGCCCACATTCTCTACGCCCAGCAGGCGGCCATGACCGCGGAACAGATGTCCGCCCAGTTCAAGAGCGGCCGGGAGGCCTATTTTGCCGAAAACTACGAGGGGGCGAAGACCGTCCTCGAGCCTCTTCTCGAGGCCCTGGAGACGGTCGAAGGCCAGGATATCTTCAAGGGGCAGGTCTATCTCCTCGCCGGAGCGACCTACGAGAAGCTCCTCGTCGTCGAGCTGGCGGTCAAGTACTACTGCCGGGCCAAGGAGCGTCTCGGCGAGGGGAAGACGATCGAGGGCCTCGAGCTCAAGAAGCTGCAATACTATCCGGCTAACTGCGCCGCCGTGGCGGCGATTTTTGCCTCCGGCGTCATCGTCGAGGGCGACCTCTATCTCACGGCCTACAACCGGGCCAAGATCGCCTATTTCGCCGCCGCCTACGGAGTCGCCCAGGCCATCCTCGAACAGCTTATCGCCGATCTGGGGATGGTCGAAGGGCGGGAGGTCTTCAAGGGCCAGGTCTATCTCCTTGCCGGAGCGACCTATGAGGCCCGGAAATTCAAGGAATTGGCCGTCAAGTATTATTGCCGGGCCAAGGCGATCCTCGGGGAAGGGAAGACGATCGAAGGCCTCGAGCTCAAGAAGCTGAAATATTACGGCGAGAACTGCGCCGGGGCGGCCGCCGTCGCCGGGGCCGCCGCCCGGCCGAGAAAGAGGAGCTTTCTCGGAGGCCTCTTCGGGACCCTCCTCGGCCTGGCGATTCTGGGCGGGATCGTCTGGTATCTCTTCATCAACAAGAATTCGCCGCTCAAGAAGAAAGAAGATTCGGAGACGAAGGAGACGAAATTCACGAGCGCCTGCTTCACCACGAAATGGACGTTCTCGATCTCCTCGACGTGGTCGGGTTCGCTGGGGGACGTCACCCTCAGCCCGGACGTTAACGCGGGGAACTTCCCGAAGCCGAACGAGAACAACAACTGGGAGGACCAGGTGACCTACACGCTGTCCACGAGCGGCGGCGGGACGCTCATCAGCCTCTCCTTGACGATCGACCTCGAGGTCGGCGGGGGGGACGGCGCCAGGCGGACGGATATCGTCACCGTGGACGGCACCGAGAAGCTCAACGTCACGAACAGCTTCAGCGAGCCCTGCAGCAACCCCGGCAAGAAGACGTACCCGGCCATCTATACGCGGAGCAGCACGGGGACCTTCACCCTGAAGCACAAGGTCAACCTGTCGTCGTCGGCGTCGATCGGAACGATGGGGGAACTCATTAAGAAATAACGACCGGCTTTTTCGGACCGAAAGACGGAGAGAGCGCCCTTCCCGTGGGGAGGGCGCTTTTTTTCAGCCGTCGATTTTAAAAAAAAGCGAGGAGGTCGGCCGGGCGTTCGAGAAGAACCCGGGCCCCGTTGGCGAGGAGCTCCTCGGCCGTCCGGAAACCCCATAAGGCTCCGGCCGGAAACATCCCCGCGGCCACGGCCGTCTGCATGTCGGTGTTAGTGTCTCCCAGGTAGAAGACATCGGCCGGGGCGAGGCCGAGGAGGGCGGCGATCTCGAGGGCGCCCGCGGGGTCGGGCTTCGCGGGAACGCCATCCCGGGCGCCGAGGACGGCGCGGAATTCCCATCGCCCGAAGTAATGACCGACGACGGCCAGTGTGGAATCGTGCGGCTTGTTGGAGAGGACGGCCAGGGGGATCCGCCGCTCGGCGAGGGCGTCGAGGGTTTCGGGGATTCCCGGATAAGGCCTGGTCTTGACGGTCTGCCGGACGGCGTATTCGGCCCGCATGAAGTCGCGCAGCCGGCGGGCGAAGTTTTCGTCGTCGCGGGCTTCGGGCGGCAGGACCCGCCTGACGAACGTCGCCACGCCGTCGCCGACGAATGTCTTGCACTCGGCGGTCGATTTCCCCGGCAGGCCGAGCTTCGCCAGGGCGGCGTTCATGGCCTCGGTGAGGTCCTCGATCGTGTCGAGAAGAGTGCCGTCGAGGTCGAAGATCACGGCGCGGTAGGGCATCTTTTTCTCCGGATGAGGATTGTACCAAATTGACAGCCCCGCCGGCCTGTGCTAATTTTAGCCCGCCGCCGGGGATTGCGGCGGCCGAAAGGAAGCCCCGATGCTGACGATCAAAAAAATCCTCTGCCCGGTCGACTTCAGCGAGCCGTCCTTGCACGGCCTCGATTGCGCCGTCGAATTCGCCCGGCAGTTTCGGGCCGAGCTCGAAATCCTCTACGTCGTTCCGGTCGTGCCGCCCCATCCGACGGACCCGAACTACGAGTTCAGCATTCCGGAATTCGAGGGGATCCTCCACAAGGACGCCGAGGACAAACTGAGCGCCCTCCTCAAGGAGAAGGTCCCGGCCGAGGTCAAGGCCGCGGCCACGGTGGGCCACGGCCACGCGGCGAAGGAGATCGTCAAGGTCGCCGAGGAGAGCAAGGTCGACCTCATCGTCATCGCCAACCAAGGCCATTCCGGCTGGCATAAGCTTCTTCTCGGTTCCGTGGCCGAGAAGGTCATCCGCCACGCCCCCTGCCCGATCTTCATCACCCGGAAACCCTACGGATAATCGGCCGCCGAAGGTCGTTTTCAGGTTGACAGTCCCCGGGGCTTCTGCTATCTTTTCCGCTCCTCACGGCGCTATCGTCTAGAGGCCCAGGACGGGTGGTTCTCAGCCATCAAACCGGGGTTCGAATCCCCGTAGCGCTACCAGATCGAACCCCCCCCCGGCCCGATAGATTTACGTCCCCATCCGCTCGAGGAGACCCTGGAAGCGGGGCTCGTCCCGGACGGAGTCGAAATTGCTGTCGTGGATGAGCCAATCCTTCTGGGTCAGCCCTTCGTCGATGGCCAGCTCGAGGCAGTCCAGGGCCTCTTCCTTTTTCCCGGCCAGGGAATAGATGCAGGCCACGTTGTAGAGGACCATGGAGTCCCGCGGCTCGATGTCCAGGGCTCGGCCGGCCCATTCCAGGCCGCGGTCGACCTCGCCGAGGGCGACGAGGCCGTTGGCCCCCATATAGAAGGCCCGGGGATCGTCGGGATTGAACTGAAGATGCTCCTCGGCCAGGGCGATTCCCTTCCGGCGCGAGACGGCCGCCTGGTCGGGCCTTCCGAGGTCGGCGTAAATCTGGGCGACGAGGAGCGGCGACTGGTAATCCTCCGGCCGAACGCGGCTGGCCTCCTCGTACTCGTGGATCGCCTCCTCGAAGTTTCCCCGGGCGAAGCAATCCCGGGCGTAGAAGTACCGCGCCTCGAAGAGGTCGGGATTGAGGCGGATGGCCTGTTGGAAGGCCGCTTCGGCCTCCTCATGCTTTCCGCTCAGGCTCAGGGTCGTCCCGAAAGATGCATAAGCCTCGGCGGAATTCGGATCGAACTCCACGGCTTTCTCCGCGGCGAGAGCGGCCCGTTCCAGATCGGCCTTGTGCCGGCCGGCATGGAGATACAGAAAGGCGCTGCAATCGGCCAGGCCGGCCCACGCCCTGGCGAAAGAGTGGTCAAGGGCGATCGCCCGGTCGAACAGCCCCCGGGCAAAGGTGATATTCCGCTTGTCGTATTTGTAAAAGAACTTCCGCCCTCTGAGGTAAAAATCGTAGGCGTCGGCGTCGGGCGGGGCCGCCGTCCGCAGGGCCGCCCGCTCCTTGGCGTTGAGGGTCATCTGGAGGGCTTCGACCACGCTTTCGGCGATTTCGTCCTGAATGGAGAAGACGTCGCGCATCTCCCGGTCGTAGCGCTCGGCCCAGAGGCGGAAGCCGTCGGCGGCGTCGATGAGCTCGACCGTGATCCGGAGCCTTTTCCCCGATTTGCGGACGCTGCCGTCGAGGATCGTCCCGACGTTCAGGCGCTCTCCGATCTCGCCCACGGCCACGCCCTCGGATTTGAGGCGGAAGGCCGTGGGGCGCGAAGCGACCCGCAGCCCCTTGACCTTCCCGAGGGCGATCATGATCTCCTCGGCGATGCCCTCGCAGAGATAGTCCTGGTCCTTGCCCGGGCTCATGTCGGTGAACGGCAGGACGGCGATGGAGCGGTCCACGCCCAGGGGCGCGGAGTCGATGTCGATCCGGACTTCCCGGAGCCTCCGGGCGAGCTCGCCGACCGTCGGCCAGCGCCGCCGCGGGTCTTTCTCCAGGCAGGTCAGGATCACCCTCCCCAGCCGGAGGGGAAGTCCGGGATTGAGCTTCGTCGGAGCCTGGGGGGCGTCGCGGAGGACGGCCGAGATCAGCCCCGCCGGATTATCGGCCTCGAAGGGCCTTTTTCCGGTCGCCATTTCGTAGAGGATGACGCCCAGGGAATAGATGTCCGACCGGTGGTCGATGGGGAGTCCCTGGATCTGCTCAGGGGACATGTAGGCCAGGGTGCCCGTGATGCCTTGGTCGAGCTGGGCGGTAAGCGTCCTGTCGAAGGCCACATCCGCCGGGGGGGAGGGCACGACCTGCCGGGCCAAGCCGAAGTCGAGGACCTTCACCCGGCCGCTGTCGCCGATCATGACGTTGCCGGACTTCAGGTCGCGATGGGTGATCGCCTGGGCATGGGCCGTCGAAACCGCCTCGCAAACGGCCACGGCGATGTCGAGAAGCCGGGGAAGTGGCAGCCGTTCGGCGGAGAGGATTTCGGCCAGCGTCCGGCCGCGGATGAGCTCCATGGTGATGAAGCGGAGTCCCTCGGCCTGTTCGACGGAATAGATGGTGATGATGTTCGGATGGTTGAGGGCTGCCAGGGCCTGGGCTTCGCGCTCGAAAAGCGTGAGGCGGGACGGCTCGGAGGCCCAGGCATCGGACAGGACCTTAAGGGCGACTTCTCGCCCGAGGACGGTGTCCCTGGCCCGCCAGACGGCTCCCATCCCGCCTTCGCCGACGGGTTCCAGAAGTTCGTAATGGGAAAGCTTCCGGCCTGGCTCAAGGGGCATGGATGTCCTCTCCTGGGGCTCCAAAAATATATACGTCCACGGCCACTATAGAGTTGCGCCGTCCGGTCTGTCAAGGCATAATGAAGCCGACCGCCGAATCCTTTTATGGCAAAGCCTAGAAAGAAGGAGCGTGTTTCGGCCCATTCCCTATCGCCCTCGCTGCGTCACCCTGACGAGGGTCCCACTCCGCTCCGGGCGATAGGGAACTTGGCCATCAACCCGCTCCATCTTGTGACCCTCCATAAAATGATCCGGCGGTCGACGCGAGGGAAAAAAGCGGAAGCAGGGCTTAAAGCGGAGTGAAGGGTTGAATCGATTTTGGGAGGATGAGACATGGACAAGCGAAGCGTCCGGATTCTGGCCGGAGTCGTCGTTCTCGGAGTCTGCCTGGCGGCGGGGATGACCAAGGGAACGCCTCCCCCGGCTCAACGGGAGACCTCGGCGGAGCTCTGGAAGAAGGTCAAGGAGGCCGAGGACGACGGGCTTCCCCAGACGGCGATCGAGGCCCTCCGGAAAATCGTCGTCCTGGCCCTGGAGGGGAAGGACCAGGCCGATTATCTGCGAGCGTTGAGCCGCCAGGTCATCCTCGAATCGACGATCAAGGGGAACAAGCCCGAGGTCCGCGTCGCCCGGCTCCAGGAGGAAATCGGGAAAGCGCCGGCCGAATGGCAGCCGATGCTGAAGCTCATCCTGGCCGAGTGGTACTGGCAGTACTATTCGCGCAACCGCTGGCGGTTCATGAACCGGAGCGCCACGGCCGGCCTGAGCGACAAGGATTTCACGACCTGGGACCTCCCCAAGCTTTTCCGCGAAATCGACGCCCTCTATCGGGCCTGCCTCAAGGAGGACCAGGTCCTCAAGAAAACCCCCCTTTCGGTTCTCAAGGGCTTTCTCGAGGACGGAAACCAGCCGGCCTCGCTCCGGCCGACGCTCTACGATTTCGCCGTTTTCGAGGCCCTGGATTTCTATACCTCGGCCGAACAGGCCTCCGCCGCCCCCGAGGACGCCTTCGTCATCGACGGTGATTCGGCGGCCTTCGCCCCCGCGGACGAGTTCCTCGGATATCGGCCCCGGACGACGGACGAAGAGTCGCCCAAGCTCCAGGCCCTGCGCCTGTTCCAGGCGGTCATGGCTTTTCACCGAGGCGACGCCGACCGCGACGTTTTTCTCGACGCCGACCTCCAGCGGCTGAGGTACGTCAGGAACGAAGCCGCCGGCGAAGACCTGGCGACGCGCTACGCCAAACGGCTCCAGGAGATCGCCGAGGCAAATCCGAAGTCCGCGTTGTCCGGCCTGGCCCTGTATTATTGGGCCCAGGAGCTCTACGACGCCGACAATCTTGTCGACGCTTTCAAGGTCGCCGAACGGGGGGCCAAGCTTTACCCCGCGACGATGGGCGGGGGGAATTGCCGCTCCCTCCTCGGCCGCATCACGGCCAGGGACTATGATGTCCGCTCGGAATCCGTCCTGCCGCCGGCCCGCCCGCTGAAATTCCAAGTCCGATACCGCAACCTCGCCGCCCTTCACTTCCGGATCGTCAAGGAGGACTTCGGCCGCTCAATCACGGCCAAGGGCGGCGAAAGCGTGGGCTATATTTCGGACGCGACGGTCGAGCGTCTCCTTGGCCGGAAGCCCGCGGCGGAGTGGTCAGCGGCTCTGAGGCCGACGCCGGACTACAAGCCTCAAACCGTCCTCATCGTCGGGCCGGCCCTCGAGCCGGGATTCTACTTCATCCTAGCCAGCGCGGAGAGGGAATTCGCCATGGAGCGGAATAAAATCCAGGCCGCGACCTTCTGGGTCAGCGACCTGGGAATGGTCACGCGGAGCCTGGGCGGCGAGCTCCAGGGCATCATCGTCCGAAGCGACGGCGGCGATCCCGTTGCCGGGGCCGAGGCCGTCCGCTATGAGTGGGACTACAACGCCTCCGCCTACCTGAAGCGGGAGACGGCCCGGACGGACGACTCGGGCATTTTCGTCATGAAGGGGGAGGAGTCCTACCGCAACCGCCTCATCCATGTCCGGACGGCCGACGGCCGGGAAGTCGCCGAAACCCAGGTCCCCGCCTCGTCCCGAAGGCGGGAGGAGCCGTACACCAGGACGTTGTTCTTCACCGACCGGTCCCTCTACCGACCCGGCCAGATGATCTTTTTCAAGGGGCTCTGCCTGAGCGTCGACCCGGGCCGGACGAGCTATGTTCCGCTGGCGAAACGGAGCGTCCGGGTCGTCTTTTACGACGTCAACCGCCAGGAGGTCGCCCGGGTGAACGCGGTCACCAACGAGTTCGGATCCCTGAGCGGCGTCTTCACCGCCCCGACGGACCGGCTGACCGGGGCGATGACGATCCAGACCGAAAATCCCCGCGGGTCGTGCGTCGTCCGGGTCGAGGAGTACAAGCGGCCGAAATTCCAGGTCAGGCTCGACGTCCCCGACGAAGCCTTCCGGCTCAACGAGACAGTCGAGATGCCCGGCGAGGCGATGGCCTATACCGGCGCCCCGGTCGACGGGGCCAAGGTCCGGTTCCGCGTCGTGCGCCAAGTTCAGTATCCCCGGTGGTACTGGTGGTCCCCGCCTACCCGGGAGGGGGCCCAGGAAATCGCCCACGGGACGACCGAGACGGACTCCTCAGGCAAGTTCAAAGTCGTCTTCGTCGCCAAGCCGGATCCGATGTCCTCGGCCTCCGGGAACCCCGTCTTCACCTACTCCGTCACGGTCGACGTGACGGACAGCGCCGGCGAAACGCGGGGCGACTCGGGCTCGGTCCGGGTCGGATACGCCTCCCTCGAAGCCCGGCTGAGCGCCCCGGAATGGCAGGAGGAGGGGGCGCCGGTGAAGGTCGCCGTCTCGACGACGACCCTGAGCGGAAAACCGGTCGGGGCCCGGGGGACGGTCGAAGTTTACGCCCTCAAGGGTCCGGCTGAACCCGTTCCGACCGACCTTTTTGCCGACGAGAATCGGGGATGGAGGAGAGGACCGGCCCCGGGCACGCGTCCCGGCGGCCTGGAAGGGGACGCCCAGTCGTCGGACTGGACCCGCTGGCCGGCCGGAGACGCCGTCGCCAAGAAGGAATTCGAGACGACGGCCAAGGGCGACCCGGCCTGCGTCTTGGCGTTCGACCTGCGAGGCGGCGCTTACCGGGCGAGGCTGAGGACGAAGGATCCCTCGGGGGCCGAGGTCGAGTCCTATCTCAACATCCTCGTCCTCAAGCCTCAGGATTCCCGCTTTTCCGTCAAGGTGCCCTTCCACGCGGCCTCGCCCACGAACTCCGTCGAAGTCGGGGAGACTTTCTCCCTCCTTTGGGGGACGGGATACGGCCGGGGCCCCGCCCTCGTCGAGGTTTTTCAGGAAAACCGCGTCCTCCGGCGTTTCTGGGCCGAAGCGGCCAGGACCCAGGATGTCCTCCGCGTTCCCGTCGAGGAAAAGCTCCGCGGCGGATTCCTGGTCCAGGTCTCCCTCGTCAAGGCCAACCGCCTCTACAGCGACACTCGCCGGGTCGCCGTCCCCTGGTCGAACAAGAATCTCGAGATCGGCTGGAAGACCTTCCGCTCCAAGCTCCAACCGGGGCAGAAGGAGACGTGGTCGCTGACCGTCACGGGCCCCAAGGCCGTCCCCCGGACGGCGGAAATGGTCGCCGCCCTCTACGACGCCTCGCTCGACCAATTCTATGGTCACGGCTTTCCCGGCATCTCGGGGATTTTCCATTGGGACGCGACCCACCTCGCCGCGTCCTTCAGCAATCGCCGGACCGACCTCCGGACTTATCGCGACAGCCTCGACCCGTTTTCCGGCGTCGGGACTCCGACTTATGTCCACTTCCCGCGCGACATCGAGGCGGCGGCGTGGGGGTATGACTATCCCCGCATGGCGATGGCCAGACCGGGAGCCGAGCCCGAGGGCGCCCCCGTCCCCCCCCCGGCGGCGGCCAAAGAAATGGATAAGGGGGTCGAGGGCGGCGTCGTCGGCGGAGTTCTCGGCGGCGTCACCGGGGAGGAGAAGAAAGCGCCGGAAGTCGACCTGAGCAAGGTCGCGGCCCGCCGGAACCTCAACGAAACGGCCTTCTTCTTCCCCCATCTCCTGAACGACAAGGACGGCGTCGTGACCCTCGAGTTCACGATGCCCGAGGCCCTGACGGAATGGCGTTTTCTCGGTTTCGCCCACACGACGGCTCTTGAAAGCGGGTCGATCGAGGCGAGGACGGTGACCCAGAAGGACCTCATGGTCCAGCCCAACCCGCCGCGGTTCCTCCGCGAGGGCGACAGCCTCGAATTCACGGTCAAGGTGACCAACATGGCCGAGGCGGAGGCCAAGGGGGCGGTCGAGCTCGTCTTCTTCGACCCCCGGACCGAGAAATCCCTCGACGGAGCCCTCCGGAACGTGACGACCAAGCTCCCCTTCGCCATCCCGGCGAAGCAATCGCGGTCTTTTTCCTGGCCGGTCGCCGTCCCCGACGGCCTCGAGGTCGCGGCCTACAAGGCCGTCGCCGCCACCCCCCAATTCTCGGACGGGGAGGAGGGAAGCCTTCCCGTCCTGAGCCGCCGGATTCTCGTCCGGGAGTCGATCCCGCTCTGGATCAGCGGAAAGGGCGAGAAGACGTTCGGATTCGATAAGCTCCGGGCCTCGGCTTCGTCGACGACTCTTCGCCATCAGGGCCTGACCGTCCAGATGGCCTCCAACCCGGCCTGGTACGCCGTCCAGGCCCTTCCTTTCCTCATGGAATTTCCGCACGAATGCTCCGAGCAGGTTTTTAACCGGCTCTACGCCAACGCCCTGGCCCAGAAGATCGCCGGCGCCGACCCCAAGATCCGGAGGATTTTCGACCTCTGGAAGGGAACGCCGGCTCTCCAGTCCAACCTCGAGAAGAACCAGGACCTCAAGAGCGTCCTCCTTCTCGAGTCGCCCTGGGTTCTCGAGGCCAAGGCCGAATCGGAGGCCAAGCGGAACGTCGGCCTCCTCTTCGACGAGAACCGGATGAGCTCGGAGTTGCGCTCGGCCTACGCCAAGCTCGAGGCCATGCAGCTCGGAGACGGCTCATGGCCCTGGTTCCCGGGAGGCCCCGGCAACTCCTATATCACCCTCTATCTTCTGACGGGCTTCGGCCGTCTCAAGCATCTCGGCGTCGCCTCGGTGAAGTCCGATCTCGGCCTGAAAGCCGTCGGCCATCTCGACGACTGGATCGACGAGGTCTATCGCGAAATCCTCCGCCTGGGCCAGAAAGACGAGAACCACCTGGGCTCGACGGTCGCCCTCTATCTCTACGGCCGAAGCTTCTATCTTAAGGAGCGGCCCATCCCGGACGGCAGCCGGGAGGCCGTCGACTATTTCCTCGGCCAGGCCGCGAAATTCTGGCTCCAGCTCGACATCCGCCAGAGCCAGGCCCACCTCGCCCTGGCCTTGAACCGCTTCGGAGACAAAGCCACGGCCCAGAAGATCATGCGCTCGATGAAGGAGCGGAGCCAGGTCGACGAGGAGCTCGGCCGCTTCTGGAGCGAACTCGAGCTTTCGTATTGGTGGTTCCGCGCTCCCATCGAGACCCAGGCGGTCATGATCGAGGCCTTCGACGAGGTCATGGGCGACGCCAAGGCCGTCGAAGAGTGCAAAATCTGGCTCCTCAAGCAGAAGCAGACGCAGGATTGGAAGACGACCAAAGCCACGGCCGACGCCGTCTACGGCCTCATCCTCCGCGGCGTGAACCTCCTCGCCTCGGACGCCCTGGTCGAAGTCCGGCTGGGCGGAAAGAAGGTTGAGCCGGAGAAAGTCGAGGCGGGGACGGGATTCTACGAGAAGCGCTTCGAGCCCGCGGCCGTCGCCCCGGCGATGGGGGAGGTCGTCCTCAGGAAAATCGACGACGGCATCGCCTGGGGAGGCCTCCACTGGCAGTATCTGGAGGACATCGCCAAGATCACGCCCCACGCCCAGAATCCCCTGAAATTGAAGAAGGCCGTCTTTGTCCGGAAACTGACGAACAAGGGCCCGGTCATCGAGCCCGTCGCCGGTCCGCTGGCCGTGGGGGACACGCTTGTCATCCGGATCGAGCTCCGGACCGACCGGGATATGGAATACGTCCACATGAAAGATCACCGCGGGAGCGGCCTCGAACCGATGAACGTCCTCTCGGCCTACAAGTATCAGGGGGGGCTGGTCTATTACGAATCGACCAAGGACACGGCGACCCACTTTTTCATCGATTACCTGCCTAAAGGGACGTATGTCTTCGAATATCCGCTCCGGGTCGTCCACAAGGGGGCCTACCAGAACGGGATGGCCCACATCGAGTGCATGTACGCCCCCGAGTTCAACAGCCACTCGGAGAGCGTCAAGCTGGAGGTGCGGTAGGCTTATTTCCCGGCCGCGGCGGCAAGCTTGACCTCGGCCCAGAAGGCGTACTTGGGAGGAATGCGGCCGCCGCTCCCGGGCGTCATCGTCTCGATCTCGCCCCCGCGGGTGATTTGCTCATTGGCGATGCCCGCGTTTCCGGCCGCCCGGGCGGCCTGCTTCCGCTGGGCCTCGGTCGGCCCTCCCCACTCGAAGCCGATGGTGACCGTTTTACCGGGCTCCGCCCCGACGCCGGCGGCCAATTCGTGGACCCGGGCCAGGGGGATCGAGAACTCGTAAACCATCGTTTTTTCCAGGGGCGCGTACTTGAACAGGGCCGGCTTGGGGTAAACGCCCTGCGGGATGCCTTGGCTCTTGGCGTTCTTGTTCGTCACCTGGTTGAGATAGACGTTGTAGGCGTTCTTGGCCCGCATCTGCGTTTTTTGGTCTTCGGAAAGGGGGGATTGCCTTTCGAGATAGGCAATCGCCTCCGCCGCCGTCAGCTGCTTCTTGAGGAAGTGGACGTCGTAATCCTTGCTTTTTTTGCCCTCGGTATTGACGTAGACGTGCATCCCGAGCTGTTCGACCGTGCTCCGGAATTTCGGGTTCTTGAAAACGAAAAGGATATAGAGGCTGTCCGCGTCGTTCCGGAAGGCATAATCGACATCGCCTTTTTCCCAGAGGGAGAAGGTTGTTTCCGTCCAATCGGCCGAAGCCCCGTCGATCGTCGGAGGCGTGCCCGCCCAGACGCTGGCGATGATATCCTCCCCGAATCCAGGCCGCCCCGACGCCGGGTTCATGGCCGCCAGGAAGGCCGCTATCGTGATGAGAGGGGCTTTGTTCATGGATTCCTCCACTTCTAATTACGTCGATTATACCAAAATCTTTCCTATCTTGACTGAAAAACGGCGAGGAATAAGATAGTCCCGAGAGGAGGCCCCATGGGCGGATTTTTCGGCGTCGCGGCGAAAACGGAAGGGATCGCGGACCTCTATTACGGGACGGATTATCATACCCACCTCGGAACCCGGCGCGGCGGGCTGGCCGTCGTCCGGCCCGAGGGCATCGTCCGGACGATCCACAACATCGAGAACGCCCAATTCCGGTCGAAGTTCGACGAAGACATCGACCGCCTCCGCTCGCCGCTGGGGATCGGCGTCATCAGCGACACCGATGACCAGCCGATCTTCATTCAATCCCATCTCGGGGCCTACGCCATTGCCACCGTGGCCGCGATCAAGAACTCCGAGTCCCTGGTCCGCCACGTCTTCCGCCAGCGGCGGATGCATTTCGCCGAGACCTACGCCGGCGGGGTCAATCCGACCGAGCTCGCCGCGGCGATCATCAACCAGGAGGACAGCTTCGAGGCCGGCCTCCGGAGCCTCCAGGACCTCGTCGAGGGATCATGCTCGGTCCTCATCCTGACCTCGAAAGGGATCTACGCCGCCCGGGACCGCTATGGACGGACGCCCGTCGTCCTGGGGCGGAAAGGAGAGGAGGCCTTTGCCGCGACGATGGAAACATGCGCCTTCCCGAACCTCGGCTACGACGTCGTCCGCGACCTGGGCCCGGGCGAGGTCGTCTTTCTGTCTCCCGACGGCATCGAGGAGCGGGTTCCTCCCCGGGACGTCCTCCAGATCTGCGCCTTCCTCTGGGTCTACTACGGCTACCCGGCCTCGAGCTACGAGGGGATCAACGTCGAGGAGGCGCGCTACCGGTGCGGGGCGATGCTCGCCCGGCGCTACCCGGCGGCGATCGATTTCGTGGCCGGAATCCCGGATTCGGGCGTCGGGCACGGTCTCGGCTACGCCGCCGAGGCTGGCCTTCCCTTTCGCCGGCCTTTCGTCAAGTACACCCCGACCTGGGCCCGGAGCTTCATGCCCCAGAGCCAGGAGGTCCGCGACCTTGTCGCCAAGATGAAGCTCATTCCCAACCGGGACCTCATCCGGGGGAAGAAATTCCTGTTCTGCGAGGACTCGATCGTCCGGGGGACCCAGCTCAAGGACACCGTTCAGCGCCTCTACGACGTCGGGGCCCTCGAGGTCCACATGCGGCCGGCTTGCCCGCCGCTCGTCTTCGGCTGCAAGTTCCTCAATTTCTCGATGTCCCGTTCCGAGCTCGACCTGGCCGGCCGCCGGGCCATCCGGGAGGTCGAGGGCGATGACGTCGCCGACCTTTACCCCTACACGGATTATCGGACGTACAAGTATCAGGCCATGGAGGAGAGGATCCGGCGCCGCCTCAACCTGACGACCCTCAAGTACCAGCGGCTCGAGGACCTCGTCGCGGCCATCGGCCTCCCGAAGGAAAAACTTTGCACCTATTGCTGGGATGGGGTCGAGGTCCGGACGCCCCAGCTTTCCTTCGCCGTCTGATTATTTCTTTTTCCAGGCCCGGTACCGGCCGAGATAGTCGTCGATGACCCTCTCCGCCTTGAGGCCGAGATACTGGGCGTAGTTCCGGAGATGGCCCTTGAGGTAGGTCTCCTCGGGGAGGGCCTCGTAGCGCTCGTCCTCGATGTTCCGGAGAAGCTCGATCCGGAGCTTGAGCTCCTTGGAGATCTCGTCGAGGCCGATGTTGAGGCGCTCGCGGATTTTCCTGAGGGCCAGGCCGGCGAAGGCCATCGGTTCCGCCTCGTCCGGTCCCGCCCCGCCCGCCGCGGCCTCAGGGAACAGGGCCGCGGCCTTCGGCGGCTCGGCGTGGATGGCGTCCAGGAGCTTTTGGTAGGCTTCCTCGATATCGGCCAGGACCGCCTTCCGTTTCTCCGCCGTGAACTCTTCGTCGAGGGGTTCGAGGACGATGGACTGGTCCGAATAGAGCCTCCGCAGCCTGAGGTAGGCGTTTTGGACCTCCCGGAGCGACGCCCCGGCCTTCAGTTCCAGGGCGGCGTAATAGGGGGCCAGGGCGCTGCGGTTCATGCGACCCCTCCCGGCAGCTCGGCTTCGCTTCCCTTGAGGATGTTGTCGGCCAGGGCGGCGATGTTGCTGGCGCAGCCCGTGGCCGTGTAATTCAGCATGAAGGGCTTTCTCTCGCGGACCGAGCGCCAGACGGCGTCGTTGTACTCGACGTGACCGGCGTAATCGATCCCGATGCCGAGATATTTCTGGAGGACGCTCTTGATGGCCGCCCCGAGGAGGATGTCCTGGTTCGTCCGGACCATGTTCAGGATGAGGGAGACGCGAAAGCGGGACAGCTCGGCGTCGAGGATCGTGCCGATGAAGGAGAAGCTGTCCTTCAGGTAGTCGATGAGCTCCTTGAGGTTGTGGATGCCGTAATCCTGGCGGTGGTCCCAGACGAGCTGGACGACCTCTTTGAAGCCGTATTCCTTGAGGACGAGCTTGACCTTCCGGAAGAGGGAATTCTTGATGAAATGGTACATGTTCTCGATGGCGATGACCTCGGGGACGAGGACGACGATCATCCGGTCGGCGATGAGAAAGGTGTCGAGGGTGTTGAGGTGGCTGCCGGCGCCGAGGTCGATGAGGACGTTCTGGGCATTGAGCTTCAGGATCTGGCGGAAGAGCTTGAGCTTCTGGGAGAACTTGATCGTGTCCGAGGCGATGGAATGGATGTCGCCGGTGATGAGGGTCATGTTGTCGAGCTCGGTCCGGACAAGGATGTCCGAGAGGGAGGACCCCATCTCGAAGAAGCTCGTCAGGGACCTTTGGGGACGGTCGATGCCGAAAAAGGAATGGAGGTTGGCCCCGCCGATGTCCATGTCGACGAGGACGACCTTCCGGCCCTTCTTGGCCAGGAAGGACCCCAGGCAGGAAGTCAGGAAGGTCTTGCCCGTGCCGCCCTTGCCGCCCCCGATGGCCCAGATTTCGCCCTCGCGCTGGAGTTTATGCGTTGAGGTCATGAATTCGCCGGCTCTCGGAAATCACCGTCATAACGATATAAGAAACTCCCGGCGGCGTCAATTCCGGGAGCGGAGGAGGGAGAAGGTGGCTGGGAAGCAAGGATTCGAACCTTGATACCATGATCCAGAGTCATGGGTCCTGCCGTTGGACGACTTCCCAACCGGCGGCCCTCCAATATACCCGAGTCGGCGGCCGTTTTCAAGGCCCCCGAGTTGTGATAAACTGGCCGCTCTCATGAAGCGGAAAACCTGGATTCAGCTCGCGATCATCCTTCTCCTGACGGCCGTTTTCCTCTATTTTTTCTTCCGGGGGGTCGAGTGGCGGAACGTCTGGACGTACCTCCGCCAGGTCAAGCTCGGCTGGTTCCTGGCCGCGGTCCTCATCTCCCCCCTCCACCTGGCCACCCGCGGCTTCCGCTGGAAGTACCTCCTCGTCCACGAGAAGCCCGACGTCCGCTTCTATAACATGTTCGCCGCCAACGCCGTCGGCTTCACCGTGACCTTCATGCTCCCCGGCCGGATCGGCGAGCTCGTCAAGCCCCTCTACCTGGCCCGGCGGGAAGGCTGCCGCCCGGGATTCGCCATCGGGACGATCGTCATCGAGCGGATCTTCGACATGTTCACGATGTGCGCCCTCCTCGGGATCTTCCTCCTCTCCCGTCCGCTCTACGCCTCGGTCTTCAAGATCCAGGCCCAGACCGAGAAAAACCTGGCCTTCTGGGGGATCATCGGCGTGGCCCTCGCCTCGACCCTCCTCGTCCTCAGCCTGCTCTTTTATTTTTTCAAGGACAAGGCCCTCCGGGTCGCGGCCGTCGTCCTGAAGTGGCTGCCCCATCGCCTCCGCGACATCATTCTCAATCTTCTCCACGAGTTCATCGACGGGCTGAAGATCTTTCACTCCCTGGGCAACCTCCTGGCCTACATCGGCCTGTCCTTCGTCGTTTGGCTGGGGATCACCTTCTTCTACCTTGTCTTCTTCAAGGCCTTCGGCCTTGCCGTGTCCTTTTTCCTGCTCATTCCCTACATCTTCCTGACGATGGTCGGGGCCTCCATCCCGACCCCCGGCATGGTCGGAGGCTTTCATTACTTCAGCAAGCTCGGGCTGGTCGAGCTCTACGGCGTCGACCCCAATCTCGCCTTCGGGGCGACCCTCGTCGTCCACGCCGTCCAGCTCGTCGTGACATGCCTCATCGGCTATGTTATATTATGGAAGGACGGCCTCAGCCTCCTTCAGTTGAAGCGCCTCGGGGAGACGATGAAGACATGAGATGCCCCTTCTGCGGACACCTCGAGAACAAGGTCATCGACTCGCGCGAAAGCAAGAAGGGGATTTCGATCCGCCGCCGGCGGGAGTGCCTGGGTTGCGCCCGCCGCTTCACGACCTACGAAAAGATCGAAGAGATCCCCTACATGATCGTCAAGAAGGACGGCTCGCGCCAGCTCTTCGACCGCCAGAAGCTTCTCCGGGGGCTCCTCAAGGCCTGCGAAAAGCGGCCGATCGCCATGGCCAAGCTCGAAGAAATCGTCGAGGAAGCCGAATCGAAGCTCCAGGAACGGCCGGAGAAAGAGGTCAAAGCCGCGGAAATCGGGGAGTTCGTCATGGAGCGGCTCAAGGCCCTGGACAAGGTCGCCTATGTCCGGTTCGCCTCGGTCTACCGCGAGTTCCGGGACGTCCTCGAGTTCAAGCAGGAGCTGGAGAACCTCCTCCGGGAGAAATGATCCCGGCCGTTTGACAAATCGGCCGCGGCGACTTATTTTCTAGATTCTTGCGTGAGGATGACCATCGCCCGATGAGCACGATCAAGCGCATCAAGCCCGTGTCGCGGGGCCGCAAAATCGAGGGAGAGATCCGCCGCCAGCCCCGCGGCGTCGTGGCCGTGCGGGCCGAGATTCCGGAGCTCGAGGGCGGCTGGACCCCCCGACTCGACCTGTTCGAAAGGAGCGCGGAGGTCATCGTCGAGATGGAGGCCCCCGGACTCGCTCCGGGCGACATCCTCATCGCCCTCCATCCGAACCGTTTGACGGTCAAGGGGACGAAAGGGGAAGACGCCCCTTCGGGGAAGTACAAGTGCCTTCGCCTCGAGCGGGAATACGGGGCCTTCCGGAGGACCCTCTTCCTCCCGGCGACGGTCGTTCCCGACGAGAGCCGGGCGTTTCTCGAGAACGGGCTCCTCCGGATCGTCATGCCGAAGCCCCGGGGGCGGTCCGAGCAAGACCGATAGAGAGGAATGTCCATGGCCGAAAAAGACCTGATCGCCTCCTCCGAGATCGAAGAGATCGTGGAAGACAAGGACCAGAAGCTCAATATCCCCAAGAAGCTCCCCATCCTTCTTCTCCGGGACATCGTCGTCTTCCCCTACATGATCGTCCCCCTCTTCGTCGGACGGGAGAAATCCAAGAACGCCATCGACGCGGCCCTGTCGTCCCACCGGATGATCCTCCTCCTGACCCAGAAGGAGATGGAGACCGAGGACCCCAAGCGCGAGGAAGTCTACGACATGGGGACGGTGGCCCTGATCATGCGGATGCTGAAGCTCCCGGACGGCCGGATCCGGATCCTCGCCCAGGGGATGTCCCGGGCCCGCGTCCTCAGCTACGAGGAGGAAAACGGCCACCTCGTCGCCCAGGTCGAGATTCTCCCCGAGCCGGAGGCCGCCGAGAAGACGCTCGAGAGCGAAGCCCTCGTCCGCAACGTCCGGAGCGGCCTGGAGAAAGCCGCCTCCCTCGGGAAGACCATCCCCCCCGAGGTCCTGATCATCGCCACCAACGTCGAAGAGCCGGGCCGCCTGGCCGACCTCACCGGGGCGAATCTCGAGCTGAAGGTCGCCGACGCCCAGGGGATTCTCGACACGGCCGATCCCGTCGTCCGGCTGAAGAAGGTCTACGAGCTCCTGGCCAAGGAGATCGAGATCCTGGACGTCCAGTCCCGGATCTCGTCCGAGGCCAAGGGGGAGATGGACAAGCTCCAGCGCCAGTACTTCCTCCGCCAGCAGATGAAGGCCATCCAGAAGGAACTCGGCGAGGGCAACGAGCTCCAGGAGGAGATCAAGGGCTACCAGGAGAAGCTCAAGAAGCTCAAGGTCGCCCCCGAGGTCCGGGAGGAGATCGAGAAGAACATCAGCCGCCTGGCCCAGATGCATCCCGAGTCGGCCGAGACGACCGTCGTCCGCAACTATCTCGACTGGATGTTCGCCCTCCCCTGGACGAAAAGCACCGTCGACAACCTCGACCTCAAAAAGGCCAAGAAGATCCTCGACGAGGATCACTACGGCCTGGACAAGGTCAAGGAGAGGATCGTCGAGTACCTGGCCGTCCGGAAGCTGTCGAAGAAGATCAAGGGGCCGATCCTCTGCTTCGTCGGGCCGCCGGGCGTCGGCAAGACGTCCCTGGGGCGGTCGATCGCCCGGGCGCTGGGCCGGGAGTTCCTCCGGATCTCCCTCGGCGGAGTCCGGGACGAAGCGGAAATCCGGGGCCACCGCCGGACCTACGTCGGAGCCCTCCCGGGCCGGATCATCCAGGGCCTGCGCCGGGCGGGGTCGAACAACCCCGTCTTCATGATGGACGAGGTCGACAAGATCGGGGCCGACTTCCGCGGCGACCCCTCCTCGGCCCTCCTCGAGGTCCTCGACCCCGAGCAGAACAACAGCTTCCGGGACCACTACCTGGCCGTGCCGTTCGACCTGTCCAAGGTCATGTTCATCACCACGGCCAACCTCCTCGACCCGATCCAGCCGGCCTTCCGGGACCGGATGGAGATCATCCATCTTCCCGGCTACACCGAGGAGGAAAAGCTGGAGATCGCCCGCCGGCATCTCGTCCCCAAACAGGTCAAGGAAAACGCCCTGAGCGAGAAGCTCATCCAGTTCACCCCGGGGGCGATCAAGACGATGATCTCCCGATACACCCGCGAGGCTGGCGTCCGCAACCTCGAGCGCGAGATCGCCTCGGTCTGCCGCAAGGTCGCCCGCAAGGTCGCCGAGGGAAAAACGGCGGCGAGCAAGATCGTCGCCTCTTCCCTCGAGAGCTATCTCGGCCCGGCCAAGATCTTCAAGGACGAGCTCCAAAAGAAAGACCGGGTCGGCGTCGCGACGGGCGTCGCCTGGACCGAGGCCGGAGGGGAGGTCCTCTTCGTCGAGGCGATGAAGATGAAAGGCAAAGGGGGGCTCCAGCTGACCGGCTCGCTGGGGGACGTCATGAAGGAATCGGCTCAGGCCGCGCTGAGCTATGCCCGGGCCCACGCCAGGGAGCTGAGGATCGAGGGCAAGATCTTCGCCCAGAACGACTTCCACATCCATATTCCCGAGGGGGCGATCCCGAAGGACGGGCCGTCGGCCGGGATCACGATCGCGACTTCCCTCATTTCCCTGTGCACGAACCGGAAGGTCCGCTGGGACGTCGCGATGACGGGCGAGATTACCCTCCAGGGCAATGTCCTCCCCATCGGCGGGGTCAAGGAGAAAGTCCTCGCCGCCCAGAGGGCCGGCGTGCGGCGGGTCATTCTGCCGGCGCCCAACAAGAAAGACCTCATCGACATCCCCCGCCAGGTCAAGAACGAGATCGAGTTCATCTTCGTCGAGACGTTCCAGGAGGTCCTGGCCGCCGCCCTGGTCAAGAAATGACGGGTCCGGCGGCGGTTATTTGAAGAGAAACGAGCCGACGAAGGCGAACTCGGCCGGCCCCGTCTGAAAGACGCGCGCCCCGTCGTCCGGCCACTCGACACCGACCGTGCCCATGCTCGTCCGGACGGTGACCGTCCGGCCGACGATGCCCTTGAGGATCGAGGCCACGGCCGCGGCGCAGGAGCCGCTTCCGGAGGAGAGCGTCTCGCCGACGCCCCGCTCCCAGAAGAGGACCTCGATCTCGTCCGGGCCGAGGCGGCGGACGAACTCGATGTTCGTCCGATTGGGGAAGAAGGGATGGGATTCGATTTCCCGGCCGATCTCCTGCCACTCGATCCGGGAGGGAAAGCGGTCGACGAAAAGCGAGCAGTGGGGATTGCCCATCGAGACGACCGTGACGGGGTAAGTCTTCTGGTTGATCATCAGCGGGTAGTCGATGATCCGGTCGTGAAGACGGCCGTCGTCGAAGGGGATGTCCGCCGACCGGAGGCGCGGGACGCCCATTTCGATCTTGAACGTGAACCGGCTTTCGGCCCGGTCGACGAGGGCGCTTTCCCGGACGCCGGTCGACGTCAGGAAGCGGGTGACGGAAGGATCGATCCTCTGTTGGGAATAGAGATAGGCCGCGGCGCAGCGCAGGCCGTTGCCCGAGATCTCCGCCTCGGAGCCGTCGGCGTTGAAGATCCGGAAGCGGACCTCGCCCCGGGCCCGGTCCTCGACGGAGAGAAGGAGGAGGCCGTCGGCCCCCACGCCCGTGTGGCGCTCGCAAATCCGCCGGGCCAGGTCGCCCGGAGGCTCGAGGAGGGCCGCCTCGTCGAGGTCGACGATCAGAAAGTCGTTCCCCAACGAGTGGAACTTGACGAATTTCATCCTTCAACCCGGAGGGTGACGATGAAATCCTGTTGCTGGCCGTTGGCCTCGCGGCGGATGAGGAGCATGACGGCGTCGCCCGGCTTGAGCTTTTTGACGACGGACTCCCACTGTTCGACGGTCTCGACCTTCTGGCGGTTGGCTTCGAGGATGATGTCGCCGGCCTGGAGGCCGCGGCGTTCGGCGATGCTCCCTTCGGCGACCTCGTCGATGAGGAGGCCCTGGGTCGTCTTGTAGCCCAGCCGGCGGGCGAGGGCCTGGGTCAGGGGCTCGACGGTCAGGCCGAGGCTGGAGGCCGCGCCCTCGGCGGCCGGCCGGCCCTGCCGCTCGAGTTGGAGCTCGGCGATTGTTGCTTGGACGGTCTGCTCCTTGCCGTCGCGGATGAACTTGATTTCGACCTTGGTCCCCGGGGCGATGTCGGCGACCTTCATCCGGAGGTCGTTGGAATTCTCGACGGGCTGGCCGTTGACCTCGATGACAACGTCATAGGCCTTTAGGCCGGCCTTCTCGGCCGGACCGCCCGACGTCACGGAATTGATCAGGGCCCCCTTGCGGGATTTGAGGTTGAGGGATTTCTGGGTGTCCTGGTCGATCGGCCGCGTGGCCACCTGGACGCCTAGCATGCCCCGGACGACCTTGCCTTTTTCCTTGAGCTGGAGGACGACCTTCTTGGCCATGGACGAGGGGATGGCGAAGCCGATGCCGACGTTGCCCCCGGAGGGGGTCAGGATGTTGCTGTTGATGCCGATGACCTCGCCCTTCATGTTGACGAGCGGGCCGCCCGAGTTCCCCCGGTTGATGGCCGCGTCGGTCTGGATGAAGTCCTCGTAGCTCGTCACGTCGCCCAGCCCGAGCTGACGGCCCTTGGCGCTGACGATGCCCGCCGTGACCGTGTGCTCCATGCCGAGGGGATTGCCGATGGCCAGGACCCATTCCCCGACCCTCAGGGCGGAGGAGTCGCCCAGGTCGGCGAAGGGAACGCCCTTGGTTTCGACCTTGATCAGGGCGATATCGGTCGGCGGATCCGTGCCGATGACCTTGGCCGGAAATTCATCGCCTTGGACGGAGAAGACCTTGACCTTGGCCGCGTTCTCGACGATGTGGTTGTTGGTGACGACGTAGCCGTCGGCGGAGATGAAAAATCCGGTCCCTTGGACGGTCATCGTATAATTCTGGGGCTGGCGGCGCCGCTGCGGACGCTGGGGCGTGCCGAAAAAGCGGTCCCAGAAGTCCCCGAAGGGGTCGGATTCGTCGAAGCCGGACATGGGATTCCGTTCCGTTCGTTCGGCGTCGACCCGGACGACGGCCGGGCCGACCGTTTCCGAAATCCGGACGAAATCGAGGTCCGGCTTGGCCTGGGCGGAATCGGCGAACAGGTTCCCCCCCAGAGTCGCGGGGGTATCGAGAAAGCTCTTCGCTTCGGCCTTCTTGTCGGGAAGATAGACGAAAATGTATCCGGCCAGGAATATTCCCAGAAGGAAGCTGGCCAGGGAAATCCAAATGACCTTCTTCATCGAAAAAACCTCCGTTTCAGATTGGGTTTCTGCCGTGATTCTTAAATATAAAATTTAACATAGCCGTCGCCAAAATTCAAACGCCGGACCGCCGGAAAGCGTTGCCTTTCCCCGCCTCCCCGGATAGAATCGAGAGGGCCATGAAAAAAGGGCATCTCATCGTCATCGAAGGGATCGACGGGGCCGGCAAGTCGACCCAGGTCCGGCGGCTCCTCCGCGGCCTCCGGTCCCGCGGCGTCCAAGCCGTCGCCTTCCGGGAGCCGACCCGGGGAAAGTGGGGCCGGGAGCTCAAGCGGAAGGCCAAGACGGCCGGCTCCCTGACTCCGGAGGAGGAGCTCGCCCTCTTCCTCCGGGACCGGAAGGAGAACGTCGCCCGGAACCTCAAGCCCTCCCTCCGGGCCGGCCGGGTCGTCATCCTCGACCGCTACTATTTTTCGACGATCGCCTACCAGGGCGCCAAGGGCCTCGATCCCGCCCGGATCAGGCGCCTCAACGAAAAGTTCGCCCCTACGCCGGACCTCGTCTTTATCCTCGACGTCCCCGCCGCGGCCGGCCTGACCCGGATCTCCGGGCGGCGGACCAAGGACATCCTTTTCGAGCGGCAGACCTACCTCCGAAGGGTCCGGGCGATCTTCCGGAGCTTTCAGGGGCCGGGATTCGTCCGCCTTGACGGCCGGAAGGACAAAATGGCCTTGGCCCGCGAGATTCTGGGGAGGACGCTCCGGACAATCAGGGGCTAGAGACGGGGCATGGCGGGATCGATCCGGCCGGCGCTTCTCCTCTTGGGACTGGCCGTTCTCAATGCCGTCCTTTTCTTCCCCGCTTTGAAGGGCGGCTTCTTCTGGGACGACAAGATTCTCATCAGCGAGAATCCCTATCTCGCCGGCCCCGATTTTTGGCGGACGTTCCTCGCCGCCCCCTTCACCGGTCCCAGCGGATGGGACAGGAACTCGGCCGCGCTCGACCGCCGCGTGCCGTTCTACCGGCCGCTGACCGCCCTGTCTTACCGGATGGATCTCGAAGTTTGGGGCTTCAACCCGGCGGCCTTTCACCTGACCAACCTCCTCCTCCAGATCCTCGATACCGTCCTTTTCGTCTTCGTCCTCCTTCGCCTCGGATTCGGGACAGGCCCGGCCTATTGGGGCGGGCTCCTTTTCACCGTTTTTCCTCCTCATTTCGAGAGCGTGGCTTGGATCTCGGGGCGGACCGACCTCCTGGCCTTTGCCGCAGGGGCCGCGGCCTTGCTTTGCCTTTTACGTTTTCGCGAGGGACGGCGCGGCCTATGGGGGACGCTGGCGGCGATAAGCTTTTTTCTCTCTCTCCTGGCCAAGGAAAGCTTCGTCCTCCTCCCCGGCCTCGCCTTCCTGATCCTTTTCCTGCCCAGCCGGCGCTGGAAGCCCGCCTTTTTGGGGACGGCCGTCTTCGTCCCGCCGCTCGTTCTCTGGGCATGGATGAGGTCGGCGGCCGTCAGCCCGTCGGCCCCCGTCCTTGCCTTCCGGACGGCGGCGCGCGCCGCCGAAGCCCTGGGCTATTACGTTTGGAGGCTCCTCTGTCCGTTCCGCCTCGGCTTGACGGTCGACTCCGGCCACGTCTTCGGAAATCCCCTTTGGCTCGTCCTCGGCTCGGCCGCAGCGGCGGCGATCGTTCTGTCCTGGGTCGTCGTTCTGAGGGCGAGGAGAAGCTCGCCCGCGGCCGCCGCGGGCGCCGCCTTTGGCCTTCTCATCGCCCCGGCCCTTGCCGCCGCCCTATCGCCGGCGGCCGAGTCGCTCCTGGCCTGGAGGTTCCTCTATCCGGCCTCGGGTCTTTTCGTCCTGGCGGTCGTCGGACTCGCTTTTCGCGGACTGCGTCGGCCGGCGGCGGCCGCCGCCCTCGCTGTCCTGGCCGTTCTCTATCTCATCGAGATCTCTCCAAAGGTGCAAGCCTACGGG
>Ga0208047_1000167_pt1 | contig 24434 bp, 26 predicted proteins | sample Kivu_220m_FD_184162 | JGI IMG/M metagenome (GOLD analysis project Ga0208047, IMG submission 184162) | Freshwater microbial communities from Lake Kivu, Western Province, Rwanda to study Microbial Dark Matter (Phase II) - Kivu_220m (SPAdes)... | ecosystem: Environmental > Aquatic > Freshwater >...
ATCCTCAATACAATAATGGGGGGTCTTGACTTCAGAAAGATTATAATCTACACTTATGCACGTATGCAAACCTTGGTTTATGGCGAGTCTTAGACTGGCAACCTCTTAGGTCGGGAGACCGTAGTGCCGGGACTCAGACTCCCTGCATATGTTTCAAGAGGTCTTGAGCCGAATAGAGACCGTACCAGAACCACCGGGGCATAGCTATTTTCAACAAGGAGGCATCAATGGCCCTAGCGGACAAGACCTTAACATGTGCCGAGTGCGGCAAACCGTTCATCTTCACTATAGGTGAACAGGAATTCTACGAATCCAAAGGACTGCAGAACGAACCTAAAAGGTGCGCTGAGTGCAGGTCAAACCGGAAACAGAGTCGTGGTCGCAATCCCGGACAGCCCAGACAAATGTACCAGGCTACATGTGCCCGGTGCGGCAATGATTGCGAAGTTCCTTTTGAACCGAGGCAGGAACGGCCGGTCTATTGCAGTAACTGTTACGCAGAAACAAAACAGACCCGCTAATACGTAGAAAAAATCCCTCCCGCCAGTCTCCCACGGGAGGTTTAACAATCGGACAGCTCTGGAGCGGATTATTTCACTTTCGGTGAATACAGGCGTTTGCAGGCTTAAGATACACATTCCTGAGAGTCAATGCCTCAAGGATAAAAGGCATATCGTCAAATCGCTCGTCTCCCGACTCAGAAAGCAGTTCAATATTTCCATCGCTGAGGTTGACGATCACGACCTCTGGCAGATGACGACTATTGGTATTGCCTGCGTAAGCAACCATAATCATCAGGTGGACGAGATCATCAATGCTGTCATCAGCACTATTGGCCGGGACTATCCCACCATTGAGATTGTGGAAAAAGAAATAGATATATTTACCTGAGTTTCCCCGGCTCCCTGAACCAGGCATATAGAATACTCTGCCCGGAAGTCGTGCCTTTGAGCCCACTCCTGTTTTTGAATTTTGAGCTTTGGAATTGTTTGGAGCTTAGCATTTGGAATTTAGGGTTTTCATAAGTGTGGTGAGGTTGATAAAGAGTATAATTACCCAATATGGACACCGCGGCCTTCCTCGATTTTCTTAAGCATGATCCCGAATATAAAAACCAGATAGTTTACACGCAATATATCCCCGCTCGTGATGCCAGGCCGGGCTGGCTGGACAGGCCTTTGAATCCTGTTTTACAGGAGCAGCTCGACAAACTCGATATTACAACGCTCTATTCACATCAGGCTGATGCCATCAATGCCGTCCGCAGCGGGAAAAACGCCATGGTGGCTACTCCCAGCGCCAGCGGTAAAACCCTCTGCTATAACATACCGGTGCTTGACGCCATGCTGGAAGATCCGTCAACCCGGGCGCTCTACATTTTCCCCACCAAGGCACTGGCGCAGGATCAGCTCAGAAGCCTTACGGAGCTAACTGGCAAGACGATCAACCTGCCCTGGGAATGCGCTACCTACGACGGAGATACTCTCTCCGCAGACAGGGCAGGCATCAGGAAACGAGCACGAATTGTGCTCACTAATCCCGATATGGTGCATGTGGGGATACTGCCCAACCATAAATCGTGGTCGGCATTCCTGCGGCGATTAAAATATGTGGTTGTGGACGAAGCGCACGTTTACCGGGGAGTATTCGGCTCACACGTTGCCAATATTTTGCGCAGGTTGAGGAGGATCTGTGATCTATACGGCAGCAAGCCGCAGTTTATCCTCTGCTCGGCCACCATTGCCAATCCAGGCGAACATGCCGAAAGGATCAGCGGCCTGCCGTTTCAGGTGATCGAAACCGATGGGGCGCCCTACGGAGGCAAGGCCTTCGTTTTCTGGAATCCTCCTATAATAGATGAAGCCCGCAGCACCCGGCGCAGCGCCAATAGCGAGGCAACATATCTGTTCACTGAGCTTATACGTCGCAATGTCCGCACCCTGACCTTCGCTCCGACACGCAAGCTCACCGAGTTGATCTATGTTTACAGCCGCGACCAGCTGGGGCATCCGCTGGGAGACCGCATCATGTCCTATCGCGCAGGCTACCTGGCGGCAGACCGGCGCAATATCGAGCGGCAGCTCTTCAACGGAGAGCTTCTGGGAGCGGTGGCTACCAATGCGCTGGAGCTGGGCATAGACATAGGCGACCTGGAAGCCACCGTGATAACAGGTTATCCCGGCAGCATAGCAAGCACCTGGCAGCAGGCCGGCCGCAGCGGCAGGCGCAGGGAAAAATCGCTCAGCTTTCTCGTGGCGCAGAACAATCCTCTGGACCAGTATTTTATGAACAATCCTGACTTTTTCTTCGGCAAGGCCTTCGAAAACGCGCTGATCAACTGGGAGAACAGCAATATTTTAAATCCGCACCTGCAATGCGCTGCCTGGGAGAAGCCCATCGATGAAGCGGATGTTCGCTATTTCGGGGATGCGCTGCCGAATGCTGTAGCAGAACTGGAGGCTGAGGGGCGTTTAAGGCAGGTGGGAAAGCGCTGGCATATCGCGCCGCAGCTCTCGCACCCGGCTCACGATGTTAATATAAGGTCGGCGTCCGGCCATGATTACCAGATACTGGATGCCTCGAAGGGCTATGAGGTGCTGGAAACCGTCGAGGAGGACAGGGCTTTCTGGCAGGTGCACCCCGGGGCTATTTATCTGCATCAGGGCGATTCCTATTTCGTCAAGGAGCTCGACCTGGAGAAGCATATAGCCATTGCCGAGCCTGCCACCGCTCCCTATTACACACAGACCATGGAGCTGACGGATTTGAAGGTATTGCAGAAAATTGCCGAGAAGCAGATCAACGGTGTGCGCGTTTGTCTGGGTGTGGTGGATGTGAGCAATCAGGTGGACGGTTACAGGAAAAAGAAACATTTTACGGATGAAGTGCTCGGCGAGGAACTGCTGGACCTGCCGCCTCAACGCTTCATAACCCAGGCGGTGTGGTTCGATCTGCCGCAGCCGGCCGTGGATATGGAGGAGAGGGGTAAGCTCGATTTCCACGGCGGCCTGCATGCTGCCGAGCATGCTGCTATAGCCATTCTGCCCCTGTTTGCCATGTGCGACCGCAATGATATAGGAGGCGTTTCCACACCCCTGCACGCCGACACGGGAAAAGCGCAAATTTTTATTTATGATGGCTACCCGGGTGGGATCGGCATTGCCGAGAAAGGCTATCAGATAATTGAGGAGCTGTGGGCAGCCACCCTTAAAGCAATTGAAGAATGTCCCTGCCGTGACGGCTGCCCCGCCTGTATCCAGTCCCCCAAGTGCGGCAACAACAATGAGCCGCTGGACAAAAAGGCGGCCCTGATTTTACTCAGGGGCTTGATGGGGTAAGCCAGGCTATTAATGCCTGCCCTTAACTACCAGTTTTTTCTCACTCCAGATGCGCCGGACCAGGGAGTCGCCGCGCGCATTACGGTAGTCGAAGTCGCTGCGCGACATGCTGGTCAAGTTAATGCGGACCGATGTCTCCTCTTCTATTTCCGCAATAAGTGCGAGAAGGCTGTCCCTGCTGATATCGCCTATTATGAGCAGGTCCGCGCCGGACAAGGGGATTTGCTCCTGCCTGGCGGATTCTCCGTGGATAAGCGCCAGGTGGATGGTGCTGACACTGATAAATTGCTGCCGCAGGTATCCAACCAGATCACTCATGGAGGCAAGAGAAGGCTGCCTGATAGCTTCATCATAGGCAGGTACTGGCGGAGGTGCGGCAAAAGGCACTTCAGTAATCTCAGGCGGTTTCTGCGGGATTGTTCCCCTCATGATCACCCGGGCGCCGGGCACGATGGGTTCCTCCCCCGAAGGTTGCCGTGTCGATTCCCTGCTCTCAGCGGTAACGGCAGGTGAAGAAACGGCGGGCTTCGGAGCTGCCTTAGGCTTTTTCGCCACCTTTTTGCCCAGCGTAGTATCAGGAGTGCCGAGGATGATTTTTTCCCATTCGGACAGGAAGGGGAAGGCTTTGATTATTTCGTAATACTTCAAGTTGCCCTGCATATGGGATTTGAGCAGCCCCGCTTTTTCCAGATAGCCGAGCTCCCTGCGCACGGCATTGAGCGGTTCACCGGTCAGGCGCGCGATTTCCCTGGTATAAAACGAGGTGTTGCGGTTGAAAAAGAATAGTTTTAAGAGGTTGCGCTTGGCTTTCGAGGTAATAAAGTACCTGAGCATTTCCTATTCTGCACACTTATTATGTTCTAGCGTACAGCATATGTGGACATTTTTCAACTCTATAATCTTCCAGGTGTCCATTATTTTAAATGGTGTAAAATATCACTTATACTCACGGTAAAAGCACTGATCAGGAGGTTGAGATGGAAACAAAAGATATCCGCCAGCAGGTAACTTTCAAGGCCGACCCGCATGAGGTGTATGAGATTCTTATGGATTCGAAGAAACATACAGAGTTAGCTGGGGATAAGGCCAGCATCAGCCGCAAGGTGGGAGGTAAGTTCAACGTGGGCGACTACATCGAAGGAAAGCAGCTTGAGCTGGCGCCGGATGCCAAAATCGTGCAGACCTGGCGCTATAACGACTGGCCGGAAGGGCACTATTCAAAGGCGACCTTCTCTTTCAAAGAAATGAAAGGCGGAACCAGGCTTACCTTTGTACAAACGGGTGTGCCGGGGGTGTTTTATGAGGATATCAAGCAGGGTTGGATCGATTACTACTGGACACCCATGAAAGAAATGCTGGAGAAATAAACGCTGAATTGTAAAGGAGACCTGTAATGGAAAAGATTAAGATCGGAGCTCAAACATTGATGTACCCCATGCCCGCGCTGCTGGTCGGCTCAAGCGTCGAGGGTAAGCCCAATTTCATGACGGTGGCCTGGAGCGGTGTTGCCTGCAGCGATCCGCCCATGATATCGGTAGCCATACGGCACCAGCGCCACACCCTGAAAGGAATGAAGGAGAACATGACCTTCTCAGTCAACGTCCCGTCTGTGGACCAGGCCAAAGAGACGGACCATTGCGGCATAGTGTCAGGGGCTAAAGAGGACAAGGTAAAAGCCTGCGGATTCAAGGTGTTTTACGGCAGTCTGAAGTCCACGCCGATGATAAAGCAATGCCCGGTAAATATAGAATGCAAAATTGTACATATGCTGGACCTGGGCAGCCATATACTGGTGATAGGCAAGATTGAGGAGGTCTACGTATCCAGCGACTGCTTCAGCGGAGAGCAGCCGGATGTAAAAAAGATCAATCCGTTGGTCTGGACTCTGCCGGCTAATGTCTACCAGGGACTGGGTGAAGTGGTAGGAAAGGCATTTAAGATCGGGCGGGAGATTAGTTAAGCTTTACCCTCAGGCAGTAGCCGTCTTCTATATCCGCAGCCCTGCTCGCAGTTGACAGTACTTTTGATACTTGTTACGCTTATAAATGAAAATCATTTTCAATTAAGCCTTTAGCATATATGACGGGAAAAAGTATCGGGCTCCAGCTAAGGAGGAACGGTTTCAAGCTGACGCCGCAGAGGCGCGCCATTATCGATGTCATCAGCGGAAGCGAGGAACACCTCACGCCTTCCGATATTTACAGCAGGCTGCAGCACAAATATCCGGGCATAGGACTGGTAACGGTTTACCGTACCCTGGAGCTTCTGGAAAACAGCGGATTGCTTTGCGAGGTGCACATCGGCGATACCTGCCGGAGCTACCTCAAACGTAAACGTCCGGGGGAACACCACCACCATTTGGTCTGCGCCGGCTGCGGCAAGGTGGTCGATTTCATCGATTGCGAGCTTGGCGAACTGGAAAACAGGCTGACCAAAGCGACAGGTTTTGCCATCGACAGTCACCTGCTGGAGTTCATGGGCCGCTGCGCAAATTGCCGGAAAATACATTCGAAGTGAGATGTATGGCAAAGCCTGATAAAGGGAGACTTGATAAGGGCATGAAAAGCACCGCTACCACATTCGCCCTGGTTTTGATGGCTATCTTTTTAGCGGTTGCCTGCAACCAGGCTGCGCAGCCGGTATACGAAAGCAAAATAGGCGTAGTGGTCAGCATCCTGCCGCAGGAAGAGTTTGTCAAAAGCGTGGGCGGCGATAAGGTGGATGTTACCGTGATGGTGCCGCCGGGCGCCAGCCCGCATACTTACGAGGTTACTCCCGCCCAGATGGTGAAGTTGAGCAAGGCCGGCATATATGCCAAGGTGGGAACGCCCCTGGAGTTCGAGCTTACCTGGCTGGATAAGCTGATCGCCCAGAACAAGGATATTCTTGTAGTAGATTGCAGCAAGGGGATCAACCTGGTACAGAGTGACGATCCTGACGAACCCGGTATGGATCCGCATATCTGGACCTCCGTCACCAATGTGAAGGCCATGGTAAACAATATCTGCGACGGCCTGGTGACAATCGATCCCGGCAACAAGTCTTATTACCAGGGCAACCGGGATGCGTATCTGGCTGAGCTGGACGCGCTGGATAAAGATATAAGAGTTACGCTGAGCGGTACTGCCGGCGGGACATTTATTGTGTACCATCCTGCCTGGAGCTATTTTGCCCGTGATTACGGGCTGGTGCAGGTGGGCATCGAGCAGGAAGGCAAAGAGCCCAAAGCCGCCTATATGGCAAGGCTGATCAGTGAAGCAAAGGGAAAAAATATAAAGGTCATTTTCGTATCGCCCGAGTTCGATACCAGGAACGCGGAGACCATCGCCCGGGAGATAGACGGCAGGGTGGTTATCATCGATCCGCTGGCAAAGGATTACCTTATTAACATGCGGTCGATCGCCGATGCGTTTAAAGAGGCTTTTAAATAGCTATGTCGGACAGTGACGTTGTAAGGCTGGAGCACATATGGGTGAGCTATAACAGCACACCCGCATTGGAAGATATCAACCTGCATGTGAAAGAGCATGATTTTCTGGGCATTATCGGACCCAATGGCGGCGGCAAAAGCACATTGCTCAAGGTGATCCTGGGACTGGTCCAGCCGGACAAGGGCATGGTAACGGTGCTGGGCAATCCGCCGGCCAGGAGCCGCTACAAAGTGGGGTATGTGCCCCAGACCAGCCGCTTTTCGGTTGATTTTCCCGTGAGCGTGTGGGACGTTGTAATGATGGGGCGTTACGGCAAAACGGGGCTGTTGAAGAAATACGGAAAGCCCGACAGGGAAGCCGCGCGTAAAGCGCTGGAACGGGTGGGAATGCTGGATCATGCATCGGCTCAAATTGGCGCCCTTTCGGGAGGACAGCAGCAGCGCGCTTTCATCGCCAGGGCCCTGGTGGGAGAGCCCAGGCTATTGCTGCTCGACGAGCCCATGGCCAGCGTGGATTCAGCCATGCAGACGGGATTTTACGAGCTTTTAGCCAACCTTAAAAAAGAGATGGCCATCATCATGGTTTCACATGATATCGGCGCGGTATCGGTCTTTGTGGATAAGATAGCCTGCCTTAATGTGCAGCTTTATTACCACGGGTCGAAGGAGATCACGCCGGAGATACTCGAAGCTACCTATAAATGCCCGGTGCAGCTCATCGCGCACGGAGAGATACCCCACCGCGTGCTCAAAGAGCATTAATCATGCTGGAAGCATTTCAGTTCGAGTTTATGCGCAACGCCCTGCTGGCGGGATTGCTGGCTTCCATCGCCTGCGGCATCGTCGGCGTCTACGTCGTAGTAAAAAAGATTGTCTCCATGAGCGGCAGCATCGCCCATGCTTCCTTCGGCGGCATCGGCCTCGGATATCTGCTCAAGTTCAGCCCGGTGCTGGGCGCCATGCTTTTTGCACTCCTCTCCGCGCTCACCATGGGACTGGTGACACGTAAGACAAAGCTGCCGGAGGACACGGCCACCGGCATACTCTGGGCGCTGGGCATGGCGCTGGGTGTGATATTTATCGGGCTGTCTGCAGGATATGCGCCCGACCTGATGAGCTACCTGTTCGGTAATATCCTCACCGTGCCTGCGTCCGACCTGTACCTGATGATGGCGCTGGATATCGTAATCCTCGGCATTGTAGTCGCATTCTATAAAGAATTTCTGCTGCTTTCCTTCGATGAGGAGTTTGGTACGGCAGTCGGCATGCCGGTGAACGGGCTTTACCTGCTGTTGTTGTGCATGGTAGCGCTGACGGTGGTTGTATTGATCAGGGTGGTGGGGATGATACTGGTGATCGCCATGCTTACTTTTCCGGCCGCGCTGGCCAGGCAGTTTACGCACGACATGAAGAAGATGATGCTGCTGGCAGTGGTTTTCGGGATGATATTCACCATGGGAGGGCTGTGGCTGTCCTACGCGCTTAACCTGGCATCGGGAGCCACCATAATTTTACTGAGCGGCCTTGTGCTTATGCTGTCCTATATACTGTCGGCAGTTTTCAAAAAGGTTAAGCCGGAACGGGCCTGACCCTTAATACAGTCTGGCCGCCAAATCCGGGGAACGACGTATCAATAGATTTTTTGCAGCAGCAGCACGTCCAGGAGCTTGCCGAATTTGCGGCCGACCTCCCGCATGGTCCCGATCGGGATGAATCCTGCGCGCTCGCAGAGATGAATGCTTGCGGCATTGCCTGCGACGATCCTGGCAATGACCGTATGCAGGCCGGCCTTTTGGCCTTCAAGAAGAATTGCTTCGAATAACCGGCGACCGATCCCCCTGCCGCGTTCCCCTTCGGCAATATACAGTGAGATCTCTGCCGTCCCGCTGTAGGCACAGCGGTCCGACCACCTGGAGAGGGATGCCCAACCGGCTGCAACACCGTCTTTTTCAGCTATCAAAACCGGATGCTGCGAATCATGCTCCGCGAACCATGTTTGCTGGACTTCGGCTGATTTCGGTTCGGTATCGAAAGTTGCCGTTGTGCGCAGTATGGCCTGATTGTATATCTCTGTAATATCGCCCACATCCTGCGGCAATGCGCTTCTTATAACAATCATCGTTTAAACTCTTTGTGCGGCTGATAGATTTCCGACGTCCGGATACTAATTGGCAGATACAGGCAGGGGTTCATGCGCCTTGCGGCCGTAGACCTTCTCGTAAGCCTTGCAATAGGGGCATCTCCCGCCTTCGATCATCTTGACGAACCAGAAGGCAAATCCCTTCTGATTTTTTCTGGCCTTGTTACAGACAGTGCATTTGAGGCACGTTTGCGCCATCCGGCGGTCTTTTTCGGTAATTTCCTGCTGCATATTTTCCTCCGTGAAACAAATAAATCATGCTCATTTTACGCCGTTTGGTGCCCTATGAGAAACCATTTATTTCTTTCCAAGCGTCTTTCCGGGTACTTATTTTCCGGAGTTTTTAAAAAGGGTTATTGACCCCGCGGTATGTCTGTGCTGTAATATCTATTAACAGGCTTGTCGATACAAACTGAAGGGGAGGTGAGCATGCAAAAGCTTTCAAAGGGATTCTATCTGGGTTCGATTATAGGCAGCTGGGTGATGACGGGGTTATTGCTGATCATAGGAATTGTGATTCTCTTTGCGGCAGGTGTTACGGCAGAGGATATGCAGGAAGCTAACTGGGGCCTGATCGGGGGAGGAGTCATTTTTATTTTACTGGCCATGGCGGTGGGGATTTACGGGACCGTTGTCGGGTGCATGTTGCTCTACAAGGCATGGAAGGCGATACAGGACGGGCAACCCAGGACCACGCCGGGGAAAGCAGTAGGTTTCTTGTTCATACCCTTCTTTAACCTTTACTGGATTTTCATGGCTTACTGGGGATTTGCTCAGGATTTTAATAAATACGTGAACGCTAAAAGCCTGGCCGTTCCGAAGCTCTCGGAAGGGCTGTTTTTAACTTATCCGATACTGATACTCTGCTCGGCAGTCCCTTATCTCGGTTATCTGGCAGGACTGGCAGAATTCGCCATCGCAATCATGGTATATAATTTTATGGTTGACGGGGTCAACAATTTAGTTGGGGCAAGCGCACCAGCCGCGCCGGCCGCTCCGGCTGCCGTATAAGATTCCAGGAACCTTATCCGACACAGATTTCATCAGCAACCTTGCCTTACGAAGGGTGAGCGGGGCATCATCAGTTGAAAGTCAAAGGTCAACAATGTTGACAACCAGGTACTATTATCTTAGTATTTAATAGGTTATCGGCATCTTGATTTCATAAAGTCAACAGAGTAGACAAAAGGTATAAAATGCCCAGGAAGAGCGCGGAGAAAACGAGGGAGCGGATTATCAGGGCCGCCGCCCAGGTATTCTATAATGTGAACTACCATGAGGCGGGCCTGCGGGATATAGCCAAACTATCTGGCATTTCACCCCGGTGTATCTACAAGTATTTCCCCAACAAGGAGCAACTGCTTGTCGCCATGAACAACGAGGGGCTCAAGCTGATGATGCTGGAGATGGAGCAGCATCTTACCGGAGTGGAAGGGGCTTTGAACAAGCTGAGGAAAATGACGTATTTCTACCTGGATTACTTCAAAAGGAATCCCCGTATAGCCTGGCAGGTATACATCAGCACCAACCTGAACATGTGGCGCAGCTCGGATGAGGCATGGAGAAACCTGGGCGCCACCCAGGCTGTTTTAAGCGAAATTATGAAGGAGGGGCAGGCCGGCGGGGAGTTCAGGAAGGAGATCGATTTCAACGCCGTCAGGCTCCTTTATTTCGGCGGTATCAGGTTTGCCATCCAGAGCTGGCTGGCGGCGGAGCAGGATTGGGACCTGATGTCAGTAGCCGAGGGGCTGACGGCCACTATATATGAAGCGGTTAAAAAGCAGGCGGACAACGTTTTGCCGGCTGTGTGCCCGCTGCTGCAGAACCAGGCGAAGAATATTATAGAAATAGTCTGAAAATCAATCTCAATTTCTTATCAATAAAATCAGCAGGAGGACATCACCATGAAAATAGCGGTTCTCAACGGCAGCCCCAAGGGCGAGATCAGCGTTACCGTCCAGTACATCAAGTTCATCCAGAAAAAGTTCCCTCAGCATGAATTGAAGCTGCTTAATATCTCCCACGAGATCCTGAAAATTGAGAAGGACGACAAAGCGTTTCAAAATGTCATCGGCGAGGTGGAGCAGTCCGACGGCGTGATCTGGGCCTTCCCCCTGTATGTCTTTCTGGTGGCATCGCAATACAAGCGGTTCATAGAAATGATCGGGGAAAAGAAAGCGGCCGACGCCTTCAAAGGCAAGTATGCATGCGCAATATCGACATCCATCCATTTCTTCGATAACACGGCGCATAACTATATACGCGGCATCTGCGACGACCTGGATATGAGATTCACCGAATCGTTCTCCGCCGATATGGACGATATTTTCGATGATGAAAAACGGCGTATCCTGATCAAGTGGGCCGCCGACTTCTTTGCCGCCATCGAAAACAAGTCACCCACAAGCAAGGCTTACACACCGGTCGTTCCGCTGAAGTTCAGCTACCAACCGGGCGGTGTTAAGAACAGGATCGGCAGCCGGGGTCAGAAGGTAAAGATACTGGCAGATATCACGGACAACAACTCCAACATAGCCCGCATGGTGAACAGATTTAAGGACGTATTGCAGGATGGAGTGCAGGTATACAATATCAGGGAAGTCGACATGAAGGGAGGCTGCCTGGGCTGTATGCAGTGCGCCTTCGATAACATTTGCGTTTACCAGGGAAAGGATAAGTTCATGGAGTTCTTCAACGAGGAGATGAAGGATGCGGATGTGACCATATTTGCCAGCGAGATCAGGGACCGCTTCTTGACTTCCAGGATAAAAATGTTCTGGGACAGGCGCTTTTTCTACGGGCACATCCCGCTCAACATCGGCAAGCAGATCGGCTTCCTGATTTCCGGTCCGCTGGGTCAACTGGCCAACCTCCAGGAGATACTGCAGGGTCTGGCCGAGATGTCCGAGGCCAATTTTACCGGAGTGGTCACCGACGAATGCGGAGATTCGGCGCAACTAGATGCGTTGATCGATGATTTTGCCGCCAGGTGCGTGGACTATTCGGTGCAAAAATATGTCCGTCCCAGCACTTTTCTCGGTGTGGGCGGCCACAAGATATTCCGCGACCAGATCTGGGCCAGGCTGCGCTTCCCCTTCCAGGCGGACTACAAGTTCTACACGGAGCACGGCATGTTCGACTTCCCGCAGGATGATAAAAGGTACGTGGACTTCAGCCAGCAGATGACCAATATGATTCAGGACCCAAAGATGCGGGATGTTGTGCGCAAGATGATCAAAACTGAGATGCTCAAGGGCTACCAGAAGGTCGTTGAAACCAAATAATATACGGTGAAATTGCGAAGCCGGCAAATAACTTGCCTAAAACACGCGTCTTATCATACAATTCACCTTTGCCGGTAACAGCATGGCCGATTTATTTAAACGAACGGAACAGGGTGTAAAGCGCAGCAGGGAAAGCTGGTTCGGCAGGATTGCCGGCCTGCTCAGCCGCTCGAAGATGGAAGATTCCACCTGGGATGAGCTGGAAGAGCTGCTTATCGCAGCGGATGTCGGCGTGGCGACCACGGACAAGCTGCTCAAAACGGTTAAAAAGAGGGCTAAGGAGGGTAAACTGGAAGACGGGGAATCGGTACGCAACGCCCTCAAGGAAGAGATAATCCGGATATTGACGGTCAACGCCCCGCAGACTACGGGTAGTGAGAGCGGCGCCTTCAAGGTTATCCTGCTGGTGGGCGTGAACGGCTCGGGGAAGACGACCAGCATTGCCAAGCTTGCCAACGACTACAAAAGCGAAGGGAAAAAGGTCATACTGGGGGCTGCGGATACCTTCAGGGCGGGTGCGATCGACCAGCTCAAGACCTGGGGCGGGCGTATCGGAGTGGACGTAGTGTCCCATCAGCCGGGAGCCGACCCGGGTGCCGTGGTTTTCGATGCCCTGCAGGCGGCGCAGAGCCGCCAGGCGGACGTTGTAATCATCGATACCGCCGGAAGGCTGCAGACCAAGCACAACCTGATGGATGAACTGAGGAAGATAAAAAAGGTGGCAGGCAAATACGAAGCTGTGCAGGAAGTCTTGCTGGTGCTCGACGCCACCACAGGCCAGAACGGCCTTTCGCAGGCCAGGAGCTTCACCGAGGCCAGCGATGTTACGGGTATATTCCTTTCCAAGCTGGACGGCACTGCCAGGGGCGGCATTGTGCTGGCCATCTGCGATGAGCTCCGCATTCCGATCAGGTACATCGGGACGGGCGAGAAAATCGATGATATAGCGCCCTTCGATGCAAAATCTTTTGTAGAAGCTATATTCTACCAGGCAGGTTAAGCGTATGTTTGAAATCGACTGGAACCCTATCATATTCAGCATCGGCACACTGGAGGTCCGCTGGTACGGCCTGATGGTTGTTGTAGCCGTGATATCCGTCATCGGGATTGCATTGCTCGAGGCCAGGCGGACGGGATTTCCCACGGATGTAATCTGGGATGTGGGCCTCTGGGCGGTAGTGGGTGGGATACTCGGCGCGCGGCTGCTGCACATCATAGACAGGTGGGAATATTACATATATCATCCAGACCAGCTTCTGAATTTCGCCGGGCTGGCTATCTGGGGTGCGGTGCTGGGCGCATTCATCGCCATCCTGATATACGTGTATGTTAAGAAAATATCGTTCTGGCAACTGGGCGATATAATCGCGCCGGGCGCCATAGTGGGGCAGGCCATCGGGCGTGTGGGATGCCTGGTTAACGGCTGCTGCTACGGACTGACCTGCGAACTGCCCATCTCAATCATATATTTGAATCCGAACAGCTATGCCCCGCACGGCATCCCGCTGTACCCCACGCAAATTTTCCATATAGTGTGGAACATGCTTGGATTCGGTGTACTGTGGATGCTGCGCAAAAGGCTGAAACCGCAGGGATCGCTTTTCCTGCTGTGGTTGATCATTTTCTCAGTGGGTGATTTTATCGTGCACATCTTCCGCGAAGGCGAGCCGTTCCTCTTCAGCCTGCCGCAGGCGCAGGTCATCGATATAGCAATACTGGTTGTGGTGATACCCCTGTTTATCTACAGGATAATCAGGTATCGCACGAAGAAGCCGGATGCTGTAGCTGTAGAGGTCAATACGAGCGGGCAAAATCCAGAAGGTTGATCCTGAGATCATCCTTGCCGTTCCAGCGGTGCAGTTCCACGGAATATACCACGTCGATATGCCGGCCGAGCTCGCCCACGTAGCTGCCCAGCCGGAAGCCCATGGTATCCCAGACCACGCCGTCCTGCTTTAGTTTCAGGCGGAGATGGTCGTTGCCGCCGCCGACCAGCTTCTGTTCCACAACTTCCACCTTGCGGCTGAGAAAAACGGGAACGGGATTGCCTATACCGTAAGGCTCAAGCTGGCGGATCTGATCGAAGACGCCTTTGCCGAAGACGGATAACGGTATTTCAGCATCTATATTGATGTGAGGTCTGAGGTCCAGGCCTGTCAGCTTCTCCTCCGCCATCGTACGCAGGTTTTTCTGTACCTGGGGCAGGTCACGTGTATGCACGTTGAATCCGGCTGCCCTGGCATGGCCGCCATACCTGGCAAGCAGGTGGTGGCAGCTTTTCAAGGCTTCCATGAGGTCGAACTCATCTATACTGCGGGCGCTGCCGCGGCAGGTTTCCGAACCTATCTTGATCAGCACCACGGGCCGGTAAAATTCGTCAGCCAGCTTGCCCGCTACCAGCCCCATCACACCCGTCGCGTAGTCGGCGTCGCTTGCCATGAGCAGCGGCCTGTTGGTGCCGTCCTCCACTATCTGCTTGCGCGCTTTTTCATACATATCAGCCACTATACGCTGGCGTTCCTTGTTCTTCTCCTCGAGCTCCATGGCAAGCATGTTGGCCTGCACCTTGTCCTCGGTGACGAGGAGCTGATAGCTCGTGCCGGCGTCGTCCAGCCTGCCTGCCGAGTTAAGCCGCGGCCCTATCTGGTAGGAAACGGTCTCAGCGGTCAGCTTGCCCGGCTCTATGCCGGCGGTGTTCATCAGCTCAAGCAGTCCGACCCGTTTGGTCTTATTCAGCATATTAAGGCCGGCCTTGACCCAGTAGCGGTTTTCGCTGATAAGGGGCGACATATCGGTGATGGTGCCCAGCGCCACAAGCTCCAGCGAGCGGTCCGTGAGTTCGCGCCGGTTGTTGCCGGCAAGCAGTCCCTGCAGGAGCTTGAAGGCTACACCCACACCGGCAAAATCGATGAAGGGGCAGGAGGAATCAGTCCGCTTGGGATTTACGATTATCCCGGCGTCCGGCAGCTGTTCCAGGGGGACGTGGTGGTCGGTGACCAGTACTTCAAGCCCCATTTTGTGGGACTTCTCGATCTCGGCAAAGGCGGTGATGCCGGTATCGACGGTAATTATGAGTGTAACGCCCTGCTTGCGCAGCTTCTCCATGGCGGGGATTTTAAGCCCGTAGCCTTCATAGAGGCGGTGGGGGATATAGGGGATGGCGTCGCCGCCCATCTCGGTTAAACCCTGCACGAGCAATGCGGTAGCTGTAATGCCGTCGGCATCGAAGTCGCCGTAGACTGCGATCTTTTCACCGGAGAGGAGGGCCTTGTAGACGCGGTTGACCGCCTGGTGCATATCGGGCAGCAGGAAAGGGTCGATTTCAAGGCGCTTGTCTGCTTTTAGAAAGATCTCAGCCTGTGAGTGGTCGGTGATGCCCCGGTTTTGCAGCAGTTTGGCTACCAATGCGTGCAGATTTTTAGGATCGAGAGGTTGTTCGGCTTCGGGTAGGATTTTCCAGTGAGTATGAGGCAAAATAAATCTTCGCTTTCTTAAGCAGATTTATACCATAAAAGGCAGGCAAAGTAAATAAGATGTTGTTACGGGATCAGTTATTGGTGGGCTTCTCGATTTTATACCATCTCTTTACCAATTTGCCGTTCTCGTTAGTAATAACGCGTTTGTATTTTTTATTTTTGAGTAGTAGTAAGATTATGACATTAATGATTACTCCAAAGAATAATATGAAAAAAGAATTAATCAAATCCTGTATTTGACCAAGCCATCCATGTGACGGAAAGAATACGAATGAAACTATTGCCCAGATAAAAGGCCATAGAGCTGCAGCTATCAATCATAAGTTTCTGCCTTTCTGGATGATTACCCATATTCCAATAGATATTATCATCAATATTATCAAGGCTACCAACAGTACTGCGAGTTCTAGCGGGAGGCCTTTGAAGTACAAAATATAAATAGGGATAATTAAAACAGCAGGCATTAGCAATGTTGAGTTCAGGTGCCGCTGGAACCAGTTCAACTTAACTTCTGTTTCGGCCATATGTCCTCTCTTCCCTTGGGCAAATAGTTCATACTAAAACCAATATCGCCTTTGTTACTGTAACGACATGCCCTTACGCAGGTTCTTCAACAAAGTATAACATATGATGGACGTATATTGATACGCGGGCTGAGGGCATTCTATTTTATCCCTGCACCGTGTATAATCACTTGCGTTGCATAAATTTCAGCTATTTATAGGGAGGTTTACGTGCCTATTGTAAAATCCGGTGACGCCAATATTTACTACGAAGTGAGGGGTCAGGGAGAGCCCCTGGTTATGATCATAGGCATAGGCGGGCATTTATTGCAGTGGGGACAACTTCCCGATGATTTCGCCAGGCAGTATAAAGTGATCCTGCTGGACAACCGGGGCGCCGGCAGGAGCGACCGGCTGCAGGGGCCGATCACGATGAGCCAGATGGCGGATGATGTTGCCGCTGTTATGGACGCAACTTCAACGGGAAAAGCTCACGTTTTCGGGATTTCCATGGGCGGGATGATCGCGCAGGAGTTTGCCATCAGGCACAGCGACAGGCTGCTCAACCTCGTGCTGGGATGCACGACCCCTTCCGGAACGCATCATATCCCATCAGATGCGGAGGCGAGGAGGATTTTATTCGATGCCGAATACCTGAAAAGCCTCACGCCGGAACAGCAGACCATGGAAACGTTCACCTTTCTCTGCACCGAGGAGTTTATTAAGGACAATCCCGATATCTATCAATATTATCACAAGGTTACCGTGGAATATCTTACCCCCGGCAACACTTACAAGTACCAGGGGAATGCTGTACATGAGTGGACATCCTGGGATGGGTTGCCGGATATTAAAGCGCCGACCATGGTAATCACAGGCACGGCGGACAGGATTATCAATCCCGGGAACAGCAAGCTCATAGCTGAAAGGATACCGGGATCGGAACTTGTGCTCTTGCAGGACAAACGGCACGGCTTCTTTATCGAGGCGAGGGAATCCACCCGGCTTTTCATCAATGGTTTCATGAAAAGGCACGGCGTTAAAATATAGCCCTGTGCTTCTCAGAAAATAGTGATCGGCTCCAGTTTAGGTTTGGGATAGACCTGCTCGGATTTGGGAGGCATGGGACTATAGACCCAGTTAACATCGATGCTCCCGCACTCGATGCCGCCTATACTGCTGATTCCCCGATAAATACCCCGCACCAGCACCGTTTGCATCTCAAAGGACATGCAGAATAAGGCCACAGGAGCATTCTGGGGGATGGCCTGTAAATCTCCGCGGTAGACCGAGGCGGCGAAGATCAGGCGGGTGGTACCGGCCGTCTGGGACTGGATGACGGGGATGATGAAAGGATAGCCGTCTTTATCTACATAAGCCAGGAATTTCAGATTATCGATCTTATCAATGAGCTTGCGGGTAAAGAGATTGAGAATTTCTGTGGAGTCTCCCTTTCCGGCCAGAGTTTTAGCCACCATGGTTTTGATGGCAGCCTGAACAACGCTTCCCATGGGCAGCGGTTCCTTTCCCAGGTGCTCGACTAAGTCCATATAGTAGACCGTGTGGATGCCGAAATAGGAATTATAGCGGAACATGGGAGTGTTATTGAGCAGGTCGAACTCCTGTCCCTCCCTGGACGTATGGGTAAAGCCGGCCTTGCCGCGCCAGAGGTTTTTATCCAGCGTCATGATGAGGAAGCCCGTTTTCGGATTATTGCGTATGTTGACCTTGCTCAGCCCTTCCGCGAACTGACCCCAGAAAAGCTGTGTCGGCGAGCTCGCCTGAAGGGTGGAAATCAGGGTCAGGTGGGGCAACCCCCCTTCATTGACCGTAGCCAGCAGCCCGATCTTCATCTCAGGCCTGAAGCTCTCAATATCCGACTCTGATAACGTGGTGTAAGTGTGTTTCTGCTGCTGCATCTCTAGCCTCCTGCTTATTTCAAGTTTCCAGCCTGCTGGCCCCTGTAACGAAAATAATATCGGGATTGACGCCCGTATTTTTGGCGATTTGCTCCAGTTCCATCAGTTCCTGCTTGCTCATCAGCGGCGTTGCGGCATGCTGCCATTCAACCCCCAGCCTGCGATACTTGTCGCGGCAGAGGTTGTTAAAAGCGCACAGCTCCCATCGCTTTACACAGTTCCCCAGATTTTTGGATATGTACTCACCTATCCTTTCAACGGTCTCACGGTTGGCCGTGGCGCCGGGTATAAGCGGCGTGCGTATCCAGAGTGTTTTGCCATCGACATGCTCAGCCAGATAGTCACGTATAAAAATGATGTTTTCCAGTATCCTGCCGTTATCCCTGCCGGTAAACTCCTTGTGGCGTGCAGGGTCCATCTCCTTGAGGTCGTAGAGTATGAGGTCGGTATAGGGCAGCACCTGCTCCAGCGAGGCGGTCGAACACAGGCCGCAGGTATCCACGGCTGTGCTTATACCCTTTTCCTTCATCGAACGGAGAAGGTTGGCGCAGAAATCAGGCTGCATCAGGGGCTCGCCGCCGGACAGCGTGATACCCCCACCGGACTTATCGTAATATACCCTGTCCCTGAGCAATTCCGCTGTCAGTTCCTCCAATCCCACACGTTTGCCCAGCACTTCCATGGCGTTGGCCGGACACTGCTCCGCACATTTCCCGCAAACCAGGCAAACCGACCTGTCCCTGACCAGCCCTGCTTCCGTCTTAGTCAGGCTGTCCCGGTCACAGGTCTTGATACAAGTTCCGCATCCAATACAGCGTGTCTCCAGCCACTGGATCTGTTGTTTTGCAGAGATACTTTCAGGATTGTGGCACCAGCTGCAGCGCAGGGGACAGCCTTTGAAAAACACGGTGGTGCGGATGCCCGGGCCGTCCTCAGTGGAAAGCCTCTGGGTGTGCAAAATAAGCGCCGTATCGCCAGCGTCCGGGATTTCAATCCATTCCCGGTCTCTCGCAATGGATGTAGCTGCCGATGGCGGCTGTTCAATCTTCATAGCAGAGGTCTTTACATGCGATGGCTTTCACGGGCTATGATCTCGTTCTGCAGCTCACGGCCGATGGAGGTGAAGTAGGCGTTGTAGCCGGTGACGCGGACCACAAGGTGCCGGTAGGCATCCGGGTTTTTCTGGGCATCGCACAGCATATCGGCGTCGATCATATTGAGCTGCAGGGCGCTGCCCCCGTTCTCAGTGTAACCGCGCAGGAAGGCCTTGAATTTCTCCCTGTGTTCGGGGTCGCGCAGCATAGACGGATTGAATGTAATTGTATGGCTGGCGCCATTGGGAAGCAGGTTGATGTAATCCTGCCAGTCGCCATCACCGGAAACAGCCCTGCCGCCGATAACCGTGCCTACCGAGTTCACGTTGGCGGTGGGGCCGTTGATATCCGCGCCGTCGCAGGGGCAGATGGCATTGGAGAGGAACTTACCCTTGGGCCGCCCGTCCGGGCTGGCCGGAAGGATGTAACCGTCCGATACCCAGTAGTTCCAGCTCAGCATGCCGGGACGATACTGTTTTCCCGTTACAGACGTCTTATAAAGCCATGTCTCCTCCGTCCAGACCTCCATCACCTTTTTGCCCATTTCATCGGCCTGCGGATCGTCCCTGCCGTATTTGGGCGCTTTATTTATGGCCCTGGCCTGCAGTATTTCATGCCCTACCCAGTTGTCCTTCAAGGCCTGTATCAGTTCATCCATGGTGCACTCTTTCTTATCGAAGACCAGGTATTTGACGGCCAGCAGGGAATCCACCGTATTTGCGAAGGTGACCGCCTCCAGCGTTACGAGATTAAGCTCGGCGCCGCCTTCATTGATGTCCAGGGCTTTAGCGGCGCAACCCTTTACCAGGCATGACAGGTATGGAGTGCGGAAAAATTTGGCCCTGGTGCGGTCTGTCCAGTCGTACAGGTCGGCCGTACGCTTGATGAGGGTTTTTGTTTGCTTCACGTATGCATTCCAGAACTCTTCCCACGTCTTAAATTCGGCAGGATCGCCCGTTAAAGCGCCGCAGCGCTTTAACGGCTCTTTTTTGCCGGTCAGCGGGTCAACCCAGGGGAGCATATCGTAGCCGTCCGTAAGTGTTTGCTCAACCGCCTTGAGCAGGTTGAGATTGATGTCCACCGTGCCCGAGCGGTCATTGCCGCACATGGTGTTTTCCAGGCAGCCCACCGGAGCGTAATCAAAAACGTTGTCAGCGTTGATCAAACTTTCAGAGCCGGATATCCTGGCCTCCCGCAGCATGCCGGCGATGGAGCGCTCGTCGAAGTTCAACAGGAAGGGAGAACCCTGGCTGCCGGCGATCATATCCACCACCTTGTCCATAAGCTTATCCGGGCTGTTCCTGTGCAGCCGGACGTTGGGTTTGGGTTCCAGGAGCGGTGTGAGTTCGTCGATAACCTCGAGCATGGCATAGGTGAGGTCGTTGCTCTGGTCCTCCCCGCCCTTTCCCAGTCCGGATAGAGTAATGAGCTGGCCGAAACCCGCGGTGATGCCCTGGTTGCCTCCCGTCCGTATCATGGCATCGTAAGCATAATTGCAGTGTATCCAGAAGCACTTGAGCAGCTCTTTGCCGAAATCGCGGTCCATGCCTTCATCCAGCGACTTTTTCCAGAAGGGATAAAGGTACTGGTCGGCCCGTCCGAAGGAGACTCCCGGTCCCGGATAATTCTCATCGCTCATCACCAGCATGTGGGTCAGCCAGAGCGATTGCAAAGCTTCCCAGAAATTCTGTGCGGGTTCCCACGGTACGCGTTTGAGGATTTCCGACATCCTGAGGAGTTCATTTTTCCTGGCCTCGCCGGATTCCCTGGCTGCCAGGCCGGAACAAACCTCACTGTATTCGAATGCAACATCCCTGGCCATGGTAGCTGCTACCAGCATGGCCCTGAGCTGTCCGCCCTTTTTGCCGTCGTAGTCTTTCTTGGGCAGGGCGTTGAGGTAGCGGCCAAGCTCCCCATGGATACTCTTCCACCCCTCGTTAATAGTGCGAGCGTAATCGGGAATGAGATGGCCGCTGGTAGCCCCGGCATTTCCGTACCCGTGGTTGTGGAACCAAAGTATAGCCGCGCGCACGCCATTCTTGCCGTAAACGGCTTTGCGGTATTCCTCAGCTTCCTGCTTTGTGAAGCACTTGGATGTCTGGATATTGAAGCGCCCACCTGCAATAAGATCACCCGGCAGCACTTCGTGGGGCAGGTAGTAGACCATGACCTCTTTGACGAACCATGCATGGCGTTCGGGCAGGCTCCATTTCCAGAAATCTTCGGGCAATTCTACTTTGTGTGACGTCTGCTGGAAGGCGCCTGTGAACGTGGGAAAGAAAGTATAAGTTTCCGGAACGATATAGAAATTGCCTTCCTGGTACTGGACATCCCAGGACGTACCGGTGGTAAAGCCGATGAATTCATTGTTCCACTTGCGGTTGTTGCCCTGGAAATAGTAATCCCTCAGCCACTTGATGCGGGGTGAAAGGTTTTTCGGCTCCTTAATGGAGAATTTAGGTGAATTACAGCTCTGAGTCGTCATGGCTTGCCCTCCTTTGGCCCGTTACTTGCCGGCGTCAATATTAAATATAATGCCATTAGTGGGAAAATTCAGGGAGATTGACTTCTAAGTGTAATTTTAAGTGATTGCCTGTTTTTGTCAAACGGGGATGCCGCTGTTGCTTTTGGGGAGCTGTCCCCATAACAGGTTTGTCAGATCACGTGTACAATGGTTGACCCTTTCCCTTTGGCGCAAATATAATTGGCTTTGTGAACAGCAAACCTTCAGTTGCAATTCATACGCTTGGTTGCAAGCTAAACCAGGCGGAGTCGGAACGGATAGGAAGGGCACTGGCTGAATCCGGCTATGCAGTCACGGGTGGAGATAGAGCCGATATCCTGGTGCTTAATACCTGCACGGTAACACATGTGGCGGATAGAAAATCCCGTCACATGGTAAGGATGCTGCGCAAAAACAATCCCCATGCCCTGATAGCGGTTACCGGATGCTATGCGGAGAGGGATGCCGGGGCACTGTCTGATTGCGGCGCCGACATTGTTGCAGGTAACGAGAAAAAAATGGAACTGCTGCAGATTATAAAAGGGAAGCTGCATCAGATAAACCTGATTTCACAAGGAAGTGCCCCTATTGAGCAGCTCGACCGTGTGCGCAGTTTTATAAAAATTCAGGACGGTTGCCGGAACTATTGCTCCTATTGCATTGTGCCGCTGGTAAGGCGTCAGGTTTGTTGCGTACCGGTAGACGATGTAATCGCGGAAGTCGGTTCTAGGGTGGATGACGGGTATAAGGAAGTAGTGCTGACCGGTACGGAGATCGGCGCCTATCGATATGAACAGGTGGATTTAGCAGATTTAATCGAGCGCATCCTGAAGCGAACCGCGATCCAGCGTCTGCACCTGTCCTCCCTGCAGCCTCAGCAGATAACCGCTGACCTGATTGATTTGTGGCAGGACCGGAGGCTCTGCAGGCATTTTCATATCGCACTGCAGAGCGGAAGCGAAGCAGTATTAAAAAGGATGCGCAGGCGCTATAATGTGAATGAGTATCGTAAAGCTGTGAATAATATCAGGAAAAAGATACCCGAAGCGGCGGTTACCACAGACATCGTGGTTGGATTTCCGGGTGAGAGCCAGGCGGAATTTGAGGAAAGCTACGTGTTCGGCAAAGAGATGGAGTTTGCAGCCATCCACGTTTTCGCTTATTCACCCCGGCCGGATACATTCGCAGCCAGCATGCCGGGCCGGGTAAGTGAGAAAGTTAAGAAGGAGCGCAGCCTGCGTATGCTCGACCTTGCTGCTGTGAGCGCGGAGAATTTCAGCGCACGGTTTATGGGTCAGACGAGAGATGTACTCTGGGAAAATGAAGTGAAAAAAGGAACCGGGGTATATTCAGGGCTGACAGATAACTACATCAGGGTTTATACCAGAAGCCGTGTAGATATATCCAACACCATCCTCAGGGCAAAAATGACAGCGCCTGCAATGAATGCAGATAAATCTTTAGTGAGGGCTTCAACAAAAGGGAACTACGGAGAACTGTGGAGTGAAATAGTATGAAAATCAATGTAAAAGTTACCACGCTGGCTACGAGAGAAGAGGTGTTCAAGCAGGGCGATGTTTACAACGTGCGCGTGAAGGAACCTCCCAGGGAAGGCAAAGCCAACGAAGCAGTAATCAAGGTGCTGGCCGGGCATTTCAGGGTTCCTAAGAGCGCGGTGAGGATCGTTAGCGGCCAATTCAGCCATAATAAAATAGTTGAAATCAGGGCAGGCTGAACATGCCCCTGGACAGGGGTAAGTACCTGCAGGCCAGCGCGCTGTGCGATTTTGACCGCAGCCCGGAATTGAGAAAAAAGGCTGCATGGCTGACATGCGGCTGCAGGAACCGCCAGGAAAAATTTAAGAGTATCTTTGCGTATGTCAAAGAACTGCCCTACGGCCTGGAAGATTGGGACCTGAAGGCATCACAGACGCTGCAAAAAGGGTGGGGTATGTGCTCAGGGAAGACGAACCTGCTGGTAGCCCTGCTGCGCTGCGCGGGCATACCGGCGCGATACCGCATTTACCTCATTAAAGCCGATGTTTCCCTATGGCAGCAGGTGGGCAAAGAATCAGGTAACGTAGAGAGGATCAATGAGCTGGGTGAAACACGGGACCATGTGGACTGCGATGTGTGGCTGGGCAGGTGGATTGACTGCGACGCAGGCAGGGATTCAGCCATGGAGCAGGGGCTTTTATCAATGGGCGCATCGCTGGAAAGGCAAAAAATAACGGATAGGCGGGGGAAAGTGCATTATATAAAGCTGGCCGTATTCGATGATTGGGCCAGGGAACGTCAGGCGCGCAGGGCATTCCGCGCTGATAGGCATGATGTTTTTGCAGAGATCAATCGCGGATTTGAGACGCTGAGGGAGATTGGAAGAGCCAACAGGTAGTTTATCATTAAGAAACCGGCAATTCTTTTGAAATTCTAAGTTCCAAGCTCTAAACTCCAAACAAATTCAAAGTTCAAAATCAATAAAATAATTAAACTTTGAGTTTTGGATTTACTTAGCAACTGTCTTAGAAAGATGATTAGCATGATACAGTCACCTTCGAAAAATTATTGTTCCAGGAAGCACGATGTTTAAGCATGGCATTCAGAATAGTGAGGAGTTTACTCATACAAGCCGTGAGGGCTACTTTTTTAGCCTTGCCAACAGCGCAAAGCCGCTCATAAAAGTTCCTGATAACAGGATTGAATCTAGCTGCTACCATGGTTGCCATGTAGAGTACTGCCCTGACATGG
>Ga0208047_1000169_pt1 | contig 24172 bp, 22 predicted proteins | sample Kivu_220m_FD_184162 | JGI IMG/M metagenome (GOLD analysis project Ga0208047, IMG submission 184162) | Freshwater microbial communities from Lake Kivu, Western Province, Rwanda to study Microbial Dark Matter (Phase II) - Kivu_220m (SPAdes)... | ecosystem: Environmental > Aquatic > Freshwater >...
ATCCGGAAGTGAATATAAAGCTTTTTTATAAAAAAGATTTCCAGAGCCTTCTTTTTAATAAACAGATAAATAAATAATAAATAAAGTTTATGATACCCTCCATAAAGCATTAATATGGGGGAAAGGATTGGCTTAACCAGGATTATTTAATTCAACCCTCTTAAGACAATAAATCACACTTCATTCAGGGAGAAAATAATGTATAATCAAAGTCTCAATATTTAGTTTACATAATATATATTATCGGAAGTTATTATATATTTAAAATAAATCTTAAAACAGGGTTTTTACATCAATTAATAAGGATATTTAAAAAAAGGTTATTTTCCTGTACTGCCAAAGCCTCCGGTGCCTCTTTCAGATTCATCAAGTGCTTCTGACTGAACCAATTCTGCTTCTTCTATTTTTTTAAATACAATCTGGCAGATCTTGTCATATTTTTTTATTACAAAATCATTTGTTTTGTCGAGGTTTATCATTATTATACATATTTCGCCCCTGTATCCTGAATCAATCAGCCCAGGAGTATTGACAAGAGATATTCCATGTTTTATTGCAAGCCCTGATCTTGGCTGTACAAACCCTGCATAACCTTCAGGTATTTCAAGCATTAATCCTGTATGGACAAGCCTTCTTTCATATGGAGCAATCACGCAGTTTTCTGTGCTTAAAAGGTCCAGACCCGCGTCTCCTTTATGTGCATAAGAAGGAACCGGCATTGTCTTATCAAGCAATTTATACTTAATCCTAACCATAATTATGAAGTTTTTTAAAATAATATGATTTAAATCCGATTGAGATATTATATACCTAAATTAATTTTGTAAAAGCAAAAATGCTTAAAAAACTATTTAGTTAATTAAAATCAGGCATTAAAAATATTTAATTCTCTACAAGAGGTACAAAAATTGTTTTGCCATAAACGCTTTCATTATCAAGTTTTGCAATATTATTTACTTTTTTAATTGCGTTTATGAATTTATCCTTATTTTCACTTCCTGAATATTTGGAAATTATGTCATTAAGGTCCGTAGTCTCATCTATAGTGATTCTGGAGTATTTTACAGTATCTGTACTGTAAAACCTGGACTTATTTGAATAAATTGCATAAATTACCAGAAGCGCCACAGCTACTGAAAGTAACAAAATGAATATTTTTTTAGTTTTTTGTATTTTAATTCCCACGTTGTCCACCTTCCTGATTGCTGTATATATTGCTGCTTTTTTATTATAAATAAGAACATATGTTCGCTTATTATAATAATACGAACGTATGTTTGTGTCAATACCTGGGAATAATTTTTTTATTATTTTTAAAAGAATACTTTCTTATTTTAAAAATAATTTGTTTATATTTAAAAAAGCCGCTGTATGCTCCCCTGCTATAAAATCCCTGCATTAGTTATAAAATCTATTGCTTATTTAAATGAATTGATTATAATTTCAAAGGTTTGCTTTTTGGCAAAAAATAATAAAATCAGGCAAAAAAATGAAACTCGGAATAATAGGTTTAAAAAATTCAGGAAAGACAACACTTTTTAATGCATTGACAAAAGCAGGTGCGCCCACATCATCTAATCTTTACATGAGCGCAAAACCCAATATTGGGGCGGTTGCTGTTCCGGATGAAAGGCTTGCAAAGCTTGCAGAGATATTCAAGCCGAAAAAAACTACATCTGCATATATAGAATTTGTAGACATTGCCGGTTTTTCAAAAGTTTCTTCCGGCACTGACAGCAAAGCAGGAAACCAGTTCTTTTCACATATAAGAGAAGTTGACGCACTTGTTCACGTGATAAGATGCTTTGTTTTTGGAGACGCTGTTTTAAGTGGTGAAAACAAGGTTGACCCTGAAAGGGATATATCGGCCTTGAATATTGAAATTATTGTATCTGATCTTGAAATTGTTGAAAACAGGATAGCCAATATTTTAAAACAGCCCAGAAACACTGACCAGAGATTAAAGCAGGAGCTTGAGGTGTTAAATATTGTAAAACCTGTTCTTGAAAATGAAATACCTGCAAGAAATGCCGGCTTAAAAGACGACGAGCTTAAATTAATAAAATCCTTAAACCTTTTAACTTTGAAACCTGTGATTTTCTGCGCCAATATACAGGAGGAACATCTTTTAGAAAGCGCACAAAACCTGCAGGGCATCCGGGAAGCAGTAGAAAAGAACTCAAATAATGATAATCCTGAAATAATAAGCGTTTGCGCCAGAATCGAGGAAGAAATATCATTGCTTGAAGGAGATGATAAAAAAATATTTATGAAGGAACTTGGAATAGAGCGTTCCGGCCTTGAAAAGCTCGTTGAGGCTTCTTATAGAGTGATCGGGCTTATAAGTTTTCTGACTGCGGGACCGGACGAGGTCCGGGCCTGGACAATTAAAAAAGGAGACAGGGCGCCAAAAGCAGCAGGGAAAATACATTCTGATATTGAAAGGGGCTTTATCAGGGCAGAGACGGTCCCCTACCCTGTTTTTATGCAAGCAGGTTCTTTTATAAAAGCCAAAGAAAAAGGGCTAATGAGAGCAGAGGGAAAAGAATATATTATCAATGATGGGGACATTATTGATTTCAGGTTCAATGTATAATAAAAGTAATTCAGAATGTAATTTTTTTTTTAATTTGTTAAAATAACCAGGATATACCATAAAAAGATAAACAATTCTGTAACCGGGAGGAAAAAATGGCAGAAATAAATTATGACAAAAACATCAGTATGGATATACTGAAGGGTAAAAAGATAGCAATAATAGGCTACGGCAGCCAGGGGCATGCGCATGCCCAGAACCTTCGTGAGAGCGGCATGGATGTAATAGTCGGAGAGCTTGAAGGAAGCAAGCCATGGGAAGCCGCAAAAAGCAAAGGTTTTGATGTTTTCAACGCTGACAAAGCAGCAAATACGGCAGATATCATAATGATACTCCTGCCGGACCAGCTCCAGAAAGAAATATATTACAGGGCCATAGAGCCAAATCTTAAACCAGGCAAGACACTTTGTTTTGCACACGGATTTAATATTCATTTTAACCAGATAGTGCCTCCTGATAACGTTGATGTAATAATGATTGCACCCAAGGGCCCGGGCCATATAGTAAGAAGGATGTTTGCTGAAGGAAGCGGCGTCCCTGCTATAATTGCCGTATACCAGGACTATTCCGGAAAAGCAAAGGAGACGGCTCTTGCATATGCCAGGGCAATAGGCGCCGGAAGAGTAGGCATAATTACGACTACATTCAAGGAAGAGACAGAAACTGACCTTTTTGGTGAGCAGGCTGTGCTTTGCGGAGGTACTTCAGAACTTATCAGGGCGGGCTTTGATACTTTGATAGAAGCCGGGTACCAGCCGGAAATAGCATATTTTGAAGTATTGAGCGAGCTGAAGCTTATTGTGGATCTTATATATGAAGGCGGGATATCCTGGATGAGGTATTCCATAAGCGATACTGCCGAATATGGGGATATGGTAATCGGTAAAAAAATAATTACAGAAGAAACAAGGCAAGCTATGAAACAGGTACTTAAAGATATCCAGTCCGGGGAATTTGCAAGAGACTGGATACTTGAAAACCAGGCAGGCAGGCCGGTCTTTAATGCCATAAGGAAAAATGAGGCCGAACATCCAATTGAAGTTGTTGGAAAAGAGCTCAGAAAAATGATGACCTGGATAAAGAAAGAAGAAAAATAATAAATAAAAATTATTTGTAAATTAATATAATACTCAAAATAAAATTGGTCTATTGTATTAATTAAAACATATTTATTATTTAATATAAAAATTATTTCTTATAATCATCTTTAGTACATATATTATTTTAAAAATTTATAAAAATAATAATTATTAAAATAATATAAAAAATATTGAAAAAAGCGAACTTATGTTTGTATTAAGTTCGCTTTTATGTTATTATATAGCCATGATTGCAAGAAAACATGAAATAAGTGAAAGACAGAAGGAAATACTCCATATAATTGTCAATAAGGTAAAGGAGTCAGGATACCCCCCTACAGTCCGTGAAATAGCACAGGCTGTAAATCTTAATTCATCTGCGACCATCCATGCCCACCTGAAAAAGCTGGAAGAACTGGGATATATCAAAAGGGACCCGACCAAGCCCAGAGCTATTGAGCTGAGCCACAATGCATATACAGAGGAAGAACAGCAAATTGTTTCAGAAAGCAACGTATCATTTATACCAATTGTCGGAGCGATTGCTGCAGGCTCACCAATACTTGCACAGGAAAACATCGAAGATTACTTCCCTGTTACTGATGATTTCCTTAAAAGCTCAAAAGATGTATTTATCCTCAAGGTTAAGGGAGACAGCATGGTTAACGCAGGGATCCTTGATAAGGATTATATAATAATAAGGAAGCAGGATACTGCCATGAATGGTGAAATAGTAGCTGTCCTTCTTGAGGATGAAGCAACAGTAAAAAGGTTCTTTAAAAAATCAAACAGTATCAAACTGATGCCGGAAAATGATTTTATGGAGCCTATTGAAGTCAAGGATGCACAAATAATAGGCAAAGTAATCGGGGTAATAAGGAAGTACTTCTAAAAATACTATATGCAGCTTTTCATTGATTACAGGGCGGTCTTGCTTGTAATGTATGGCGAGAGTTTCTTTTGAAAACGGGTATTTGCGTTGATTTTAAGTATTACCGAGTTTGATGTATAATTTTTTTCCAGTATCTTGCAGCAGTTAAAAATAAATGCCAATAATTTATCCTGCTCATATGGTATCTGCACTGTAAGTGTCAGCCTGTTTTTATCAACATTCTTTTTTATTTTATCATACAGATTATTGAGGCCGGTTTTTTTTAAAGCAGAAATAAACACTGCGTTTCTGTATTTAAGCTTTAAAGCCGATAGTGTTTTTCCATCAATTTTATCTATTTTATTAAATACAAGTATTATCATCTTATGAGTGACTTCTATTTCCTTAAGGACTCCCATTACACTTCTGATATGGCTCTCAAAATCAATATTGCTTGAATCAATTACCATTAAAAGAAGATCGGCGCGCCTGACTTCCTCAAGTGTTGATTTGAATGCTGCGACAAGCTGGTGCGGCAGCTTCTCAATAAAGCCCACAGTATCACTTATAAGTATTTCATCCATTTCCGGTATTTTCAGTTTTCTTGTAGTTGAGTCAAGTGTTGAAAAAAGCATATCCTCTACAAGGACATCTGACTTGGTCAATATATTGAGTAGTGTGGATTTTCCGCTATTTGTATATCCTACGAGTGATATGGAAAAAATATTATTTTCTTCCCGGTTTTTACGCTGTATTTCCCGCTGGACCGCAATCTGTTCTATTTTAATTTCCAGCTGGTTGATTCTTTTCCTTATTTTCCTTCTGTCTACTTCAAGTTTCTGTTCGCCTGGTCCCCTGGTCCCTACCCCTCCTCCTAGCCTCGAAAGTTGTGTCCCCTTCCCTCTTAATCTGGGTAGTACGTAGTTTAGCTGAGCAAGCTCAACCTGCAGTTTGCCTTCACTGCTCTGCGCTCTTTGTGCAAATATATCAAGAATTAAAGCCGTCCTGTCTATTATTTTTACTTTGCATGTATTTTCAAGGTTGCTTTGCTGTGCAGGTGTGAGGTCATTATCAAAAATCACAAGATCTATTTTTTGGGAGGAAACCAGCGCTTTGATATCTTCGATTTTACCGGAACTGATAAAATATTTCGGATTGATTTCCTGTTGCTTGTGAACCATTACATCAAAAACATCAGCTCCTGCTGATACTGTAAGGTTTTTTAATTCTTCTATTTCTTCAGAAATATAACCTGCTGTTTGCGACTGCGGCATTAGAGAGTGTGCCAGTTGGGCCGCAATGTCAGGATAATTGCCGTGATTTTTAAAAGTCTTGGCTTTTATAAAAACAAGAAGAGCTTTCTCCCTGTTTTTTCCAGGATTAAAATTTTCAATTATTTTACTTTTTTCCACTTAGTTTCTTAAAGTACACCTGCAATTCTGTTAAGTGCCTCTTCGAGCCTTTCATCAGATAAAGTAATTGAAATCCTGAAATAACCTTCGCCATATTTACCAAATGCACTGCCCGGAGTCACAACGACATTTGCATTATTTAGAAGATGTTGTGAAAAAGATGTGGAATCATAGCCCGGTGGGATTTTTGCCCAGATATAAATAGTGGCATCAGAATTATAAAATTCTATCTCTGCTTTTTTAAGTGTTTCAAATACGAGTTTTCTTCTTTTTGAATATATTAAAAGGTTCGAACCAATAAACTGCTCATAATTGTCAAGTGCTGCTGCACCTGCATACTGTACAGCATTAAAAACACCTGAATCTACATTTGTCTTATATTTTCCGAGGCTCTCTATTATTTTGCTGTTGCCCGCAGCAAAACCTATTCTCCAGCCAGTCATATTAAAAGTCTTGGAAAGGCTGTTAAATTCAAGGCCTACGTTAATCGAGCCATTTGAATTAAAAAAGCTGAATGGTTTTTTTGCCTCATCGAAATATATGTCGCAATAAGCATTATCATGGCAGATAATTATTTCATTTTCATTTGCAAAATCACTGACTTCCTGAAAAAAATCCACATCGCAAGTTGCAGACGTAGGGTTGTTTGGATAATTGATATGCATAAGCTTTGCTTTTTCAGCTGTTTTAACATCGATTTTTTTTATCTCCGGCAGGAACCCGTTTTCTTCTTTAAGCGGCATTACATAGCACTGCCCTCCTGCAAACATTGTTCCAATTTTATAAACAAGATATCCCGGGTCAGGCACGAGAGCAATATCGCCTGGATCAATAAATGCATATGCAATATTAGCAATACCTTCCTTTGAGCCCCATGTCGTAATTATCTCCCTGTCAGGGTCCAGCTCGACGCCAAACCTTCTTTTATAATAACCGGCCGCAGCATTTTTAAACATCTTTAAACCATAGCTTGAAGGATATCTGTGGTTCTGTGAATTCCTGGCTTCCCTGTATAATTCTTCTATTACCGGAGATGGCGTCGGGATATCTGGATCTCCAATGCCAAGGCTTATGACATCTTCGCCTTTAGCTTTCTTTTCATTAATTATCCTGTCTATCTCTGCAAAAAGATAGGGTGGGATTGATGCAAGCCTTTCTGATTCCTCAATCTTCATTTACTTTAACCTTTCTTTTCTGATCTTAAAGTTATGCCAGCAGGTATTCACCTTCAAATGCATTTTCAACCGTTCCTTCAAGGAAAACATTACTGTTTTTGCCCATCCATGTTATTTTAAGTTGCCCGCCCGGAAGGTTTACATTTATAACAGGTTGAGAAACTTTTTCAAGTACTATTGCGCATACTGCAGACGCACAGGCGCCTGTTCCGCATGCCAGCGTTTCCCCCACTCCCCTTTCCCAGACCCGCATTTTTAAATGGCAATTATCTATTACCTTTATGAATTCGACATTTATTTTTTTAGGAAATATTGCATTGTTTTCTATTTCAGGTCCCCAATTATCAATCGGTATTTCTTCAAGAAGCTGGCCGTTATCAAGGAAAATAACACAATGCGGGTTACCCATTGAAACACAATTTATGGCAAAATCCGTGTTTTTAACCCTGAGGTTATAATTTCCTGCAAAATATCCAAAAAGAAGATCCTTTTTATCCATATTTACCGGAATCTTTGAAGGCTCAAAAACAGGGCTTCCCATATCCACTTTTATCAGAACAGGGTTTTTGCTGTTTTCATTATAATTATTATAATTTTTCTGTTCCTGTATATTTCGTTTCAGTATTTCAACATTTTTTAGACCGGCTCTTGTAAGTATCTTCAGTGCGCTATTTTCGGATAAACCTTTATCCAGGATAAACTTTGCCATGCACCTTATTCCATTTCCGCACATTTCTGCAGCTGAGCCGTCCTGGTTATAATAATCCATGAAAAAATCTGCGCCTTCTGTGCTGTTTCTCACGATTATGAGCCCGTCTGCGCCTATCCCAAAATGCCTGTCGCATATTCTTGCAATCTGCCCGGCTTTAAGATTAATCTCCTGGAGTGGTTTTTTTGTTGCATCGATTATAATAAAATCGTTTCCCTGCCCATTCATTTTTGAAAATCTTATTTTTTGCATTTTAATAACCCCATGCCTGCAATTGTTTCCTAATAATTTCTAAAAACTTATCTGTTAAGCCAGAAATATTACCATAGATATTTGCGCTGAGCCAATTTATTCTCGGATCAGCCTTAAACCAGGTAAGCTGTTTTTTTACAAGTTTTTTTGTGTTTTTTATTATATTTTGCCTGCATTCGCCCATGTCTTCCAGGCCTTTTAAATAATTCAGCATTTCTTTGTAACCGACAGCCTGCTTAAGGCTATTATATTTATCGTAACCTTTTTCAGCAAGCCCGCGCACCTCATCTGCAAGACCATTTTTGAGCATTGAATCAACTCTTTTTTCAATACATGAAAATATATCGTTTTTCTCTGCAGTAAGTCCTATAAATATTGTGTTATATATTGATTTGCGCTGCTCCCATGTATCCTGAAAACTTGAGAACTTCTTACCTGTTGATTTATATACTTCAAGTGCCCTGATTATTCTTTTATTATCATTGCAGCTTATTTTAGCTGCATAAACCGGGTCAATACTTGCAAGTTCCTGGTATAATCCAGGATTTTTACTGCCGGCTGTCGTATCATCATGTTTTGCAATTGCTTCACTGCCCGCAAATCCCAGTTCATCTGTAACTGCCCTTAAATAAAGCCCGGAGCCTCCTGCAAGAACAGGTATTTTTTTCTTGTCAAAGAATTCTTTTTGAATCAGATCCCTGCACATCTGCCTGAAATCAACAACAGTAAAATTTACATCAGGGCTTATTATATCGACCATGAATTGCCTGATGCCGTATTTTTTTACATCATACTTATCTGTACCTATGTTCATGCCTTTATAAACCTGCATGGAGTCAACAGACACTATATCTGTAGATAAAATACCTGCCAGTTTTATTGCAATGCTGGTTTTACCTGTACATGTGGGACCGCATATAACAATTACTGCTTTTGCATCAGTTGCCTTTTTCTTAACAGATGCAATATCTGCATAAATATCAGTCACTTTTTCTTTTTTGCTTATCATATAACTTTCCTGTAAGGTAAAATGATTTTGCTCCGGTTATTTCTACATCAATTAATTTACCTGTCATATCACTGTTTCCGTCAAAGTTTACAATAAGGTTATTTTCAAGGCGTCCTTCAAGATGATAATCCCTCCTGCTGAAACCTTCGACCAGTACTTCAAACTTTTTCCCGACAAGCTTTTCATTTTCCTGCAATGATATCCTGTTCTGTTCATCCAGGAGTTTTTTAAACCAGGTTCTTTTTATATCATCCGGGATAATATCCTGCATCGGAGCTGCAGAAGTGCCTTTTCTTTGTGAATAAATAAATGTAAAAGCTCTGTTAAAGCGCAGCTCCCTTACAATCTCAAGTGTTTTTAAAAAATCAGCTTCATTTTCACCGGGAAATCCTGCAATAATATCAGTAGTAATAAAACATCCCGGTATTTTTTCCTTAATCATGTAATACAGTTCTTTATACTTCCCGGATGTATATTTCCTGTTCATAAGCTCAAGTATCCTGTCTGAACCAGCCTGCAGCGGCAGATGAATATGCTTCATAATATTATTATTTTCACTGATTGCATCAATTATATCTTCAGTAAAATCTTTAGGATGAGATGTCATAAATCTTATTCTTTTAATTCCACTTACAGCAGAAATGTCTCTAAGCAGTTGTCCAAAACCATAGCTTTTATTTACAAGATCTTTTCCATATGAGTTTACATTCTGTCCAAGAAGCATTATTTCAATTACACCCTGGCCCGCAAGTTTTTTTACGGCATTTATTATCTGCTCAGGCTCTGCGGATCTTTCCCTCCCTCTTACAAAAGGAACAATACAATAGGAGCAGAAGTTGTTACACCCGACCATTATCGGTAAAAGTGCTTTAAAATCATACTGTCTTTTAAAATCGTATAAATAATCAAAGTTCTCCGGTAATTCTCCGGTGTTGCATATGCTGCGGTTTTTAACAAACCTGTCATTAATCAGGCCAGGCAGCATTCCTATATTAGATGTACCAAAAACTATATCAATATATGGAAACTTACTCATGAGCCTTTCACCTTCACTCTGTGCGGTGCAACCGCCGACACAAATAATCAGTCCGGGTTTTTTGATTTTTAGTGCCTTGAAGCTTCCCAGATGGCCAAAAAGCCTGTTTTCTGCTTTCTCCCTGACGGAGCATGTGTTTAAGAGAATAATATCTGCTTCATCAGGATTGCCTGATTTTATATATCCCTTGTTTTCAAGGATGAAAATAATCCTCTCGGAGTCAAATTCGTTCATCTGGCAGCCGAAAGTTTCTATAAAGAATTTTTTTTGCTGAAATTGCATTTTTTACATAGTAATTTAAGTTTTAAAATAAAAGTGATATTTAGTTTTTACAAAAACTGGCCTTCAGTATTTGAATTACATTGAAATAAACCCGGCAGAAGCAATTTTATTTTCCAGGCAGATTTTTAAAAAGTAAGTAAATACCTTTTAATTGAGATAGACTGTACAAAGAAATTAACCCTGTCTTACCTTATTTCAACATTGATCACAATTGCAGTCTTGACTTCACCATTTACCTCTATGTCCTTGAAAAAAGGAATGCATACAAGTTCCTGACCTGTGGGAGCTATATATCCTCTTGCAATAGCTATTCCTTTTATTGTCTGGTTCAAGGCCCCTGCGCCTATTGTCTGTAACTGTACCTTGCCGTCTGTCCTTATTATTCCTGCAATTGCTCCTGCTACAGAATTTGGTTTAGACATCGATGATACTTTTAAAAGCTTCATTTTTTACTGTGTTTCAATCTTTCTGCTTCAGGTTTATTATAAAGTTTATTGTGTTATTTGCTTTTTTAAATTCTATATTATCTTCAACTGTCAACAGATATTTTTCACCGATTTTTTTTATTTCTTCTTTAATATTGTTAATTATATACTTAATCTCTTCATCTTTAAATCTGCCGGCAAGCCCTGATTCATCATAAAGCTTTAAATTATCGGGTTTTTTTAACTGAGAGGAGCCATTTCTGCCAGTTTGGGGTAAGCTGGCATTATCCACTTCAATATCTTCAATGGAACCATATCCTGCATGCATTATATCCTTTAATGGTTCTATATCTCCATAAAGAAGTCTTTGCAGGCTCCTGGCTGACAAGTTCATATTAAAGTAACTTCGCAGGACTTCATCGAGAAGCTCATAATTTGCACAATAGTATGGAAAACCTGTCAGGGGCACTGAAGGATTTTTAAAAATTATTTCAGCAAATTGTCCAGAATCAGTTATTTTACCTGCGGCATCACTGGCTTCAGAATTATCCGGGGTATTTTTTTGAATATATTTATAGTCATTTGAAATAGTGGATACAATACTTGTAAGGCTTCCATAATGATATTTTATCCCGGGGTTTGCTACTGCAAAATCCATTATTATTTTTAATATATTATTTACTCCGCCTGAAAGCTCATAACCCGATTGAGTTTTAATTATCTTTGGGGAAAGAGACTGATCCTTTTTTTCAGGTATTTTATCAAGGTCCACCTCGACAAACACGCATGTACCCCTGTTTATGTCAGAAAAAGTTATTCTTATATCTTCAACATTGAGTTTTACAGAAAAAAGGGCCATTCCTCTTCCGTGAAAACCATAAGAGTCCCTGGAGCCATCTTCGAGTTTTGAAGTTACTCTTGACTGGAAGATAAGACTGTGGAACCTGGCAGGTATGCCGCAGCCATCATCTATAAAATAAAGTATTCTTTTTTTGTCAGCAATTTTCTTTGTAGCTACATATACCCTGGAGCTGCCTGCGTCCCTGCTGTTGCGTAATATTTCAACAACAATGTCTTCTACACAATGTATATCCTGAAGCGCCTGGCGTCTTTCGGCTTCAGAGATTCTTAATCTTACGAACCCGTTTCCAAGGTCTTCTTCAACTCGAAATTCCCCTGAAATGTTCAGTTCTGAAAGGAATTTGTTATAATCAAATTTATTCAGCATAGCCTTTTATTTTGCATATTCAATGGCTCTGCTTTCCCTGATGACTGTTACCTTTATCTGCCCCGGATATTCCATTTCACTCTCAATTTTCTTTGCAATGTCACGAGCCACGATTGTCGCCATGTCATCGTTTATCTCTTCAGGTTTTACCATAACCCTGATTTCCCTTCCGGCCTGTATTGCAAATGCTTTTTCTATGCCGGTAAATTCAGTAGCAATCTTTTCAAGGCTCTCCAGCCTCTTTATATAGCTTTCAAGTGTCTCTCTTCTTGCACCAGGCCTTGAGCCCGAAATTGTGTCAGCAGACTGCACTATCACATCAAGAAAAGTCTGGACCTCTATTTCATTGTGGTGTGACTCTATAGCATGCACGATTTCATCCTCTTCATGCAGCCTTCTTGCAAGCTCTGCTCCAATTATTGCATGTGAGCCTTCTATATCATGTGTAAGGGCTTTACCTATGTCATGAAGAAGTCCTGCCCGTTTTGCTTTTTTTACGTTAAGGCCAAGCTCGGATGCAATTATCCCTGCAATATATGCGACTTCCTTTGAATGCAGCAGTACATTCTGGCCATAACTGGTCCTGTATTTTAACCTTCCAAGTACCTTGACTATTCCAGGATTTACGTCGGGTATCCCTATGTCAAAAACGGCCTGCTCACCTTCAACCTTTATTTCATCATTGATAAGCTTGCTTGCCTTATCAAACATTTCCTCTATCCTTGTGGGATGTATCCTGCCGTCCATAATGAGGTTTTCAAGAGTAACCCTTGCGATTTCCCTTCTTACCGGGTCAAAAGATGAAAGAATTACTGCTTCCGGTGTATCATCAACTATAATATTTATGCCTGTAAGGTTTTCAAAAACCCTTATGTTGCGCCCTTCCCTGCCGATTATCCTGCCTTTCATTTCATCATTGGGAAGGTTGACAACTGATACCGTGGTTTCGCTTGTATGTTCAATCGCACATCTTTGTATTGCCTGAGATATTATTTTTTTTGCGATTTTGTCTGATTCTTCTCTTGTCTTGACTTCGATTTTCTTTATTTCTTTTGCAGCCTCGACTTTTGCATCTTCTTCCATTTTCTTTACAAGTATTGCCCTTGCTTCTTCCCTGGTAAGCTCAGCAATTGCCTCAAGCCTTAAAATTTCTTTTTTCAATGTCTCGTCAAGTTTAGTTTTTAATTCATCGATTTCTTTCTCACGAGAAGCAAAAGATTGCTCTTTTTTCTCAAGGTAGAAAGTTTTTTTATCGAGCGATTCCTCTTTTGATATCAGCCTGTTTTCTGTTTTTTGTATCTCATATCTCTGCCTCTTTATTTCCTCATCACTTTTCAGCTTGAGATTTGATATCTCCTCTTTTCCTTCTACAACAGCTTCTTTTTTAAGCGCTGACGCTTCTTTTTTTGCGTCTTCCAGTATCCTTTTTGCAGTGCTTTCAGCAGAATTCATCTTGTTATCAACCAGGACTTTCCTGTAGAAAAACCCTATAAAAAATCCTGCTATAACTATTACTGCCCCTATACCTACATATTTTAAAACAGTAAGCAAAGTTTCCAATTTTTATACCATCCTCTCTATAATAAAAAATCGAGCAATTTTGCCCGATTTAAATAAATTTGTACTTTTTATTATTTTTTGTTTTCAATTAAATATACAGAAAAACCAGGAAAATAAATAATTAAGTTCCAGTTTTACTGAAATATAATGAATTTTTTATTAATTTAATCACTAAGTTTATGAAAAAATATTTTACTGTCAATAATTGGTCGTAAAAACATTTATAAAAACCAATATTTTATCAATTGCCAATATAACATTCCAAAACTTCTTTTAAAGTACAAAATTACATATAAATCAAGCAAATTCTTAATATGTAAATTAAAAATATTTTATATTCAGAGGGTTTTTTAGTCAATATGTTTCGTTGCAATTGTTCAAACCCGCTTAACTGCCGTTTTTTAAACTCTGGCCAGAAGCTCCCTGAGGCTTGTAAATCTCTGCTCGACAATGTTTTTATTTACAGCAATTCCTATTGCTTTCTTACTTCCTACAAGTACAGCAAGCTCCCTTGCTCTTGTGATTGCAGTATATAAGAGATTTCTTTGAAGCAGCATATAATGGGAAGTCAGGATAGGGATTATTACACATTTAAACTCTGAACCCTGTGATTTATGTATTGAGATTGCATATGAAAGGCTCAACTGGTCCAGGTCATAAAAGTCATACTGCACATTCCTTCCATCAAAATCAACATTAATTGTTTTCATTTCATTGTCAACATCGCAGATAGAGCCTATGTCACCGTTATAAACTTCTTTTTCATAATTATTTTTTAATTGTATGATCCTGTCCCTTAATTTAAAATCTGAAAGGCCTCTTGAAATATAAGGACTGTTTTTGTTAAGGCGCTCCTGTATTCTGACGTTCAGATTTACTGCACCCACTATGCCCCTGTTTGTTGGCACTATTACCTGTATATCCCTCATCGGGTCATAATTAAAGCTTGCCGGTATCCTTTCTGTTAAAAGTTCGAGCACCAGCTCCACAACCTGCTGAGGTTCTATCCTGTCTACAAAGAAAAAATCACTTTTATCATCGTTTTTCATAATAGATGGAAAAAGGCCATCCCTGATCCTGTGCGCATTATAAATTATCCTGCTTTTGCCGCCCTGCCTGTATATCCTTTCCAGCTTAACAACAGTGAAAGCATTTGAAGCAATTATATCTGAAAGGATATTGCCGGGACCGACCGCAGGAAGCTGGTCCACATCGCCTACAAGGATAAGAGATGCCGTCTTTTTCAGGGACTTTAGGAATGCCTTAAATAGCCTGATATCTATCATTGAGGCTTCGTCAACTATTACAAGATCAGCATCCAGGGGGTCGTTCTCATCTTTTAAAAACCTGTTGATTTTCGGCTGGTATTTTAGAAGCCTGTGTATTGTCTTTGCTTCCCGCCCGGTTGCTTCAGTGAGTCTTTTAGCAGCTCTTCCTGTTGGCGCACAAATCAGTATCTTTCTTGAAAGGCTGTCATAATACCTGGTAATAACATCTAAGATTGTGCTTTTACCTGTTCCGGGGCTTCCGGTAATTATAAGCACTTTTTCAGAAATTGATTTTGTTACTGCTTCCATTTGTATTTCATCAAGTTCTATTTTTTGCCCATTTTGCCAGGTAAAACTGTCAAGGATCTTTTCTGCCGGTAACTTATTACTGTTATTTTCAGTAAGGGATGCGGCTGTGTCCCTTATGTCTTTTAACATTGATGCAACAAATATTTCATCTTCAAATATGTTTTTAAGATAAATCCTGCCATCTGCATGATTGTCTATTATAATTTTACCTTCGGCCTCAAGTTGTTTTGAAGCGTTTATTATTGCCGTTTCACCGCATTCAAGAAGCTGGATTGCGGCCCTGAAAAAGTCCTCTACCGGATAATAACAATTCCCGGCATCTGTTATTTCGTTTAAAAGGTAGAGCACTCCTGATTTTATGCGGAACTCCGATTCTTTTTCTATTCCCATCCTGCCGGCTATGCCGTCTGCTGTTTTAAAACCTATGCCTGTTATGTCTTCAATAAGCTTGTAAGGGTTGGTCTTTAATATGCTGATTGAATTGTTGCCATATGAATTATATATCTTTGCAGAATAATTATTGCTGATGCCGCATGACTGCATGAAAATCATTATTTCACGTATATCTTTTTGTTTCTTCCACTCATCTTTTATAAGCTCTATTCTTTTATTCCCAAGACCTTCTACTTCATTTAGCCTTCCGGGATGTTTATCCATGATTTCCAGCGTTTCAAGGCCAAAGGCTTTGACAATTCTTGATGCGATTACAGGACCAATCCCTTTTATGAGCCCTGAACCAAGATATTTTTCTATACCTTCTTCTGTTGCAGGCACCGTCACTTCTATGCACTGTATTTCAAATTGCGGGCCGTATTTTCTGCTGTTTACCCAACGGCCGGCAGCCGATATTTTTTCTCCGGGTTTAATATCGAGTGCATAACCGACAACAGTGATTTGCTGGTTATCTTCTTCGTTTTGAAGTCTTCCGATGAAATAATCATTGTCAGGGTTTCTGTATACTATTTTTGACAGTATGCCTTTTATTGTGTCAGTTTGTTGCTGTGCCATTGGACCTAAAACCAGTGTTTATAATTATTATTTTAAGTGTAGCTCCGGATAAATCCTATAGCATCCTTAAGATCGAAGGTAAGCTTTGTCCCTTCTTTGCGAAGCTCAATTTCAAGTTTTTTGGTTTCTATATAATTCCTGCCGATTACCATCTTTACAGGTATTCCTATCAGGTCCGAATCCTTGAATTTTACTCCTGCCCTGCAGTTTCTGTCATCAAACAATACGTCAATTCCCTCAGCAAGAAGTGCTTTATAAATATCCTCCGCGGATTTCAATATACTGGTGTCATCAACATTTATTGCAATAAGGCTGACCTTAAACGGGGCGATGCTGAGTGGCCATATTATCCCCTTCCCGTCATGGCTCTGTTCAATAGTAGCAGCAAGTATCCTGCTTACACCAATCCCATAACAGCCCATAATTACAGGTTTTAGCTTGCCTTCGCTGTCAAGATACATAGCATTCATTTTTTCACTGTATTTTGTTCCCAGTTTGAAAATATGGCCTATTTCTATGCCTTTTTCAAACTTTAATTTCTTACCGCAGATGCTGCAACAATCTCCTTCAACAGGAAATGAGAAATCACCCCAAATCTCAGCATTAAAATCTCTTCCCGCGCAGACATTTTTTAAATGATAGTCCTTTTTGTTTGCACCGGCTGCCATATTGATTGAATCCTTTAATGATTCATCAGCAAGTATCTTTATTTTTTTATCGAGTCCTGCCGGACCCAGAAAACCTATAAAAATTCCAGGCATTGGTTCCTGGCCTTCAATAAGTTCAAGAGCAGTACCGGCAGTTTTTTGAGCTTTCTGAATATTTATTTCCCTGTTTCCTGCAACCAGCACTGAATAAAGGTTGCCATTGCCATCTTTTAGAAGCATTGTCTTGATTATTTTTTCAGGTGATACTCCAAGGAATTCAGATAATGACTTGATATTTGTAATTGATGGTGTATATATTTCCTCAATATTTCCAGGGACTTCATTTATTCCTGAGTGTTCCTTAAACGGGGAAAATCTTGCCATTTCATAATTTGCCGCATAACCGCAGTCCGGACAATATGCAAGCTCATCTTCACCATTTTCAGCAAGGATTATGAATTCATGTGAAAACTTACCGCCGATAAGACCGGTATCGGCTTCAACAGGAAAATACTTAAGGCCAAGACGGTCAAGTATCCTGCAGTATGCCTTATGCATCTTATTATATATGATATCCAGGTCCTCTTCATTTGAAGAAAAACTGTAAGCATCTTTCATTATAAATTCCCGGGCCCTCAGTATCCCATATCTTGGCCTTATCTCATCCCTGAATTTAACCTGGATCTGGTAAAGGTTTAACGGCATATCCTTATATGATTTAATGTCCATATATGCAAGATTTGTAAAAAGTTCCTCATGGGTCGGACCCAGGCAGAAGTCTCTATCGTTTCTGTCCTTCAGCCTGAAAAGTTCGGGCCCGTATTTTTGCCACCTGCCTGACTCTATCCATAAATCGGCAGGTTGCACTGCAGGCATCAGCATTTCTATAGCTCCTGCCCTGTCCATTTCTTCACGAACAATATTTTCTATTTTCTTAAGGACCCTGTAACCAAGAGGAAGAAAAGAATATATGCCTGATGCTACTTTTCTTATTAAACCGGCCCTCCGTGAAAGCGAATAGCTCGCTATCTCAGTGTTAGCGGGATCTTCTTTTAAAGTATTTAGGAAATATTCCGAGTATCTTACCAATTTTTACCCCATTTATTCTTATTATTTATTAAAAATTTTTTCGAAAACGCTTTATTAAAGCAATTACAATCAATAAAAAATCCAGGGAGCATTTTTACAGTTTATTTTACCTATAATTAAGGAATAATTTAAATCAAATAATAATCCTGTTCAACTCTTTTTTGAATTCTTCAAGCGCCCGGTCCGTATCGACCCTTTTTATGACTTTGCCCTTAATAAAAATCGCAGCTTTGTTTTTTCCATATGCAATACCAATGTCAGCATCTTTTGCTTCACCCGGACCATTAACAATGCAGCCCATAACAGCTATTTTAATATTATTTGATACACTATAAGTCAGCTCTTCGATTTCTTTTACTGCTGTTTTAAGGTAAGTGCCGGTCCTGCTGCATGTAGGGCAGGATATTAAGTCAACTCCATATTTTCTTAAACCAAGGCTTAATAGTATTGTATAAGCAGCTTTTACTTCTGCAGTTGAGCGCTCAGTCAGGGAGACCCTTATTGTATCTCCAATACCCATGTAAAGCAGTACCCCGATGCCAATCGATGATTTGATTGCGCCTGAAAACAATGGACCCGCTTCAGTAACTCCAAGGTGCAGAGGATAATCAATTTTTGAAGATAAAATACGGTAAACGGAGATCGTATCCATAACTGAAGAAGCTTTTGCAGAGATCTTGAAATTATAGAATTCATTGCTTTCAAATAATCTTACAATATCGAGTGCGCTGTTGGCCATTGCTTCGATGCTGTTACCTCCGGCATTCTTTAAATGCATTTTATTTATGGAGCCCGAGTTTACTCCTATCCTTATTGCAGACCCATGTTTTTTTGCTTCCTGTATAATTTTAATGATTTTTTCTGCACTTCCTATATTTCCCGGGTTTATTCTTATGCAGTCGATGCCTGCCCTTATGGAATCTATTGCGATGCTATGGTCAAATTGTATATCTGCTACTACCGGCACCTTAAAGATTTTTGAATCCATAAGGCTTTTTACATACTTTAAGGAATCAGTTTCCGGTACGGCAAACCTGATTACTTCACATCCGCATTCCTGCAGATTTATAATTTCATTTTTTACTGCTTCTGTATTTTCGAGCCTGTTTTTTATCATCGACTGTACAATTATCGGGTTATCTCCTCCAATGCCTAATTGTCCCAGTTTTACTATTCTTGTATTTTTTCTTTTAATTTCCATAGCTTAAATTCAATTTAAAACTTTTTATTTCAAATCAGATTACTTAAAAAGGACCATGGATAAAAATCCAAAATTTAAAAAAAGAATATTTAATAAACAAATATCCCTTTTACATATTTGCTATCTTAAAAGGATTTATAATATCAAAAATAAGCCCGATTATAAAAAGCGATGCTACAAGGGCTATGCCCAATGCATTATATATTTCCATCGCTTTTTTCGGAAAAGGTTTTTTCCTGATGGCCTCATATATTATTACCACAAGATGGCCTCCATCAACTGGCAATATGGGAAGGAAATTCCCGAATGCAAGAAGCAATGAGACAAGAGCTACAAATAATATGAAATTCTGCACACCCATTGCAGCAGATTGCTGGAATATGCTTACAACGCCAATTGGTGAGACCGGCCTTGCCTGTGATAAAGGTATCTGGCCTGTGAATAATTGCCCGAATAGTTTGAAATATGTAAATGTGATGTCCCATGTCATTTTAAAACCTTCTTTTATCACACCAAAAAATCCGAGGTATGTTTTTTCAAGCCTGGGGCCGACTCCAAGGTAACCGCTGCCTTCCTTATCAGAAAGCTCGACCCTGATATTCATCTCTCTGCCGTCCCTGATAATTGTATAAGCGACATTATCACCGGGATTTTGCTTTGTCAGCAATGACATATCTTCCCATGAATTTATTGGAGAACCATTTAATGCTATTATTTTATCTCCGGTTGTAAAACCTGAAATATCTGCAGGAGAACCGGGCTCGATATAATCAACCGTATTTACAGGCGCAAGTATGCCCATGGAAAGGTATATCATTACAAGCAGGATAGCAAGAATTATATTGAATATTCCTCCCCCGCTGATAACAAAGAATTTCTTATAAAAAGGTTTTGAATAAAAGACTTTTTCTTTTAGTTCCTCAGGTACAGTTTCATTGCGGTCCATCCCAAGTATCTTGTTATAACCTCCGAGAGGTATTGCGCTCAGCCCGTAAAGTGTACCGCTTTTTTTTGCCCTGAATTTAAGTATTTTAGGGCCGAACCCAATAAAAAATTCAAGCACATGCATCTTTGAGATCTTTGCAAAGATAAAATGCCCGAATTCATGTACAAGAATGATTACTGAAAATCCAAGAATTGCAATTATATATTGTAAAACTACCATCATTTACCACCTTGTGGAAATGCAAACAATAAATTATTTATAATTTCCAGGTTAAAGTTTCCCGAACCTTCTTTCACGTTTCTGGTAATCAAATATTGCCCTGTAAAAACACTTCCTGTCAAAGTCGGGCCAGAGGACTCTCGTAAAATACAATTCTGTATAAGCTATCTGCCACAATAAAAAATTGCTTATCCTGTATTCTCCGCTGGTTCTTATCAGCAGGTCCGGATCGGGAATGCCTGATGTGAAAAGATATCCTGAAAAAATATTAATATCTTCAATGCCCCCTTTGCCGGGATAAATTTTCCCTTTAATGGTATCACTGCAGAATTTTCTTGCTGCCTGGTATATCTCATCTCTTGCGCCATAGCTAAATGCTATGTTCAAAACAATAACATTATTGTCCCTGGTTTTTTCTTCAGCATTGACAAAAACCGCAAGAATGTCCGGGGGTATTATTTCCCTGTTTCCGATTAAATTCAGCCTGACCTTATCTTTTATCATACCTGGCAGCTCCCTGTCCAGTACATCCACAAATAACCGCATAAGATCATTAACTTCCGGTTGGGGCCTTTGCCAGTTCTCGCTTGAAAATGCAAAAGCAGTAAGGTATTTAATGCCGAGTTCTTTGCATGTAATTACGGTTTCCCTTAATACTTCTGCACCTTTACTGTGGCCAAAAATCCTTGGAAGTTTTCTTTTACTCGCCCATCTTCCATTTCCATCCATAATAATGGCCACATGCTGGGGGATTTTATTTTTTTTTAAACTCTTGAGTGTAACAGGATTAATAAAAGAAAAAATAGAAGCAAGATTTTTCAAAATATGCCTACACTTCCATTATTTCCTTTTCCTTTAAAACCAGTGCTTCATTTATTTTTTCAATATATTTGTCTGTAAGTTGCTGAGTCTTTTCGTGATATTGTTCAAGGTCATCTTCAGTTATTTCTTTGCTGTTTAACAGTTTTTTCAGCTCATCATTTATTTCACGCCTTACATTCCTTACAGCTATCCTGCCGTCCTCGGCAATTTTTTTTAAGAGTCGCACTAACTCATGCCTTCTCTCTTCATTTAAAGCAGGAATAATAAGCCTTATGACTTTACCATCATTATTAGGGTTAATTGACAGGTCTGAAGCAAGTATCTGCTTTTCTATTTCTTTTATAAATTTGGGTTCATAAGGCGAAATAACCATTGTCCGTGGTTCAGGTATAGTTATATTGGCAACATGTTTTAATTGTGTTTTGGAGCCGTAATAGTCAATAAAGATCCGGTCAAGCAAAGTAGCAGATGCCCTTCCTGTCCTGATGGTATTGAATTCATGCTGGGTATTTTCAATGGATTGTTTCATCTTTTTTTCACATTCAGAAATAAGTATATCTTTAATTTTAATCACCCTTTCTTTACTAATGTGCCTATTTTTTTACCCATTACTACATCTTTTATATTTCCCGGTCGTGTAATATCAAATACAACTATGGGAAGATTGTTTTCCATGCATAGTGAAGTAGCAGTGGAATCCAGTATTCTCAGGTCCTTATCCAGGACTTCCATAAAAGTAAGTTCCTCATATTTCTTTGCATCACCATGTTTTTTGGGGTCCTTATCATAAACACCGTCTACTTTAGTAGCTTTAAATAAAATTTCGGCATTTATTTCAAGCGCCCTTAAGGCGGCAGCAGTATCTGTAGAAAAATAAGGATTACCTGTGCCCCCTGCAAAGATAACTACTCTTTTCTTTTCAAGGTGGCGAAGCGCCCTTCTTCTGATGAAAGGTTCAGCTATTTCCTGCATTGTAATTGAAGATTGCACCCTTGTCATGACATCTTTTTTCTCAAGGGCATCCTGCAATCCAATGGCATTCATTACTGTTGCCAGCATTCCGATATAATCTGCAGTCGTACGGTCCATACCGCCGGCACTTGCCGATACTCCGCGCCAGAAATTTCCTCCTCCAACCACTACTGCAATTTCAATATCCAGTTCCGCTACCTCTTTGATTTGCTCTGCTATATTATCCATTATATCAGGATCTATCCCGTAATCGGATTTACCTATCAGAGCCTCGCCGCTGATTTTAAGCAATATTCTTTTATATTTAGGAACTTTCATGTTATTCCTCAGTGCTTGTTTCTCCCAGGACCCATCTGGCAAATCTTTTAATTACTATATTTTCCCCGATTTTTGCAATATTTTCAGTTATAAGGTCACCCACAGTAAGGTCATTATCCTTAACATACAACTGGTCAAGGAGGCATGTTTCCTGGAAATATTTTGAGAGCTTTCCTTCTGCAATCTTATCAACAACATTTGCGGGTTTGCCTTCATTTATTGCCTGTTTCCTGTAAATATCTTTTTCCTTTTCTATTACTTCACCGGGTATCTCATCTTTTGATACATACAGCGGGGCGGCAGCAGCAATATGAAGTGCAATATTATGTGAAAGGTTTTTAAAAATCTCATTTCTTGCAACAAAATCTGTCTCACAATTTATTTCAAGCATAACACCTATCTTTGAGCCCAGATGGATATAGCTATCGATAATACCCTGGTTTGCCGGCCTTGCAGCTTTTTTAGCCGCCTTATCAAGGCCCTTCTCCCTTAAGTACTCGCTTGCCTTGTTAAAATCGCCCTGGCATTCTACAAGGGCTTTTTTACAATCCATCATTCCTACGCCGCTTTTCTCACGCAGCTTTTTTACTAATTCAGCATTTATTTCCATAAAATTAATCCTTCCGTTTTTAATATCTCCAAAAATAACTATATCTTTTTCCAGAGCTGGTCATCTTCACTATCCAGGTCTTCTTTATTATCATCAATTGAAATTTCCGGCGTTTTTTCCTGTTCTTCAACAATGTTAACATCAACTTCCGGTTTTTTTTCTATCCTGCCGCTTTCTTCCCTGCCATTTTTAACTGCTTCGGCAATAATGCTTGTAATAAGGCCGCAACTTCTTATTGCATCATCGTTTCCGGGTATAATGTAATCTACCTTATCGGGGTCGCAGTTAGTATCAACTATGGCAACTATCGGAATGCCAAGTTTTTTTGCTTCTTCTACAGAAATAGTTTCCTTATGGGGATCTATGACGAAGAGTAATTCCGGTAATTTCGACATATCCCTGATTCCGCCTATATTATAAAGAAGTTTTTCATATTCCTTTTTTATCTGCAGGACCTCTGTTTTTGGAAGCATTTCAAAAGTGCCTGATTTTTCCATATCTTCAATTTCATTTATTCTTTTTGCCCTGTTAAATATGGTCCTGAAGTTTGTAAGGGTCCCGCCAAGCCACCTGTTTTTTACATAAGGCATTCCGCATTCTTTTGCATAATTTTCGATTATGTCCTGAATTTGCTTTTTTGTTCCAACAAAAAGAACTGTTCCTCCACCTGCAGCAACACTTTTTACATGCTCATAAGCTTCTATTAATAGTTGCATTGTCTGCTGAAGATCGATTATATATATGCCGTTTTTTTCAGCAAATATATACCTCTTCATTTTGGGATTCCATCGCCTGGTCTGATGGCCGAAATGCACTCCTACTTCAAGGAGCTGTTTCATGGTTACAATATTATCCATGCTTGTTTCCTCCAATGTCTAATGGTTTTTCCTCCATCACTTTAACTTTTTAGAAGTCACCATTGTACTTCAAGTGATGTGTGAATTTTTCAACGCTATAGTTTAGCATAATCTATTTTTAAGAGCAAATAATCACCCCTGCCTTCAGTAATTCTGCATCTTGCTACTTAACAGCCCCAATTCAAGCTCAAAAATTCTATTTTCCCACAGCATTTATTTTCATCAATTTCGCAAAGGATAAAAATATTTTAAAAAATTAGCCATTTTTTTGA
>Ga0208047_1000170_pt1 | contig 23843 bp, 23 predicted proteins | sample Kivu_220m_FD_184162 | JGI IMG/M metagenome (GOLD analysis project Ga0208047, IMG submission 184162) | Freshwater microbial communities from Lake Kivu, Western Province, Rwanda to study Microbial Dark Matter (Phase II) - Kivu_220m (SPAdes)... | ecosystem: Environmental > Aquatic > Freshwater >...
TTTAGTATAGATGGGGTAAAAAACAATATTGCACCATCAAATAATGATATGTTCAGGATATCAAAATCAAACCTGAAATTAAAGCTTATAACTTTTAACAACAATATATTTTTCAGGGTTTTCAGGGAAAAACTTCTAAAATAAATTTTTTTTCTTTACAGGTATTTATGCTCAAAGAACTTCAGGTAAAAAATTTTGCATTAATTGATGATATTACTGTGTGTTTTGGAAAAGGGCTCAATATACTTTCAGGTGAAACAGGAGCCGGCAAGACACTGATTATAGAAGCAATCAATATGCTGCTTGGTGAAAGAGCCGATAATGACCTGATAAGGGATGATGAAGAAAAACTTTTTGTACAGGGTTTTTTTGACCTGAGCAAAAGTGAAAACTCCCAAAAATTCCTTATTGAATCAGGTCTTGCTTCAGACACTGACAGTTTTGACGAAATTGTAATTTCAAGGGAAGTATCCAGGCAGGGCAAAAACAGGGCATTCATTAACGGGATTTTTACACAGGTATCAGTTTTAAAAAGTTTCGGACAGTGTTTTCTTGATCTTCATGGACAGCATGACCACCAGTATCTTCTCGAGCCTCAGACCCATCTTGAATTGGTAGATAATTTCGGCAGGGAAGCCGTCAGGGAATTAAAAAAACAATACCAGGAAGAATACAGAAAATATATTGCAGGAGCAAAAGAACTCGAAAGGCTAAAAACGCTAAAGGATGAACGGGATGCAAAGCTTGAAGAGCTTAATTACAGGCTGAAAGAAATAAGTAATCTGGAACTTAAACCGGGAGAGGAAGATAATCTCGAAAATGAGCGCAATATACTGAAGAATTATGAAAAAATTTTTAACCTTTGTGCAAATACCATTGATATTTTGAATGGATTAAAAGATGAACAGCGCTCGCTCCTGGAAAATATTTCACTGATACAAAAAAACATATATGAACTGGCAAATATAGACAGGAATTATGAAAAGTTTATAAACGATATCGACTCACTTGCCGCAGTTTTAAATGAGCTCAATAAATATATTATGGATTATAATGAAAATCTTCACTTCAGTGCAGATAAGCTGGATAACATACAGGAAAGGTTATTTACCATCAGTGAAGTAAAAAGAAAATATAATATGGATAGCAGCAAACTTCTGCAATATCTGGAAAAGATTAAACTTGAGATAGAAAGTTTTGAGAACCTTGAGGATGACATAAAAGGTAAAATCACTGAGTTCAAAATATTAAAAGAAAAAATGTCCCAAAGAGCTATTGAACTTTCATTAAAAAGAAAAGATTTAATCACTGTTCTTGAAAGTCTGGTAAAAGCAGAACTTACAGAACTGAATTTCAAGTCTTCAATTTTTACTATTAAAAATAGTTGGCTTACAGCAGAAGGGATAAACCTGAGTCATATTGATATTGATGGTAAAAAGGTCAAAACCACATTAAACGGCATTGACGAAATGGAATTTCTTATATCACTTAACCCCGGTGAAAGCGCAAGGCCCCTTGCAAAAATCGCATCAGGCGGCGAGATTTCAAGGATAATGCTTGCTCTCAAATCAATAGTAAGCGGGATGGACAATATAATTTCGATGGTTTTTGATGAAATCGATACAGGCATTGGAGGAAGTGCCGCAATAACTGTGGGCAAAAAACTTCATTTGATATCCCGTATGTGCCAGGTCATATGCATCACACACCTCCCGCAGATAGCGGCTTTTGCAGACAGCCATTTCTTTATTGATAAAATTGTTGATAAAGGGAGGACAAAAATAAAGATTAGTCAACTTTTTAATGATTCAAAGATACGTGAACTTTCAAGAATGCTAAGCGGTATGTCAGAAAGCGATATTTCCTTAAAACATGCTGTTGAATTAATTGCAGAAATAAATAAAATAAAACAAACAATTAAAACAGAAAGCGGCTGATATAGTGGAAACCAGATATATTTTTATTACAGGAGGGGTCCTTTCTTCTCTTGGAAAAGGCATTTGCGCTGCTTCTCTGGGCAGGCTCCTTAAATCCCGGGGCTTTTCGGTATCCATACAGAAATTCGATCCTTATATAAATATTGATCCCGGCACAATGAACCCGTTCCAGCACGGGGAAGTTTTTGTGACTGATGACGGCGGTGAAGCAGATCTTGACCTGGGGCACTACGAGCGTTTTATAGACGAAAATCTTTCAAAGTATAATAACTTCACTACCGGTAAGGTATATAAAAATGTAATTGACAGGGAAAGAAAGGGCGATTTTCTTGGCGCCACTGTACAGGTTATACCACATGTGACAGATGAAATAAAATCATGCATTAAAAAAACACTTGAAACAAAAAAAGTCGACGTACTTATAACTGAAATAGGCGGCACAGTGGGAGATATTGAGAGCCTTCCTTTCCTTGAAGCCATAAGGCAATTCAAGAAAGATGCAGGACGGGAAAATGTCCTATACATACATGTCACTTATGTGCCTTTCCTTAGAACTTCAGAAGAATTAAAGACAAAACCTACACAGCACAGCGTGAAAGAGTTAAGAAGCATAGGCATACAGCCCGATATTATAATATGCCGGAGTGAGGTCAAATTAAATGATGATCTTAAATCAAAAATCAGCCTTTTCTGTGACATAGAGCAGGAAGCAATAATAGATGCAGTTGATGCGAAGCATATATACGAAGTACCGCTTAATTTGCAGAAAGAAGGGCTGGATTCAATTGCAATGTACAAGTTGAATCTTAAATACAGGGTCTCAGATATGCAAAACTGGAAAAACCTTGTGGACCTGATAAATAATCTTGAGGGCAGTGTAAAAATAGGAATAGTCGGGAAATATACAAATCTTAAAGACTCTTATATCAGTATTGTTGAATCCCTTAATCACGGAGGTTACAATTCCCGGAAAAGTGTTGTGATAGAGTGGATAAATTCTGAGGAACTTGAAAACGAACAGGATTGCAATGCAATTCTTTCAGGCATTGACGGCCTTCTTGTTCCCGGCGGGTTCGGACTGAGGGGCATTGACGGCAAAATAAATGCTATTAAATATGCAAGGGAAAAAAGTATACCATTCTTTGGCATATGCCTTGGCATGCAGTGCGCAGTTATAGAATTTGCAAGAAATGTACTGGGGATGCAGGATGCAAACAGCAGTGAGTTTGACAGTGATACAAAAAATCCTGTAATAGATTTAATGCTTGAACAGAAGAGAGTAAATGACCTTGGAGGGACAATGAGGCTGGGTGCATATCCCTGCAAATTAAAACCCGGTACAACCGCATTTAAAGCATACAATGAAGAAATGATTTCCGAGAGGCACAGGCACCGTTATGAGTTAAATAATAAATATATTGAAAAGCTTGCATCCGGGGGAATGATGGTGTCCGGAACATATCCGGAAAAAAACCTGGCTGAAATAGTAGAGATAAGCAGCCACCCGTGGTTTATTGGAGTGCAATTCCATCCTGAATTCAAATCAAGGCCTGACAGGCCGCATCCATTATTCCGGGATTTTATTTCTTCCGCAGTCTCATTCTCTATGGTAAAGAGAGGTTAAAATCAGTTATATACTAAAACCTTCATATAAAAAGCTCATAACAGCATTTGCTTCAATTCTTTTGCTTATAGTTATTATTTTTGCGCCACTTTCTTTCTATTTATATAATTTCAATTTCTATAACAGCCTATATGAAAAAAATGGCGTGTATGATGTTCTTGACAGAAATGATGTGGCAGAACTGACAGAAAACGTATATGATTTCTTTAAATATAAAAGGGATTTTGAACCTTTCCAGCTGAAAAACGGCACAGAGTATTTTAACAGCAATGAAATAAGCCACCTTGACGATGTACGCATACTTTTACGGAATATATTTATTGTTTTTTATGTCTGCCTGTTCCTTTTATTTGCAACCCTTATTGCTCTTATTGACAGGAACCTGGCAGTTTTTTTTAAAAATATCAGCACTGTTGCAGTAATATCTTCTTCAGTAATGCTGTTTATATTAATCATGCTTTATTTTTTTGGTAACAATTTTATTTCGCTCTTTGAAAATTTTCATTATGTATTTTTTCCACAGGGTAATTGGGCCTTCCCCGAAGGTTCCCTGATAATCACTATTTTTCCATTCGGGTTTTTTTATGACTTTTTTTTCAGGCTGCTCTTATCTTCATTATTGATTTCCATTATCTTATTATTTGCAGGCGTTGCCGGTATAATATTATCTAACTGGAAAATTAGAAGAAAAACACTAAAAACCGTTGGGGTCAAATAAAAAAGGCGGCAAAATTGAAAAATAATAGTATTTTTTCCGGACTGATAAACAGGCAAAGGCTTTTTGAAACTTTTTTTAAAGCACTGAAAATCATAAGCCCTTCAAAAGATGAAGAGGAGATAAATAAGTTTATAACAGGTAAATTCAAGGAGCTGGGCGTATCATTCTATAATGATGATGCAGGAAAAAAAATCGGAGGCAATTGCGGAAACCTTGTAGGTTTTAAAGCAGGCAATGATAATAATAAACCGCCCCTGTTTTTCAGCGGGCACATGGATACTGTGGCAGTAAATGGTAAGATACTGCCGGAAATAAAAAAAGACAGGATAGTAAATTCTGACAAATCTGCTATTCTCGGCGGAGATAACAGGGTTGCAATTGCATCAATACTGGAAGCGATTGCAACAATAAATGAAAATAATCTTAAAACCGGCAATATTTATATTATTTTTACTGTAGGTGAAGAAGTTGCCCTTCTTGGGGCAAGACATCTTGACCTTAAAAAAATAAAAGCAAAATACGGTTTTGAACTTGATGGAGAAGGCGACATAGGCACAATATTTAATATTGCGCCTTTCCAGAATACCATGGAGTTTTTAATCACCGGGAAAGCAGTGCATGCAGGGGTAGAGCCTGAAAAAGGCATAAGCTCCATTAAGGTTGCGTCAGAAGCGATAGCCTCTCTTAATATTGGAAGGATAGACAGCGAGACAACATGCAATATCGGCACCATAAGCGGCGGGACTGCAACAAATATTGTTCCTGAAAGAACAAAAGTAAGGGCAGAAGCCAGGAGCTTAAACGAAGAAAAGCTGGAAAAAACGACTTTGGATATTAAGGAAGCATTTTTAAGGTTCTCGGCCCGATATGGCGCAAAATTGAGCGCCAGTATTGCAAGGGAATACAATGGTTTTGAAATAAAAGACAGCGAACCTCCTGTCAGGATTGCAAAGGAAGCTATAAAAAGGATGGGTATCAAACCCAAAGTAATATCGACAGGGGGCGGAAGCGATATTAATATATTCAATGCCAAGGGTAAAAGTGCGGTAACTCTTTCAGCCGGAATGGAAAACCTTCATTCAAATAAGGAATTTGTAAAAATAAAAGAACTTGAAAAATTATGTGTTTTAATACTGGAGTTATGCTCTGTTGAATTTAAAAATTTATAAGGTATAAATCATGGAAGAAATGTTATATGAAAAAAAAATCACTTCAAACACTGTATTTAAGGGAAAAATACTCACTGTTTATTTTGATGAAGTAATCTTACCTGACGGGAAAATAGCTACCCGGGAAAAAGTCGGGCATCCCGGAGCAGTAGCAGTTGTGCCGTTAACAGAAAATAATGAAATCATAATGGTCAAGCAGTACAGGCATCCGGTTGAAAAAATACTTATGGAAATACCTGCCGGAAAGCTTGACAGCGGCGAGCCCGCAATTGAATGTGCAAGGCGGGAGCTGCAGGAGGAAGCCGGGGCAGTCGGAGGCCAGCTTATTCATCTTACAACCATTTATACCACCCCTGGTTTCAGTGATGAAAAAATGGATATTTTTTTGTCAAAGGGATTTAAAGAAATTAATAATAGCCCTGACCACGATGAATTCCTCCACATCGTCAAAGTAAAAATCAGTGAATGCCTGAAGATGGTAGACGAGGGTTTGATTATGGATGCAAAAAGCATTATAGGCATAATGCTTGCAAGAGACTATATCATGAAAAATGATTATGAAACCATTAAATGAAAATATCAGGGATTTTCTTGATTTTCTAAGGTTTGAGAAGCTTTTATCTCCAAATACTATTGATTCTTATGGACGGGACCTTGAAAAATTCTCGGTATTTATAACGGAAAATAATATCATTGATTACCTGGATATTTCGAATGAGGAAATACTTGCGTTCCTTGAAATCATTTTTAAGACAAATTCTGACACTTCTGTGGCAAGGCTGCTTTCGACACTTCGGAATTTCTATAAGTTTCTTGTAACTGAAAACAGGACGGGAAAAAACCCCTTTATACAGGTAAAAAATCCTAAAACTGCAAGGAATGATATAAAAATCCTTGACCAGCAGGAAGTGACAAAGTTTCTTGAAAGCATACCTTCTTCTTCGGCACTTCAGCTTCGCGACCGCACAATGTTTGAGCTTATTTATTCCTGCGGGATGAGAGTAAGTGAAATAGCGGGCTTAAAGCTTTCAGATATAGATATTGAGGAAGGCCTGATACGTTTTATCGGAAAAGGAAACAAGGAAAGGATTACTCCTGTTGGAAATACGGCTATGGAGTTTTTAAAAAAATATCTTGATTCTGCAAGGCACAAAATTGAAGGCGAACATAAGACCGATGCAGTTTTTTTAAACAGCAGGGGACGAAAAATATCCAGGCAGGGGTTCTGGAAAATATTAAAAAAGTATGCATCATTGTCAGGTACTGAAAAGAATATTTACCCTCATATTTTCAGGCACAGCTTTGCAACACACATGCTGGAAGAAGGCGCCGATTTAAGGATAGTACAGGAGCTGCTCGGACATTCGAGCATTTCGACTACTGAGATTTATACTAATCTTGACAGGAAACACCTGAAGGATGCCTATTTTAAGCATCATCCAGGCGAAAAAACCTGATTGCAATTTTAATAGTTTCTGGTAAGGTATAATTCCATGAATTCCATGTGATTTTAATAAAATCAATATTTATTTAAGGAAATTAAAGTTATGTTAAGTAATATAGGTTCTGAATTAATAAGATTTTTAAAACAATTGCTGATTGCAATTCCAGGACTTTACCTTGGAGTTGTATTGCATGAAGTTGCCCATGGATACGTTGCATACAGGAGCGGCGACCCTACTGCAAGAAATCTGGGAAGGCTTACGCTAAATCCTCTTGCCCATATAGATATTTTTGGCAGCATCGTTTTACCCCTTATGCTTATTCTGCTAAACAGCGGATTGTTATTCGGTTATGCAAAACCTGTACCGATAAACCCCGGGCATTTCAGGAATTTCAGGAAAGGAATAAGGTACTCATCGCTTGCAGGGCCTGCGACAAATCTTGTTGTCGCTTTTGTTGTAGGATTGATCTATGGCTTATTTATATACATACTTTCAATTACAGGCTTTGCTTTGAACCAGGAATCAGGCGGAGCAGGATACCAGGCTGTTTTAATAATAAACCAGATGTTCCAGTCAGCAATATACATCAATATTTTTCTTGCAATATTTAATTTTATCCCGATACCGCCACTTGACGGCGCAAATATACTTGCGACTTTTTTACCCGGCAATGCAATGTACAGGTATTTGAGCATAGGAAGATTCGGTTTTTTATTTATTTTCATACTGTTATACCTTAGCCAAAGAAATATTTTTGGAATTAACATATTTAGAGATGCAATATCACCAGCCGTATCATATATTTACAAAGCTTTTACCTGGTGGAGCTATCTTATGTAAAATTTAACTTATTTCAGGGGAGAATCCTAATAATGAAAAAAATAATGTTAACAGGTTTCAGGCCGACAGGTAAACTGCATCTTGGCCATTTACACGGAAATATAAAAAATATGATAGCGCACCAGCATGAGTACAATAATTTTTTCTTCCTTGTGGACTGGCACGCTCTTTCAACTGAATACCAGGATCCGTCAAATATCAGGCCCAGCCTTATCGAATGTGTGGTAGATCTTGTTGCGCTTGGAATAGATCCTGAAATTACCAATATCTACAGGCAGTCTGATATTTCTGAAATTGCAGAGCTTTTTTTATATTTTTCAATGATAACTCCGGTTCCATGGCTGGAGCGCTGCCCGACCTACAAGGAACAGATAAAGCAGATACAATCAAAGGACCTTTCAACGCTTGGTTTTTTGTCATACCCGGTTTTGATGGCCGCAGACATACTTATAGTCAATGCTGATATTGTACCGGTTGGGGAGGACCAGTTGCCGCATCTTGAATTAACAAGGGAAATTGCGAGAAGGTTTAATTTTCTTTATGGCAATTATTTCAAAGAACCTGTTGAGATGCTCTCAAGGGCAACAAGGGTACCGGGCACAGATGGAAGAAAAATGTCAAAAAGCTATAATAATGCAATTTTTTTATCTGATGACCAGGCAACAATAAGAAAAAAGGTCAGGCAAATGATAACTGATCCCCAGAGGATACATCCGACTGATCCGGGCAATCCTAAAATATGTAATGTATTTTCTTTTTATAAGATATATAAGGATGAAAATATAAAGGAAATTGAAACAAGGTGCAAAAAAGGGCAAATCGGATGCACTGCCTGCAAAGACGAGATATCAGCAGCAATTTCCGGTTCACTTGCAGAATTCCAGGAGAGAAGAAATGACATTTTGAATGACATGGACAGGATTTACCAGATACTTCAAACAGGTAAAACAAATGTGAAGAAAATCGCATCTGCTACAATCCAGGATGTCAGGAAAAAAATGGGGATCGATTAAAGAATGTGGAAAACGGACAATATCTAATTTCATACTCTGATTTTAAGGGCCCAGCAAACCTGCTGCTTGACCTGGTAAGAAAGAAAAAAGTCGACATTTACCAGGTAAAAATCAGTACAATCATTGAAGGGTTCATTGAATATATAGGTAAAAACAGGCAGACAATGCTTGATACTATTTCCGGATTTCTTTATATAGCAGCAATACTTCTTGAAATTAAAGCCAGTTCAATAATCCCGTCACAAAGCAGCGCAGTTTCGGACGAAGAAATCATTGATGAAGAAACCCTGGTAATGCGGGAAAAGCAATACCTTGTCTTTAAGAAAATATCAAATTATCTTCAGAAACTTAAAGAAACAGAGTCACTTTATTATATAAGAGAATCCCCTGTTGAGGCACGGTTTATATCGGTACTGCCCGATTTTTTAAAAAATGTCGATGTTGAAAATATCTGCCGCCTTGGCTCAGCATTGTTGATGAAACAGGATTTCAAAATTGATTTTTCAGAAATATATCTTGATGACTCTACTACTACAATAATTGATGAAATGAACAGGATTCAGGAACTGATTATTAAAAAAAGAGAAGTCACATTTGCAGAAATAGCACAAAAATATGATTTGTTAATAGATAAGATTATCTGTTTTTTATCAATACTTGAACTCTATAAAAATGAGTATATAGATATTATACAGTTTGAAAATTTCGGGAATATTATTATCAAGAAAGTGGAAAACGGTAAAAGCAGTAAAATATTATAATACCAGCCGGTTAAAAAACCATAAGACTAGAGAGATACATAATGGAAAATAATGCAAATGATGAAAAATGGCTTAAATCATGTATAGAGGCAATCCTTTTTATATCAGAAACACCTGTCAAAGCTAAAAATATCGCTGCCTCCCTTGGAGTAACTGAAAAAAAGACAACTGACCTGATATCAAAGCTTAAGAAGGAATATGAAGATAAAAACGGAGGATTTTTGATAAGGCAGATAGCCGGCGGCTACAGGTTTTATTCCAATCCTTTATTTAGCGATGTGCTGAAAGAATTTGTAAAATCCAATATCAGTACTTTCATATCGCAAGCTGCCCTGGAAACACTTGCAATAATATGTTACAGGCAGCCGGTCACAAGGACCCAGGTTGCAGAAATAAGAGGTGTCAGAACGGATAGCGTGTTTCTTACCCTGGTCGACAGAGGGCTGATAAAAGAAGCCGGCAGGCTGAAAGAGCCGGGTAACCCAAAAATATACAGGACAACTGAAAAATTCCTTGAACTGCTGGGCATAGATAGCCTTGAACAGATGCCTCCATTAAGGGATTTTCAGGAAATATCCGAAGAAGTCTTAAACGGTAACGGTAGTGAAGATGAGGATAAACAGGAAGCTTTTTTTGATGATTCATCCGGAAATGGCATTGGGCTTTAAAAAACATGGAAATGGAAACTAAAGGAATAAGGATTTCCAGATATCTGGCAATGTCCGGTATTGCATCCAGGAGGAAAAGTGAAGAAATCGTACTTGTCGGTAAAATAAAGGTAAATGGTAAAACAGTAAAGGACCTTTCTTTTAAAATAAATCCGGAAGACACCGTTGAATATGATGGCAAAAAAATCTCATATGAAAACACAGTTGTTATTGCTTTGAATAAACCGCCCGGATATCTTTCAACAGTAAAGGACAGTTTTAAAAGAAAAACAGTGCTTGACCTTCTCGATGAAAAGATAAAACAGTTAAGGCTTTATCCGGCCGGCAGGCTGGATTATAATTCCAGGGGCCTTATCATTCTTACAAACGATGGAAACCTTGCATACAAGTTGACACATCCCGGTTTTAGCATACCAAAGACCTATCAGGTAAAAATCAGGGGACATCTAAGCGGGGATGATATAATTAAGATAAAAAAAGGCATTGAGGTCGAAGGCAGGGACCTGATTGCAGAAAGCATAAAGATTGTTAAAAATGGAAAAGATTACTGCATTATAGAGATTAAAATAAAAGAGGGCAGAAAAAGAATAATAAGGAAGGCTCTTTTAAAAATAGGACATGCGGTCATTGACCTTCAAAGAGTCTCAATAGGTAAATTCAATATCGGTAAAATTAAAGAAGGTTCATATATATTATTGTCACAGGAAAATATCACTAAGTTAAAGTCTATTTAAATGTTTTTTATTTTTTATATGTGGAGGTTATATGGGATATATTGACCTTAGAAGCGATACAGTAACTCTTCCGACAGAAGAAATGCTTGATGCAATGAGATATGCAAAAGCAGGGGATGATGTCTATGAAGATGACCCTACAGCAAAAATGCTTGAAGAAAGATCTGCAGCAATGCTTGGAAAAGAAGATGCTGTTTTTGTACCTTCAGGCACATTTGCTAACCAGCTTGCAATAATGACCCATACATTAAGGGGCGATGAGATAATAATACCAGCGGATAATCATATAGTACTTTATGAAGTCGGCGCTTCTGCTGTACTTTCAGGCGTAGTAATGAGGTTTTTAAAAAAGAGCTCAGGGATAATCGATATCAGCGAACTTCAAAATCTTTACAGGACAGATGATATCCATCATCCAAGGACAGGGCTGGTATGCATTGAAAATGCACACACGCAGGGCACTGCCGTACAGGTCTCCAATTCTAAATCTGTATATGAATCTGCAGTTTCTAAAGAGGTTCCAGTTCACCTTGATGGCGCCAGGATATTTAATGCTGCAGTTGCCCTGGGCACAGAGGCCAAAAATATTGCAGGCAATGCAGATTCAGTGATGTTCTGTTTTTCAAAGGGCCTGTGTGCGCCTATCGGTTCGGTATTATCGGGTAAAAAAGAGTTTATCAGGCGGGCAAGGAAAAACAGGAAACTTATGGGTGGAGGAATGCGGCAGGTGGGCTATCTTGCCGCTGCATGCATTGTGGCTCTGGAAAAAATGACAGCAAGACTTGAGGATGACCATAAAAATGCAAAATACCTGGCCGGCTGCCTTCAGGATACCGGCATTTTTGAAATAGATAAAAACAGGCTGGATATAAATATGGTTTTTGCAAAATTTAAAAGCGGAAATGACGCCATCAAAAGTTTTAATGAAGAAAGGTTTATATCATTTTTACTTGATAAAAAAATAAAAATCAATCCCCTGCATGATGATGAATACAGATTTGTAACACATTATTATATTTCCAGGCAGAGCATAGATTATTTTGTGGATGCATTAACAAATTATTTCAGCAAAGAGGTATTTTGATGTTTAAAGACTTAAACCTGGTTAAGGACATTGCATTTATAGCAGCTGTCTTAATTGAAATTATTATACCTGTAATAATTGCGGTAATAATAGCACGGAAATATAAAACATCATGGGCAATATTTTTCCTTGGCATGCTATTATTTTTTGTTTCAATGATAAGGGTTCCCCTTAATTCATATGTATCAGGGATAATACAGTCTAAGATCCCAGCACTTTATGTTGTGCCGGGTATTTTACTGTTTGCTTCTATAACTGCCGGTATTTTTGAAGAGGGCGTACGGGTACTTGCCTTTGGGGCTATCATAAAGCAAAAAGATTATTATAACGGGCTCATGTATGGAATAGGCCATGGAGGCGGAGGCGAATCCATGCTATTTGTAGGTTTGTCGACTCTGGCAAATTTTATCATTTACCGTTTTTTTCCCGGCATATTGCCTGAAGCTGCAATAACACAGTTAAATAATACACAGTGGTACATTCCACTTGTAGGAGCGCTTGAAAGGATTTTTGCGATAATTATACAGCTGGCGCTGTCCGTGCTGGTAATGAACGCGTTTATTAAAAAAAGGTACTATTTCATTGCAATAGCAGTTATTGGCCATATTGTTGTTGATTTTACAGCGACATATATAAATTACAGGGTGGGTACATTATATTCAGAGATTTCAGTCTTGATTTTTGCACTTGCCGGTATTGCCATAATTATTATGCTGAGGCCAAAATATCCGCCGGCACATGCAAACAATTCAAATGTAGTTAAAGTTGATTAAAAAAAGCCAAAAAAAAGACCCCGAGTGATCCGTCACCCTGGCTTACGCTTTAGGCTATCAAACCTCTCGGGGTTTCCCTTAGAACTTTTCTCAGGATCTCTACAGTTTCAAGGTTTACTTTTTATTTTCTTTCGTCCATAAATTTCAACTGGAACCGTAAGTTGCCTCCTGCTCTAAGGCAATTATCAATATAGCAGAATCTGACGGTCGTGTCAACCGGTTTTTGGAAATAAGTGAAAATATGCGGTATTTTTTAAAATATCCTAAAAAAAGAATGCTTAATATAGTAAAATATTAAAACTATTGAAAATTTTATTACAAGATTTTTTATTTTAAGTTTTATTTAAGGATAATTGAATATGAAATCTATAAAGAACATCACAGTAATAGGCCTGGGGCTGATAGGGGGTTCGCTTGCGCTTGCGTTGAAAGATACAGTAAAAGATGTCCATGTAACCGGTTTTGACATAATAACGGATGCAATGAGCATTGCCCGTTACAGGAACATAATAGATATGATTGCAAAAGACTATGGCGATGCTGTAAAAGATGCCGACCTTGTAATAATAGCTACACCGATATCCAGGGTAATAGAAGTGGTTGAACAGATGAAGGGCCATTTAAAAAAAGGTGCAATAATAACAGATGTCGGCAGCGCAAAGGAAAATACTGTAAAAGAAGTAAGTAGAATGCTTGGAAGCGATTTTGTGTTTATAGGAGGGCATCCAATGGCGGGCTCTGAAAATGAAGGTGTACTTTCTGCAAGGCCTGACCTTTTCAGGAACGCTTTTTACATTCTGACACCGACACAGGATACAAAAACCGAGGACCTGGTTGCACTTCATTCTCTGCTTTCAAAAATAGGCGCAAAAGTAATATCGATATCCCCAAAGGAACATGATGAAATAGTATCACTTATCAGCCATTTGCCCCATATAATGTCCACTAATCTTGTATCTCTTGTCGACCACGAGCAATCTGAGCTGAAAAATCTTTTTAAGCTATGTGCAGGCGGTTTCAGGGATATGACAAGAATAGCAGCATCCAACCCGAGAATGTGGCTGGATATAACATTTGAAAATAAAAATGAAATTATAAAAGCCATCGATAAATACATTGGATACCTGAATAAATTCAAACAAAGCCTGAGTAGTGGTGATGCAGAATATGTCAGGGGTCACTACAATGAAGCAAGGGAGGCAAGATTAAATCTTGCAAAATATGTCGAGAAAGATATTTCAAACCTCTATGAACTTATGATAGCGATACCGGATAAAAGAGGCGTTTTATCAGAAATAACACTGGCAATAAGCTCAAGCAGCATAAATATTGAAGATATATCGATTTTCCATTCTACCGAATATACGGGCGGAGGAATACTTAAAATACTTGTAGAAGGTGAAAATGCCGGGGATATAGCAAAGTCCGCTATAGAAAAGAAGGGCTATGAAGTAAGAATAAGAAAGGTACTTGGCGAGTAATTTTCAGGAAGCAGTGATAAATTGGAGATAAATGGCGCAAGCTCAATTAACGGCGAGATAAACATTCCCGGTGATAAATCAATATCACACAGGAGTGCTATAATATCTGCCCTGACAAATGACCGGGTAATTATCACAAATTTCCTGTTCTCACAGGATTGCATAAATACCCTCGAAATACTTAAATCCATAGGAGTAAAAATAGAGACCCTTCAGGATAGGGTGATTATTAACGGGTGCTCTGGCCCGGGATTTACTGAGCCTGAAGATGTATTATATGCGGGTAACTCAGGTACAACAATAAGGCTTATGTGCGGGCTACTTGCATCCGCCAAAGAAAAAAATCTATATATCATTACAGGCGATCCTTCAATAAATAAAAGGCCGATGCAGAGGATTATCGGACCTTTAAAAGAAATGGGCGTAAATATATTCGGGCGCAACAATGATTCACAAGCTCCGATAGTTATTTTTGGAAGCAGCGGCTTATTAAAAGGGAAAAAATTCAATCTGGCAGTATCAAGTGCGCAGGTAAAATCATGCATAACGCTTGCTGCACTTTTTGCAGATGGCCCCACAGAAATACTGCAGCCTCAAATATCAAGGGACCATACTGAAAGAATGCTTGAATATTTTGGGGCAGATATTTTATATGACGGGAAAAACACAAAAATAAACCCTGGAAAGACGCTGAAGGGTAAAAACCTGTTTGTGCCATCAGATCTTTCATCTGCTGCATTCTTTATTGTTGCAGGGCTCATACTAAAGAATTCAAAGTTGCGTTTTAAGGATATAGGCATAAATCCCACAAGAAAATATTTCCTGGATATTTTGCAGGAAATGGGAGCAAGCTTAAGGATACTTAATACAAAAACGGTTAATAATGAACCTGTTGCAGATATTGAAGTATCAACCAGCAGGCTCAAAGGGATTACACTTGATAAAAAGATGATTCCGAATATTATTGATGAGATACCCGCTCTATGCGCTGCAGCAGCTTTTGCTGACGGCGCCACTGTAATTGAAGGTGCAGGGGAGCTGCGTTTCAAAGAAAGCGACAGGATTTCTTCACTAACCAGCCAGTTTTCAAAGGCAGGTATTGATATAATTGAAAAAGAAGACGGACTGGTAATAAACGGTAATATAAACGCAACTGTAAAAGGCGGAGAATTTGAATGTTTTTCTGATCACCGCATTGCAATGGCGCTGGCAATACTTATGCTTAAAAGCAAAGATAAGGCAAGGATACATGGTTCCGAATGTATTAATACTTCATTTCCGGGCTTTATTTATGAGCTGAAGAAATCATTGAAGTAAAACATGTCTTTTTTAATGGGATATGGATTTTTTAAATTTTGGATTCAAAGAAAGGGATAAAAAACATTGGCAATCTGTAATAAAAAAAATCAAAAAATATTTTCTGATAAAAAAGAAATAATAACAATTGACGGTCCCGCAGGAAGCGGGAAAAGCACTATTGCTAAATTATTATCCAAAGAACTTGGACTTAAATATATAGATACCGGGGCAACTTACAGGACAATAACTTTACTTGCGCTCCAAAACAACATTGCTCCCGAAGATGAAGTTTCGATATTGAAATTAGCAGAAAAATCAGGAATAGAGCTTGAGAGCCAACCCTTAAATGAACAGGATTACACAATTGTCCGTCTGAATGGAAAGGATGTCACAAAAGATATCAGGAGCGATAAGGTTGGTGCAGCAGTTTCCATAGTATCAACATTATCAGGGGTGCGTAAGTTGCTGGTAAAACTGCAAAGAGAGCTTTCAATCGATGGAAAAGCGGTGCTGGAAGGCCGGGATACAGGCAGTGTAGTAATACCGGATGCAATACTCAAGATTTACCTCACTGCAGATGAAGCTGAAAGAGTAAGGCGAAGGGAACTTCAGAATAAGCAGAAAGGCCAGACTACAGATAGCACCCAGATCAAAAAAGAAATAAGCAGCAGAGACAGGATTGACAGCTCAAGGAAGGACAGCCCCCTTGTCATTCCGGAAGATGCTGTAATAATTGACAGCACCCGGCTTTCCATACGGGAAGTATTTGAAAAGATCAGAGATATTTATAATGAGCGAATACACAATAAAAACTGTACACAGTAAAGCGTACAGGAATTTTTACATATTTATAAGGTCAATAACCGGGTTCCTTTTAAAGACGATTTACAGGGTAGAAATAAAAGGTCTGGAAAAAGTCCCATCAAAGGGAGGGGTCATCCTCTGTTCAAATCACCAGAGTTATATTGACCCGGTTTTTATAGGTCTTTTATTTCCAAGATATATTTATTTTATGGCAAAAGCTGAATTATTTAAGCACAGGGCGCTTGCAGCGATTATAACTTTTTTTAATGCATTTCCTGTAAGCAGGGGAGCTTTTGACAGGGATGCAATAAGGATTTCAATAAAAATTCTGGAAGCCGGAGAAATAGTAGGCATATTCCCTGAAGGAACCCGTGCAACTGACGGGAATATAAAAGAAGGCCAGAAGGGCATAGGACTTATTTCAGTTCTGTCAAAAAGTCCGATAATACCAGTGGCTATTTCAGGCTCTAATATGATTATACAGAAACCTCATAAACGCCTTTACTTTCCAAAAGTTAAAATTGCTTACGGGGAAATGATAGATACCCTTGAAATCATAAAAGAATACGGCAGTAAAAATGCTACCGGGATTATTGTTGAGCAGACAATGGCTTCAATAAAGAAACTATACAATAGTATAAAAATTTAGCAATTCCTGCCCCTTGTATTAATAGTAACTAAATATAATTATCTTCAAAAAATACCAGGCTCAGCCGGAGGAAATGATGGAAATAGAAATTGCAAAAATCTCAGGATATTGTTTTGGCGTCAAGCGAGCGATTGAAATAACAGAGACTGTGCTTGCAAAATATAAAAATAAAAAAGTAAAAGTCTATTCAATGGGCCAGATAATACATAACCAGGGAGTAATTGATAAATTAAGAGAAAAGGGCCTTATTCTTATTCAAAAAGAAGAAGAGATAGAGCCAGGCAGCGTATTTATTGTCAGGTCCCATGGGATGTCCCCGGATTTTTTAAGGAGGATAAAATCAAAGGGCATAAAAATAATTGACACTGCGTGCCCTTTTGTCAAGAGGGCACAATCCAAGGCAAAAATGCTTTCAGGAAGAGGCTATCATCTTGTAATAATTGGAAACAGCAGGCATCCTGAAGTCTTAAGTGAGATTGAGCATGCAGGCAATAAAAATCTGACAGTAATTGAAAAGCCGTCTGAGTTAAACCTCGTAAAAAAACATGAAAAAATAGGTGTAATAATGCAAACCACGCAGATAAAAGAAAATGCAAAAGCGATCATTGCCGGCTTGCTGGATAAAGGCAAAGAAATACTGATTGCCAATACCATCTGCAATATTACAGAAAACAGGCAGAAGGTAACAAGGGAACTTGCAAAAAAAACAGATATCATGATTATAGTAGGCGGTAAAAACAGTGCAAATACTACCCATCTTGCACAAATTTCAAAAGAATTCAATAAAAAAACTTATCATATTGACAGCTACAGGGAAATAAAAAAAAGCTGGTTTCTGCCTGGAATGAAAGTTGGGATAAGCGGAGGAGCCTCAACCCCCATGGAAGATATCAGTCTAGTGCAGCAACATATTAAGGACATGGGAATATAATAAGGAAACATATTAATAATTTGGATAAAATAAAAACATGCGCCAATAAATGTATATTTTGCTTTATAGACCAGCTTCCTGACAACTTAAGGCCGACATTATATATTAAAGATGACGATTATATTGAATCGTATACCAGTGGTAATTTTATAACTTTAACAAATCTGGCCGGAAAAGATATTGAAAAAATAATCCGCTTCCGCATTGAACCTTTGCATGTATCCATACACAGTTTCGACCAATCGGTAAGAGAAATCATATTCGGAAATAGTAAAAGTATCTCTGGAATAGATGCATTTTATAAACTTGATAAAAATGCAATAAGGACCAATATACAAATAGTCCTGTGCCCCGGAATAAATGATGGGACAGACCTTGAAAATACTCTGGCAATACTTATCAATGAGTTTAAAAATATCTTATCCATAGGCATTGTCCCTGTGGGTATTACATCATTTAACAGAAACAGGCTTCTAAAATCATTTGACAGGGATTTAAGTAAAAAGCTGATTGATTTTACTGATGATTTCAGGAATGCCAATAAAAATAACAGAAACTCAAAAAAAATATTTCTCTCAGACGAGTTCTATATAATGGCGTGCAGTGATTTCCCGGAATATAGATATTATGGAAGATTTCTGCAGATACAGAACGGCATAGGCAAATCAGCTGATTTTATAAATGATTTTAATAAAGAAGCCATGAAGGCAAATAATGCAGCAGCTGGAGTTTGTAATAGCAGGACAAAAAAAACTGCCGGGAAAAAAACACTTATATTAACATCGGAATATGGTGAAAATGTGCTTAAAAGAATGTTTTTATTTTATAGAAATAAAATGGAGCTTTTAAACGGTATAAAAGTCCCTGATATAATTGCAGTTAAAAATAATTTTTTTGGCGGAAATGTTAAAATAACCGGACTGCTTTCCGGCAAAGACATCATTGAAAAAATCTATTCACTTGATATAGAAAAATATAAAAGTATACTTATACCGGAAATTATTTTTAATAAAGACGGCCTGACGATAGATGATTTAAGAATTGAAGATTTAAAAAAAGCAAGTCCGCTGATAATTCCGGTAAGAGACTCAGGAAAGGAACTTTACAGGACATTGAGGGAAAAAATATGAGAAAAAAATTACCTGTAATTGCAGTTGTAGGAAAACCGAATGCAGGCAAGTCCACGCTGATTAACAGGATATGCAACCAGGTTGAAGCAATTGTGCACAGGGAGCCAATGATTACAAGGGACAGGAAATATTACCGTACAGACTGGGACGGACATAATTTTTATATTATGGATACACCGGGAATAGATTTAAAATCTGAACAAAGGCTCTCAAGAGAAGTTTTCAAACAAACAAAAAAAGCTATTGATGAATCAGATATAATTCTATTTCTGGTCGATATAAAATCTGCTGCATCGCCGCTCGATGAAGAGATAGCTGACCTGCTCCGGAAATGCAGCAAACCGGTCGTTTTTGCAGGCAACAAATGGGACAATCCGGATGGAGATTATTTTACCGAGGATTATTTAAAGCTGGGATTCGGATATCCTGTTCCTGTATCATCTAGCCATGGCTTGAATATCAATGATCTTCTTGATGAGCTTTTGAACCATATAAAAAAAGTACAGGCACTTTTATATAGTTCAAAAAAAGAATATGAGGAAGAAAATGAAATTCCAAGTATTACTATACTTGGGCAGCCAAATGTTGGGAAATCTACATTATTTAATACTCTGATAAATGAGGAGAGAGTAATAGTAGATGAAGTAGAGGGAACCACACGGGACAGCATTGACAGTATTATAAAATACAACAATAAAAATTACAGATTTATTGATACAGCTGGCCTTAAAAGAGACAGGCCGAGAGAAGATGATCTGGACTATTACAGTAAATTAAGGACACTGCGCAGCATAGAGAAATCACAGGTTTGTCTTGTTCTGATAGATACACTTAAAGAGATAACGAACCAGGATGAAAAAATCATTCAGACATGCCTGGAAAAAGGTGCAAGCGTCTGTGTTTTATTTAATAAAATAGACTCTGTATCACAGGAAGACTTGAAAAAACAGATAGATAACTTTAATTTCAGGACAAGTTACCTTAAGTATGTCCCTGTTATCAGGATAAGTGCGCTGGAAGATAAGGGCATCAACAAAATATTTAAAAAGATAGATAAACTGATAGAAGAGCGCAATAAGAAAATACCGGAAGTGAGGCTGAATGATATATTCTCAGGTGCCCAGGATGCAGATGGGATATATTCCGGCGGAAAAAAAGTAAAGATAAAATTTATAAAACAGGTCAGCATATCTCCTCCGGGGTTTGTGGTGTTTTTAAATATTGATATTTCAAAAAAAAGCAATATAAAGAGATTTATTGAATACAGGATAAGAGAAAAATTCGGTTTTGAAGGAACGCCTTTGTTTTTTAAATATAAACATTAAATTTAATTGCGGACTATTATTTACAGTATTTACTAAAGTACAAACATAATTTAAAATGATTCTGCAAGTCGGGATGTGGCGCAGTTTGGCTTAGCGCACCAGTATGGGGTACTGGGGGCCGGAGGTTCGAATCCTCTCATCCCGACCATATGTTTCCTTCATCACCTTAATATTATTTATATAAGTTCATTATATAAGTTCAGATTATATATTGATTTGATTTATTGGATTTTTATTACCCGGTACCGGAAAAGAGAATTAATGGGAAAAATAAAATTTGGCACAGACGGCTGGAGAGCAGTAATAGCAGAAGATTTTACATTTGAGAATCTTGGTTATGTCGTAGAAGCAATATCATTACATCTTAAAAAAAGCGGCAGGTGGCAAAAAGGGGTATTTATCGGATATGACAACAGATTCTTATCAGATTATTTCTCCTCCCATTGTTCAAAAATTTTAATGAAAAATGGCATCAGGCCTTATCTGCCGGATACTTCTGTTCCCACACCTGCCACCGCTTATATGATAAAAGAGCTTGACTTGGATGGAGCTCTTATGATAACTGCGAGCCACAACCCTGCAAAATACAGCGGGATTAAATTCATACCTTATTACAGCGGTCCGGCTGAGGACAGCATCACAAAAGAAATTGAAAAAAATCTCGAAACTATTATTGCAGGAAACCATAAAAATAATTCAGTGGCAAATGGTTCATCTGTTTTGTCACCTGTTACAGTTTCTGATTTTTCAGGTTATAAAGCAAAGCTGCTTGAGCTTGTAGATACGAGCCTTATAAATGAAATGCGCCCCAGGGTAACTGCAGATGCAATGTTTGGTTCAGGGGGTAAAATTTTCAGGGAGATAATCACTGAAAATCTGGGCCTGGACGCAACCTTTAAAAATGATTACAGGGATGCGCTTTTTGGCGGAATGCTCCCTGATCCATCAAGGAATAATCTTGCCAACCTTAAAGACATGGTCCTTAAGAATAAAATGGATATCGGCCTTGCCCTCGACGGAGACGCAGACAGATTTGGAATAATCGATGGCAAAGGTAATTACATAAGCCCCAACAATGCAATTGCTATTATACTTTATTATCTTGCAGAAAATAAAAGATATGCAAATGGAGATATTGCAGTGCGCACAATTGCAACAACGCATCTTATTGATGAAATTGCGGCATTGAATAATATTGGCATCCTGGAAACACCAGTCGGTTTCAAATATATCTGCAATGCTATGCTTAAAGGAAATGTGATTATCGGAGGCGAAGAGAGCGGGGGATTAAGCATTAAGGGACATATTCCTGAAAAAGACGGGCTCCTTGCGGACCTGTTAATACTTGAAATACAATCTTATTTGCTGAAACATCAGGCAGGTGCTTATATCACTGACTACCTTGACGGTATATATAAAAAGCATGGGTATTTTTATTCTACAAGGATTGACATGGAAATCCCAAATGATAAAAAAGACAGGGTGATTGAATTCTTTATGGACCTTAAAGGTAAAAACATAGATGGGCATAAAGTGGTCTCGATTTCAGACATGGACGGTGCAAGGGTTACTCTTGCAAATAAAAGCTGGGTACTTGTCAGGGCATCCGGCACAGAACCGCTTATAAGATGCTATATTGAATCAATGGATAAGGCTTATTTTGATATACTCCAGAGTTTTATAAAATCCAGCGTAAAGTTAATTATTGAATAAATCCGGCTGCGTAAACAGCAGTTTTCTTTTTTATTTAGAAAATTTTTAATTTTGTTATATAATGAAATCAGGTATTTCTGTTAATACCAGATATAAATACTATAAAAGCAAAAGTAATACTTTAAACTTGAACTTAAACTTTTACAGGTAAAAAATATGCAGCAGGAAGACAATAATTCTATAAATAACCGTACAGATTCAATCAGGGAACAGGAAATTGAATTTATAAAGGATATTTCGCCCGGGCTGATTGAAGAACTTAAAAAGTTGCCCAAAGATAAAATACTGCTGGTTGTAATAAAAGGCCCAAGTATAGGAGAGAAGTTTTTTATAAACAGGCAGGTATTAAATATTGGAAGAAGCTCAGAATCAGATATCCTGCTTGATGATATCACTGTTTCAAGGCATCATGCTGTTATAGAGAAGAAAGACTCTGCATATATAATAAAAGACCTGGAAAGTTTAAATGGGACATATATTAATGGAAATATAGTAAACGAGAAAGAACTCAGCAATGGAGACAGGATACAGATAGGCAAATACGTTTTTTTATTTTTCATTTCTAATTAATAATAAAATGGCCGGCATTAAAAAAACTTATCTGACAATAGGTGAGTTAGTAAAAAAGTTTAAGAAGTATTATCCGGACCTGACAAGCAGCAAGCTGCGTTTCCTGGAATCAAAAGGTCTGATAGCACCAAGGCGCGCTGACAACAGGTACAGGGTATATTTCAAAAATGATGTGAAAAAAATAAATCTTATATTAAGCATGCAGCAGGAGTATTTCCTTCCGCTTGAAATTATAAAAGAAAAAATAGATGCTATTGATTTTGATAAAATAGAAGAACAAAAGGGCGCTTTGAAAGAACTGCAGTCAAAACTTGATGAAAGTGATAAAAACCTTAAAATAAAAAAACTTGCTTTTGGTGAAGTCAGGGATAAATACAGGCTGCCAATGGAATCATTAAATGAATTAACAAGCGAGGGTCTTATAAGCTGGCAGGAAGAAGACGGTAAAAAGGTTGTAGAAGGATTCGATATCGAGATCCTTAAGATAGCTGCTGAGCTTTCCAAGTTCGGCATACATGTAAAACACCTGAAAGTTTTTGAAAACTCTGCATCAAGGCAATCGGCCTTTCTGCAGCAGGTTATATATCCATTAATAATGGCGACTGGAAAAGAATCAAAAAAAAGGGCAGCCAGGATGCTTTACAGGCTCGAGGCCCTTTTTAATGAGCTGCATGAGACACTATTTAAAAAAGAAAATAAGAAATTCCTTGAAAGCCATAAATGAGAGATTTTTTTAAACCCTGCTCCTGCAAAAAAATCAGCAGGAAATCATTTAAAAAGCCCGCAAGACTATTTTTTTTAAAATCATTAATTTTATACATTTTTTTTGTTTTTACCTTCATAGCGGTTGCGGCCGCAGGCATATTTTTCCAGGCGGGAAAATTATTTGCAGATAATTCCCCGGATATAACTGCAGAAGCTGCTATCATAGTGGAATGCAATACTCAGGATATATTATGGCAGAAAAATCCCGATGCAGAACTTTTTCCTGCAAGTCTTACAAAAATCATGACAGGAATAGTCGCCCTTGAAAAAATCCAGGACTTAAATGAAATAATAAAAATGCCGAAAATGACATCTGCCACTAACAATTCTTTTTTTCCTTTAAGGACAGGCGATGAGATATCTTTAGGTGATCTTTTAAAAGCTGCCCTTATAAATTCCCATAACAATGC